>Ga0209185_1000057_pt1 | contig 184066 bp, 169 predicted proteins | sample SidtaG_2_FD_187425 | JGI IMG/M metagenome (GOLD analysis project Ga0209185, IMG submission 187425) | Marine algal microbial communities from Sidmouth, United Kingdom - Sidmouth_Asex2 metaG (SPAdes) (version 2) | ecosystem: Host-associated > Algae > Red algae > Unclassified | place: Sidmouth... | reverse complement strand
CTGGGCGGTAGCTGTATTATTTCGGCTAATGCCTACACTTTTGTTGGTGTAGAGTTTTCAATTATTTATCGCTTAAGGACTTTAAAAGACTTTTGACCTATTTCGGTTTTTACATTAATAAAATATACTCCTTGAGGTAAATGATTTAGTTCTAAGTTATTTACTTCAGGAAAATCTTTTTGATATATTACTCCGCCCAGTGGGCTATATACAGATATGTTTTCGATTTCATATTGAGACTGTATAGAAAGATTTGAATGAAAAGGGTTAGGATAAATATATATTTCATTTTGCGCAGAAATAAAGTTCAAGAGTCTTACACCATGGATTTCTCTATTCCCATCGTGGTCTACTTGGCTTAAGCGATAAAAATTTTGACCTTCACCGGCTTGTGTATCAATCCAAGAATAGTATTTTGGTAATGAAGTAGTGGCATGTCCGTCTACTTTTCCAACAGATGTAAAGTCTATACCGTTTGTTGAGCGTTCAACTTCAAAATAGGCATTGTTCCTTTCTTGTACCGTACCCCACTTCAAGTAAGCATCACCACCAACCTTACGCGCATCAAAATAAGAAAGACGTACCGGTAAGCTAATATCAATTATTATATCATCTGATCCCGCACAGCCATTAGGACATGTAACTGTCCAGGTAAGCGATCGCTGACCGGATGTACCAGCGGGAAAAGTAACTGTCGCATTGGCGGTATTCGAGTCTGGACTATAACTAGCGCCTGCTGGTGCTCCCGTCCAAGCTCCGCTACAACTACTATCAACGGGCGCTAGTGCGGCTAGGTTATACACTTGTTGCGAGTCTGGACTTACATTGGTCACTACCTGATCGGCTCCTGCATTTGCACCCGTACCCGTCAGGTTAAGGGATGCGAATTGACTTTCTGATGTATAGTTGGGATTTAGTGTTGAAGCAAGTGATCCATTAATATATACTGAATATTTAGCGGTTGCATTCAAAATTACAGAGTCGGCTGAATAATTATAGCCTTGAGGTACTGTATAGGTGATATCAAAAACCCAATCAGTTTGATTTGCTTGAGGCGAACAACGAAAAGTATTATCAAAAAATGTCTCTAAGCTAGGAGTACCATTACATACTATTGATCCATTTATTACATCTCTTGGTGTTGCGCCATTTCCTCCACCTACAAGAGCAGTTGCATCATCGCTACTATCAATTACACCATTGTTATTTACGTCCACATAGCCATTAATCATATTGTATCTATTCTGGTTTATTCCTGTGATTGAGTCATTAATTAGTAGTGTATCTATAAAAGTTTCTAGTTGCCCTGTTGCACATCGAACTTGAAATCTATCCGGTTGTATGAGGCAACTATTTGTTCCAGGTGTTGGTGAGTTATTTGAATCGCACACACAAGGAACTTCTGCTGAATCACTCGTGTTAACATTAGATGTATTGGAAATTATGGCGAGGTCTGCAATCCCTGAAGCTGTTACATTAGGGCTAGCATCGGCAGCATCAAACATAGTTACAACTACCATACCGCCATCTGTTGAGGCTGCTCCAGATACAATACCATTCGTATCTGGTGAGTTCCATGTAATTTCAGTAATGCCCGGGATACTTATATTGAAACTATCTATATTTGTGCCTAGTTGATTAACTTGCGGTGCAAAAACACGATTGACTATCCTAAACGTAATAACATCACCTGGTTTAACACAGGTGAAATCACCACCAGTTTGTTGTAGTTCAATATTGGTCTTAATTTGATCGAGTTGATCATATTTTTTAATTTCATTTTTTGGTAGGAGTACTCCAATAATACATGAATATAAAAAACACGTGATAGTCATGATAGTTACCTTCTTCATAAGGGCAAAAATAATGACTTTATGTTTATTAATTACAACAGATAATATTTCAAAATAAAAATTTATCAAAGTTCATTCGCTTGTTGTTATATGAAAAGGTCACCCGTCAAGCGCAATGGTTTTCCCACGCGGTGCAAATTTTTTTGAGGCTCTAATTTCTTTTTTATCTGCAAATAATTTCATTCGTTTCGCCCAGTCAAGACTTATTTTTTTTATTGCTTAAAAAGCGGGTCCTGGGCTAGCATCTCTACAAATTTTATTACGCGGGAATGTTTCTTTATCTTTCAATGTTGCGCAAACCACTACCATGCAATGCCACGGCGCAGGCGCAACCGCTGGGCCCAGCCCCTACAATTATAGCTTCGTAATCAGTTTGAATTTTATCTGTTGACATTTATAATCTTGAATTTGTAGTCACACTATTTTTACATGAACATACCATCTATCGCCCAAGCAGTTAAGCAGATTAGGTGCCCTCCGGCAAATTTTAAAATGCCTAGCAAACGGAAATTTATGTTTACAAACATGAAGTAAAAATAGTGTAAAGAACCAAGGCATAAACCATTTCTTTACATTTGATAAATGGTTTCGTTTTATCATTGTCCCTCGTGAAAGAAATTGCTATTCTACTCCTTTCGTTTTCATTGCTGTTTTTCTCCTGCGACAAAGAAGAAACAGCACCAACACCTGAAAAGAAAAAAGGGTATTGGACAGCAGAGGATAAGATTCGTACCAAAACACCCAATGTGCGACCGGTAATTATCCTAGACGCTGGTCATGGTGGTAGAGACCCTGGTGGTTTGAGTCATCATGATTCTACTGAGCTGAATGTAAAAGAAAAAGACCTGACGCTGTACATGAGTGAGCAACTTTTTAAAAAACTCGACAAAAAACGTTTCAACCTTATCCGCATTCGCAAAAAAGACACGTTTTTCCACAGGCATGAGCGCACCCGATATGTTGAACTTGCGAACCCTGATTTACTAATTTCCTTGCATACCAATTGGGATCGCGATACCAATACCAATGGTTTTGAATTTGCCTACAGCAGTAGAATTTTAAACTATGTAGATTCCAACACCAACAAACCCTTGGGCGACACGTTTAATGTAAAAAATCCTTTCGCTGATAAGCTGGCCCAATATTGCCAAACGCTTTCTTACAATACGAAGCGAAAGTTTCCTGGCATGCGCAACCGTGGTATTAAAGAGCGCAAGGATAGAATTTGGATGTTGTATGGTGTGCATTATCCGAGCTTGCTAGTAGAGTTTGGTTTTGTTACTGGCAAGCATGATATTTTTTATTATCAGCCTACGAGCGATAGCTTAGATATGTTCGTAGATGTAATGGTGCAGAGCATTACTAGTTTTTTTCCAATTGTGAAAAGAGATTCTTTTTACCTGCCGCCCTTGGGCAGGGTGCCAGTGATGGAAGCGAAGAAACCCTAGCTCGAAACCCTCCATGTTTATCGTACTGAATGGCAATAAACATGGAGGGTTTTTGTTACCTTAGAGTGTGCGTTTAATGAAAATACTGTTTCTAGTTTTTATATCTGTAAATGTTTTTGGGCAAGTGATTCCGAAGCCTTCAGAAGTTGATTTTAAAAAGAACTATTTAAACCTTAATAATAGTTCGATAAGTGTTCGTGCATATTGTGGTTATAGCAATGGACGAATTATGCCTCAATCTGAGATTAGTTTAAAGCTATTAAAAAGTTTTTTACCAGACATTCAAGAGGATAGTGCCGAATTCGAGCTTTTATTAATATATCCTGATGATTATTATTATCTAAATAGCTATATGCTTGAAATTAAAAAGAATGGAATACATATTTCGGGTAATGAAAAAACTGTTTTCCAAGGCATACAAACCCTTCGTCAGCTAATGGCTCAATCCAATGGCAAACTCCAATGCCAAACAATAATTGATTCTGCAGCTTTCGCTTGGCGAGGTATGCACCTAGATTGTAGCCGTCATTTTTTTGATGTGGCCTTTATAAAAAAGTATATAGACATTTTAGCCCTGCACAAAATGAACACCTTCCATTGGCACCTAACCGACGACCAAGGCTGGCGAATAGAAATAAAAAAATATCCCAAGCTAACAGAAATTGGAAGCCAACGTAAAGAAACGATTATTGGAAAAAACTTTGATCCTTACAAAGGAGACAGAAAACCTTATGGCGGTTATTATACCCAAGAACAAATAAAGGAAGTAGTAGCCTATGCTGCGGAAAGGTATATTACGGTTGTTCCCGAAATAGAAATGCCCGGACATGCCGTGGCGGCTTTAAGTGCTTATCCGCAATTTAGTTGTCGCCAACAACCACTTGAAACATTAACGAAGTGGGGCGTGAGCGATGACATTTATTGTAGTAAGGATTCTACGTTCGATTTTATTTTTGATGTATTGGATGAAGTGTTGGAACTATTTCCGAGCAACTATGTACATATCGGTGGAGACGAAGCACCCAAGACAAGATGGAAAGAATGCGCCCATTGTCAAGCAAATATTAAAAAGCATAACCTAAAAGATGAACATGAATTGCAATCTTATTTTATAGGTCGTGTCGATTCTTTTCTGTCAAGTAAAGGAAGAAAAACCATTGGTTGGGATGAAATATTAGAAGGCGGTTTAGCTCCCAACGCAGCCGTAATGAGTTGGCGTGGAGAGAAAGGGGGAATTGCTGCAGCGCGACAAAAACATAATGTAGTTATGAGTCCGGGGAGTCATTGTTATTTTGACCATTATCAGGGCGATATAAAAACGGAGCCTTTGGCGATTGGTGGTTATACGCCTTTGAAAAAAGTATATGACTACCATCCGATTCCTAACGATTTAGAAAAGAAATATCATAAGTATATACTAGGTGCACAGGGAAATGTATGGACTGAATACATGGAAACGCCCGAACAAGTGATGTACATGGCGCTGCCAAGATTATGCGCGCTGAGCGAAGTGCTCTGGTCTGGTCCTAGCACAAGCTCATACTATGATTTTACACAGCGCTTGATTCCTCATTTTAGTTTATTAGATTCATTGGGGTATAATTATTCTAAAGCTCTTTTTAATATTTATACCTTGACTATCACCTCAGATGAAAAGCTGAGTGTATCGCTAGAGTCAGATTTTCCAGAGTATGAAATACGATATACGATGGATAGTAGCCAACCGAATGCGCAATCAACTTTATTCAAAAAACCAATTTCCATAAATAATGACTTCGTACTAAAAGCGCAGCATTTTAAAAACGGAAATGCATTGGGCAATACGTTTTCAAGAGAATACAAATATCACTTAGCTCTCGGCAAAAAACTAGACTTTAAAAATCCACCCAATGAGCATTATAAAACGGGCGGCGCTCAGACCTTGATAAATGGTGTAATAGGTAGCTTGCCTTGGAGCGGCAATGAGTGGCTAGGGTGGAGAGGAGAAGCAATGGAAGCGACACTAGATTTAGGCTTGGTAGAAGAAGTTCATAAAATTAAAGTTTCCTTTTTACAAGCCAAGGAAAGTTGGATTTATTTACCGAAGCAAGTGCATGTTTATGTAGGAAGGTCAGAAGAAAGTGCTAAACGCATAGAACTCACAAAAAGTGGTAGTGACCACATATATGAAGGAGATATAAATCAATATGCACAAGTCCTAAGTATAAAAGCAATTCCTTTAAATTCAATACCAAAAGGCAATCCTGGCGCAGGCCAAAAACCTTGGCTTTTTTGTAGTGAAATTATGGTGGAGTAGAAATTTTTAAACCGAGCTGCATTTGAAACTTGAAGACAGCTTTTATTTTATTTCTATTTTTTTACTGAAAGATGTGTGATGGCCTGATAGTTTAAGAAGGTAAACCCCTTTGCTAAAACCATTGGCTAATTCGATGGTACAATGCTTTTGCCCAGCTTGGATTGTGCGTTGTAAAACCCTTTGGCCTGTCAAATCGTACAAACTAATTTGTTCTATATTTTCCTTCTGCCATCGTATGTTCAAATTCGTACTAGCAGGATTGGGATAAACATTAATAGTGTTTACCGTATGATCAATATTGCTTACCGATAGAGCCACTGGGCTTAACTTAAGTAAGAACAAATTTCTACTGCCCGGAGTGGGTTCGCTAAGTTGGTCAATACTAAAGTTAGCACTTGTAGTGGCGCCGCTTACATATATAGATTGGTCACTACCGAAGGCAAGGCCACGGGTAATATCTGCGCCCATACCCCCACCATTTTTTGCCCAAATCGCCTGCCCAGTGCTGTCGTAGCACACCAATAATAAATCGTTGCCACCCTGCGAGTGTAAGGTATCGTTGGGGAAGTAAGACCAAAAATTCATATAGCCTAGGGCATAAAGCTTGCCATTAGATCCATATTCTACATCTGCAATATTTTGTTCTCCAAATCCTTGGGCCACTGTATTCCATAAGAATGTACCGTTCGTATCATAGGTAGCTATGCAGTAAGAATAGTCTCCTGATCCAAATTTTGTAGCCCCATTCTCATATTCATAACGAGAAACATCCCCTTTGGATACAATCGATATTTTATTTTTGAAAGTTGAGATTAAATCTGATTTGAATGAATTAGTGGTGCTTGTGACGCCAAAATGTTTTATCCATTTTGCATTACCCGAACTGTCTGATTTGATTAAAATGCTTGCGTCGTCGTAACTCCATGGTATAGTGGTACTTTTGCCCTGTAAATTGTACGTGCTTCCCGGATTCAGATTGCCTATAATGTAGTACATACTTTGATTAACAATACAGAGACCTTCTCCCAATTCGTTTCCAGAACTACCGATTGATTTCGCCCAAATTAAAAGTCCACTAGGATCAAGCTTAATAAGCAAAACATTAGCTTTTTTTGAAATTATTAAATTGGAACCAATACTAATAGTATCAACATTTTGATTATTAAAATTTGTTGTTCCTATAAATAAAAGGTTGTTTTTATCGTCAAATGCAACAGGCATATTGGTTGCACAAATTTCCGTGTATGCGCCTCCATATTGGTTAATGTAAATGTATTTCCCAGAAGTATCAAGCATGGATATAATTATATCACTCTGTCCTGCTGTCCTATAAGTTGTAGAATCGATTTGAATTGAATCAGCAAAAGAATAATTTAAGATTAGATTGTTCACTTTGTCAACTGAAAGGCTAATTGCGCCTATGATTTGACTTTGGTTATAAGTGTTTACCAAGTTTTTGGTCCAAACCACTTTATTAGCTAGATTGACTTTTATTAGTTGTAATCCAGTAAAACTAAAATTGCTTTGTCCGTCAAAATTAAAATTATCTTTTGCATAAATAACCATGTAGGTATTTCCCGTTTTGTCATGCACGAGAGCCTGACTACTGAAAACATTGAATAGTTCGTTACCGAAACTTGTTGATTCTGCGACAAACGTTTGAGCCCCTAAAGAAAAACCGAAGCAACATAATATTATGTATAGAATAAACTTCTTCATTATTAATGACCGCCTTTAGGTAAGGGAATGTGTTTAATTCTAATCATAGCAGCGGCTAATAAAGTTAGTGAAGAATAAGAAACGATAACTAAATTTAGTGATGAAATGTTTGAAGTAAGAATTATTGAATCCGACAATTTATCTCGAAAGGTTACTTGTATTGGCCCGTAATTTTTAGTCTTTATCATATCGTATTGAGTTAAGTTAACTTACTTAACGCACAAATCCAACAAATGATCCAGATTTAAGGCAGGTCTACTACTTCTTCTCCCGTTTCAATTCCTTAATATCCTCAATTAGTTTTTCTACCTTTTCAGGATCTGTGCCATCATAAGCACCACGCACACTATTGTATTTGTCTACGAGTACAAAATACTGAGAGTGGATAAAGTCAGGGGTAATTTTAGTATCATAATCTCCATCTTCTACCGCTGTGATTAAGTACGATTGTATGGCCATTTCATATAGATCTAATTTCGGTCCTGTTAAAAAATGCCACTGAGACACATCCGCTTCATGCTTGTCTGCATAACGTTTCATTTGTTCTACGGTATCCGTTTCGGGATCAACCGTATGCGATAAAATCATAACTTCTTTGTCACCCCGAAATGCTTTGTGAACTTCTGTCATATTTTCATTCATCTTCGGGCAGATGCCTTTACACGTTGTAAAGAAATACTCAATAACCCGAATCGTACCATTGACATCTTTTTGTGTAATCGTATCGCCCTCTTGATTGACAAATGAGAAGTCTCCCACTTTGTGTCCAGGATTTCCTAGAGTTGGTAGGGCTCGAGGGCTTTGTTTGTATTCATAATAATAGTACGCTAAAAATGAAACACCCAACAGCATTAAAAAAACAAGGATAAATATTCTAGAATTATTCATAGCTAGGCAAAGGTAAATTAGGGTTTTTCTAAAAGATGAAAACCTCTGTCAAATCTTTATCCGTGCTATAAATTTTATGATGAATTGAACAAGGCTAGACCCCTATAGCCGTTTCAATGTTTTTTTAGCGATATAACCTTCTCGTAAATCGGACAGCTGTACAAATACTTTTGTGCTATTCGAATCAGGTTCATTATCTAACATTCTGATTTCACTTCCTTCAGGGATTCGTTCTGTTTCTGATGAATGGGCGGATTCGAAAAAGGTACTTTCCACTACCACGGCTTTATAATGTTGAATGCTATTATGATATTGAATGAACATTAAAAATATACAGAGTAAAAACTGTGCAAAAAATAAATACGTCACCCAAGCTGGCAAGCGTTTTTTTCTGATTAAACGCCAATATAAAGTGAATAAGCAAATAGAAAAAAATACGAAAGCTAAAATGGCCCAAGCATTGACACTAAATAAAGAATAAAAAGAACGCCACCAGCTTATAAAAAATATCTCATCCTGCTCTAAGAGTGGATTTTTAATTTGTCGTTTGGCTAGCCGATAATTATCCAAGGCATTTTGAGTACACTGATGGGCAATCGATTTTTTGTAGGACCAAATGGCCCATCCAATTTTACCAGATCGGTAAAAGGCATTCCCCATATTATAATAGAGGTCGTCGCTGCCGAATCCATTCTGAATGAGTTGCGTATAAAGTTTGGCAGCACTATCATAGTTTTTACTATGGTACAAGGCATTGGCTTGCTCAAACATCACGTTGCCATCTGCCCGAGCGTGAAGCGCGGCAAAAGAAAGTAATAGTATAGTCCAACATTTTAATCTCATCCAAGTTGATCTTCTAAGGTGCCAATAATTCGTAAACTATCAGAATAAATTTGATTTATTTTAAAATCACCCCCATCCGGCGTGTAAAGAGCAAGTTCACATTCTTCGGTGATTAAGAATACTTCGTCAATCACATCTTGTGAAACTTCTTTTTTACGAAGCAGCGTTCCTGCCATTTCTTTTGATAAGGTAGAGAGCGGTATATTGAGTTTATCACTTAGGTAGAGCCAAACTGCTTTTGAGGTTTCTTCATAAAACTTGACTGTTTCATTGGCCTTGCGATGTTGCTCGGCTTGGTTGAGACGGCTCAAGGCAATTTTGTTAGCGCGTTTATTTTTAAATCGTACCGTATCTTTTTGGTCGTGTTCTTCTTTGCGGCGCAGACCCAAGAAAAATAGAAACCCTAAGGTCGGCAATAGATAGGCTCCCCAATACCACATTTGTTCGGGTAAAACACTACTTTTTTCTTTAGTAAGTTTCGTATTTTCTGACGCAATATCATGAATGTACATGGGTAGTATCTGATCTCCAGGCTTTACTTTTCCTGGTCGTACTTGAATGGTATATTCTGGAGTTTGTTTGATCTCATAACGCTCCGCCTCGGCATTATAGTACGCCAGTGAAATAGACGGTACCTTGAGTACACCCGTCCCTTTCGGTGAGAAACGGTATTTTACTTGTTTAAAACCTGTAATTCTATCTTTCGCAGTACTCGTTATTGTGTCAAACTCCACTGGGTCAAACATTTCTATGATACTATCCGGAAGAAGTAGTTTGGGCTTGTCAATCAGTTTTATATTTCCATTTCCACGAATGGTCAAGGTTAGCTCGGCTACGTCATCCGTGGTTATTTCTGCAGCATTTATTTTACTTTCCAAGGTAAAGGAACCAACAGCACCGCTAAAATTTTCAGGCTTTTCTTCTTTTGGAAATTCGGTAACTGCTACTCTTATTTCGTTGCTTGGAGGTTTGATACTTACTTTTTCTTGGCGGTAGGTAATAAAATTTTCTACGATACCGCTAAAGGGAGATCGCCTTTTTACAGGAATGGGTGTATTGATAATTGCCTCCCCTTCTCCTTTAATACTTTTGATAGTCAGCGCTCCTGTTTTGGTTGGGAATAAAGCAGTTTTTTTAATAAGAAAAACATTGAACATTTTACCGTTGAGTATTTCCCGATTGGGCTGGGGGTAACGAGGAATGTCAAAGTCGTGCGACCAAAAATTATCTAATTCGGGCACTTTGGGTAAGCCCATTTGTGCTTCAATGCCGGCACGCACGTACAACTTATATTTTACCACGAGTTGCTCACCTACGTGGGCTTCATTTTTATCAACCACGGCACGGATAAACACATTTTCTTTTAAATTGTTCTTCGTTACTTCGCCCCGGGCTTTAGGTCTACCTTGATATTGTGGAGAACGTTGGGGTGCAGCAGTAGGTTGAGACCGTCGGTTAAATAGCTGCTCTTGCCGTGCCAGCATCTCTTCTTCCATTCGTAGCATTTCTTGAAAGAAAGGATCTTGCGCAAAAGGATCTGATGCTTGCGGGCGACCGCGCTGACGTCGAGCGAGACTGCCTTTTACTACATCTATACTGGCTACGCTTGATTTTATTTTCCGCCCCTTTACGGTGGCAATGGCTAAGGGAAAGTTTAACCGCCCTGTACGCTTCGGCTGAAAGGAATAGGTATAGGTTACGCTCATACTGACCCTATCGTTCATCATATTTATATTCCGACTCATAGAGGGTGGTCCAAGCACTTTAAAATCACGAGAATTCTGAAGATCAATATCCTGAACGCGCTGCGCATTTTGAATTTCATATTGTACATGAATCACATCCTGCACGCCCATCTTGTTGACTGGTGGTCGTGTAGAAAAAATAATCTCTTGACCAAAGGCTGGATTCAGCGCGCTAAACAAGACTACAATCAATGCTAAAATTCTAGACATAAACTTACAAATGCAATATGCACACAAGCCTTATGGATACTAGGTTATAGGGAGTTAAACTTGCGTTAAAACAACATAGATTTACAATAGCCCGAAGCATATTTTTTGCTATGCAGAAAGGATGCTACTTTCATAGTTCAGCCAAGATGGAAAGAAGAAAATTTATTAAAACAGGACTTCAAGTCGCTGCGCTCATGGGAGCATCTAGTTTTCCGATTGACAGTTTTGCCAGCACCAATCGATCTTTGTGCATTTTGCATACCAATGATGTGCACTCACGCTTGGATCCTTTTCCTATGGACGGCGGTAAATATCAAGGCTTGGGTGGTGTAGTAAATCGAGAGCGGATCATAACAAAAATTAGAGACATGGAGCGCAATGTTTTGTTGCTCGATGCGGGTGATATGTTTCAGGGCACACCCTATTATAATTTATACAAAGGTGAGGCCGAAATAAAAATGATGAATCTATTGGGCTACGATGCCGCTACCATAGGGAACCATGATTTTGATAATGGGATAGAGGCACTTGCCGAAAATGCTAAGCAAGCAAGTTTTCCTTTGCTTAATTGTAATTATGATTTAAAAGAAACTCCACTGAATGATAAAGTAGCTCCTTATAAAATTATCCGGAAGCAGGGTCTAAAAATTGGTATTATAGGTGTCGGGGTCCAGCTACAAGGCTTAGTACTGCCTGCCCTTTTTGGTAATGCTAGTTATACTGACCCAGTGCGCCCTGCTAATCGGCTCGCTGCTTTTTTAAAAAAGACGAAGAAGTGTGATTACGTAATCTGTCTTTCACACTTGGGCTATCGGTATAAGAATAAAAAGATAAGTGATGTAATCCTTGCGCAAAAAACAGAACACATTGATTTAATTATAGGAGGGCATACTCATACGTTTTTAAAAAAGCCAACTGAGCTACAGAATAAAAAAGGAAAACTCGTTTTGGTAAATCAAGTTGGGTGGGCTGGCATAAATATTGGGAAAATAAATGTAAAATTTGAACAAAAAAAGGGTGTAAAATATCAATCGAAGCTACCTGTCAAAATTTCTAAATAAACAAACGGAAAAATATTTTTTTTATACCCAAAAAGTACCCACTTTCGCCTTGTGAAGGTTATCCACAAAATGACCATCACAAAATACACAAGTAACTAATAATTAAAACTCAAAACACAAAAAATTTACGTAACACACATGTCGAAAACTGCAGAACAAGTTTGGGAGAACAGCTTAAAAGTGATCAAAGACAACATCAGTTGGCAGGCATATAAAACGTGGTTTGAGCCGATAAAACCAGTTAGTTTAGAGAATGAAATTCTCACCATTGAAGTACCCAGTCAATTTTTTTACGAGTGGATTGAAGAACACTATGTAGAATTGATCGCCAAAACCATCAAACGTGAAATTGGTAAAAACGCGCAGCTTGAGTATCGCATACTCATGGAAAGCCGCAATGCACACAACCCCGCATCAGTAAGAGTTTCGAGCAGCACGCAAAGTAGTGCCGCTTACAGCAACCAATACACAGAGGTAAAACAACAAGAAGATTTTTCAATCAAAAATCCGTTTGTAATACCTGGGCTAAAGCGATCACAAATTGACCCTCAACTCAACCCGAACTACACCTTTGACCGATTTGTCGAAGGGGAGTGCAACAAGCTGGCTCGCAATGCGGGTATGGCGGTAGCACAAAAGCCGGGCGGTACTTCTTTTAACCCACTGGTAATTTATGGAGGCTCAGGACTTGGGAAAACGCATTTGGTACACGCTATCGGAAACGAGACGCGCCGCATGCACCCCAATCGCACTGTTTTATATGTAAGCGCTGAGAAGTTTATTCACCAATTTATGGAGCACGCGCGCAATAATGAGATAAACGATTTTATCAACTTCTATCAATTAATTGATGTGTTGATTATTGACGATATCCACTATTTCGCACCTGCTGTAAAATCACAGGATGCTTTCTTCTCAATATTTAACCACTTACATCAAAATGGTAAGCAACTGATACTTACTAGTGATAAACCACCTAAAGATTTAAACGGAATGCAAGAGCGTTTGCTCAGCCGATTCCGTTGGGGCTTAAGTGCTGATCTTCAAATGCCAGACTTTGATACCCGTATGGCTATCCTAGAACATAAAATGAAGCACGATGGTCTGGAACTTCCAGCCGAGGTTGTAAAATACCTAGCCTACAATGTACAGAACAATGTACGTGAAATTGAAGGCGCTCTAATTTCTTTATTAGCTCATTCTTCCCTTGTGAAAAAAGAGATTGATATAGAATTAGCCAAGAAGGTCTTACGCAACATCGTAAAAACAAGCTCAAAAGAAGTAACGATAGATGCCATACAGAAAATGGTATGCGAATATTACAGTGTAACCTACGATAAGCTACAGGCTAAAACTCGGAAGCGTGAAATTGTACAAGCGCGTCAAATTTCTATGTTCTTGGCTAAGCAATACACCAAGAATTCTTTGAAAACCATCGGAGACCATTTTGGAGGGCGTGACCATACCACAGTAATTCACTCTTGCCAAACGGTAAAAAACTTGATGGATACGGATTCGCTCATTCGTGAACAAGTAAAAGAGCTACAGCAGAAAGTGCAGTTGGCTTCTATCTAATTGATTGCTTAAACTATGCGAAGGTCCCTAACGTAAGTTGGGGATTTTTTTTACCGCAAAAAATCGTAGGACCTAGTTTTCGAATACAGCACCACCTCTGCTTGGGCTATTGGGTTTCTTGGGTAATGATGTCGTGCACGCTATTGATACCGCTATTGTAATTAATCAAGCCGTTATATATCAATTGTTTTTGGGCGTTAAATATGAGTGTTGTAGGGTAGCGTTGTACGTTGAACGGGTTTTTCTGTACCGTTCCGTTTGCTAGTTTAAATTGCGGGAAAGTATACGGTTTCATCTTTGCTTGAAGGTCAAGCATATGGTCATCCTTATAAGGTATATTCACAGTAGCTATTAGGACGCGTGGATTGTTCTTATATTGTTGGAAAAGATCTTGTAAATTTGGAAAGGCCGCATAACAAGCCGCGCAACGGGAATACCATAAATCTAAAATAATAATATCCTGAGGTAAGGAATCTAGAACGACCAATTGCTCTTCGGGATTAATCAGTTTGATATGACCAAATGTTTCCTCATTCACTTTTATTTTTTTCCCATTTGTGGCATATAAATACTGGGGATATACAATATAAGAAACACTTACTCCTACTATACAGACCACAATCCATAGGAATAGTTTGTGTTGCTTCACATATACATATGCTATGGGAATGAAGGATAAGATTATTGGTGTTACAGCTAAAAATTTAAAATTGGAATCAGCAAAACGTAATAGGGGTATATAATAAATGGCGAAAAGGGGCAATATCAATAAAAAGTAGGCTGTAAATAGTTTACTCATATTAATGGCTAAATATTCTAGGAGTATCACCAAGGCAACTGTTGAAACTAAAATATTCGCGAACAATCTATTATAAGGAGTTAAAAATGCGCCGGATATTATGTTCAGCCCGACACACAATAAGGATATAAGGGCAATGAGCACTAAACGAGATAAAGGTATTTGATGTTGCCGACTGTAGAATATGACTAAAAGCAGATAAATTGGGTAGAGTGCCAAACAAGCTACTTGTAGATTATGGTTTATAAAAAAAGGTACAAGTAGCAGTATAATAGCTAACATTAAACTAAACCTATCAATCTTATTTAATGACGAATGCTTCATATTTTAATATTCTAAGTTTGGGCTTCGTATTGCCATAAACTAGTATTGATTTAGTAATTAGCCCTTCCTGACCTGTGGGATCAAAAGTAGCACTAATATATACCGTATCCCCCTTTGAACAAGTCTTTGGTTTTTCCGCTATTGTACATCCGCAGGTCGGTTGAACTTTATGCACCACAAAAGGAACGTCGGAGGTGCAACTAATACCGAAGCTCATCTCAGCAGAATCTTTCTCACCTATTTTTCCAAGGTTAATGAGTGTATCATGATATATAACCTCAGAATGCCGCACTTCATGTGTTTTCTTTTTATTACCTCCGCAACCGCTATAAGTGCATAAGGTTAATAGAAGGTAAAGTTTGAGAGCAATATTCATGATTAAATCTGTTTATATTTAAAAAAAATTGGTTGGCGAACCCAACCAATTTTTTTTTTGATAGATATATTTCAACTATGACTTACATCGACCCTCGCAATTATATTGCCACAATGTTCCACATCCTTTACTGCCAGGCACTTCGCAATTAGTAGGGTCGCAATTAGTACCACTACCACACCAATCGCTTACTTGACTACAACTGCATTGTAATTGAGTTGGGTCAGGTAAAGGTGAAGGGTTATGAGGACCTATTCCTCCACCACCACCAGGTACAACAACTGGACCTTTCTTATATGGATAGAGGTCATAATTGGGGTCAGGTAAAAATAAAGTCGTCAAAATTGATTCAATTTGTTCAGGTAATAAAATATCCGAATTGTTAACCATCCAAGATTCAACCTCGGATAAATCATTATTCAATATTAGATCTTCCGTAACTAGAGTAGCTAAACTACTAATCGCATTACTTTCTTCTTCATTTGTTTCTAAACTAGCAAGTACACTTAATTTTTCTTGCCACAGGTCAACTTGGTTAGTAGCAGATAAATTTGAGTAAACCGCTCTTTTAGTTTCAAAATCCATTTCAGATAACTCACTTAATGTGACGTAATCACTTGGTGTCATAGGTTGTATATCAATCTGTTTGGCGTTTATATCTGGATTTGACTGTGGCAATTGGCTGTCTTTATGACAGCTTGTAATAATCGCAACAATACCAAAACATAATAACATTGCAATGGAGGATAATTTAATTTGTTTGTTTTTCATAATTATTATTTTAGATTCACAACGAAGTTAACAATACAATTTCAAGTATAGGCAAATTTGCCTATACATTTTTTTTTAAAAATGTCGCTTTTTGCTACGTGGATGAAGCGGACAAAATTAAATTTATTAAGGTCATTGGTCACCGCGTTAAATACTTTAGGAATAAAATAGGTTTCTCACAGGAAAAACTTGCACTTGAAGCCGATGTGGAAATCAGCCAAATTAGTAGAATAGAGAGAGGTGTAATAAACACGAGTATTGTTCAAATGGCTGTCATTGCCAAAGCATTAGAAATCCCTTTATATCGCTTATTCCAGTCAGATTCATTTTAATTGAACAATTCATTTCCTACTTAGCAAAAACCATCAAATAGATAATAGCGCCATTTCTTGTAAGAATCATTTCGTATTTATCGAGCATCATGATTTGGTAATTATAGTTCTCCTCTTCAGTAGAAACAGTTATTCTATTTTGATCCACCATCCTAGTGCCTTCAAATGCCTGACTTTGATACCCGAATGGCTATCCTAGATCATAAAATGAAGCATGACGGTTTAGAACTTCCTGCTGAGGTTGTAAAATATCTTGCCTATAATGTTCAAAACAATGTACGTGAAATAGAAGGAGCTTTGATTTCATTATTAGCGCATTCTTCATTGGTAAAAAAAGATATTGATATAGAACTAGCTAAGAAAGTACTACGCAATATTGTAAAAACAAGCTCAAAAGAAGTAACGATAGATGCCATACAGAAAATGGTATGCGAATACTACAGCGTAACTTACGATAAGCTACAAGCTAAAACTCGGAAGCGTGAAATTGTACAAGCGCGTCAAATTTCTATGTTCTTGGCGAAGCAATACACTAAGAATTCTTTGAAAACCATCGGAGATCATTTTGGAGGGCGTGACCATACTACAGTAATTCACTCCTGCCAAACGGTAAAAAACTTGATGGATACGGATTCGCTCATTCGTGAACAAGTGAAAGAATTGCAACAAAAGGTACAATTAGCTTCTATATAATTGATAACTTAAACTATACGTCAGTCCTCTACGCTTTAGCGTGGAGGACTTTTTTATTAGATAATTTTAAAAGAGAATAGGGAAAAATATTTTACCGATCAAAATTCATGAAGTAGAGGATAGCACCTGCGCGGCTCAGAATCATTTCTTGCTGGTCTAATTTCAAAATATCAAATTGTAGTGTTTCATCCTTTTCTAAGCGTAGAATCAAATGCTCTTTATCAGCCGTCATAGTTCCTTTTTTTATCAAAGCCGAAGACATATTAGCGGTTGTCATTTCTATAGCAAAGGAGCCGTCCTCTTTTTGTTCTTTCACTTTTAGCTTACGCATATAAAATTTCTTAGTGCTGAACGCTTTATCCTCCTTTTTATAACTAGACCATTTAGCGGTCAGATTATTGGCACTCACATCAATCGGTCCGCGCTCTAAAACAGGAACTACTTTTTTGATGGCTCCTTGCTCCAACTGTGTCACCTGTTTGAAATAATACCATTTTATCCCATCTTGTAAAACGAGCTTGTCCTTGCTGACATTATAGTCCTCAAACAAGAAATCCTGACCGGCATGAAGACCTTTTCCGTCTACAAAATAACGTCCATTATAATATCGCCCTTTACTGAACCAAATCCGAACGGTACTATCCGGCATGAATTCAAGTTGCATAGCGTCATCAATTTGGATGGGTTTCGCTTTTCGCTCTTTCTTTCCTTTTTTGCGATTGTACTCTTGCCATTTACCTTCAAAAACACTTTTGTTTGATTGATTCTTTTTGCTAGGTCGGCTTTGAGCCAAGCTATTTATAGAAAAGAAGAAAGAGGATAGAATAAAAATACTAAAAATTTTCATGAGGTAAAGGTACTATTACCAATTGATACGCCGAATGAGTTGAAATATTTTATCGCGTCAAATTTTTAAGATAATAAATGACACTTGCCTGTTTCCAAATCATTTTATCATTTTGAGCCATCAATAGCTCAAAACGCTCTATTCTGTTTTTAAGATGTAGGTTTATCTTTCGTTCTTTTATTTCGATAAAACCTACTTGAGTAGTCGTTTTACCACTGAGAGAAAAATAGGCTTGCGTTTCGTAACTCTCATCAGCATTTGTTTGCTTAATTTCAAAACTAGTTAAGTAGGTTTTACTTTTGCTAAATTGGGCATCCTCCTTTTTGTATACCTTCCATTTGCCTTGCAAAAACTGCTCATTTAGGTCTCCCACTTCATTATCGTCTCTATCGTAGTGTGGCTGAGTAATAGGGCGAATATAAAACCCTCTTACTTTTTTAAGATATTGCTTTTCTGAATTTTTATATAGAACGAGTGTATCCCCCCACTTGGTTATTTTAGAGTAGGATTGACCGTTACCTAACTGATATTCCGAGCCCTTTTTTTGGAATCTACCCGCAGAAATTCTACCGAATTCATCAAAGAAGCGTACGGTGCTATCTCCTCTGAAATTAATCTTTAGCGTATCAGTAAAAGAAATAGAACGTTCAGCCATTCGGTTCTTCGTTTCGGTACGAGCATATTCCTGCCAAAAACCAGTGATTGATATTTCATTTTGGCGACGCGCTCTGTATTCTTCTACACGTTTTCGCTGTTCGGGACCACTTAACCCTTTTGGTTTTGTAGCACAACCCCATATAGATACTATGCCAATTATCAATACTATAAACCTCTTGAAATAAAAAGGCATTATGATTTTAATTCAAACGTTTCAATGAACTTAGTAGTGAAGTTTCCATTTTTGAAATCTTCATTTTCCATAAGTTGTAAATGAAACGGAATGGTTGTTTTAATTCCTTCTATGACATACTCGCTTAAAGCGCGGTGCATGGTGCGAATCGCATCTTCGCGCGTTTCTCCAAAGCAAATAATTTTAGAAATCATGCTATCATAATAAGGTGGAATGGTATATCCAGAATAGATGTGAGAATCAATTCTTACACCTTGCCCACCGGGAGTATGAAGCGTAGTAATTTTCCCCGGTGAAGGGCGAAAATCATTAAATGGATCTTCGGCATTGATTCTGCACTCAATCGCAAAGCCTTCAGGCATATAGTTTTTACCAGAAATGGGGACTCCACCGGCAATTTTAATTTGCTCTTTGATTAAATCTCTTGAAATCACTTCTTCTGTAACGCAGTGTTCTACTTGAATACGCGTATTCATTTCCATGAAATAAAAATTGCGGTGCTTGTCTACCAGAAATTCTACTGTTCCTACACCCTCGTAATTTATCGCTTGCGCGGCACGAATAGCCGCTTCACCCATTTTGTCACGCAGCTCTGGCGTAGCAAAAGGAGATGGGCTTTCCTCAACCAGTTTTTGGTGTCGACGCTGAATGCTACAATCTCGTTCGCTCAGGTGACAAATTGTACCGTGCTGATCTCCGGCTACTTGAATTTCTATGTGACGAGGTTCTTCCACGAATTTCTCCATGTATAAACCATCGTTTTTAAACGAGGCGGCTGCTTCTTGTTTGGCTGAGTTATAATTTTCTTCTAGTTCGCTTTCTTTAAAAACTACACGCATCCCCTTACCACCACCACCAGCAGTTGCTTTAATCATAACAGGATACTTCATTTTTTTAGCTAGCTTTTTAGCCTCCGCTACACTTTTTAATAAACCGCCACTGCCCGGTACTACAGGCACTTTCGCTCTAATCATTGTTTCCTTCGCCGTGATTTTATCTCCCATAGAGTTAATCATATCCGGTGTGGGTCCAATAAATTTAATATCATGCTGTCCACAGATTTCTGCAAATTTTGCATTCTCTGCTAAAAAACCATATCCGGGATGAATGGCGTCGGCATTGGTAATTTCGGCGGCAGCAATGATGTTTGGGATGTTTAAATAAGAATCGGAACTACTAGGCTTACCGATGCAAACTGCTTCGTCAGCAAATTTTACGTGTAGTGAATCTTTATCAGCCGTAGAGTATACGGCTACAGTACGAATCCCCATTTCTTTACAAGTACGAATTACGCGCAAAGCAATTTCGCCTCGATTGGCTATTAATATTTTTTTAAACATAAGGCTATGTTTTTTAATTTAAGGTTCTACTAAGAATAAAGGCTGGTCATACTCAACAGGTGAGGTATCGTCTATCAATACTTTTACAATCGTACCGCTCACTTCACTTTCTATTTCATTAAAAAGTTTCATGGCTTCTACGATGCATAGTACGTCACCTTCTTTGATACTGTCGCCTACGTTTACAAATGGTGGTTTGTCGGGGCTAGACGAGCGGTAGAAGGTACCGATCATGGGCGATTTTACCGTGATTAAGTTAGCATCACCTGCTGATGCTACTTGTCCTTCATTGGCTGCGGGCGCGGTGTCTTGTGCGGCTGCTGTAGGGGCCGCAGCTGGTGCCGTGGGCATGGGGGCGGCGGCTTGTACCACAGTGGCTGCTTGTGTAGTACCTTGGCGAATGGTGATTTTAAAACTACCTTTTTCGAGTTTTAATTCATTAACGCCTGAAGTATTGACTGCCTTTAGTAATTCGGTAATTTCATCAATGTTGAAATTGGCCGGTATTTTACTTTTTGCTTTTGTTGGAGTGGCTTTTTTGGGTGCTGCCTTTTTTGCTACTGTTTTTTTTGCAGGAGCTTTCTTTTTGGTTACTTTCTTAGTTACTTTTTTTGCTATTGCTTTTTTCTTCGTGTTTGCTTTCTTTGCCATGTTGTCTTTTTTTTAAAACACACCCCCTATCCCCCTCTCTTCAGAGGGGAAACGCAGAGGATTATTAATTTATTTTTCATCTTTTACGCGCTCTACGTAATCGCCTGATTTTGTGTTCACTCTTATTTTCTCGCCTTCGTTAATAAACAGAGGTACCATTACTTTAGCACCTGTTTCTACTGTGGCAGGTTTTAACGTTTTAGTGGCTGTATCGCCCTTCATACCTGGCTCGCTGTAGGTTACTTCCAAAACAATTTTTTCTGGAAGTTCCACGCCCATTGGTAGTTCTGTTTCACCGTTCATGCTAACGCTTACATTTTGCCCGTCTTTTAAAAATTGAGGCGCATTAACCATTTCCTCCTGAATTACAATTTGCTCGAAGGTTACATTGTTCATGAAATTATAGCCCGTATCATCTTTATATAAAAACTGAAAATCTTTTTTCTCAACTCGAACTGTATCAATTTTTTCACCACTATTCCAAGTATGTTCAATGGTACGAGAATTGTCAACGCCCTTTAGCTTAGCCCAAACTTTGGCCGCAGCTCTTGCCGTTTTGTTTTGACCAAAATCAACCACTGAATAAAGAGAGCCGTCTAGTTTTATTATTAATCCTGTTTTGATATCAGAAGTACTAGCCATAATGTTTTTTCATTTGTGAACGAATGGCAAATATAGGGTTGTGACATTATTAAAGAAATTTATAGCACTAAAAGTAAATAACAGATTCGCACACAGCTTATTGACATCAGTGACATACATATTTAGGTATTAACAATATCAGAAAGAGGATGTAAATGGCTATTTTCACTTTTAGAATGAAGATTCCGTTAGATAATGTAAACTTTGCTGAAGGAAGTAGGCTACTTATCGAGAAACCACTTGGTATCACTAGTTTTGGCTTAGTGTTTCAAGTGAAAAATTGGCTAAATAATAAAGTATTTAGAGAGGAAATGCTAGCAAAAGGCATCGTACTCAGTGGCAAGAAAGGCAGAATTAAAGTAGGACATGCTGGCACCTTAGATCCCCTAGCGAGTGGGCTCATGATTGTCTGTACTGGGAAATGGACCAAACGGATAAACGAGTTTATGGGTATGGATAAAACTTATAGCGGTACCTTTCGTTTGGGAGCCACTACGCCTACCTACGACAGAGAATCTATGCCCGAAAACATCAAAAGTGTAGAGAATATTAGCCCAATGGCTATTGAAGAAATAAAAAATCAATTTATCGGCCAAATAAAACAGCTGCCACCTGCTTACTCTGCTATTAAACAAGATGGAACTGCGCTGTATAAACTAGCGCGAGAAGGAAAGGCAGTGAAGTTGAATCCTAGAATAATGAATATTCATTCACTCAATCTGAATTACGATAATTTACCTGAAGTAGGGTTTACCGTTCGTTGTAGTAGTGGAACCTATATCCGCTCCTTAGCAAATGATATTGGAGCCGCTTTGGGTTGCGGGGCCTATCTTACTTCATTAGTCCGTACTGAAATTGGTGATTTTACTTTAGAAAATTCATACTCATTGAAGGAAATGATTGAACATTTTGGCACAAGCGCTCGACTAAAAGTGATTGAGGCGAAGTGCTAGATTTAGTAAGTCTTCTAACTCTCTAACAGCCTTGGTCTGCAATTAAATTTTTCTATCAATAATTTTTGATACTTATCAGCTTCTTCGAATACGGATTTAAATATTTTCTGACCTAGCGTACGTTCAATGTCGGTTTCATAAAAAACCGAACCAATTACAATATCATTTCCATAGATACTAAAAAGGGTGTATTTCATTTTTTTATTTTCCGTGAGTAAAAATTCATATAAATCTCCAATATTGTCTTTGGGTAATTGACATAAAAATGCATCGCAGGTCACGAATAAATTTTCAGGATTGAATCGAATTTTTATGGTGGCGGACCCTTCTTCTACTTCCCAATTATTTTGACCCAGCCTAGCTATTTGAACATTTACTTTTAGGTCTTTCAAAATTTCTTCTATCGTTTTGGCTACACCGGTTAGTTTTACTTTATCACTTACTTGCACGGTGCTTATATCAATTTCGGCACCGCAGTTCGGGCAGAATTTATCATCTTCAATATTATCCTCATTAACCATAAACGAGCAAGAGTGACAGCGCTCCACATAAACACCTTTTTGCGGCATGTATTGCTCAATCGCTTCTTTTAAATAAATTGAGGGCAGTGCGAAACCTAAATTGTCTCCACCGCGTATAATAAAAGTATTGACACCAATAATTTCCCCTTGCATGTTTACCAAGGGGCCTCCGCTATTACCGGGGTTAATGGCTGTGTCTGTTTGAATATATTTTAATCCCTTCATCACTCGGTCCCGACGAGACACGACTCCACGACTAGTAGAATAATTCAAACCGTACGGGTGTCCAATTGCCATTACCTGATCACCATCTCGTAAATCATCGTAATTGCCTAGCTCCAATTGGGGCAGTTCTTCCCACTTTGGGGCTTGAATAAATGCTAAATCATACTTAGTATCTACGAACAAAACTTCGGCAAGTTCTTTTCTAAACTTTTGAGTTTTAATAGTTACACGCGCAAAGTCTTTTACTACGTGATGATTGCTTACAATGATATCAAAGTCTTTTAAATAAAAACCCGTACCCGTAGAATTGGGAGTGGCTATTTGAATAACCCCTTTTTTAAATTGCGTTAAAAATTCAGCTCGTTGCATAGGATTATTTCTTTTTTCTAAAGTCTAGTTTAGTGATTTGAAGAAGAAGCGTAAAATTAAAACTCTGCAAGTTTTCAAAATCGAGTGCGGCAGTATCAATGTTCATGAGCTTGTAGCGTTCTTGATTTTCTTTGTTAATTGCTTCTATCTTTTCAATAATTTTTTTTGTGTCAAATGTTTTGCTTGCTCGATCATACAAGATGTCTTGATACCCCATAGCTATATAAAAATCATTATGATTGACGTGCATCATAATATCAAAAAGCTGCGTGGCGGGTTTGGGCAGGCTGAAGGAAAATTGAGAATACGCAAAAGAATATTCTAACATTTCTAAGGCAATATCATTGTGTTCGTTTTCACGGTACCACACAGCATTTTTAAAGGTAGTGTTGATGGTATCGATTACGTTTTTAAAGGGGGTAGGCTTGGTCAGTGAAAAAGTATGTTTGGCTTTGTAAAAATATTTCTTAACGTCTTCCTCTTTCCATTGTTGAAGTTCTTTGAGCTTACTGAGCATTTTATAATTGCGCTCTGCTACAGGAATTTCTTTCATGTTCTTCCAAAAAATAGTGTTGGCCTCTTCTAATTTTTCAGTGAGACGCCCCTCAGGGAGTAGTAAATAATCTAGCTTATAAATCAGATTCAGCATCATATATGAGATGCCACCGGAAAAGGTATCGGGTTTTAGTTTTTCAATTTTAGCAATCGTCTTATCGAGCCAATATCTGAAAAAATCATACTTAATTTGTTTTTCTTCTGGCGTACACTCCTCAATGTGACCAATGCCGTCCGCATCTAACGCACTGAAGTCATCTACTAAAATATCATCCAATCGGTCTGCTTGAATGCTCAACTCTTTCAATGCATAATAAAGCTTATTGGGAGCAGCGGCCAATACATTATTATAAATTTTTAATTTTATTTTATCGTCGTCTAAATAAAATTTACTGTAATAAAGTTGAAAATTTTTCTCTAATAATTTTCTAAGTACCGGTACAGATCGTTTGTTGAATTTAGCAATGCTTACCTCGGCGCGTACACAGTTTTCGTCAATAGAACCGCTTACTTTTTTACTGCCTTGAAATATTGAAAACTTAGCATTTTCTCCATCCGGAGTAAAAATAACGTTGTCTATATTGGGGTCGCGTAAATAAGTAAAAAAGTCAACAATTGATTCACTGTATTTTTGGGCATCATAGCTTTTCTTAGACTGAGTCCATTTTTTGAGCTGAGCGGCTGTTTTATTATTATCAGAATATCGGCCAAAAATGGGTACATCTATTGGCTCTGTTTCTTCTTCTTTGTCAGAAGAAAATAATCTATCGAATAATCCCATAAGTCATCGAAGATAAACCCTAGCGGATTGAAAACCATATCGTCCGAACGATTAAAAAAAGTGTAAGCTCATTAGAATTTTTTATGCTGAATAAAATTTTTCATGATTTCTAAGCCATACTCACTCATAAAACTTTCTGGATGAAACTGGACCGAAAAAATCGGCAAGCTTTTGTGCTCCATCGCCATTATAATGTTACTAGCGTTGGTTGCAGTAATTTGTAGTTCTTCGGGAAAATCTTTTTCACTTACATACCAAGAGTGGTAGAGTCCTACGTCGAATGATGTTGGTAGCCCCAAAAAGAGAGTGTTGGGTTTTACAATACTCAGCTTTGTTAGTTCGCCGTGTTGCGGGCTAATGTACTGAGTAAGTGATCCGCCAAAATAGGCTGCAATGGCTTGATGTCCGAGGCAAATCCCTAAAGTAGGAATAGAGCGTAGGTTTTTTTGTAAGAAAGGCATCAATTCTCCGGCACGTGCTGGGAGATCAGGGCCGGGAGAGAGGATCAATTTTTTATATTGACTCACATCAATTTTAGAAAGCACATCATTTTTGCACAAGTCAATTTCTAGGCCGCCTATTTGATTGAGCAGAGCAACTACGTTGTGCGTAAATGAATCATAATTATCTATAAATAAAATTCTCACAAAGGCTTCTTACTTTAGTGGTCAAAATTACTTCTTTTTTGTTCACAAGCCAGCTTCAAAATTTAGCCCTTACAATGAACGACTATGGTTCGCGCCGTATTCCTTTCTTTTTTGTAGTAGACTTTTTGGCGAACAATTGTCAAATTATACCATTGGCTGATTTAGAAGAGGAGGGCATACAAGTTGATTTTAGCGGTACGAATTTCCAACGCTTACCAATCAGTTTGAATAAAAAATTAATTGCTTTTGCTGAGTATAAAAGACAATTTGAAACTATAAAGAACGAAATTTTATACGGCAACTCTTATTTGTGTAATCTCACAACTCAAACAGAAGTGAATACGGAGCATTCGTTAGAAACAATTTATCAGTGTGCTAAGGCGAAGTATAAAATTTTGTATAAAAATAAATGGCTTTGTTTTAGTCCGGAAACTTTTGTAAAGATTGATTATCGCGGCATTAGCTCCAACCCTATGAAGGGTACAATCGATGCGAATCTTGCCAATGCCGAACAAATTTTATTAAACGATCCTAAGGAAATTGCCGAGCATTACACAATCGTTGATTTAATACGTAATGATTTGAGCAGGGTGGCTCAGAATGTGACGGTTCAAAAATTTAGGTATGTCAGTAAGATTGAAACGGCTAAAGGTAATTTGTTACAAACGAGTTCTAAAATTGTGGGAGAACTGCCAAGTGATTACCACAAACATTTGGGAGACATCATAGGCCCTTTATTACCAGCTGGTAGCATAAGTGGAGCTCCTAAAAAGAAAACTATAGAAATTATTAATCAAACCGAGAGCTACAACCGCGGATTCTACACAGGTGTGGCTGGGGTGTACGACGGTGAAAAAGTTGACTCTTGTGTGTTGATTCGTTTTTTAGAAAAAACATCATCAGGATTGGTATATAAAAGTGGAGGCGGTATCACAAAGTATAGCGAAGCCAAAAAGGAATATGAAGAAGTAAAACAAAAAATATATGTCCCGACTGCTTGAAAGTATTAAAGTACAGGATGGGGTATTGTATAACTTGGAGTATCACCAAGATAGAATGCAACGAGCCTGGAAATCAGTATTTGGGATTCATAAAACTGTAGACCTTACCAAGGAAATACGTATTCCCAAGAACGCTCAACAAGGCTTATTCAAGTGTAGAATTGTGTATGATTTACAAATTTGTGAAATTGATTTCAACCCATATCAGAGAAAAGAAATTAGTAAAATAGTTTGGACTACGGATGAGAAAATATCATATTCTCATAAGTTTGAAAATCGAGATAATATTCTCCGACATTCTAAAAAATTAAACCCTGATGAAGAGCTCATTTTTATAAAAGGGGGAATGCTTCGCGATGCGAGTTATAGCAATATTGCATTGTTTGATGGTAAAGATTGGCACACGCCCACTTACCCACTTTTGAAAGGAACAAAACGGGCTGAACTTTTGCGAAATGGTAGGGTGATCTCGAAAAAAATTCGCCCAGACGATTTAAAAAATTACAAAAAAATTAGTTTTATAAACGCCCTAAATGATTTGGATGAGATGACAATTAACTTATAAATAAGACAAAAAAATTCCGTATCTTTCAGATTCACTTTTTTGTTATGAAACGTATATCTCTCCTTTGCTTTTTTATACTTACGAGCGCTGTTTTATTTGCACAATCATACCGTAAAACTAATATGAGTGCTCCATTAAAATCTGTTGTGGATATGAGCGCGCCAGGAATTACTTTTTACAACCCTAACTTATTGCATTTGGATCAACATCCCGTGCCGTACTATACAGATTTTGGAAATAAAAAAGAGGCTGCCCAACTGAAAAGAGCGCAAGCCTTAGCTGAAAGAAATAATAGTTTCAGCTCTTCGAAGACAACGGGAGCCGCCGCCAACCCAATTATTGATACTGGCTGGTTGGCTAATGTAGGTAGTGTGCCCTTGGATAATGATATTGCTGTATCCAACAGTGGAATGATTATCAGTGCAGTGAATACGAATATTTATGTATATGATACCATTGGCACTCGACTGGCTTTAAAGGGGGTTTTGAACATGGATACTTTCTTAAATAGATTTACAAGAATTTCTGATCCAAGATTGTTATATGATCCGAAGGAGGATCGATTTATTTTGGTGTGTTTTAGTGGAAACTTTAGTACGTCAACTAGTATTATTATGGGTTTTAGCTCAACCAATGACCCTTTGGGCAATTGGAATTTTTACTCAGTTAGTGGAAACCCTTTCAACGATTCAACTTGGAGTGATTATCCGATTATATCAATTTCGGATAAGGATATGTTCATGACGTTTAATCAAATTCAGGATAATGTAGGCTGGCAGAATGGTTTCCGTCAAAGTGTAATTTATCAAATTAAAAAATCGGACGGTTTTAGTGCGGCACCCTTGCAATATACCTTGTGGGATAGTATAAAATTTAATGGAACGCTTTACAGAAACATTTGCCCTGCAAAATACCAAGAGACGAATATGGGCGACGATATGTATTTTTTATCGGTGCGAAACGTCGATGTGAGTAATGATAGTATTTTTATATTGCATATTGATGATTCGTATCAATCTGGTAATGCCACACTCACGCAGCGAGTGGTTACCTCTCCGGTGAACTACGGATTTCCACCGAACCCTTCTATGAGCAATGGCAACTTTTTAATGACGAATGATGGTCGTGTATTAGCTGCAATTTATGAAAACGACTATATTCATTTTGGTGCGAATTCGGTTCATCCTACTTTGAGTAATGCGGGTGTTTTGTTAGGCACCATTCAAAATGTAAGCTCTGCTACCCCAACAGTAGATGCTCAAGTATTCGCTGAACCTATGGTAGAGTACGGCTATCCTTCCATGTGCTATATGGGTACCTCGCCCACAGATCATCGCGTTATGTTTAATGTAGCCCATTGTTATACAGACAGTTTTCCGGGGATAAGCGTAGTTTATAAAAACCCTTCGGGAGACTACTCAGATTTTTTAAGAGTAAGTGAAGGAAATAGTCCACTAGATCGACTAACGAGCGTGAATGAAAGATGGGGTGACTATTCAGGAATTCAAACGGTATACAACAATCCGCAGCAGGCTTATTTAGCTGGAACAATTACTCTTAACGGTACGGCACGAGCATGGGTAGCTAGAATTCAAAATGCCGACTTTGCTGTTGGAATCCAAGATCAAAAATACAATTCTTCAACAGATGTATTTCCAAATCCAGTAGAAGATGAAAAATTCAGAACACGATTTTCATTGAAGAAAAAAGAAGAACTGAGTTGTAATTTATATGACATGAATGGTAGACTGATCAAACAGTTATTGAGAGGGATTGGTAAAACTGGGTTGAACGAATTTTCCTTTGACACGGGTGTACTGTCTAGTGGTAATTATATGTTCGTAATTCTGGGCGAGAACCGTAAAATACTTACCGAAATCATTAGTGTTAAATAAGAGGTGGGCTTAGAAGTTAATGGAGTCGTGAAAAGAGAAATTAAACAGCGAAACTTTCACCACAACCACAAGAACGGCTAGCATTCGGATTGATAAAGTTAAAACCTTTGCCGTTTAAACCATCGCTGAAATCAAGTTCGGTATTTACCAGATATAAAAAGCTTTTCATATCACATACTATCTTGATTCCTTTATCTTCAAAAACTTGATCGGTGGGTTGAGACTCATTATCAAAATCTAGTTTATAGCTCAAACCAGAACAACCACCGCCTACAACGCTAACTCGTACAAAGTACGAATCATCAGCCCCTGACTCTTTCATTAGAGAAAGAACCTTAGCCTTTGCTTTGTCGGTGATATATATTCCGTTTTCTTCTGCTACCATTTTATCTCAAATTGGATTCGAGAACCTCAAGCTAACAGCAACTAGTTAATGTCAACCTGAGCTTGTCGAAGGTTTAGTGAACTATTTTTTCTTCTAGCTCAATCTCTTCTAGTCCGTTTTTCTTGCGGTAATCGTTGATGGCAGATTTTATAGCATCTTCGGCAAGAACAGAGCAGTGAATTTTTACTGGAGGTAAGCTCAATTCTTCCACAATGTCCATATTGTCGATACCAATTGCATCATCAATAGATTTTCCTTTAAGCCATTCAGTAGCTACGCTAGAGGAAGCAATGGCTGAGCCACAACCAAATGTTTTAAATTTAGCATCTTTAATAGTGCCCGTAGCTTCGTCTACTTCAATCTGAAGTCGCATAACGTCACCACATTCTGGTGCGCCTACTAAGCCAGTACCTACTGCTTTGCTTTCTTTATTTAATGTCCCCACATTTTTAGGGTTATTATAATGATCTAATACTTTCTCCGAATATGCCATAACTCACTGTTTTATTATTTACAAAGTTACTGCCAAAACCACTCGTACCCAAATTATACCATCCTTGTACAATGTACTAGGAATCTGTATTTTGATAGGTTTAACAGATAGACAATAGACGGTTTAGGACAGTAAACTTTACGGTTCTCTGATTGGTACTTTTTTCGTTCATCAATCAGTAGGTACCTATCTTTTTTCTTTATTAAATTTACATTCAATGAAAAATCAATGCTTGCTTCCTATTCTGTTCATGATTGTATTGGGCTCTTGTAGTCAAAGTGATTCAACCACTGCCAAACCAAGTCAAGCAGTTCAAGCTCCTGAAGGTTGGAGAACCATTATACGCGAGAAGTTTACTATGCACTATCCCACGGATTGGCGCTTAGATACGAGCGGTACCTTAGGGACTAAACTATTATTATTTGCTCCGAATGATGATGTCTCCGCCAATTTTAGTGAAAATATCAATGTAATGACGGAGAAGCTTCCTTCTAAGTCTATTACACTAGAACAATATGTGGATGCTTCAACAGCACAAGTAGAAAAATATATTAGCGATGCGAAAATTACGATTAATGAAAGTGCAGAAGTGAATGGACGAAGTTTTCATGAGCTAGAATACTCTGGAAAGCAAGGAGAGAACGATTTAGCGTTTCATCAATATTTTACGGTAGAAAAGGGGGTGGCTTATGTCGTAACCCTTACGGTTCAAAAGGAGTCAGTTGAGCAGTACAAAGAGATGGGTGTAAAAATCATGAGAACATTCCAACTAAACTAATAACCCATAAAGGCATACTGAATAATATTGGCACCCATTCGCAAGGCCAATGAGCGTTGTTGAGGTGTATCGTTGTGAACCTCAGGATCTTCCCAACCGTCATTCAAATCAGTCTCTTTGGTGTAATAGCATACTAAACGCCCTCGATAAATAATTCCATATCCTCGTGGTGGTTTTTTATCATGCTCATGAATTTTTGGCAAGCCATTATTAAAGTTATACTTCTGGTGATAAATCGGGTGAGCAAAAGGAAGCTCTACCAAGTCTAATTCCGGAAAAACTTTTTTCAAAGCTGGCCGAACATATTTATCCATACCATAATTATCATCAATATGCAAAAAACCGCCTGCTATCAAATATGTTCGCAAGTTTTCAGCTTCGGCATCATTGAAAGCAATCCGCCCGTGGCCTGTGGCAAATAAAATTGGATAATTAAATAATTCACCACTTCCTACTTCTACCTGTGCTTCTTGTGCTGAAAAGCGAGTGCCTAGTTTTTGATTAGAAAACTGAGCAAGATTTTTAAGGGCCGTTGGATTGGCGTACCAATCACCGCCGCCTCCATAGACTAAGAGTCCTAATTGCATTTTTTGTGCTTGCGCAGAAAATGAAATGAAAAGAATGGATATAATTAGTAGTAGCTTATAGCGCATTGTGATGTAGTAAAGTTACAGCAACCAAGCCAGCTGTCTCTGTCCGTAGGCGATTTTTTCCGAGACTGATACTCTTAAAATTTTGTTGCAACGCTAGCTTAATTTCTTCGTTGGTAAAATCTCCTTCGGGACCAATGGCAATTAATGTTGAATGTTGAATGTTGAATGTTGAATTGGATATAGCATGACGTTCTATGTTTGAATCGCAATGGGCTATTAATTTATTGTCGAATGTTTGCGCTATTATTTTATTAAAAGGCTGCGGCTCATACAACACTGGGAAATGATATTGCTGACTTTGTAACATGGCCGAAATTAATTTTTTCTGAAAACGTTCTGTTTTTATTTCTTTACGCTCGCTTCTATTTGTGATCATCGGATAAATACTATGCACTCCGATTTCTGTAATTTTTTCGAGCAGCCACTCCATGCGCGTATTGTTTTTGGTAAAAGAAATGGCCAAGTGAATTGCTGGGTTTTCATTTTTAATCAGCGCTGATTCCAATACCCTAACTGTACAGGACCTCTTCGCCAAACTTTCTATTTCCACTTTAGCCTTGGTTCCTTTTCCATCAGTCAGTACAAATTGATCGCCTTCCTTCATACGCAAGACTTGGGATACATGCTTCGCTGTTTCTGATGAAAGTTCCATGGAACCTTTAGCAATAGTTTCTTCGTAGAATACACGCATGATTTATATTTTCTTAAAGAGTTCTAATTGTAAAAATTGAATTTGAAAGTTAACCTGAGCCATGTTCCAAAATTCCAAAGTCGATGTGAGTTCTTGCGTTCGTTCGGGTACAGGAATGTAGTAAGAAAGAGTATCCCAAACATTGGGAACACTTCTCAGTAATCGAATAGAATCATGCGCTAGTGCTCTGTTTTTGGGCAAGCTAGTTTTGGTGCCCAAGTTTAATGAATGCCAACTTAGGTCTTTAGAGGGTGTACTAAATTTATGTACGAGTAGCACAGATCGGTATCGATCAAAAAAGGGTGTTAAAAATTTTGCTGCACATGTGGCTTTTATATAATACTGATTATCATCTTCCATATTTTTCACATAAGCTTTCAATTCGATGGGAGCAAATTCTTTTCCTGAGGGAATAGTGATTACTGAATCTTGAAGAGATGCATCGTATTGATGCGCGAGGCTTGTATCATTTTGATAGTTAAAAAATCCTAGAGATTTTTGCATCAGAATATCATCTTTATCAGGTTGCTTAATTTTTGAATCATAAATTACCATATCATTATAACTCAGTTTATTTTTAAACAACATGTTTTGGAAAAACGCATAGTTCGTAAATTCCGAACAATATTTTCCTTCAACGTTTAACTGGGAGTAGTGCAAATTGATGTAACTGAAAAACAAAACGAAAATCAGTACGAAAAAACTCAACCATTTTTTTCTTCGACTCCATTGGAAAACCGCCGCTAAAGGAATCAACAAAAGAGGATAAATATGAATCATGGGACGTGAGCCAAACCCATTGATATATTGGTAACAGAACCATGAATAAATAATATAACAATACAGGGGCAAAAGAAGTGCAATAGTTAATTTAAACCCATGTAGCTTCTGTTTTATAAAAATCGCTACGCCCAACAATAACCAAATAGGAGAATACAAGATCCATCCATTTTCTGCTCCGAAAATCCCTTTAAATAATTCTGGATTTGAAAAATTAAAACTTTGACCATTATAGCTATAATATATAAAAGAGCCGGAATAAATTTTCCAAAAAATGAGTTGAGGAAGGATGGGCAGCAAGAAGAGAAGAAGAGCAACAAGCCATCTTAGTTTGAATGAAATGAAAAAGGATATTCGCTCTCGAAAAGCCTTTACACTATCGATTGCAAATAGGAGAGGGATCAATCCAAAAATAAGATCAGTAGGCCGAAGCAGTGTGATGAAACCCAAGGTGATGGCTAAGAAATAGAGCCACTTCACTTTTTGTTTTTTATAAAACTGTATAGTGCAGTACAGTAAAAGCGATACTAAAAAAAACAAAGGAATATGGACCATCCCTAACTGAATAAATGAAAACCAAAATAAATTACTTGCCAGAAGTAGAACGCTTATGGTTAAAATTGAAACTGGTTTTTCAAAGAAAAATCGCAGATTCTTATAACATAAAAATAAACCGAGTAGCAAATAAAAAAGCGTACTGCACAGTACGGAAGTGTGATACGGGAGTGTGTATCCATTATCAGTTAGATCCCAGATATTGACGTATGCCTTGGCGGCCATAAAAAAAGGTAACTCAAAAAGGGCTACTCCATAAGTATACTGATTTATATAATATCCTTTGGGAGTGCTTTCGCCATTAGAACGGTACATTTGAAAGTAGCGTTGAATACCAGGAGCTACTTTTGAATCCTGAGGAAATTTATCAATGGAGTCTAAATTGTGTAAACAAAATAATGAAGGCAAATATGAATAGTAGCCCAAGGCATCGCCATAGAAAATATCTTTTTTTACACCATAATTCGTGAAGAAAAATAGGGTTGCCAAAGCGGCAAGAACAAATGATATTCTACTAATCCATTTCATACTAGTTACGTCCCATCCAAAGCGCGCCACCTATCGAATTTTGTTTTGCACCGGTAACTGCGGCCAATACATTTTCTTCTTCACGCCAGCGCAAAGCTCCCATAAGTGCCATAGCCACAGCTTCTTTATATTCTATGGTCTGCTCATCTGCTTTCTCAATGCTTACTTTTTTAAGACCAGCATAATGTTCTATTCGTTGTAATAAATAATCGTTGTACGCTCCGCCGCCACTGATAAGCATAGTACCTGCTGCAGTACAAGCTTTACCAATTTGCATAGCAATATGTTCCACCATTGTACTTACTTGATCTTTTAATTCTAAGCCACTGTCTTGAATTAATGGGAGTACTTCTTCCAAGCCAAATTGATTCGCTAAAGATTTAGGCGCGGACTGCTCGTAATAATCTAATGCATTCAATTTCTCTAACAAGATTCCATCACAATTTCCTGAAGCTGCTAAAGCACCATTATCATCATAAGCTTTATCTATCGTATTGAGTAAAGCATTTAATATTCTATTCGCCGGACAAACGTCAAAAGCAATAATTTTATCCTCCGTGTGATGCGCAATATTTGCGATTCCTCCTAAGTTTAAAAAATAATCATAACCACTCCAAAGCATTTTCTCGGCAATAGGAACAATAGGGGCTCCTTGACCACCAAAAGCTACATCTATATTTCGCAAATCAGAAATAACAGGTAACTCCAACTCTGCGGCAATAGCAGCGCCATCTCCCATTTGAAATGTCATACCTTGGGCAGGCTCATGAAAAACGGTATGACCATGGCTTGCTACAAAATGTACTTTATGCTCTAAGGCACTTTTTTCAATGAACTTTTTTATTTGTTGGCCCATATAATGACCAAAATCGGCATGGGTTTGTAAAAGTTCTATCGCAGATAGTTCAGTAAGCATTGGAAGTTTCTTTTTCCATTCTTCATTAAAAGAAATAGAATCAGCAGCTTCTATCTCACAACTCCATTCCCCAGCTACTTCGCTGAGTACGCAATAGGCCATATCCAAACCATCCATCGAACTTCCACTCATTACACCTATCACTCGGTAAACCATTTTGTAAAAATGAGATATAAATTTTATTCTGAGCCAAAAACCCTCCATGTTTATTGCCCTAAAGTTCCGCAAACATGGAGGGTTTATCAATAAATCCTTTTCTATAAGTGAGATAAATTTTAGTTTTCGGTGTAATTTGGCATTAAGAATTATGGTACATCATTTAGCAAAAGAAAATTCACTGGTAAAAGTTTGGATGAACGAACTCCGACATCCTGAAATTCAAAAAGACCGTATGCGCTTTAGAAGAAATATGGAGCGTGTGGGTGAAGTGATTGCTTATGAAATAAGTAAAACCATGTCTTATGAGGACAAGCTAGTACAAACACCACTTGGTGAAAAATCATCAAATTTGCTGACTGCACAACCCGTGCTAACAACAATTCTGCGTGCAGGGGTGCCATTATTTCAGGGCGTACTCAATTATTTTGACAAAGCGGATTGTTCTTTCATTGCGGCCTATCGAAAACATGGCAAGGGCGATGATTTTACCATTGAGCAAGGATATGTTACATGCCCGGAATTAGAAGGTCGGGTTTTAATCTTGGCTGATCCTATGTTGGCTACCGGAGCTTCATTAATCACTGCCTTAGATGAACTACGTACTTATGGCAAGCCAAGCGCCATTCATATTGCCGTGGCAATTGCCTGCACGGCAGGAATAGAAAATGTAAAAAAGAAATATCCAGAACTTACTTTTTGGATTGGTGATATTGATGAGGAGCTTACTGCTAAAGGGTATATTGTACCTGGCTTAGGCGATGCTGGGGATTTGGCTTATGGGAGTAAGATGCAGTTTTAATTAAAAAATTAACTCAAAAGTTAAATAGTATAATGGTTCAAAATAAATATATATCTTTGCTGTAAGCTCTGTAGCTCACCGAATGTTCAAGCTTGTCTTGAAAGATTTATGTAGGTAGAACGGAGCTTTTTTTATTTCTTAAACTTTGATGAATCCGTATCACTATTTTTAGGTTTGAATTTCCAATGTCTATATTCCCCATTCCATTGATCTTGAGGGGCAACTCTTCCAGTAGATATCCCAATATTGAATCGAGGCTTTATTTCACAAATCTTGGATAAAATATACTTGTACAATTTCTCTTTGGCAATAGTTCTTTTGCCTCTTCTTTTTTGTCCAATTGGAATCGCTCGATGAAGGTTGTTTAAGCGAAATTGCATACTACCAAGAATAACATCGAGAAATTGCAGCGGCAAGTGTTTCTTGGAATCAACCTCCACAATATCATCTTTTCTGATTTTCATTTTGGCATTCTGAAAATCTTTTGACCGTTCTAAACCCTTGATGTGATTTTTAAATTTTTGAACCTTAGAAATAGTATCAGGCATTTCATCAAAATGTAGTCTTAAAAAAACAATATTGTCAGACTCATTTGAATATTTCAAACCAAAGACATGCTTGATGAATTGATAATATAAAATAAAGTACTCGTTTTCTCTCTGCTAAGATGAAAGCCCTTTAGGCACATCAGAACTTTGTCTAAACATAATACGAATCTTAATCTTCCCTCCATTTATAAGTTCAAAAAGAACATCAACCAAAGAGATAAATGCGGGTAATTTTACCGCATCAACTTTACCCCACTTGATTTCTTCTATTACCCCTAGCTCTTCACGTATTTTTGATAACTTGGCTAGAACAAATGATAAATCTTCTGATTTAATTAATAGGCCACCGTAGAAATTCGAATAGTGTGGTCCTTTTTTTGTCGACTCATCGCACCATATAAAAAACTCTTTGCTCAATAAAACAAAAATATGAATAGTTCAAAGTCTTTAACTTTTACGAATAATATCTTTTTCTACAAGATTTGCCTATTTTATACATATCAATTTGGCTTATGGAAGTAAAATGCAGTTTTAATTCTACGGGACTTGAAACTCAATTTCATTAGATATTAGCTTGAGTGCTTTTTGATTTGAATTAGAGTATTCGAGGCGTAAAGAATACCCTTACTCGTCTTAGCTTACTCGCTAAGACCTTTTTTTATAATAAACATTTCACCACCCTATAACCCTTTATATCAAATAAAAAGCGACCTTTGCGCACTGAAAAAAAAACTAAACCTTGTATCGCATTTCGACTTCGCTCAATGTGACACAAGGTTTTAAAAACAAAACGCAATGGAAATAAGAAACATCGCCATCATAGCCCACGTTGATCATGGTAAAACTACCTTGGTGGACAATATATTACATGCTACAGATGTATTTCGTGATAATGAAGACTCTGGCGAACTTATCATGGATAGCAATGATTTGGAGAAAGAACGTGGTATTACTATTTTCTCTAAAAATGCAGCAGTATCCTATAAGGGCGTAAAAATCAATGTAATTGATACCCCTGGTCACGCCGATTTTGGCGGTGAGGTAGAGCGTGTTCTTAAAATGGCTGATGGTGTTATATTATTAGTAGATGCTTTTGAAGGTCCTATGCCACAAACGCGTTTTGTATTACAAAAAGCATTGGCTCTGGGTTTACAACCTATCGTTGTAATCAATAAAGTAGATAAAGAAAACTGTCGTCCGGACGAGGTACATGATGCTGTATTTGAATTATTCTTCCAATTAGACGCTACAGAAGAGCAATTAGATTTTCCAACCTTCTATGGTTCTGGTAAATTCAACTGGTTTAATATCGAGAATGTACAATGTGATGATATTACGCCATTAATGGATGGAATTTTAGAACATGTACCACCTCCCGCAACTGCTGAGGGCGATGTGCAAATGCAAATTACTTCTTTAGATTTCTCTTCTTTCTTAGGTCGTATTGCAGTAGGAAAAGTACGCCGCGGAACTCTTAGCGAGGGCATGCAAGTATCGCTTTGTAAAAGAGATGGTAGCGTGCAAAAGCATAAAATCAAAGAGCTCTACATATTTGAGAACATGGGTAAAAAGCGCGTAACAGAAGTTAGCGCAGGTGATATATGTGCCGTAGTTGGAATCGAAGATTTTAATATTGGTGAAACGATTTCTGATTTAGAAAACCCAGAAGCTTTACCAATTATAAAGATTGACGAGCCTACCATGAATATGGTTTTTGGAATTAATAACTCGCCCTTCTTTGGTAAAGATGGAAAATTTGTAACCAGTCGTCACATCAGCGATCGTCTAGACAAGGAGCTTGAAAAGAACTTAGCGCTAAGCGTTGAAAAAACAGAGAGTGCTGATAGCTTCTTAGTTTATGGTCGGGGTATTATGCACTTAGGTGTATTGATTGAAACCATGCGCCGCGAGGGTTATGAGTTGACGATTGGTCAGCCACAGGTTATCACAAAACAAATCGACGGTGAAAAATGTGAGCCGTACGAGGTTTTGGTAGTGGATGTACCGGAAGAGTTTAGTAGTAAGGTTGTGAACATGGTTACCATACGAAAAGGCGAATTGCTTATCATGGAAAGTAAAGGTGATATGCAACACCTAGAGTTCAATATTCCTTCTCGTGGATTAATTGGTTTACGTAGCCAAATGCTTACGGGTACTGCGGGCAATGCTATCATGGCGCACCGTTTTAGCGAATATAAACCTTGGAAAGGTGTAATACCTGGCCGTCAAAATGGAGTTTTGATTGCTAAAGAGAAAGGAAAAGCAACTCCTTATTCTATGGATAAATTACAGGATCGTGGTCGTTTCTTTATTGATGCCGGTGTGGAAGTTTATGGTGGACAAATTATAGGCGAAAACTCTCGTGCCGATGACTTAGTAGTCAATGTATGTGAGGCCAAAAAATTAACCAATCACCGCGCAAGTGGAGCCGATGATGCTTCTAAAGTGATTGTAAAAACTGAGTTTACTCTAGAGGAATGTATGGAATACATTGGCGAAGATGAATGTATAGAGGTTACACCTGCTGTGATTCGTTTGCGTAAAATTCAATTAGACGCTGTGGAACGTAAAAAAACGCAGAAGAAATTACAAACAAGCTAACTATCAGTAATAGGATTGTAAGGACTGTGTAATATTTGGCTTTCACGGTACAATTATCTTAAAAAACGGCTTAATTTTACCAACGTTGAGACGTTTTAATTCGTCTTAACGTTTAGAAGAAATTAAATATTATGAAAGCAATAAGAAATTTTACAATCCTTTGTCTGGCTATTTTTACGTTTGGAAGCTGTAAAAAAGCAGACACACCTACTGAAGCAAATGTCTCTTTTACGTTCGATAATTTTGTAGACGAGAAAGCGGTTGAAGAAAATACACCTTTAAATTATTTAAATGCTGCTGGCAATTACTACAGCGTAAGCTTATTGAAGTATTACATCAGTAACATTATATTGGTAGATACAAAAGGAAAAGAAATTGAATTGAATAACAATGATTTGATTGATGCCTTTGGTAATAACAAAACAGATTCTTACACAATTCCAAATGGAGAGTATCGTCAAATGAAATTTATTTTTGGAGTAAATGCTGAAAATAACACAAGCGGCGATCAGTCTGGAGATTTAGATCCTTCTAACGGGATGCTATGGTCTTGGAATACTGGATATATTTTCTTCAAGCATGAAGGAAAATATGTAGACAATGCAAATGCTGAGCAGCCATTGGAGTTTCATTACGGTGGAGTGGGAAATCAGATAGAGGTTGAATTAAATAATTTGGGTCTTAAAATTGATGGCGAAGACAAAGAAGCGTTTCTTAGTTTTAATTTGAACAATATGTACAACAACCCTAAAATTGATTATAACGATGGCGATTTTCGTCATAGTGGAGCAAATGATGCTGATTGGGTAGATGCCATAAAAGCCAATATGAGCAATGTGTTTACTTTTAACGGTAGTTTCTAAGGTAGTAAAACAGAATAAAACAGATTTAAAAGAGAGCATTATTTTGCTCTCTTTTTTTATTAGCTGCTCTTCTTTCCAAACCTAGTTACTTAGGTAGAGAAGAGGTAGTAGCGTTCATTGTTTACTCTATAGTTTTTTTAGATAAAAATGAACCCCCTTTTTATTTCTGATAATTTTTATTTGCAATAAAGTCATAATCTGTTAGTGATTTAAGAAAAGCCACTAAGTCTTTTTGCTCTTGCTTAGTTAAGTCCAATGGCTTTATCAGATTATTGTTTTTATGAAACCTGCCGCCACTGTTGTAATGAGCGACTACTTGTTCCAAGGTCTCCATACTACCATCGTGCATATAGGGTGCGGTAAGCTCTACATTTCTCAAACTGGGTACTTTAAATAATGCTCGGTCCTGCTCGTTACGAGTTAAGCGCATTCTTCCGCTATCGGCATAGGTTTTATACAAGCCATTGTTTTCAAAAGCATAATTTGTAAAATTAAAATCACCATGGCACAAACTACAATTTGCCTTGGCACTAAAAAATAATTCTTTACCTCGCAGCTCATTACTTTGTAAAGCTTTGGTCCGTCCTTGGAATTCATATTGATCATATTTAGAATTGCCACTGATTAGGCTACGTTCAAAATTTGCAATCGAACGAGTAATTACAAAAGGGTCTGGTTCACGATCATAAGCTTTTTTAGCCTGCTCCACATAAGAAGGAATTTGTTTTAGACGTTCTGCTAAGACTACAATATTGCTATTAAATTCATCATGCTCTTGAATAGGTACCAAGATTTGCATTTCCAAAGTCGGCACACCACCCGCTCTAGTAAAGTATGGGTGGTATGCAAGATTCGCTAGTGAAGGTGCATTTTGTTTTCCACTCAAATTATTCTCACCAATGCTAAAGGCTACCGTATCACTAAAAGCATTGTTGGGATGGTGACAAGAAGCACAGCTTATTGAATACGTATTGGAAAGGATAGGGTCAAAAAAAAGCCGTTTCCCTAATTGCCAACGCTCTTGAGTAAATTCATTGCCCTCAGGAAAATTTATAGAGGGGAATCCTTCGGGGATTGACATGAGATCGTTGGCACCCACCTTTACAAGCGGATCTTTTTGACAACTAACTACGCAGAGTAATAATGCCGCAAAAGCAAACCAGATTCCAACCCTAGGGTTCTTCATCTGTGTTTATTGTATAACTACTGTTTTGCTTCCTAAGTTTATTCCGAAAGAATTAAACTGTACAAAGTAAATTCCTTTAGTGTCAATACTGAAACTAGTCTCGTTTTGATTCGCTATTGAAAGTTCCCGAATCATTCTACCTGAAATATCAAAAACGCGTGCATCGGTAACTAATGTCTTACCAGAGTTCTCTAATTTTATTTGTACATCACCAGTACTTGGATTAGGCCAAATCACTAAGCCAATCTCGTTCTCTAAATTGGAAACAGCTAATGGAAGACCAGATCCTGCGGAGAAAACATGATCTCTAAAATTTTCTAGTACGGTTAAGTCATTCATATTAGAGCCGTGATTAATTACAGTAGAGGAAACATCAATATCTCGCAAAGCTTCGGTGTAGTCCGCGTCTAGATTAATAACTACATCATTCCCACTGTTCACTCCCGCAACCGTCACAGTCTGCTGAAAATAGTTCGCATCAAATAGACTGTGCAATTCAAAACTTTGTCCCAGATTCGGTCCTCCTTTACCTTCTACTGCAGCAAAGCGATACCCAGATGCCCATCCCCAATGCATTGCAGGAGATTTAGGAGCTAAAGGGTGGTCCCCCGTAAATTGTGCAGGATCAGAAGTGTTAACACTAGGATCTACTCCGATATTAAATTTGATACCCTCTACGCTCGTAACATTGAGAGAGCCTAAACTTGCCAAAAAATTATTAGTGGATTGTACAAAAAAATGCTGTTGAGCAACTGGGGTTTCCATGCCGCCATCGTGAATAATTATAAGGTTAGACATAAAATAATCTACTCGCGTAAAAGCAAGGTTATTATTTAAATTATTAGTGGCAGTTTGATTAAAAGCAAACGGGCTATTGCCTAAGGTATGTTTAATGGTTAGGGTTATATCCTTTTGTGCCGTTGCACTTAGGCTAAATAAAATGGCTACTAGGACTAAAATTTTGTTTTTGCTCATGACTTTATTTTTTAATTTTTTTCTTACACGTTTCGCACTTGCTTCAATCGTTTAACTTTTATAATTTCAGTATCGTAATTTGAAATCAACGAAGCGAATACTAAAATGCTCATTAAAAATAAGATTATTTTTTGTTTTAAATTATTAAATCGTGAACATCTAATTAGATTCGAAACCATAGAACGTGTAAAATAGTCCAAGGCAAAACGCACTTTGTCTAATTTCCTTGGAAGAATTAATCGTATTTTTATCGTATGCAGATTCCCTTGCATACGATAGACGAAAATAAAATTTTCATTAAATGGCGGGATATAAAAATTGAACCCAGCAGTGAAGAGCATGCTCATCGGCACAATTATTTTCAGTTTATGTTTTTAGAAAAAGTTTCTGGTACGCATAATATAGATTTTGAGACACATGCTGCTACTAACGAAAGCGTTCATTTTGTTGGCAAAGGTCGAGTGCATACGGTAGACTTTTGCACTGATGTTACGGGTGGGGTGTTGCTTTTTCCAGAAGCAATATTCAGCAATTCAATAAGTGATATGAAATTACTTTCATCGCTTAGCTTTTTCAAAAATGGTGCTCACCCTGTTCTAGAACTGACTACTGCTGATTTTCACTCAATTAATGCTTTATTGGAAAAGTTAAAAACATCTTTAGATACTAGTGCATTTGATTTATGCAAACATTTACTTTTTGCATTACTCATTCAAGTTAGAGATATATACAATCAATCAGGAAGTAATATAATTTCTAAAGAAGAACCTCAAGAATTGGTACAGTACAATCAGTTATTAAAAGAACACTGCAGAACCTGGAACTCGGTTGAAGACTATACCGCAGCAATCGGTATTTCAACTTCTCGACTTACTAATTTTTGTAAAGAGGCTTATGGCAAAACAGCCTTACAAATTTTACATAGCCGAAAGTTATTGGAAGCAAAACGAATGTTGGTGTATACCGAAAAACAGGTGAAAGAAATCGCTTATGATTGTGGTTTTGATGACGTGGCTTATTTTAATCGTTTTTTCAAAAAACATACTAATTGCGCTCCCCTAACTTTTAGAAAAAACCATTAGTGTGATCAAATAGTCTTTAACAAATAGGACCAATGCCGAAAGTTAAAAACGATTATCTTTGTTTCACTGTGCGTAGAGCAACCGCTGTCATATTACTAGTTTTATTTTCCTTAGGGGCCTTTGGGGTTTCTATTGAACAGCATCTTTGTTGTCATTCCCAGCAAGAGGAAAGCGCCACTAAACATTGCAGTGATGATGAAAGTTGTTGTAATAAGAATGACGATTGCTGTGATAAAATAGTTTCGCAGGTCAAAATTTCGAAAGACTATCATTCGCAACAATCCAAAATTAGTTTTGAGCTTAGTGCTTGTTTAATCCCGTCACTAAAAAAATATTACACATCGTTTGCGTTAAGATTAGGGGATAAAAAAAACAGGTTCGGCCAATTTAATTATCTCCCGCCGCCCAAAGATTTCCAAAGTTGTTACAGTTCGTTTTTGATTTGATGATTGCTTTTTTTAAAAGTTGCATCTAATTCTATCATCAAATATCACTTGAAGAAATTCTTCAAAACAAAAACATAAACAATGAAAATTTTATACGGTTTTCTAATCCTTTGCTTGAGTAGCGCTACTCTTTTGGCGCAAGATTCAACTCAAGTAAAAAAGAAAAACAAAAAACTAAAAGTCTTGCGGATTCGAAAGAAAACCAATGGAAACAGCGTTGATAGCCGTAACGCAATTCGACTTGAACAACTCGGAACCAAAGAACTAAAGAAAAATGCATGTTGTAACTTAGCTGAAAGCTTTGAGAGCAACGCCTCAGTAGAAATTAGTAGCACCAATGCTTTGTCTGGTGCGAAGCAAGTTGAAATGCTAGGCCTGCAAGGCACCTATGTTCAAACTTTAGTAGAACTGCTCCCCTACGTGCGGGGTATCAATTATACCTATGGATTTAATAGTATACCCGGCCCATTGGTGGAATCTATCTATATTAACAAAGGACCGGGAAGCGTAACAAACGGTTTTGAAAGTATGACGGGCCAAATCACCACTGAATTTATTAAGCCCAGAAAGTATAAACCGCTTCTTCATCTCAACGGGTATTATAATAGTTTTAATCGAGCCGAGCTCAATGTAAATACAGGCGTTCGACTGACCGATGAAGTAAGTACTTTATTTAGTGCACACGGTAGTCGTCTCAATCGAAAAATGGATTTTAATCAGGATGGATTTTTAGATGTGCCCTTGAACAATATGCTTCATCTAATGAATCGTTGGAAATATGATGGGAAACGTTTTGTGAGTATGGTCATGGGGCAATACCATAATGCAAATCGCTATGGAGGATCTGTTGATTATGATTTTGATAAATTACGCACAGATCAAAATGATTTATACGGAATCAGCATTGCTGGACAGCGCATGGATGTGATGCACAAAATGGGTTATTCAATCACTGATGATCGTACCAAGAGTATTGGATTGCAGTCTTCCTTTAGTTCTCAAAATAGAAATTCAGTTTATGGTAGAACTCTTTATAATGGATTTCAGCAAACAATTTCTTCTAATTTAATTTATCAAACAGAATTTTTAGGCGAAGGAAACGAATTGCGCTTGGGTAGTAGTCTTTTGCATGATGATGTAAAAGAATCGTTTCAAGAGATTACTCAAAATAGAGTGGAAACTGTAACAGGTGTTTTTGCTGAATACACGAATCATGACATCTCCAACACAACTGTTTTACTCGGTATGCGCGGTGATTACAATTGGCGTTTACAAAAAGCATTTTTTACACCACGTGTGAATGTACTTTACAATTTTACTGAAGATTTCTCTGCGAGGCTCAGTGCTGGTAGTGGATTTAGAACACCCACCGTTTTTGCTGAAAACACACGTTTTTTTGCTTCGAATCGTGAGGTACAAATTCTTGAGACTTTGCTACCCGAGCAAAGCTGGAACTACGGGGTAAACCTCACTTATAATTTTGACAATGGCTCAAAAAATAACCGACTCAGCTTGGATTTATTCCGTACTGATTTTACTCAGCAAGTAGTAGTCGATTATGATGTCTCACCGCAGACTGTTCAATTGTCTCGCTTGCGTGGTAAGAGTTTCGGTTGGTACGTACAAGCAGAATATTATTATGAGATTATTAAAAATTTGGACATACGTTTGGCTTACAAATTCAACGATGTACAGGTGACGCAAGGCGGTGTATTGCGGGAGCGAGTCTTTAACCCTCGACACCGAGCGCTGGCTAATTTGTCTTACGAAACGAACAACGAAAAATGGGGTTTTGATTTTACAACGAATTGGACTGGGCGACAACGCTTACCTAATTTTTCTAGTAATCCTGAAGGTATGCGGCCTGAGGCAGGAAATTATGCCCCTGACTTTTTTAGGCTCTTAGGACAAGTAACATGGAAGCCTCGCAAAGATTTTGAGTTGTACGCAGGGAGTGAAAATATTACCAACTTTCGTCAGCAAGATTTAGTGTTAGGCGCTGATAATCCTTATGGTGATTTCTTTGATGCAGGTGCTGCTTGGGGTCCAGCTACGGGTCGTTTGTTTTATAGCGGATTTCGTTACACCTTGAATAAAAGAGTAGAGCCTATCATAACAGGAAAAAAAATGCGTACCGATGTGATTAAAGTGGAGGGGGTATGTGGCATGTGTAAAGAGCGAATAGAAGGAGCCGTTAATAAACTACCCGGTATAAAAATTGCGAATTGGGATGAGTATTTAAAAGAACTGATTGTACGCTATAATATCACCAAAACGAGCAACGAAGAAATTCAACGCACTGTAGCTGCGATTGGTCATGACACAGAAAAATTTAAAGCAAGCCAAGCGAGTTATAATGTTTTGCATGGATGTTGCAAATATCGTGACCCAGATGTGATAAAAGATCATCAGTCCGAGGAGGAATCTAATGAAGATGAATAAAAGGAAGTGCTAAAAACGACGGCTGCTTTCTTATTCTTAGCAACCTATCTTCGCTCCGATGCCAGAATCGTTTTTACTATTTGCACTTATTTTTGTTGCTAGCCTAGCGCTTTTAGTTTTTGCATCTGGAAAATTTATTGACTCTTCCGAAAAACTAGGCTTAGCATTAGGCCTACCACCTTTTGTAATTGGTGTTACGGTTGTAGCGCTGGGCACTTCCTTGCCCGAGTTAGTGTCTTCTGTATTGGCAGTTCAGCACGGCGAGTCGGAAATTGTAGTTGGAAATATTGTAGGATCCAACATTACGAATATTTTATTGATCATAGGCACCGTCGCTTTTATCGGGAAGTCAATCCATATCAAATTCAATTTTAAACGAATTGATCTACCGTTTTTAATTGGTACAGCTTTGTTTTTATGTTATGCTATTTGGGATTTAACTATCGCGTTTTGGGAGGGCTTAGTTTTTTTAGGGCTTACGCTTTCTTATATTCTCCTGTCCTTATCAAAGGGGAGAGATCTGAACGATCAAGTCGCGCCAAAAATCAATGCACTCACAATCATTTGGCTTTTAGTAGGTGGAGCCGGAGTTTATTTAGGAGCGAAGTACAACATTCAAAGTGTAATCCAAATTGGCGCCCAACTCGAAATCCCCCCTGCCATCATTGCGCTGACGGCGGTGTCCTTAGGTACTTCGTTGCCCGAGCTTTTTGTTAGTTTAGCCGCTGTGCGAAAAGGCAAGGCTGAAATGGCCGTAGGCAATGTATTAGGCTCTAACATATACAATATAATTGCTATTGGCGGTGTGAGTCGAATGGTAGGTGAAATTGATGTGCCGCTTGAAATAAAATCAGTAAGTGCTTACTTAATGTTGGGTGCAACTTTGTTGTTTGCCGTCATGCTCTGGAATCAACACCTGAATCGTAGAGAAGGACTCATACTATTGACTGCCTACATCTTGTTTATTTGGTTTTCGTTTTTTGGATAATCGAGTTTTCAACAGTTTTCTTTATTCTTATTTTATTCATAAATGCTAGTTCCCTCCAGGGCTAAAAAGGGCACCCAAAAATATGACAATTCAACTGTCATATTTTCTTGACAATGTTGATAATTTTCCACAATCCGAACTTACCTTTGCTACGCTTTTTTCACAAAAAACCAAACAAATGCGCATACCACAGTGTAGAGTTCAGATCAGAATATTAACAGTTTTTGTTTTTACCACTTTATGTTTCCTATTGGGAGCACCTGTTGATGCCAATGCACAAGACGGTAAAGCATTGTTTTCGGCTAATTGTGCTTCTTGCCACCATCCGTTAAAAGATGGTACGGGTCCTGCTCTGAAAGGTGTCGATGGAAGAGTGCCCAACCAAGAATGGTTGTACAAATGGATTAAAAATTCTGCAGCGGTTATTGCTTCTGGAGACAAGTACGCAGTGAACTTGTATAATGAGTGGAACAAAACCGCTATGACTGCCTTTCCGAATTTAAAGAATGAAGAAATTGATGCAATTATCGCTTATGTAAACAGTGTAGAACCTAAAGTTGCTAGTGGTGGCGGTGGCGGTGATGTAGCTGATAAGAGCGCTGGCGGTGGTGGAGATACTTGGTTGTATGCATTGCTTACTATCGTATTATTATTAGCGGCTATCATTTTATCACAAATAAATAAAATGCTGGGTAAAAATGCCAATGATAAATTAGGACTGCCCACTAAAGAGTCTATCCCATTTTATAGAAATAAAGTTTATATCGCCTTAGCGGCTATCTTATGCTTCATTGGTATCGGAGTTTATCTTTCAAAGGGAGGTGTCAACATGGGACGTCAGCAAGGATATATGCCAGAACAGCCCATTTATTACTCTCACAAAGTACATGCGGGCATTAATAAAATTAATTGTCAGTATTGTCATAGTGCTGCTGAAAAAAGTCGACATGCTATGGTACCGAGTACCAATGTGTGTATGAACTGTCATAAACAAATTAATGAGTATACTGGTGCTGAAGAACATCCACTTTATACGGCAGAAGGTAAGGAAGTGAACGGAACGGCAGAAATTCAAAAGTTGTATGAATATGCAGGTTGGAATGCTGAGAAAAAAGATTATAATCGTGATGCAGAAGGAAACATTTTAGCCAAAGCAATACCTTGGGTTAAAATTCATAACCTACCGGATCATGTTTACTTTAACCACTCTGTGCACGTTGTGTCAGGTAAGGTAGCTTGTCAGCAATGTCACGGTAATATTGAGGAAATGGACGAAGTAAAGCAGAGTGAAGAGTTGAGTATGGGGTGGTGTATTAACTGTCACCGCGAAACGAACGTACAATTTGCAGACAATCACTACTATTCTATATTCGAGAAATACCACCAAGAAATTAAAGAAGGAAAGCGTGAAAATGTGAAGGTGAGTGATATCGGAGGCTTAGAATGTCAAAAATGCCACTATTAATAGTATTAACTAATTGAGCGAAATAATATGAGCACAAAAAAATATTGGAGAGGAATAGAGGAAATCAACCCGAGCGAAGAATACTTAGCGAAGGTTAATAAAGAGTTTGAAGAAAGCTCGGATGTTCCTTTTGCTGATGTAGAAAGCATCGAAAATGCTCCAACCACACGTCGTGATTTTTTAAAGTATCTTGGTTTTACCACCGTAGCGGCTACTTTGGCTGCAAGTTGTGAAATGCCAGTGCGTAACGCACTTCCTTATGCAATTAAGCCAGGAGACGTTACACCAGGTGTGCCATTACACTATGCTTCTACGTTTGTAGATGCCGGTACGGCTATTCCGGCCTTAGTAAAAGTTCGAGACGGCAGACCGATTAAAATAGAGGGAAATACAGATAGTAAATTGTGGGAAGGAACGACCGACGCTCGTATGCAAGCTTCTGTTTTAAACTTATATGATGCAGCGAGATTGCAGCATCCTTTAATAGACGGCGCAAAAGCTAGCTGGAAAAAAGTTGATGATAAAGTAAAGGCAGGTTTGAGCGGGAATATATACTTAGTGAGCTCAACAGTGAACAGCCCTTCTGGAAATGATATCATTAATAAATTTGTGGCTGCGACTGGTGCTAAGCATGTTCAGTACGATGCAGTTTCTTACCACGGTGCCTTGGAGGCGAACAAAAATAGTTTTGGAAAAAGAGCCTTACCTATGTATCGTTTTGATGCAGCTAAAACAATCGTTTCGATTGGCGCAGACTTCTTAGGAACGTGGGGGAGTCCTTCTTTAAATACCAAGCAATATAGTAAAGGAAGAAAGGTTTCTAAAGCGAATCCTAACATGAGTAAGCACATTCAGTTTGAAGGTGCGATGTCTCTTTCCGGGATGAACTCAGATGACCGTGTGGTTTGTCGTCCTTCTGAATATGGTGCAGTAGCGAGCGCCTTATTAAGTGCACTAGATGGCGGATCTGTAAATTTAGGAAGTGATTATTTAAACAAAGCAATACAAGCCGCTGCTAATTCACTACAAGCCGGAAGCGGTTTGGTGGTTTGTGGTAGCAATGATGTAAATATTCAAACGGTAGTAAATGCAATCAATAGTAAAATTGGAGCATTTGGAACTACAATTTCAACGGCTAATACGAACAATACTAAGCTTGGGAATGATTCTGATATGATGGCATTCATTGAAGCTTTGAATAGTGGTGGTGTCGATACAGTTATTTTCCATGATTGTAATCCAGTGTATGAGCATCCAATGGGTGAAAAAATTGCTGTGAAATTAAAATCAACGAAACTCACTGTTTCATTGAACGATAGAAAAGATGAAACGGCTGCTTTATGTAAGGTAGTGGCTCCGACCCACCATTTCTTAGAAAGTTGGGGTGATGCTGAGTCGTTTAGCGGATATGTTTCATTTATTCAGCCTACGATTAGTAACCTATTTAATACACGCCAATGGCAAGAAAGTATCATGACTTGGGCAGGTGCGGAAGGTACGTGGTATGATTACTATCAAAATTATTGGCAAGGAAAAGCGGGCGGTCAAAAAGCCTTTGATGAAGCTATGCAACTAGGACTGTGGGAAGCAGAAACTATGACCATGAGCGGAGGGGCGAGCGCAAGTGCAGAAGCTGCGGTTGCAGCCATAGCAGCAATGCCAAAAGCAGGTGCAGATGCTGTAGAGCTTGTATTATACGAAAAAGTTGGTTTAGGACATGGAGGACCTTGGAGTAATAATCCATGGTTACAAGAAATGCCTGATCCAATTTCAAAATGTACTTGGGATAACTACGCAATCATGTCCCAAACGCTTGCCAAAAAATTTGGCGCTGAGTGGACTGATTTAAACGAAGTAGAAAGAGAAAAACAAGTAGTTAGTATTCAAACTAAGAATGGAACTATAGAAATGCCGGTATTAGTAATACCTGGTATGCATGATAAGGTTGTGGGTGTCGCTTTGGGCTACGGTCGTGGCGAAGGTGTGGGTATGGCAGCCAATAATGGCGAAGTGGTAACAGGAGTCAAAGTTTCACAACTAGCAAAGGCAACGACAACAGGAATTAGTTATCACATGATGGCTACTATAAAAGGAGCTGGAAAAACGTATCCTTTAGCAGTGACGCAGACGCATCATTCCTATCAAGAGCGACCTATTTTACACGAATATACCTTGGCGGAATTCCAAAAAAATCCTAGCCATCTAGCTGATAAAAGAGAGCATGAACTAGGTCATTACACAGCAGCTAACGGAGTAAACCACCATGGCGGACATGCCGAACAAAATGGAAATCATGCACCAGCCGCTGAGCACGATGCTCACGGAGTTGGTAAAGAGCACGGGCACGATCACGATGATCATGGGCAGACAGGAGGTCATGGGCACGCCAAGAAAAAACATTCTGATGGAGCAGACTATACCGAAGATGAAGATTGGCAAGAAGCATACCGTGATAATGGGACGCTTTATCACATGGAAGAGCATCCGAACCCTGGATTGAAATGGGGAATGAGTATTGATTTAAGTACTTGTACCGGCTGTAGTGCTTGTACGATTGCTTGTCAGGCTGAAAATAATGTATCTGTTGTAGGAAAAGAGCGTGTATTGAAAGTGCATGATATGCATTGGATTCGCATTGACCGTTATTTCAGCGGAGATGTAGATGATGCAACCTCTATCCAAACAGTATTCCAACCCATGCTATGTCAGCATTGTGACAATGCTCCTTGTGAAAATGTTTGTCCGGTAAATGCTTCGAATCATAGTTCAGAGGGGATAAATCAAATGGCTTATAACCGTTGTATCGGTACAAGATATTGTGCGAATAACTGCCCGTATAAAGTTCGTCGTTTTAATTGGCGAGATTTTAATGGTGCCGATAGTTTTGTTCATAATCTTTATGAAGACGGACGAAGAGATAGTATCAATAACAACGTAACCCGAATGGTATTGAATCCAGACGTTACAGTACGTAGTAGAGGAGTAATGGAGAAATGTTCTTTCTGCGTACAAAGACTACAAGGTGCTAAACGTGATGCTCGTAAAGAAGGAAGAGTTTTGAAAGATGGTGAAGCACAAACGGCTTGTCAGACAGCTTGTGCTACCGGAGCCATTACATTTGGTAATGTGAATGATAAAACAAGTGAGATTTATAAAGTACGTCATCAAGAGCAGAAAGAGCGTGTATTCTATACACTAGAAGAAATTCATACGCTACCGAATATTAATTATTTAAGTAAAATAAGAAATACAGATCACGTAGAAGGAAGAGCCGATGAACATGGGCACGAAGAAGCTGAGCACGGTCATGACGAAAAGGAACATAAAACAGAAAAAACGCACGCTTAAAACCGAATTATAAAAATGCATTTAAAATACGAATCATACGTCAGAGAAGCATTGGTTGATGGTAAAAAGGATTACCATCAGGTTACCGAAGATATATGTGCTCCTATTGAGAACAAGCCAACGAAGCTATGGTACTTAGGTTTTTTCATCAGCGCCTCCTTACTCATGTTTGGTGTATTCAGTGTTGCATGGGAAGTACAGTATGGTACTGGTGTTTGGAATTTGAACCGAACCATTGGATGGGGTTGGGATATTACCAATTTTGTATGGTGGGTAGGTATCGGTCATGCAGGTACGTTAATCTCGGCAATTTTACTTTTATTTAGACAAGGCTGGCGAACCGGTGTAAACCGTGCGGCAGAGGCTATGACAATTTTTGCAGTTATGTGTGCGGGGCAGTTCCCGATCTGGCACATGGGTCGAGTGTGGGATGCTTTCTTTGTATTGCCGTACGGAAACTCAAGAGGCCCATTATGGCCAAACTTTGTGTCACCACTTTTGTGGGATGTATTTGCGATTTCAACTTATTTCACCGTATCGCTTTTATTTTGGTATGCAGGTTTACTTCCTGATTTTGCTACGATTCGTGATCGTGCGAAAACTAAATTTAGAAAAAAAGCATACGGTATTGCCTCATTTGGTTGGGCTGGTAGTGCAAAGCACTGGCAACGTCATGAGTATTTATCACTAGTATTGGCTGGTTTAAGTACGCCCCTAGTACTCTCAGTACACACCATTGTATCGTTTGATTTCGCTACTTCGGTTATACCAGGTTGGCATACTACGATTTTCCCTCCTTACTTTGTGGCGGGAGCTGTATTTTCTGGTTTTGCAATGGTGCAAACCTTATTAATTATCACAAGAAAGGTTTTAAAACTAGAGGATTACATCACGATTGGTCACTTAGAAGCGATGAACAAAGTAATCTTAGTTACAGGTTCTATTGTAGGTGTTGCTTATATCACTGAGTTATTTATCGCTTACTACTCAGGTGTTCTTTGGGAGCAAGAAGCTTTTAGATTACGTGTGATGGGTCCTTATTGGTGGGCTTACTGGGCGATGATGACTTGTAATGTTGTAAGTCCACAGTTCTTTTGGTTTAAAAAATTAAGACGGAATATCTGGTTTACATTCTTCATGAGTATCATAGTAAATATTGGGATGTGGTTTGAGCGTTTTGTGATTATTATGTCTCTGCACCGTGATTATTTACCGAGTAGTTGGTCTTACTACACGCCAAGTTGGCCTGAGGTAGGATTCTATTTAGGATCGTTTGGATTATTCTTTACTTGTTACTTCTTATTTGCGAAGTACTTCCCAGTAATTGCAATTGCTGAGATTAAGTTTATCCTTAAAACCAGTGGAGATAAATATAAAGAAGAAATGAAACCGATAGATGTACAGAGTGAGGAAGAGTTTATTGAACAACAAGCACATCATCATTAGTAAGTAGAAAATATTAAAAATACCCCTCAGCATAGTTGAGGAACTAAAAGAGAAAACAATGGCAATAAAAAAATTCGCAACCGCGACCTACAGTGATGAAGCTGTATTATTTGACGCGGTGAAAAAAACGCGAGGCGCAGGGTATAAAATACATGATGTATTTACACCTTTTGCCGTGCACGGATTGGACGAAGCGCTTGGCTACAAAGTAAGTGATTTACACGTAGCTGGTTTTATTTATGGATTAACAGGAACTTCAACAGCTCTTGGATTCATGGGCTGGATTTTTACAACGAACTGGCCACAAAATTTTGGTGGGAAGCCTCATTTTCCATTGCCTGCTTTTATTCCAATCACATTTGAGTTGACTGTACTTTTTGCTGCGGTTGGTATGGTTTTGACGTTTTGTTATTTATGTCAAATTATGCCGGGTGTAAAAAAACATATTTTTAATCCTCGTCAAACGGACGATAAGTTTGTGATGACAATTGAAGTAAATGACAGCAATGCTGGTGCCGTGGAAGGATTCATGAAAACAACTGGTGCCGAGCATACAGATGTACAAGTGGCAGAAGAAGGCTGGTGGTATGGCTGGTGGGGTAAGAAAGAACAATACGAAGAATTAAATCCAACACAAACACAAGAACTTATATAATGAAGAATATACATTTTATAGTATTATTTGTAGTGAGTGCAGTGATGGTAACATCATGTGGCAAAGACTATCGTCGAAATCCGGGTAAGGTATATGCTCCGGATATGACCTATTCACAAGCGTTTGATTATTATAATAATACTGATCGCATAGAAGAAGCTGGTGGTTCTTTTAATAAAATGCCAGTAAAAAATACAATTGCTCGTGAGCAAGGTCTTCCGACTCATATTAGCGAAGAAGATACCACCGCTGCAAAAGCATTAAAAAATCCATATGCTTTATTTGCAGAAGATTTAGTTAAAGGTGAGAGATTGTATCTTATCCATTGTGGAATATGTCATGGTGAAAAATTAGATGGTCAAGGACCACTTTACACTAGTGAAAAATATATAGCAGCACCAGCTAACTTGATTAATGGAAAATATTTAAACTTTTCAGAAGGCAAAATTTATCATGCGATTGCTTACGGTAAAAACATGATGGGTTCTTACGCAAGTCAGTTAGATGCTAAGCAACGTTGGCAAGTAATTGCTTACATAAAAAGTGTGCAAGCCGAAAACGGTGGTGCAGAATTTACAATGGTAAGCGAAAAAGAGGAAGAAAAAGCAGCTGAATTAGCAGCGGTAGAAGCAGCAAAACGTGGAGAAAGTAAAAACGCTGACAACGGAGAAGAAGCTGCCGCCGGTGGTGAGAGCGATGAATCGTCGAGTGAAACAGAATAGTAAAACGAATAATCAGATAACGATAACAAAATAGAAGAAATGACAAACCAAAATTTTCATATACCAGCAAAAGCACGAACGGTTAGCTTGGCCTTGCTAGTAATCGGGGCGTTGGCACTTATAGCGGGTGGTATCACCATGTTAGGAAATGATCATAGCTCTACACGTTTTTGGGCAAGCTTGTTACAAAACAGTGTATTTTTCTTATTAATCTGTGTGGCAAGCTTATTTCTTATGGCGGCTACCTCACTGGCACAAGCCGCGTGGATTGTTTCTTTTAGAAGAATTCCTGAAGCGATTGGAAGTATAGTTTGGATTTTAGGAATCGTAGTATTTGTTGTGATAGCTATTCTCGTTCTTACCGATAATACGCATATCTATCCCTGGCTAGAAGACGGGCACATTCCTCACAATGGGCGAAACGGATTGAAACATTTCTTCCTTAGCAAGCCTTTTTTCTTAGTATGGAGTGCTATCACAGTTGCTCTATGGGGTTGGTTGGGTAAAAAAATGAGTTCTCTTTCTTTAGAAATGGGAAAAAATAAAGACAAGGCCGTAAAATTATTTTGGAAAAACTTTAATTATAGTGCTGCCTTCTTATTTGTATTTGCCATTACATTGGCCTCTACTATTCCATGGTTATGGCTAATGAGTATTGACGCACATTGGTTTTCAACTATGTTCAGTTGGTACACTTTTGCCAGTTCATTTGTAAGTGGAATGAGTATGATTATGCTTTGGATGCTTTACACCAAGCGACATGGTAATCTTGAATTGGTAACAGATGAGCATGTACATGACGTTGGTAAATTCATGTTTGCCTTCACTATTTTCTGGACGTACTTATGGTTCTCTCAGTTCATGCTAATTTGGTATGCGAATATTCCTGAGGAAACCGTTTATTTCAAAATAAGAATGCACGGACCCTATGCTTTCTTCTTTTGGACCAATTTAGTGTTTAACTTTGTAGCTCCCTTGCTCATCCTAATGTCTGCTCCGGCTAAGAGAAATTATTTCGTAGTTTCGGTAGTAGCCGTTATAATACTAGTAGGCCATTGGATTGATTTTTATCAAATCGTAATGCCAGGTACGGTGGGCGAAGATTGGCACTTAGGATGGTATGAAATTGGCTTAGCCTGTGGTTTTGTCGGTTTAGTGATTTTCTTGGTAAGTAACAAGCTAAGCAAATCGCCACAGATACCAGAGAACCACCCTTATTTGAAAGAGACAGTAATACACGTAAGCTAAAAAATTAAATAGAAGAGAATATGTCAGGTTTATTAATTATCATACTCGTAGCACTTATTTTTTTGGTATTGTACCAATTGGGCCGTTCCAGTGAAATGATGGCAACCCTGCAGGGTGAGCAAGAGTTTGACAAAAAACGAAATAAGTGGTTAGGTTATTCTATGCTCGGCGTCTTTGCAGTGCTAATGGGTGGAATAGTATATACACACTATTATATGCTACCCTTAATTGAGGATATGCTTATCGCTGCTTCTGATCACGGTGAAGAGTATGATAGAATGTTTTTGATTACTTTGATTGTAACTGGGATTGTATTTTTTATTACTCAGTTCCTGTGTTTTTACTTTGCGTTTCGGTATCGTGACAATGGCAAGAACAAGCCTGTTTTCTTTGCACATAGTAATAAATTAGAAATGATTTGGACTACGGTTCCCGCTTTGGCTATGGCTATCTTGGTAGCGTTTGGTTTGAAAGCATGGTTTACAATGACTAATCCAGTACCGGCTGGAAAAGACAAACAAATAATAGAAATAATTGGTAAACAGTTTAACTGGATTTCTCGCTATCCTGGAAAGGATGGAGTGATTGGGAAAAAATATTTTACTAATATTAATGAAGAAAATAATATTCTTGGTTTAGACTGGACAGATCCCGCTTGTAAAGATGATATAGTAATTCCAACGGGTGAGCTTCGCTTAGTAGTTGGCAAGCCAGTTGAGTTAATTATTGGCTCTCGTGATGTAATTCATGATGTGGGTTTATCACATTTTAGAATGAAAATGGATGCTGTGCCCGGAATTACTACTCGAATGTGGTTTACACCAACGATAACGTCGGATTCTATGAAAATACTAACAGAGAATCCTGATTTTGTCTACGAGCTTTCTTGTGATCAAATGTGCGGTAAAGGACATTATAGTATGCGTGCAGTTGTATACGTGCAAACGCAAGCTGACCATGATAAATGGTTGGCTGAGCAAAAAACATACTACGAGCTAGGACACCCTGAAGAATTTGAGACAGAAGAAACAGAAGGAGGAGAAGCTGCGGAAGGAGAAGAAGCCAAGGAAGAAGAAACTGTGACAATGAACTAAAGACATTGGTTAGTATTTTAACCAAAAGACAATATAAAAAGAGAAAAACAAAAGGCAATGAGCAACAACACGCATAACGAAGGACACGAGCACGAGCTACAGAATCCTAACTATGGAGCAATGCCATCAAATGACGGTCATGATCATCATGATGATCACCATCATGAAGAGCATGAATTACACTTCTTTAATAAGTATGTGTTTAGTATGGATCATAAAATTATCTCTCGTCAATTTTTGATAACGGGTATGTTTTGGGCAGTAGCCGGTGGTCTTATGTCAGTATTTTTTAGGTTACAATTAGGTTTCCCAGAGGATACGTTTCAAGTATTATCTACATTCTTAGGCGATTGGGCTAAGGGAGGAAAAATGGATCCTGAGATTTATTATGGTTTAGTCACCATTCACGGAACCGTACTAGTATTTTTTGTACTAACGGCCGGACTGAGTGGGACGTTTTCTAATTTTTTAATACCGCTTCAAATTGGGGCACGTGATATGGCATCTCCTTTTTTAAATATGCTTTCTTATTGGTTTTTTGCCATAGCGGGCGTAGTTATGTTTTGTTCTTTATTTGTTCATACAGGCCCTGCTTCTGGAGGTTGGACTACCTATCCGCCGCTTAGTGCTTTGAAGGAAGCGTCTATGGGATCGGGAATTGGAATGGATTTATGGCTTATTAGTATGGCACTTTTTATTGTGTCGTCTTTATTGGGTGGTTTGAACTATATCGTTACCATATTAAATATGCGTACCAAAGGAATGAGCATGAAGAGGTTGCCATTGACAATTTGGGCGTTCTTATTCACGGCAGTTCTCGGGGTATTATCTTTCCCAGTATTATTGTCGGCAGCGGTATTATTAATTTTTGATCGTCACGGTGGTACGAGTTTTTACCTTTCTGAAATATTTGTAGGCGGTCAAGCACTGCCTAATGTAGGTGGTTCGGCTATTTTATATCAGCATTTATTCTGGTTCTTAGGTCACCCTGAGGTTTACATTATTATGTTACCTGCAATGGGTATGGCTTCCGAGATTTTAGCTACGCACGCACGGAAACCGATTTTTGGTTATTTTGCGATGGTTATTTCTATTCTGGGAATAACGGTATTAGCCTTCCTTGTATGGGCGCACCACATGTTTGTTACGGGTATGAGTCCTTTCTTAGGAGGTGTGTTTGTATTGCTCACCTTATTAATTGCTATTCCATCCGCTGTAAAAGTATTTAACTGGTTGGTGACGATTTGGAAGGGTAATATCAAATTTACCAATCCAATGTTATTCGCACTCGGTTTTGTATCCTTATTTATCTCTGGTGGTTTAACGGGTATTTTCTTAGGAAATTCAGCTTTGGATATCCACTTGCATGATACTTATTTTGTAGTTGCTCACTTCCATATCGTAATGGGTATTTCGGCTTTCTTTGGAATGTTTGCAGGTGTATACCACTGGTTCCCAAAAATGTATGGTAGAATGATGAACAAAACATTGGGTTATATTCATTTCTTTATAACGTTTATTGGAGCCTATGTAATTTTCTGGCCTATGCACTACGAAGGTGTAGCGGGTATGCCCCGTAGATATTATGATTTTACAAGTTGGCAAAGTTTTAGCCAGTTTGGGGAATTGAATAAAATGATTTCGATAGCGGCTATTATAGTCTTCTTTGCACAGTTATTATTTTTGTTCAACTACTTTGTAAGTATTTGGCGTGGTAAAAAAGTGGAAGGGGATAAACCTAACCCATGGGGTTCTACGACCTTGGAGTGGACTACAGCTGTAGATCCAGGGCATGGAAACTGGCAAGGACCCATTCCTGAAGTACATCGTTGGGCTTATGATTTCAGACCAAATGAAAAAGACGGAACCGATTTCATTATGCAAACCGAACCTTTGCGTGAAGGAGAAGAAGAGCATTAGAATAAAATAGATTGATTAATCAAGAAAAAATATCACTTCCTTTGGGAGATATGTTTAGTCAAAAACTAAAAGACTATCAGCAGTTGATGAAGCTCAATTTGTCATTGCTTGTAGTATTTTCTAGTGTGATTGGCTATTTAATTATTCCTCAGTTAGTGTTTAGTTTTTTAAATGTAGTTCTACTATTTCTGGGAGGCTTGCTTATAACAGCGGCAGCCAATGCTACCAATCAATTGATAGAGCAAGATGAAGACAGCCTCATGAAACGCACGGCCGACAGACCTTTGGCCGCCGGAAGAATGAGTAATCGGGAAGCAATCTTTTTTATTTGCCTTAGTCTACTACTTGGTTTTGCAATATTATTTTTTCAATTTAATGCATTAGCCGCCTATTTGAGTTTAGGTTCTTATCTATTATATTCTTTTGTATATACTCCGCTCAAAAAGAAAAGTGCTCTTTCTGTTTTGGTAGGAGCTCTGCCAGGTTCTTTACCATGTGTGATTGGGTGGGCGGCAGGTACAGGTTCTATTTTTATGCCAGAGGCTTGGTTACTATTTTCTTTTCAGTTTTTCTGGCAGTTTCCGCATTTTTGGGCAATCGCTTGGATAGGTCATGATGATTATTCTAAAGCCGGGATGAAAATGCTACCCCAACCAACAAAGGAAAGTAGATTTACTTCTTTTCAAACCGTATTTTATTCTTCAATCTTATTGCCACTAGCGATATTGCCGAAGATATTTGGACTCACCAGTTGGGTGGGTTCGGCAATTTTAGCAGCTGCTGGTGTGGGCTTCATGATATTTGCTATACAATTTTTTAAAAAAAATAATGATGCCAGTGCGCGTAAGCTCATGTTTGCATCATTTGCCTACCTCCCCATAATTTTGTTTACCTTTTTAATAGATAAATTTATTTAAAATTATGAGTACACTAAGCGCTAATACGAATACAACAAAATTGCACCCGCATAAATTACTTATGTATATTGCCATCGGCAGTATGACTATGATGTTTGCGGGGTGGATTAGTGCCTACATGGTGCGCCAAGGACAAGGTCGATGGGAGCATGTTCATTTGCCAACGGCTTTCTACATTTCTACCGTATTAATTTTAATAAGTAGTGTCACAATTTTTCTTTCCGTGCGAGCGCATAAAAAGCAGAAGTACAGTTTAGCCAATATCTTTCTTTTGACCACCTTGCTTTTAGGGGTGGCCTTTATCGGGTTTCAAATCCAAGGTTTTGTGCAAATGCGTGATGTGATGGGTATTAGCTTGAATGGGAACAATGCCGCTGGAGAGTTTACCTATGTGATCCCCTTTGTGCATGGATTGCACGTAGTGGGTGGCGTGATGGCCTTACTTTTTACATTATTAGTAGGAGTATGGCGCCGCAAAGCAAATAAAAAAATTACGAGTAGAGGATTAGAAATAGCAGCAACCTTTTGGCACTTCGTAGATGCCCTTTGGTTATTTATTTTCATATTTTTATTGTACAATCAACAAGCATAAAAGAAAAAATTATTATGAGTACAGCAGCAGTAGCAAATAAAAAAACAAAATGGATGGGCGGCGAAAGCCCGTTTGATATTAGCTATGGTAAAATGATGATGTGGTTTTTCCTCATGTCAGATGCGTTTACGTTTGGTGCCTTTTTAATATCGTATGGTACAATTCGTTTCTCTAGCCCATTGTGGCCAGATCCGAATTCAGTATTTAGAGCCTTTCCAGGTGGGTTTGAAAATGCGCCATTGATGTTCGTGAGTTTAATGACCTTTATCTTAATCGTTAGTTCGGTTACCATGGTTTTGGCTGTACACTCTGGACATTGTCGTGATAAGAGAGGTGTTGTAAAATGGATGCTTTGGACAATTTTAGGAGGGATAGCCTTTTTGAGCTGTCAGGCATGGGAGTGGGTACACTTGCACCACGAAGGTGCATGGGTCGGTGCTTTTCGAGATGGTATGAATATGGAGCATTTGCCAAACTTCTTCTCTGAAAATGTTGATGCTGAAACCCTACGATTGTATGGTGCCGATGCGGCTCACAAGTTTTTTAATTTCTTTTTTGCTATCACAGGTTTTCACGGTTTCCACGTATTGTCTGGTGTGATTTTTAATATCATGATATTAGTATTTACCATGAATGGTGTTTTTGATAGAAAAGGACATTACGAGTGGGTAGAGAAGTGTGGTTTATACTGGCACTTTGTAGATTTGGTTTGGGTATTTGTATTTACCTGTTTTTACTTATTATAATTTATAGAAATAAAAATTTTAGAATATGTCACATTTTAATGATTACGAAGCGGATCAATCTCGCTTATATAACATCGGTCATGTTGAAGATATCAATAGTGAAAAAAGCAAAGCCAAGGTTAGAGGGATTTGGAAGATAACAGCCATACTTACGGTGATTACAATCATTGAGGTAGCTTTGGGACTTTCATTGGCTGATAAAATGGGAGATTATCGTTGGGTATTAAACTTAGCCTTTATCATTTTAACGATAGCTAAAGCATTGTTTATCGTAAGTAATTTCATGCACCTGGGAGATGAAAACAAAGGAATGAAGCTTATGATTTATGTACCCCTAACTTTGTTTATCTGGTTTATCATCGCCTTCTTAGCAGATGGTAGTTGGTGGCTAGAGATTAGTCAAGCCTTGGGTTACTCTCATCCATCCTAGCTGTTCTAAGTTTTCTATTTAAAGTTATTTTAAAAGCACTCCAATTGGAGTGCTTTTTTGCGTCACGGACGAATTGTTATAGAAAGGTAGAACAAGCGGCATCATCTGGGTTCTTTTTGATAATTCTCAAGCTGCAAATTTTTTTAGTATTCTTAGTTTCATAGCATTAAGAAATTTTAATACCATACTAAAAATAGGAGCTCTCAAAGCTCGTAAAAATTGACTAAGAAACGTTCCTAGCTTATCTTTGCTACACTTCAGAAATTAACTATGTCAAACTCTAAGTTTTCTACTATCGGTAGAAAGGTGCTGATGGCACTTTCGGGATTATTCCTCGTTTCCTTTTTAGTAATACACGTATCGATTAATCTCGTATCCGTATTCAGCGAAGATGCTTTTAATGCAGCTTCACATTTCATGGGCACCAATCCAGTGATTCAGTTTGCCATGCAACCCGTGCTTATGTTCGGTGTGTTTTTTCATTTAATAATGGGTATTATTTTAGAATTACAAAATAATAAAGCACGAGAAGTTAAGTATGCTTATAATAAACCAAGTGCAAATTCTAATTGGATGAGCCGTAATATGATTTATACAGGCGCTGTAATCATGGCTTTTTTAGGCTTACACCTTTATGATTTTTGGGTGCATGAGATGAATGTCAAGTACATTCAAGGACTTCCGGAAGACCCTACAAGATATTATCATGAAACAGTTGAAATGTTCAAAGACCCAATTCGGGTAATCATTTACTTGGTTTCTTTTGTGGCCTTAGCCTTACACTTATTACACGGTTTCCAATCGGCTTTTCAGTCGGTAGGTTTTAGTCATAATAAATACACACCGATTATTAAAAAATTAGGTAATGCATTTGCAATTGTTGTTCCTGCGCTATTTGCCCTCGTTGCTATTGTTCACGCATTAAAACACTTAAATTAAGATATTAGTATGAGTACGTTAGATTCAAAAGTTCCTAAAGGCGATATAGCTGATAAGTGGACAAACTATAAAAATAAAATTGACTTAGTAAATCCTGCCAATAAGCGTAACATTGATGTAATTGTTGTGGGAACTGGATTAGCAGGAGGTTCTGCTGCTGCTACGCTAGCTGAGTTGGGTTATAATGTAAAAGCATTTTGCTACCAAGATTCACCTCGTCGTGCGCATTCTATTGCCGCACAGGGAGGTATTAATGCAGCTAAAAATTATCAGGGCGATGGAGATTCTGCTTATCGTTTATTTTATGATACAGTAAAAGGTGGAGACTATCGTTCGCGAGAAGCAAACGTCTATCGCCTAGCGGAAGTATCTACCAACATTATTGATCAGTGCGTAGCGCAAGGTGTTCCTTTTGCTCGAGATTATGGTGGTTTATTAGATAATCGTTCGTTTGGTGGTGTATTAGTTTCAAGAACATTTTATGCTAAAGGACAAACAGGTCAACAGCTTTTATTAGGTTGTTACTCTGCCATGAATCGTCAGATAGCACGGGGTAAAATAGAAATGCACAACCGACACGAAATGCTGGACGTTGTAAAAGTTGACGGAAAAGCTCGTGGAATTATAGCACGTAATTTAATTACCGGTGAAATAGAAAGACATTCTGCGCACGCCGTAGTGATTGCTTCGGGTGGGTATGGTAATGTTTATTTTTTAAGTACAAATGCTATGGGGAGTAATACAACCGCTGCCTGGAAAGTCCATAAGAAGGGCGCATACTTTGCCAACCCCTGTTATACTCAAATTCACCCTACTTGTATTCCTCGTTCGGGTGATTATCAATCCAAGTTGACATTAATGTCGGAGTCGCTTCGAAATGATGGACGTATTTGGGTTCCAAAATCATTAGAAGATGCGCAGGCTATTCGGGAAGGAAAGAAAAAACCAACGGACCTTAGCGAGGAAGAAAGAGATTATTATTTAGAGCGTCGTTATCCTGCCTTTGGTAATTTAGTACCACGCGATGTTGCATCTCGTGCGGCTAAAGAACGATGTGATGCTGGTTTTGGAGTTAATGCTACGGGTGAGGCGGTTTATCTTGATTTCAAAGCAGCCATTCAACGCTACGGTAAAGAGCAAGCAAAAATTCATAATATTGAAAATGCTTCGAATGAAAAAATTATAGAATTAGGGGCAGCCGTAATCGAGTCTAAATATGGCAATCTGTTTCAGATGTATGATCAAATTGTAGCAGAAGACCCCTATAAAACACCTATGATGATTTACCCAGCAACGCACTATACGATGGGCGGTGTTTGGGTTGACTATAATCTAATGACTACTATTCCAGGCTGCTACTGCATAGGAGAAGCCAACTTCTCTGACCATGGTGCAAATCGTTTGGGAGCCTCTGCACTTATGCAAGGTTTGGCTGATGGGTATTTTGTTTTACCATATACGATCGGTGATTATTTATCGCAAGATATCCGTACGGGTAAAATTTCTACGGATACTCCGGAATTTGAAGCAGCAGAAAAAAATGTAAAAGAAAGAATTGATTTCTTTGTAAATAATGAAGGAACCCACTCTGTTGATTACTACCATAAAATATTGGGTAAAATCATGTGGGAGAAAGTAGGCATGAGCCGAAATGAAACCGGATTGAAAGAAGCCATAGCTGAAATTAAAGCCTTGCGTGAAGACTTCTGGCAGAATGTAAGTGTGCCTGGTGGTTCAAATCAAGTAAATGCTGAACTAGAAAAAGCAGGCCGTGTAGCAGACTTTTTAGAGCTTGGAGAATTATTTGCTAAAGATGCCTTAGACAGAAACGAAAGTTGTGGCGGTCATTTTAGAGAAGAATCCGTAGAGCTAGATGGCGAGCAAGAAGGAGAAGCAAAACGTAAAGATGAAGAGTATGCTTATGTTGCCGCTTGGGAGTATAAAGGAGAACCCAGTGAAGCGGTTTTACATAAAGAGCAGCTTGAGTTTAATGATATTGAGTTGAAGCAGAGGAGTTATAAGTAAGAGAGGGAATAGGTTTTAGGCAATAGGCATTAGGGTTTTATTGGTTAGGAAAGAAATTAAAATGAGTGAAATAAAAACATATAAAGATTTAATCGTTTGGCAAAAATCTATTGCCTTGGTTAGTGACGTATATAAATTGGTTCGTTTGTTTCCTGATGATGAAAAGTATGGTTTAACTAGTCAAATAAAAAGGTCGTCGGTTTCTGTGCCGTCAAATATTGCTGAAGGCTATGGCCGCTCTTCTAGGAGAAATTACATTCAATTTTTGAGAATATCTCGAGGTTCTCTTTTTGAATTAGAAACACAAATAGTAATAGGTAAAAAATTAAATTTTATAAACAATAGCGAAGAGGTAGACAATACGATTACTGAAATTAGTAAAATGCTTAATTCATTAATCAATAAATTAGAAAGTGTAAGCGCCAACTAATGCCTATTGCCTAATCTCTAGTGCCCAATAGTAAATAACATGAATATGAATCTCACATTGAAAATTTGGCGTCAAGCCAATGCATCCGTAAAAGGTGAAATGAAGGAATATAAAGTTTCGGAAATTTCGGACCATATGTCTTTTTTAGAAATGATGGATGTTTTGAATGAGCAACTCGTTGCTAAAAATGAAGAACCCGTAGCCTTTGATCATGATTGTCGCGAAGGGATTTGCGGCATGTGCTCTATGCATATTAATGGAGAAGCGCATGGTCCGGATAAAGGGGTAACTACTTGTCAGTTGCACATGCGTAGCTTTAATGATGGCGATACAATTCACATTGAACCGTTCCGAGCTAAGGCATTTCCTGTACTAAAAGATTTAATGGTGGATCGTTCTTCTTTTGATCGTATTCAACATGCGGGTGGTTTTATATCTGTAAATACTTCTGGTAATACACAGGATGCAAATGCTATTCCTATACGAAAAGAAGATGCAGATCTAGCGATGGATGCTGCTACTTGTATTGGTTGTGGGGCTTGTGTAGCGACATGTAAGAATGCTTCGGCTATGTTATTTGTCGGTGCGAAAGTTTCGCAATACGCTTTGTTACCCCAAGGTAAAGTGGAAGCCAAGGAGCGTGTGCAAAACATGGTAGCTCAAATGGATAAGGAAGGATTTGGTAATTGTACTAATACGGGAGCCTGTGAAGTAGAATGTCCGAAAGGAATTTCGTTGAGTAATATTGCTCGTATGAATCGAGAGTATTTGAGTGCTACGGCATCGAAATAAATAAAATAGTTAAATGCTTGACCCAAGTTGAATATTCAACTTGGGTTTTTTAATTTCATGAAAAATATATTCATGAAACAACTAATTCTAGTTACTCTAGCACTTCTTCCGTTTTCATTACTGGCGCAAAAAGTCGATAAAAAATCGGGTACAATCCTATATAAAGGTTCTGAAATAGGCACGGTTGAAAAAAGCGGAGGCTTGGCAAAGAGTTTTACGCTCTACGATGAAAGTGGTGAAGAAATTGCCTCTTTTAATCCCCAGCCAAACAATCCCAAAGAAGAATACTATGAAATATTTTTTGCTCGAACGGATAATAAAGGAACATGTCCTGGTAATTTGGGCTTTGCCAATAAAATAGCTAAAGCATATGTGAAATCGAATATCATGAAAGATGGAAACTATAAACCGAGTAGAGAAGCACAATTTATTTCAGTGCTTATGGGAAAATATTATGGTGGCAATGTGGTGAGCAAAGCGAGGACTAGTGAAAAAACAGATGTAGTAGAAAACGACTTATTAGAGCGAAATCGGGACGCTGCGATACAAGTAGTTGGGAATAAGGCAGAGCAAGATTTTAAAAAAATTGCGAGCATAAAAAAGTCACAACAAGCAACGCGTGGAACTGTTGTAGTTCGATATAAAATTTACAACCACAAAGGAACACAAATTGCAGAAGCCACTGCTGATGGTGTCCTGAATACGGAATTTAAAGTTGTAACTTTAAAGGATAATAAAATACATTTTGTAACAACAGAAAGTACTATTTATAACAAAAGAGACCTTATTCAATTATTAGTTGATAATTACTACCTATAATTAGCTTTCGATATAATTTGTATTATTCAAAATACTTTGGATTATCTAATTCAATTGAAACTAAGCTTCTTATCCATTTTAGAACATTCTGAGTTAATTGTATAAGAATAAAGTATACGTATCAACCTATATTTACTCAAAATAAAAAGATGAAAACATTATTTATAATACTACTTACTACCGTAACCCTAAGTTTTACAACTAATTCAGTACAAGCAGAAAAAAGTCTAGTTGAAATTTCTCAAGACTTATTAAAAACTATAAAAGCAAAAGAAAGTACAACGGCTTTAGAAAAAACTATAAAAAATTTAGATAAAAAGCGACTCTTCAAAGAACTAAAAACAGACCAAGAGAAAATTGCTTTTTGGGTAAACATTTATAACGCTTATATTCAAATCAAGTTAAATAATAATCCTGCTCTATATGAGAAACGAGGCAAATTCTTTTCAATGGATCAAGTGGACATTGCGGGTGAAGTATTAAGCTTTGAAAGAATTGAACACGGATTTATAAGAAGGTCGCAAAAACCAGCTGGCTTGGGCTATGTAAGAAAATGGTTTCCCTGTAGATTAGAAAGAAAGTTACGCGTAGATGAAATTGATTATCGTATTCACTTCGCTTTAAATTGTGGTGCAAAATCTTGCCCTCCAGTTGGAATTTATAGTGCAGAAAATTTGGATAAAGAACTCGCCTATATGACTAAAACTTATTTGAAGAATAATACGGACTATGATAAAAAAAGTAATACTGTAAAGTCTACTACTTTATTTTCCTGGTTCCGTGGTGATTTTGGAGGATTGTCTGGGGTAAAAGATATATTGAAAGCGCAGGGCTTAATTCCCACTACGGATGTTGATTTAAAATTTAAAGACTACGATTGGACTTTATTGACCAATCAATTTGTAGATATTAAAGCGTAGAATATTGTTCGGCGCGAAGCGAGGGTACTTGAGCGAAAAGGGTTACTCGTTTTGGTACGAAAAGTTCTAAGAAAAATAAAACATACACAGGGATATACTCTAAAAAAAGTAATGCCGTATTGTATTGCCCCTCTCCAAGGCTATAGAAAACATAACTCAGCATAACGGTAAAAGACCAGAGTAATACAAAGCGATAATTCGTAAATATTGAAATTCCTAAGAGTGTAATAATATACCAAGGATGTACCGTAGTGCTTATGAAAAAATACAGACTCAAGAGCAAAACCATATTTCTAATAGTTCCTAAATAGGAGCTATTTTTTTTATTAAAAGATAGAAGAGTAACTAGCAGTATGAGAACAATCATAATTCCTTTACCTACCACCGCAATAGGATTGTAACCAACATAAGCCATCCCGATTGCACGGATTAGATTATATATACTCCCATTAAATTCAAAATTGGTAAACCATAATCCCGTAGTTTTTAAAAAATCCATCGGGGAATTCAAATCCACAAAGGGTACGAAGGCAATAAGACATAAACCAGCGGTTATACTGCAAAAGAGTATCCATTTGCGCCAAGCAATGCTACGTATGAATAGGAATACAAACAATAAAGGAATCAGTTTAGTCAAAATAGAAATGCCATAAGCTAGTCCGGATTGCACTATTTTATTCTGCGTCAACGCATAAATGCCCCAAACGAAAAAACAAACCATAATACCCTCAAAATGTAGATTGCCACTCAATTCTAAAATGACTAGTGGATTTAAAAAGTAGAAGTAAACCAAAGAAGATTTTAAATTGAAATGCTTTAGTAAACGAATAGCCCCAAAGTAAAATCCAATATCAGCCAGTATTATAAATAGTCGTAGAAAAACGACATTCAACAATACAGAGCCTCCACTAAGAAAAGCACTAATTGTAAATAGCAATTGTTTAAAGGGAGGATAATTCGAAAAATTAGAAGCGCTTAATTCGCCCATTTTTTCAACTAGATAAGTTTGATTTGGAAATGCAATAGTTCCTTCTTGCATGATAGTTTCTGGAGAAATGGTATAGGGATTTATTCCTTGTAGGCATAATTGACCATCCCAAATAAAACGATATACATCTTGGGATAAAAAAGGAATGGCGAGTAAAAAAATAAACCGAAATAATAGACCAATGCCGAATAACTGTCGGTGTGTAAAAGTCTTTGAAGAAATAAAATATAGAAACGAAACAACTAAAACTCCGTAACCGATTATAAATTTTGTAAAATCTTCTCGAACAAAAGCGTAACCAAAATAACTATAAACGAAACCACTAAGGAATAGGAGTACGACACCAATTATTTGCTTTGCCTTTAAACTCATTCTTTATCGTTTCTCAAAAATAGAGTGATAAACCACAAAAAGCAAGCCTCCCAAAAACATACACATAAAAATAAAGAGTCCGATTGGGAAGCCCATTTCGTAATTTTTGATGGCGAGATACATCCCAAAACAGAAATAGCCAATTAGTAATAACTCTAGCCACAGAGTAATACTAAAATTTTTAGAACGGTATTTGCTTTTTTTCTTAACTTGATTAAATTTGGGGGTACGTACAAACTCACTATTTACACGAAAATGCCCTAATACAACCGCAACAGAATTATTGATAGAGAAACCCATAGCCACGCACAAAAATGATATGAACAATTTCAAAAATTTTAAGACATTCATTAATCCACTACCGTGGTGCGAACGATAACCAAGCCAATACGAATAGGTAAAATATATCGTGGCGATGCCGAATAAAGTACTTACCAAAAACAGCGTATGATACTGCGAAGTTTGATAAAGCAATAGCAAGGGAATACTTAGCAATCCCATCATCAATATAAAAAGAAATAGTGAGCTATTTAACAAATGCGCCGTGCAGTACAACTTAGATTTTAAGGATATTGTTCTATTCTTATAGACGCGACGAATAAATTTTTGAAAATTTTCAGCGCCTCCTTTGTTCCACCGATGTTGTTGTGAACGACAAGCATTAATCGTAGAGGGCAGCTCAGCAGGCGTATCTACATTTTCAAGATACTTGAATTTCCAACCTTTTAACTGTGCGCGATAGCTCAAATCTAAATCCTCGGTAAGCGTATCACCATGCCAGTTGCCTGCATCTATGATGCACTCCTTTCGCCAAAGACCTGCTGTTCCATTGAAGTTTATAAAGTGCCCCCGATCATTTCGACCTAACTGTTCTACGGTAAAATGCATATCCAGTGCCATCGCTTGTACCTGCGTAAGCAAAGATTCATTTCGATTCAGATGTCCCCACTTGGTCTGAACCATTCCAATTTTAGAATCCATTATATAAGGTAAGACCGTAAGGAGCCAATCCGATTGTGGAACAAAATCAGCGTCGAAAATGGCGATAAATTCTCCTTTGGCTGAAGGTAGTGCTTCTTTAAGAGCGCCGGCTTTAAAATTTTGCCGATTCGTTCTATGTATTAGTTGTACATCCAAACCTTCGGCTAGCATCTTTTTTACCGTTCCCTCTATCACACGTTTAGTATCGTCCGTACTGTCATCTAATACTTGAATTTGCAATTTATCAGTAGGATATTCCAGCTCCCCTACCGTTTGTAATAATCGATTTACAACATAGAATTCATTGTATATAGGAAGTTGAATGGTCACTACTGGAAGATTCGCATCGCTAATCTTCAACTTAGGAAGCAATGATATTCGTTTCTTAGCCTTACTGTAAGTGATTGCTAAGGTGGCCGTGAAGTACGAATAAATTAAAATAAGCAACAGTGCTATTCCTGCCAAAGCGAACGTAATCCAAGCCATACTATTTACTAAATCTATATTTAAATACCCAAGTTAATATTTTGATCCCCGCCATGACTGAACCTTTTACAGTTCCCGAAACTTTAGAAACCCCAATTCTTTTTCTATAGCGCAAGGGAACTTCACAATATTTAAATTTATGACGTAATGCTTTCAACTGCATTTCTACGGTCCAGCCATAAGTTTTATCCTGCATATTGAGTGCATTCAGTTTTTCTTTTTTTATAGCTCGAAAAGGGCCCAAATCCGTAAAGATAGAATTTTTATAAAGTAAACGCATCAAAGTAGTTGCTAAGGCATTTCCAAAAATTTGTTGTGGCGTCATCGAGCCAGGCTCACGCCATTTTTTTACTCGTGCCCCTATTACGAAATCATAATTGTCTTCAATAATGGGTTGGACAAGTTCGGTAAGTTGCTCAGGATAATCGCCGTAATCACCATCAAGAAATACAATAATTTCTGTATCGGGCAGTTGCTCATTTACAAATTCAATTCCTTTTAAACAGGCATAACCGTAACCTGGTTTTTCTTCATCTAATGTAATGGCACCGTTCTGCGCGGCGACCTCCTTTGTGTTATCCGAACAGTTATTGCAGACCACAATAATATTTTGAACGTACTTTGGTATATCACCAACTACATGAGCAATGGCTCTTTCTTCATTATGTGCAGGAATAATTACTGCAATTTTAGTATCTGAAATTGGCACCTATTTTTTATTCATTTGTTGCATCAAACTCTCACTATTCCCTAGCGGTATGGTCACCTCTTTTATTCTTCCCGTTACGCTATCATTTTCTAATTTTAAAACACCCCGCGGGCAAACTGCCGAGCAAACTCCACAACCTACACAACTGGCCCGTACAATATTTTCTCCTTTCTGAGCATAGGCTCTCACATCAATTCCCATTTCACAATAGGTAGAACAATTGCCGCATGAGATACACTGTCCGCCATTGGTTGTAATTCTAAACTTAGAAAACAAGCGTTGTTGCAAACCAAGAATAGCCGCCATAGGGCAACCAAATCTACACCACGTTCTATTACCTAATATTGGATAAAAACCTGTACCAATTACACCCGAAAAAATAGAACCAATTAAAAAACCATAACTTGATCGTAGCGTTTCTGAGGGTAGGAAGAATAAGTTTTTTGAATTTAAAAATATAAAAACACCCAAACCAAGTATGAGAAAAGCATAGCTTACAATAGCTCCTATTTTTGCATCACGCTGTAAGCGATCTCTTCTAAATATAAATACCAAGGCAAAAACCAAGGTAAGCAATCCACCTACACCGAATAAAAACATATTTTTTGTAAGCCAATATTGGGATTGATCGTTACCTAAGTAAGAAACTACCACGGCAGAGGTTGTAATGATTACAAAAATTAAAACGGCATGAATCAACCATCGCTCAAATTTCCATGCGGACACTTTTTTCGAACTTAATTGTCTGAAAGGGTCACCCGCTGTTTCGGCTAAACCGCCACAACCACACACCCAACTACAATACCACCGCTTACCATATTTGTATGTAAGAATAGGTGTGATAACCAAAATTGACAATATACCAAATATGAGTAAGCCCAAACCAACATCCCCTGCACTGATAAACGAGTCTATTCTATACTGCTCAAAGTTATAATAGTTTAAGGGCCAGATATTTTTTAGATCATAATAGGGCAAGCTAAAACTATCAGAATTCAATCGAGCCATAAACTCTGGAATTAAAAATGCAAATGCTAATTGAAAAAACATGATAGATATCGTACGCAATCTGTGATACCGATTGTGCCAATATTTTCGTAAAAATTTATAGCCAAATGCCAAAATAGCAACAGTGTACAAGGTGCCATATACGAACCATTGACTTGCAGGATTTCCACTGAGTAATTTACTGAAAGGATCAAAAAAAGCGATAAGTCCTGTATTCTCCGCACCATCTTTTCCTAGTCCTAAAAATTGCGGATAAAAGTATAATACTACGTAAAAAGAAGTGAGAAATATGCCTAAAGCCCAGGCCAAAGTCCCGCGAGATGTGAGTGATTTAAAATAGACGCCATCGTTTTTTATGCCCTCATGTTTATGCCCATAAGATCCGATCGTGTAAACGACCACTCCAATTAGAAGCGCACTAATACTGCAGCCCAATACCCAAGGATTTTGGACCAACTCAAGATTAAACAAGGACAAGGCCATCACAAATAAACCAAGCAAGCCCGTAAACAGTCCTATTTTTTGCTGTCCATTTAATGCTAAATCCTCAGCATTCGCGAGCGATAGATTTTCTTCCATGTGCTAGTTTGTTTGTTTAAAATGATTCCTAATTTCTGATGCATACTGCTTATAAAACTCAGGATCGAAATTCGCTTTATGCAAGTTTTCAATCACTTCATCTACTGTAATTTTTTCACTTAGCCAAGCGTCAAAGGTTTCGTGTCGCAGTCGAATCCCAAATGTATTGATTCCTAAAAATTTTCTTGTACTCGGCTCAAAGGCAAAGGTCATACATTTTTCTTCGCCCGAAGCGCGCCAATGGATATGCTTATGCTCCTCACCCTCCTCGGCATTTACCGTGCCGTAGGTTTGATATTCTATATCAAAAAACTTGGCAGAGTTAAACCAGTGTCCCGGATTATATTCCGTTCGATTTCCACAAATTGTTTGCGCTACCGTTTCACCCATCATTCGTCCTGTGTACCAAACGGCTTCTATTGGTCGGCGACCGACATTCGGTTTCTGTTGTTCGGCACAATCGCCTATGGCGTAAATATTTTCAATATTAGTTTCTAAAAAGCGATTGACGCTTACTCCTCTTTCTGTGTCAATATTACTAGGTTTCAACCATTCAATATTAGGTGAAACGCCAGTAGACAACCCAACAAACTGACAAGCTACTTCTTTTCCTGTTTCTTTTATTTTAATGGCGCGAACATCGCCCTGATCGTCGGCTACAATACTATCCAGGTTCAACCCTAAGCGCAAATCAATTCCATGCGAACGAATATGTTCGTTGAGCATTTGGCTTTCATACTTAGGTAATACGTTATTCCAAAAACTACTTTCTCTTACTAAAAATGTGACTTTGATGTTTCGAGAAGCGAGCATCTCGACCAACTCTATACCAATCAAACCACCACCGACCACCGCCGCCGATTGGCATCGATTGTCAAATGTATGTTTGACAATCGCGTCTAAATCTTGCTTGGAATACATACATTCTACCTGTGGTAAATCTTGGCCTGGCCATCCAAATTTGTTTGGCTTACTACCCGTAGCAATTATCAAATCGTCGTAAGACAAAGGCTCATTTTCTTTTAGCTGAATTGTTTTATTTTCAGAATCAATTGTGATTACCTCATCTAAGATTAAATTAATTCTATTTTCTTTCCAAAATGATGATTCATAGGGCACTGTATGTTCAAATTTCATATGCCCCATATAAACGTACATCAAGGCGGTCCGCGAAAAAAACTCTTTGGTTTCTTTAGAAACTATCGTGATTTCAAAATCTGAATTTTTTCTAATATGCCGTGCCGTTGTGACACCCGCAATTCCATTACCAATAATAATTATCCGCTTATTCATTTGATTGATGCCGCTAACAAAAATAATATAACTTTCATTGGCAGTAATGGTAGATAGAAAATAATAGTTGCATTATCTTTCCATTTATGAAAATTAAATTACACTTAATATTGATTCCTATTCTAATGGTGGCTAGTCTTAGTTTCGCCTCCTGCGAGACTAGTTCTCAATCTGTATCAGACGACTTGAACTCGAATAGTTTACAAAATGAAAAAAATGTTGAATCTGCAAATAGGGCTAAGGATACGGAATCCGCTGTTGACGGTAATGACAATGAGGCTGACGGACTAAAAGCGTTCTTTCAAAATGCGAATGATTTTTTTGTAAAAAATGTGAAGAACGGTAAAGTAGATTATGCTGGGATTTCAAAAAATAAAAGTCAACTAAAAGATCTAACCACTGCTCTCTCAGAAATGGATATAAGCGGCGCTTCAGAAAATGAATATAAAGCGTTTTGGATCAATGCGTATAATGTTCTAACTATTGAGGGAATTGTAAATAACTATCCCATTAAGCAACCTCTGGATGTAAAAGGATTTTTTGATGAAATAAAATATAAAGTTGCGAACGAAGAAATAACACTCAACGATATCGAAAATAAAAAACTAAGAGCTAAATTAAATGATGCTCGTATTCATTTTGTGTTAGTTTGTGGAGCGCAAAGTTGCCCGCCTATAATAAATGAAGCTTACATGCCCGATAATGTAAATGATCTTTTAGAGCAACAAACTAAAAAAGCGGTGAACGCAGATTATTTTGTTGAAGTAGATAAATCTAGTAAAGAGGTTACCGTTTCCATGATTATGAAATGGTATAAAGATGACTTTGTGAGTGGAGATAAAAATGAAATAGACTTCTTAAATAAATATAGAAAAGAAAAAATCTCGGCAGACTATACACTGAAACATAAAGAGTATAATTGGGATTTAAACAAACAATAATTAAAAGCGCTTAGAATCTAAGTTGCTGTCCGAGAAAATCTTGCGGAAAATCTTCATCGTCTTTAAATCCGATTTCTATATCTTTTCCGTTGTGGGGGATATAGGCCGTTCCGAAAAGGTAATCCCACAAACTCAGCGTCAGGCCAAAGTTGGCGCCGTACTTTCTATCTTTTGGTAGTTGCTTAGCATGATGCCAAATGTGCATTTTCGGATTGTTTATTATATATTTCAAAGGACCATAATCCCAACCGATATTGGCATGATTCAAATGACCCATCGCCACGGATATAATATGAATGATAAAAAAATCATCAATACCAAAACCGATCATGGCCAAGGGAATGTATTGGGCAGACTTATAAATAATAGTTTCCATCCAATGAAAACGAAACTGCGCTGCAAAGCCCATTTCTTTTACGGAATGATGCACTTTATGAAAATTCCACATCCAGGGTACCCGATGAAATAGTTGATGCACCAACCATTGAATAAAGTCAGCAACAATAAAAGCCATTAAGAACTGAAAGAAAATTGGCCAAGAGGCTATATTAATCGATACTAAATTGTCAGTATGAAAAATAGATAAGAAATCATTAAACGCTTCAACTGCCACATTCGATAAGCCGTTAAAAATTATCAATGAAAATAAAAAGAAGTTGAACAAAATATAAAATGCATCCAACCAAAATTTCTTTCTGATAATGGGCTGATTTTTTCGCCACGGTAGAAAAATTTCCAATACCCAAACTAAGAGCGAAAGCGCAATAACCCAATAGAAATAGTTCGTCCAATGCGGATTAGCCATTTCATTTTTTAAATAATTCCAATAATCAGAATAGCTTTTTGCAAATATTTCAAGATACTTAGTCATGTACTCGTTTCCCTTTTTTTAGCCATACACCCCACAGCCGACTGTAGGTATGGACTCGTTCGGTGGCCTTATCATTAGAGTCTACAACTTCCTTACCAGCATTGACCCATTCAAAAATGCTACCATATAGATTGTACACATTGGTGAAACCTGCGTCGCGCATCTTACGCGTAATTTTTTCGCTCCGAGCCCCTACCGAGCAATAATTAATTATAGTCGCATTTTTTTCGACACCCTTTAATTTTTCCGTTGAAAATTCATCAAACCCAATCCAACGAGCATTTTTAATATGGCTTACATCATACTCTTTCTTCTTTCGCGTGTCTAAAAAAACGACACCAGAATTTTCTTTTTGCATACTATCAGCTTGATCTACGTTTAGCGTAGGCACGTCACCCTTCAACATTTTTTTTAGCATTCTATCAAAAGACTTGCTTTGAACATTTTGTGCATTTGTACTCATAGAAAATAGGATGAATGTGATTAGAAACACTAGCATTTGCGTTGCTCGTTTTAGAATATTTTTTGGACTGATAATGCGATAAGTTGCAAGCATTTGTTTATTCTGATAAGGAATTATTGAAAGTTAAATAATAGAGGTGGTTTTCTTGTAACGGAGGTTATAAATTTATTTAAAAAAAAATTAGAATGAAATCACGACTCACGCAACTCTCATTTAAGCAGTAAAAATTTCTATCTACTACGCTTCCAAATAGATATCAAATTGTACACCCAAATTGCTTTTGATATCATCAGGGAAAACAGGGAGTATTCTGTGCACTGCTTTCTTCTGCGAAGCCCATGGATCTTCGGTAATATGTGGATCGCCTTCAAAATAAATTTGAGAAATTAATTCTTTGTGATCTGTGGCAGAAACACGAAAATGAATATGTGCCGGTCTATATAATTTACCATTCAAATATTTACCGGGTATAATAGTCAACGCTTCGTACTGCCCTTTTTCATCGGTATACACTGTAGCTCTATGTCTATATTCTCTGGTATCATTATCATAATTACCTTCAGTATCGCAATGCCATATTTCTACTTTGGCATTGTTTAAGGGTGTATTACAATCGTTTCCGTACACCTTTCCCTTGAGTCGAATGTCATTGCCCGCCACGCCATCAATGCGTAAATCATTTCGCATTGGAGCATTGGGTCTATAAAATGGACCTAGAATGTCGTTAGTTGTAGCACAGTCCGAACCAAAAATTCCAGGACTGGCTTCCAAGACTTTTCCAACAATTGACATTGAAAAAACTGCTAAACCCGTTTTTTTAAGAAATGACTTTCTATCCATTTGCTAAAAATATAGAAAGTAGTTAGATTTTAAATGCAAGTTTCTGTTAAGAGAAAGGATTGTCCATTACTTCAAATAAAAAGTGCAAGACCTTTTTATCGTTTTTTCAATTGGGGTATATTTAAAATCAGGCAAGTAATCCATTAGTTTAGCATTACTATAATCATATTGGGCTTGTGCGCTTCTCGCCGTCTCCCTAGTGATGGTTAGTTCTTTATTGGAGAACCATTTTTTTATTTCATAAAAGCGCCAGACAAATTCTATCATCCAAGGCTTTGCCTCTCGGCTTGGTGCCTTTTTATCAAAAGCAATTGCCATCAGGTCAAAAACTATTTTGTACGGATAGGTACCAGCACTTAGGATAAAACGTTCATTGAAAAAATTTCCTTCAAAAAGCCGAAGCATAGCACGAACTACATCTTTTACATCTACGAATGACGTTATGCCCTTGGTATAAAACGGAAACTCATCATGAATGGTTTTAAACAATTTATTACTTCCTTTTGTCCAATCCCCTTCACCCAATACAATTCCCGGATTTACGATTACGGCTTGCAAACCTTCTGCAACTCCACGCCAGACTTCCATTTCACTTTCGTACTTGCTTACGGCATATTGCGAATTGTATTTGCTCTCCACCCAATCTGCGCTTTCGTCTATTTTAGCTGAACTTGAATTTCTCCCTAAGGAAGCTACCGAACTTAAGTAAACAATTGTTTTTATTTTAAGCTCAAGCATCAGATTCACTACATTGGCGGTGCCCTCTACATTCGTTTTCATTAGTTGTTCTCGCTCACGCGCATCGAAGCTCACCATGGCCGCACAATGAAAAACAGCATTTACACCTTGCATAGCGATTTCCAAGGAGTGCAGATCTAAAACATCTCCTTGAATCCATTCTACTTTATTATTTTCATCCGTAGTAAGTAGATGCGATTTTTCTTTTCTGAAAATTGCACGGACCGTATACTTTTTTTGTAATAAATATTTTATTAAGTGACTTCCTATAAAACCGGTTCCACCTGTGACTAGGACGTTCATTCTATTTAAACTGTTTCAAAAATCGAATGTCGTTTTCACTAAGTAAACGGATATCGTTGATGCCGTAAAGCAACATAGTCGTTCTGTCTACACCCATTCCAAAAGCGAAGCCTGAATATTTCTCAGGATCAATACCTGTGTTTTTTAATACATTGGGATGCACCATACCACAACCTAAAATTTCTACCCAACCTGTATGCTTACAAACACTACAACCTTTGCTATCGCAGATAAAACAACTTACATCCATCTCAGCGCTAGGCTCAGTAAACGGAAAATAGGAAGGGCGAAAGCGAACTTGTACATCCTCTCCAAACATTTGCTGTACGAAGTGATAAAGCGTTTGTTTTAAATCTGCAAAGCTCACTTTTTCATCTATATACAATCCTTCCACTTGATGAAAGAAGCAATGCGCTCTAGCACTTATTGTTTCATTACGATAAACACGTCCTGGAAAAATTTGACGAATCGGTAAAACCCCTTTTTCCATGGTACGTATCTGTACACTAGAAGTATGCGTGCGCAATACCCAATCGGGGTCTTTACTTATGAAAAAAGTATCCTGCATATCACGTGCAGGGTGATGCTCGGGTAAATTTAAAGCAGAGAAATTATGCCAATCATCTTCTATCTCAGGTCCTTCTGCAACGCTAAAACCAATACGCTCAAAAATGGAAACCATTTTTTCGTGCACAGTAGAAAGCGGGTGCCTTGCTCCTGTCTCATTGGGCAAACCTGGGAGGGTACTGTCTACTAGTTCATTACCATCTGTTGCATCATTTTTTTGAAACTGACCTTTTAATTCTTCAAAACGCCCTTCGGCAAATTGCTTAAACTCATTCAGCATTTGACCGGCTTCTCTCTTTTGCTCTTTAGCGACATTTTTCATTTCGCCCATCAGGCTTTTTAGCTTGCCTTTGGTGCCCAAAAATTCAATACGGAATTGCTCTAGCTGCTCGGCATTTTTTACTGCTGCTGCTTCTATATCACTTTTAATAGATGCTATCCCGTCTTTTAATGATTGCATGATGCAAAGATAGTATTGCTTGGGGTTTAAATGGTTTTGGGGGTTTAGGAAGTTTAGGGGATAAAACTATTTATACTATCCGGTTTGGGAGAGTAGCTTTTAAATTCATAAATTTCTTCAACTTCATTAATTTTTCGTTTTCTACAATCTTGCCATGAAGTTATCTTAAATGTTGAATCATTTAGTATTTCTCCTTTTTCAACCTTTATTGGTTTACAAGGACTCTGAATGGTTTGCCAACTTTGAATTTCAATATTTCCATTTTTTATTCGATAAATACCCCACCCAGATTTCCAGTTTTTAAAATTCTCATGAACTGTCAACTTTATACTTTCATTTTGAACTTCTTCTAAGGAACCGCCCATAGAGCCAATAATTACACCATTTTGATTGAGCAAAATAATTTTTACCGAGTTGGGGTACTCTTCAGAAATATTGTAATAATAGCCACTAAGCTTAAGTAAGCCAGAATTATCTTCCTCACGAGGAAAAGTAAACTCTCCATCCTTACACAAACCTAATTTTTCACAACTAGCAAATAAAACACCTAAAGAAAGCAATAATACAAATGTCCTAATTTTCATATTTCAGCTCTTTTTTATATAAGTACCGTTAATAGAAGCCGTAGTGTTAGTATAATTTAATTTAATAAAGGAGATTAGTACGAGAGGGTTGACAGAACTAAAATTCTGACGAGAAATTTTTATACCCTTTCATAAATAACAGCAGCACCTTGACCAACACCAACACACATTGTAGCTAGTCCATACTTTGCATCTTGCTTTACCATTTCATGTAAAAGGGTAGTGCTAATGCGTGCACCACTGCCACCCAAGGGATGTCCAATCGCAATAGAACCTCCATTGATATTTACTTTGCTCGGGTCTAAATCAAGGTCACGCATGCACGCAATACTCTGACTCGCAAAGGCTTCATTGAGTTCAATCACATCAAGGTCAGCTACCGTTAGTCCCGCACGCTTCAAGGCTTTTTTAGTAGCGGGTACGGGTCCGATTCCCATCACGGCCGGCTCGACCCCAGCGATTGCCATAGACTTTACTTTAGCCAAAGGGTTTAAATTATATTTTTCTACCGCATCTTCATTGGCTAGTAAAAGCATGGCTGCACCATCGTTAATTCCACTTGCGTTTCCGGCAGTAACGGTTCCGTCTTTTTTAAAAGCGGGTCTTAAGGAAGCTAGTTTTTCAACAGAAGACAAGCGAGGGTGTTCGTCTTTATCAAAAATTATATCATCGCCTTTTCGTTGCGGAACATTTACTGGGATAATTTCATCTTTAAATTTGTTGGCCTTGTAGGCCGCTTCATATTTCTCTTGGGTCTTATGAGCAAAAGCATCTTGCTCTTCTCTGCTAATGTTCCAACGCTCGGCTACATTTTCTGCCGTTTCACCCATACCAAATGGATGATGCAATGCACTTAATTTTTTATTGATAAAACGCCAGCCAATGGTAGTATCATAAATTTCAGCATTGCGAGAAAACGCACTAGCGGCCTTAGCTAAAACCATGGGTGCTCGACTCATACTTTCTACTCCGCCAGCAAGATACATCTCACCATCGCCACACATAATAGCACGACTTGCATCCATCACAGCTTGTAAACCCGAAGCACACAATCGATTAACCGTATTACCACCTACACTATCTGGTAGTCCGGCAAGCAATGCGGCCATACGGGCCACATTTCGATTGTCTTCTCCTGCTTGATTGGCCGCTCCTGCTATAACGTCTTCAATTTTTGAGAGGTCAATACTCGGGTTGCGTTCAATGATTCCTTTGATAGCGTGAGCTAATAAATCATCGGGTCGAATACTGGAGAGGGTTCCGCCATATTTACCAACGGCTGTTCTGGCTGCATCAATTATGTAGGCTGTTTTCATAATAGGCAAAGGTAGTTTTTAGTGGTAAGTAGAGCGTAGGAAGTGGTAAGATTTTTGAATACCTACAAAATATTCTGTGGCACGATTCTGCGACTCGCCGCTTTGATTCGTTTGCCATAACCTACTTTGTCGTCAGGATTACTTTTTAAAGTGGTTTCCCAAGAATTTTCTGGTAGAAACTCTTTCTCCATTCCTTCTAAAACCCCTGCGGTTACTTTTTTATCTTTTACAATTACTAAGCATTCTGTATTCAAATTGGCTGATCGAGGATCTAAATTAAAAGTGCCGATTACCGTAGTTTCTTCATCAATCACCATGCTTTTGGCGTGCAGCCCGAATATCGGTTTATACTTTAATTTTTTTTGAAGTTCTCCGGTCATAATACTCATTCGTTCTTTGGCATCGGGTCTAAACTCATAAATGCGAACGCCTGTGTTCAACAACTTTTTTCTAGTACGTTGATAGCCATTAAATGCTTCCACATTATCTGTCGAAGCTAGGCTATTCGTAAGGATTCGGACCTTGACTCCGCGCTGAACCGTTTCTCTAAACAAGGCTAGACTTTCCTTCGTCATGATTAAATAAGGTGTTTGAATATCAACACTCTTTTTAGCTTGACTTACTAATTGAAATAATTTCTCGGTACTTTTCCCACTACCGTATAGTCCTTTCTTTCCATCATTTTTACCTGGAAGATCGCTTACAAATTCTACACGGTCTGTCCATACTAATTCGCCTGATTTTTTTAATTCAGAAAATACCCTTGGTAAATTTTTGATTCGCTTCCGTACTTGCGGCCAAAAATTTTCGGGATTACAAGCGTATTGATGTAAGGCGGTGTAATGAATCGTATCTGCAAAAGCTTTATCAGTTTCTTTTGCCACCTTGTTGATGTCCACGCTGAGTTTACTTTTCCAAAACTGAGAAAAGGATGTTCCTACTTCTTTTGTTGCTTTTCCTAAAAGTAAAATATCACGGTCTCTAAAATTATATTCATGGTCATAATCAAAATATTCATCGGCTATGTTTCTTCCTCCGGTCACCACCACTTTATTGTCAACTATAAAGGTTTTATTGTGCATCCGCTGGTTGGCTTTTACGTAGTCTGTAGCAAAACTCTTTAACTTCCCCCAAAGATTTTTACCTAGGTTTACGCCAGGATTATAAATTTTGATTTCAATATTTTTATGAGCGGCTAAGCTCAGAACGTCGTCCACGCTGGCATCAACCATTATGTCGTCCACTAAAATTCTTACTTTGACTCCACGGTCTGCCGCACGCACTAAATAGTCTGCAGCGATTAATCCAACATTGTCGAGTGAAAAAATGAAATACTGAATATCAATACTTTCTTCAGCATATTCACTTAACCAAGCGCGGGTAATCATCGCGTTGGCACCGTCTTCTAAAACATACACACCCGTTTTAGTTTTCATAAGAGAATCTACGTCTGCTAATTCAGTACTTAAACTGAGACTATCGCTTCGATGAATGCTTTCGCAGAAGTTTTCAGCGTTATTCATGGCCCAAGCATGCTCGTCATTTTTACAATGAAAGAATAGACATAGTACGAGAAGACTTATGAAATTTTTCATACACTGTAAATATAAAAAAACCTCCAAAGTCTATTGACACTATTTCCAATAGACTTTGAAGGTTGTACGTTTATGAAATTAATCCCTAATTTCGAATCGTCATCTCATCCAAGAGTGGACGACCGCCTAATACTTTATCAATTACCCACATGATGTAGCGTGCATCTACAACAATGGTTCTTTTAAATCGTTTATCAAAGGCAATATCGCCGCTCATAGCTTCCCAGTTGCCATCAAAAGCAGCGCCAATCCATTCGCCGTTTCCGTTGATTACAGGGCTTCCTGAATTACCACCGGTGATATCGTTATTTGTGATAAAACAAGTTACGAGTTCTCCTTTGCTATTTGTGTAGTCTCCAAAATCTTTATTACGCACTAAGTCTACAATTTTAGTTTGCAAGTCAAATTCTTTATCACCCGGTTTGTATTTTTCCATGAGACCATCAGCAGTTGTGTAGTACGAAAAACTTACACCATCTTTTGGTTGGTAGGCCTTTACAGTACCGTAACTAATACGCATGGTACTATTCGCGTCAGGAGACATAAGCGTTCCTCTGTTTTTTTCTAACAAACCTCCTTGGTAGGCGCGGTCTAGTTCAAAACGCTCGTGGCGATAATCGGTGATGATATCAGCATAATTTTTCTTCCAATTATCGTTTACATTCATGGCGTAAACTATTGCCGGATCTTCTAATAATTTGTCAATATTATTTGGTGTAGCTAATCGATTAAAAGCCTCATCGTTGAGCAAGGCTGTTTTTTGATACAAATCGCTAGCAAAATTTTTAAAAGTGTTCTCATTTCCTCCTGTGCCGTATTTTTTGAAGACCTCAGAAGAAAAAATACTTGGGTGCTGGGCAATGGGGACATCTTCATAGAACATTTGGTTCATAGCCGCAAATAAGTTTTGATCTAATTCTAGGTCCATAGATTCTATCATGGATGCCCTAGTTTTTTTCAATCCAGCTATTGCCTTCTCTATTTTACTAGCGTCGGCTTTGCTGTCAATCAATTTTTTAAGTCCTGAAGCTCTTAGAGCCAATTGAGTCAACTTGGGAGAGCCGAACCCTTCATAGAAATATAAATAATGTTTTACGTAAGGCTTGTATTCTGCGTATGCTTCAGAATAGTCAGGGAATAAGTTTTTGAGGTAACGTGCCTCTTTCTTAGCCCAACGTCTAAACTCAGTTTCTTCGTCTAGCTTTTGATCGTATATTTTCAAGCGTTTTAATTGCTCTGTTTGTCCAATAAAATATTTCCAATAGTTGGCTACTGAAGCATAAGTAGAAGCATATTTTAAATCTACGGCTGGCTTCCGATCCATCACCTCGCGCATTACGCTTAATCTTTTATCTCTGATTTTAACAATCGTCGGGTTAAATTCATTGATAGATAAATCAATTCCGTTCGAAGTTAAATAGCGCGAAGTACGCCCGGGATACCCCATTATCATTGCATAGTCTCCGTTTTCAACTCCTTTGAGCGAAACAGGTAAATGATGCTTTGGGTGAAAAGGACGGTTATTTTTAGAATAGGCCGCGGGACGATTATTGTTGTCAGAATACACACGGAACATACTAAAATCACAAGTGTGGCGAGGCCACATCCAATTGTCTGTGTCACCACCAAATTTTCCTAAACTTTCTGGTGGAGCGGCTACTAAACGCACATCTGTGTACACTTCATACACGAACATATAATATTTATTGCCCGAATAAAAACTGCGCACATCTACACGGTAAGCGCCATTATTATCATTTTCTTTTTGAATGGTTTTAGAAACTTCGCGTAAACGCTTGCTCACGTCAGCACCATAGGCATCTCCAATTTTACGACGAACTCTCTTCGTAACGTCTTCCATTCTGATTAAAAATTTTACACTTAAACCAGGGGCAGGTAATTCAGCCTCTTTGGTGTTGGCTACAAAGCCATTCATTAAATAGTTATTTTCAACAGTACTTAAGGCGGAGATATTGCCATATCCACAGTGGTGGTTAGTCATTAAGAGACCGTCTGCCGAAATCATTTCAGCCGTACAGCCTCCGCCAAAATGAACGATGGCATCTTTAAGAGAACTTTTGTTCACGCTATAAATATCATCGGCTGTTCCTTTCCAGCCTAGCTTCTGCATTTGTTCAAAATTTTGACCGATCAACATCGGTATCCACATTCCTTTATCAGCACGAGCTGGAGCAAAAAGAAGTACACCCAAAAGGGCAAAAAGAATTCGTTTCATAAAGTATATTTTTGTTTTAAACTCACCCGATTTTTATCGGATTTTCGAGATAGACAAATATAATGGACGAGTGCCTATTTTTCTGTGATAGCACCTAAAAATTGGAAGACGACAGATTATGGCAGGAGCTTATAGTTTTGATAGTTAAAATTGAGTCCGAATGTTTTCTTACAAAATTGTTTGAAACGTTCTTTCAGCGTTTTTTTATGAAGTTTCGGTTGGTATTCAAAATCCCAGTTTAGACGCTTTATGCGCTGCTCCATCACGGCCGGGTGGGAGTCTTCGAATTTGGACAGCGAGTGAAGGTTTTGCTCATATTGATAGTGCTCTTCAGAGCCTGCGCGCTTTTGAGCTTCCTCATTGCTGTGCCACAATTTTTGAAATGATTTTTGTTTTTCTTGCATAGCGCGTGGGTCTTTTACCCAACCATAATGGTATACACAGGCTTCAATTTTTTTTACGTTTAGTTTTTCACCTTGTGTTGCAGTGCGTTTCTTTTTTCTGAAGCCTTGTGCATCTCGGTAGGAGTAGATGTTTTTATTATTTCGAATGACTCTAATTTCATGAGGGTACCAGCCGCTTGAATTGCCGATATAATCGTAAGAGCCGTAAAAATGTTTGTAGTTAAAAAGTAAGCCATCTACTTTTTTATTTTCAAGTTGAACCTGCATGGCTTCTCGAATAATCGGAATATATTTTTCATGAATTACCTCATCTCCTTGTATATAAACTGCCCAGTCTGATTTTGAGGAAATGGCTTCAAAGGCTTTTTGCGTTTCAACAGCGAGTACGGCTCCTTCTTTGCGCAGTGAATCATCCCAAATAGTTTCTATGATTTTAATTTTTGGATTGGATACGGACTGAATGAGTTCTAAGGTTTCATCATCAGAATTTCCTACAGCTACCACTAGTTCATCACACAAGGGAAGAATGGATTGTATGGCCTCCACAATAGGATAATCATACAGAATGGCATTACGCACAAAGGTGAATCCTGAGACTTTCATCGACTACCAAATATAAACAGCTTAGTTGGAGTCTTTCGGTTTCATTTTTAATAATCTTTTGATAGCTACGCAATGTGAAAAGAAAACAATGGGAACCACCACGGTGGGCAGCCATATATATGGGAACTGTAAAATGGCGGGATTGGGTTGGTCTAAACCAAATTGTTGGAAAGGGATTTCAGTGGATAGAACGGCGTGAATGATTATGTTGATTAGCAAACCTAAACAAATCATATTCCAGGCAAGTAGACCTTTTGGTCCAATTTTGTTTTTAATGAAGGCTAAATAGTAAATTATTGGGGCTGTGAGGCCTGCTACTATATCAAAATTTCTTCCCTCAAACGTCATGATTTCTGGAATCAATTTTTGTGTACACAATAAAAACAATATAAGCTCGACTGGAACTCGAATCGTGTGAAGAAGCGTTAGGGTTTTTAAGTTTAGGCTTTGCGTAAACGTTCTTCCTTTTGTTGAAAGCAAAAGATAAAACACCAAGATAAAAGAGGGCACAACAACCATAGGGACCTTGATTGGATTGAGTGGCTGGACGCTATAAAAACTGAAATACGCTAATAGGCCCTGCGTGAGGAGATAAAGGAAGATCAGTCCAAGTGCTTTGCTATTTTTATGACTTGCTAGGTAAAAAAGCAGTACTGTCGTACACGTAATTAGAATAAAGGCTAAAGAAGTGGAATTGAAATAATTCATAGAGTTAGGCCTACAAAATTAGCATGAAAATTGACTATGAAAACTAAAGCATTCAAACTATAACTATACTTCAGTTAATTTAGTATCCCTTCTATTTTTGAGAGGAGGTGGCAGATGAACCTATACAGAATTACTTCAATGGAGTGAGTTATAGGACATAAAAAAACCATCTGCACTTTACAGATGGTATTAACTTATTTCAGAATGTTATACTATCCCAAGGCAGGAATACGTAGAACCTGACCTGGATAAATTTCATCGGCATCCTTAATCATGGGCTGATTGGCTTCCACGATAGTAGGATATTTAGAACCGTCGCTGTAAAATTTCTCAGAAATAGCCCAAAGTGTATCTCCTTTTTCTACAGTGTGTAATTGGCTGTCACCTACTTCCGCTTGACCGCCAATCGTCATTTGATTGTCTACTTCTGCCACGCCTGCAATATTTCCGGCAATTAAACTTGCTTTTTCGTAATCAGCTTTTGAGGCTGCGTTCCCGTTCATGACTACTTTAATGCCAGGGTGAAACTGCATATCAAAATTTTCTACATTTAAGCCGTGTGAGTTTACAAATTCTGTAAGTTTATCTTTCTGATTCAACGTTACCTGTTGTTCAGTAATTGCTGGATTTTCAGCTTTCTGCTCTTCTTTTGATCCGAATATTTTTTTACCCGCATCTTTAATAAATGAAAAAAGTCCCATAGTATTAATTAATTTTTTAGTGAGATACAATAATAAAAAAAATAGTTGAAGATTTCGATGAATAAAGAATGTGTGTTGTTAAAATGCTTCACTTCTCTTAAAATCACAAGGCCATCTTCTCTTTAAACTTACTGGCTTGTCTTCTTGAAACTTCTATTTCTTCACCGCAGCTTAAAATCACTTTGAGCCCACCATTAAAATGGGGGTGAATACTAGCAATGCTATTAATATTGATTATCTGTCGTCGGTTTGCTCTGAAAAATAAATCATCATCCAGCCTTTCTTCCAAAGCATTGAGTGATTTTAAAATTAAGGGGCGATATTTATCAAAGACCACTTTGCTGTAATTTCCAGCATTTTCAAAGAAGCGAACCTCACCGATTTTTACAAACCAACATCGTTCACCATCTTTTACAAATACCTTGTCTTTTGCATTTAGTTTCTTTGCAGTAGAGATGTTCCCTTCGTTAGTTTCTAAGGATGCTTCCACTTTGTCAATTGATTCTTTTAAGCGATCTTCTTCAATGGGTTTGAGCAAATAGTCGAGTGCATTTACTTCAAATGCTTTAATAGCGTATTCATCGTGAGCGGTGGTAAAAATTACTTTAGGTGTGTGGTCTAAAACTTCTAGTAAATCAAAACCGGTTTTATTAGCCGGCATATTGATGTCAAGAAAAATTAAATCTGGTTTTTGCTCTTCAATTTTCGTGATGCCTTCGGCTACGTTGGTAGCTTCATCTATTATTTTTATCTGAGGAAATGCCTCTAACATGTCTCTCAGTTCTTGACGGGCTAATCGTTCGTCTTCTATCAGGATGGCTTTAATTGTCATAGGGTTTTATTTTATTCGGGATTCGTATTTCTACTACTACTCTTGGGTGATTGCTTTCTCTCATAATGATGTCGGGTGCACTAGGGTATAGATGTTTCAGTCGTTTTTGTGAAGAACTCATTCCAAAGCCAGTTCCTTTTAATTTATTTTCTTCATTGATAGTACCTTCATTTTCAATGGTAATTTTTATAAAGTCACCTTCCGCTAGGCTTCGGATCCAAATGGTGCCACCCTGCTCACGCAAACTGATACCATGTTTTACAGCATTTTCTACCATGTTCTGTAATAGCATCGGGGGCACCATCATACTGCGTGTTTTAGCTTCTATTTCAAAATTATATTGCAAGCGTTCCTCAAATCTTATTTTTTCAAGGTGAAGGTAATTTTCTACCAATTGCAATTCTGTTTCAAGGTTGATACTATCGTCTTTTGTACTAATAGATGTGCGCAATAACTTAGAGAGTTTGGTAACCGCTACTCTAGCCGAATCGGGATCTTCTTTGATCAGCGCCCGAATACTATTCAGAGAATTAAAAATAAAATGAGGCTGCAAGTTTGAACGCATACTTTTTAGTTCTAAATCTTGCATATCATTTTGCATTTGTAACTGCGTGATAATCCGAGATCGATTGGCTTCGATATACGACCAAGTGAAATAAATCAGTGACCAACCAAGTAAAATTAGATAAGCGGACATGAACGGCTTTACTAAAAGGCTGAGTGAAAAAATATTTACTTGCTCAGAATGAAAAATAATGTTTAATAAGTACTGCCAAAGGCAAAATACAAAGGCCAAAGGAATATTCGCCAGAAGGGTATTGGTAATGACTGCGGTGGTGTCAAGTTCCAGCCATTTATTTTTAAGGAGATAAAACCTAAAAAAGTGAGTGATAGCCAGGCCGCCTAATAATAAAAGAATGTTGATCGTGATAGTAAGAACATGCGAATCATTCGGTTCAAAAAAGGATATATATATATTGAGCAGGCCAAATAAGCTCCAGCCTACCCATTGTACAAGCCAATATTTATTGTTGGATTTCACCTAGTTCAAAAGTAAACGATTCCTTGATTTATAAGCGTAACGAATCGTACGAGCGGTGAAAAATCTTGATGAACGATTTAACGTGCTTTTAAGTGTACGAAAACACTCCATAGGAGTCCTGAGTAGCTATATTTGCTCCTTTAAATTTACCCATGTTGAGAACTTTCTTATTTACAATCGTATGTTTTCTAAGTTTGAGCACTCAGGCTCAGACAGAGTCAGATGCTGCTTACAGCAAGCCTTCCAAGGATTATTTTATGTTTCAGTTGGGCTACGATGGTTGGCTGGGAGCACCAGATAGTGTGAATGTTGGTGGGTTGAGTCGCAGCATCAATTTTTATTTGTGCTATGATTTTCCTATAAAAACCTCGAATTTTAGCTTTGCAGCGGGTGTAGGTATTGCGAGTAGCAATATTTTTTTAAAAGACCAACAGGCTATTATTGGAGATTCGCTTACGCAAATTCAGTTTGTTGATGACGATAATCGATTCAAACGTTTTAAGTATAGCTTGACTTATTTAGAAGCGCCGATTGAGCTACGATATTTCAGTAACAAGAAAAACAGAAACAAAGGGTTTAAAGCAGCGATTGGAATGAAGGTGGGCGCATTGATTAATGCACATACTAAGGGTGTAAGAGATTTTAATAATAAACCGATTCGTGAAAAAGTAAGCACGCGTCGTTTTGTAGAAACGTACCGTATTGGTGGAACGCTTCGTGTGGGTTATGGTAACTTCTCGGTTTATGGTCAATATGGTTTAAATACTTTATTTCGTCCTGGTAATGGCCCACAAGATGTTGTTCCGTTTTCTATAGGTGTATGTATAAGTGGATTGTAAGAAGTCAACTTGTCACAAATTTTATAAGGCTTTCTTTTAATCTTATAAGATAAAATTCTACAGTATTGCTAACTTAGTAGAAACTAAAAGGAACAATTATGTACGAAGAAAAAAAGACTGATAGCAAGAATCCAAAAAACTTTAAACCGCAAAATCCAGTAGACGCCTTCGGCGAGAAAAAGAAAGAAGTGGTGGTGAATAAAGAAAACATTAATCCTGTTTTAAAAGAGAAGAAAGAAAGCGGTGTGCGGCAAAATAAAAAACCCAACCCTACCGCTTATAAATAATAAGTAGTTTCAAAATTTTATAGATTAAGGAAGATAAGCTCTTCGCATTGCTAAAAATATTATATTAGCAATATGAAAAAGAGTTTATTATTCCTTATTTTATTTTTACCCCTAAGTGGAATTGCTCAAAAATGGACAAAGGTTGATGCGGGTAGTGAGTACACACTCGCACTGAAGTCCGACGGAACACTATGGGCTTGGGGCTTCAATGGAAACGGCCAACTGGGCCTAGGTAGCACAGTGGCTCAATCTAGCCCGACCCAAATAGGTACAGCTACTGATTGGCAAGATGTTGCCGCAGGCTCTTTTCATGCCTTAGCAGTAAAAACTGACGGAACCCTTTGGTCCTGGGGCTTGAATGGTCAGGGTCAATTAGGGTTGGGTACCATGACTCAAGAAACAAGTCCTACCCAGGTCGGAACTGCTACAAATTGGAAATCAGTTGAGGCAGGCTTTATACATTCCTTTGCAATAAAAACGGATAATAGTTTATGGTCTTGGGGTTGGAACATGTTTGGTCAACTGGGTCTGGGTATAACCTCAGATATTAATACGCCCACTCAGGTAGGCACGGATACAGATTGGCAATCGGTTACAGCTGGGGGAGTACACTCAGCTGCTATAAAAACAAGTGGTACGCTATGGACTTGGGGATCGAATGGGAATGGTCAACTAGGAAATGGTACTACCAATGACGCAACATCTCCTCAGCAGATAGGAAACTTATCGAACTGGGAAATGGTCTCAGCTGGTTTTGAATATTGCTTAGCGCTTCAGGATGATAAAAGTGTATGGTCTTGGGGCTTTAATGGTAACAGTCAATTAGGAGATGATGGCTTAGGTGCGCAGCAAACATCACCCGTAAATTTTGACGTAAGCAAAGATTGGAAAGCGGTAGAGGCTGGTGCAAGTTTTGGGTTTGCCATCAAGGATGATGGTAGGTTGTTTGGATGGGGTAGTAATTTACAAGGTCAGCTCGGTACAGGAAGTACTTCGCAAGAAGACAACCCTGTACAAGTAGGAATGGAAACGGACTGGGACTTTATTTCAGCGGCTGACGGAGCCTTGGTAAACAATTCATTATTCGGACAACATACGCTAGGATTAAAAATAGCTCGAAATGCAATGTGCGGAACTGGAGCTAATTATCAAGGTCAAGTAGGAAATGGAACCACAAGCGCTTTGAGCACATTTTCTTGCAGCATTGGGATTCTAAATGTAGGACGGGTATCCAATTCTTTGGAAAAGGTTATTGAGATTTTTCCGAATCCTTCTTCTGGGTTTATTAGTATTCAATCTCAAGAATCTCTGACGAATTACACCTTGACTATTTTTTCATTATCTGGAAAAAAAGTAAGGGAACTTCCGATTGAACATCAAAATAATATTGACCTTTCTGACATAACATCTGGGGTTTATCTCTTGACAATCGAAGGTTCCCATGGAGAAGTGAAGCGGCAAAAATTGATTCTTGATTAAGCTTCTAAATTCAGCTTCATTTTTTTATTTACAATTTACGTGCACGCGCTTTTTTATAATTACGCACTGAAATGACTATGCTAATATTTAGTAGAATGAATAGTAGAACACCAAGTGTATTCTCTCCGAAAGGATTGGTGCTACCTTTTCTGTAACGCTTTTTTTCTAACTTTCGCTCCCACTCACGCACGTAGTCATTGTGATTGTAGGCATCTTGTCCTGTATAAAATTCTAGATTTTCTAATTCGGTTTCACGACGGTCGATTACTTTGTTTACGTATTGTTGCCCTTTATCGCAACTTACATCACCACGGTAGGGATGACGCAATACATAACGGGCTTGAAAGTTCGTTTTGTTTGGCGTTGTTTGAAATTTTAAATCTTGGGGAAATTTTTTGCGATTATACCGCACATGCAGACGAGTAAAATGAACGTTTTCATTTCTACTCCCTTCTACCCACCAAGCACCGGCGCGTTGCATGTCGCTAAAGTTTGGTGCTGGGCTTACACAAGGGTCGCACTTTACAAAATTGCGAGGGCTAATATCCCAGCTATACTCTAAATAAACAGCCTTACCTCTGTTTCGTTGCCATCTTTTTTTGAAAACATCAGCATAAAAATTTCCGAAATCATCTTTTATAAAAGTGGGCATGTCCATTCCTGTTGGCATTTTTATTGTTCTGTAATTTGTACATTCTACTCGTCCTTTTTTTGTAAGAGTGTATATTATGAGATCTTGATTTCCTCGTCCGTTGGCCATGCCTAACCGGATGGGCAGCATAAACTTTGGAGAGTTCATAGTAATTTGGAGTGGTCGTAACTTAGTAAAACCTTGATTTTCAAATTTTGATAAATTCACCTTAGCTACAAAAAATTTCATGTCGCTTTTGATGTATGGGTCTAGCACTTCTTCAGCATTTCGCGGAATTTTATATCCATTTTTGGTAAGCCATGTTTTTAATCCATTGCTTTGAGTGGCGCTTAAGATTAAAATATCATATTCACCCACATTGTATTTGGCTTGAATGGTGACTCCGAGGTCCTTGTCCTCCATGTTGGATTCATCAGTCATCTCTTTTTTGACGTCACTAGCCCTTGCAAGTTGAGGCACGCTTTTATATTTTCTATCATATACATTACAAGGAGCTGGGTCATGGTATTCTACCAGGCGGGGTGATGAATAGGCATCAAGCTTATCAAAAATATTTCGGTCTACGACTCTAATGTTTTGTTCTTGCAACACTTGGGGAACGGGCACCACCATGGCAAAGTTTTTTACCTTACCTTGAAAATCATTGCTCATAGTGATTACGGTTTTGTTTCCGTCACGAGCTATGATTACTTGAGAGGCTTTGTTAAAAATTTTGCTATCCGCCTTAGCTACGTAGAAGCCGCAAAAGGCAAAACTATCGGCTGCAAAAAATAAGGTGAGGAGCAAGAGTGAAATTGTTTTTTTTATTGTGATCATAATTTTAAAATTTATATGCTTATTGATTTATTTGTCTAATGGTGAGAATTAATTTTTAGTTGATAATGAGATGGTTTGTGTTGTGGTTTTCCATAAAAAATTCTGAGTTGGGAAGAAATATGTTAGGAATGGAGTGGTGAAAGCAAAATAGAATAAGGCCCAAAAAGGAGCAGAGGGAACGTAATAAAATTCTTTAAGTACAAAGGCAGTAATCGCGATGCCCAATGCCCAAAATTTACGCGCTTTATTGTGAGCCGGCGTAGAAACAGGATCTGTAATCATAAAAAAAGTAAAGAGTAAAAATCCACCATTGGTGAATCCTTGTAGCAAATGATCTAATGGCCAATGGAGGTATATCACCTGATAGAAAAATTCTAAAGAGAAAAAAGTGAGTAAGAAAATTGCTGATAAGTCAATGCGATTGACTTTATATGTAATGATAAAACCCAAGCAACCGATTATGAAAAATAGGATCGCAACATTGCCCCACTGCCCCGGCGAAATCCAAACTTGATCCGTTAGTAGAATGGCTGCTATGATACCAAAATTAGCCGGATTGATGAAGTGCTTTTTTCGAAAACGAAATAGGAATTTGCCACCAATCGCAATAAAAGCTATCAGTATATAAAGATACCAATGGTTGGCCTGTACCAATATACTTAGCCCTAGAGAAGTGATGAGAGCGCTTTTCAGAGAGCTGATGTTTACCTCATAAATAAGAACACCGACATATTGGAATACCAAACAGGAGCTGATGAGAATATAGTATTTGATAAGGTCTGAATTCCAACCAATAAATAAAATACCTACTGTTAGAAAGCAAGAGAGAAATAAGATTTGATAGTCTCTTGCATCAATGCGAAAACTGGTTTTTATGCCTAGGGCTAAACTATTCATGTAAGTGAGATGCTTAGAAATCTACTTTTCCATAAATAGTGCAAATGAGACACAAAAGAGCGACACGCTTAGCGTGTCGCTCTTTACTCAAAAATTCATAAAACGAACTTCTATGAATGTCTTTAACTGCTAGCCATAAATGCAAGTTGAAACAGCTTGTCGTTCTCTAATCCTGCGTGCTTTCTTGCCTCTGTATCATTGATATTGAGTGTAAGCAATCCTTTATAATAACGGTACATTTTGGCAATGCGGAGTAATTCATTTTTCAGCAGTCGATTGTTTTCTAATTTACCCATGTCAAAATCGCGGATATTATTTTTTAAATTTTTAGCCTGCTGCAAAAAAGATAAAGGTTGTAAATCATCGACAACGTAGGTATGGTTATCCTCTTCAGTTAATAAGCTGATGCTTAACTTCACAGTTGTAAAAACTACAGATTTTTTGGCTAAATCAATGACGTATAAATTTTTATCATTTGTGTTAAGTTTGTCACTGATTTCTAATTGAATTTCTTCGCCAGCCCGCCCAGTAAAACGAAGCATGTTATTAAACTGTTGAAATGATAAGAGAAGGTCTAGACTACGAATGTGTCCTGCGATTCGACTTTCGGCTTTTAAACTTACTAAGTCACTATCATCAAATATTACTTGTGTGATGTGCAAGGCTTGAATTTCTTCTTTCTGTGGTATAAATGTGTTCGTCATATCGTTTCTATTTTATTAATCACGTTTTTACGTGCTTTTTATAAATACAAAGATTTCAACTTAATGCGTAAAGTGTTTACGTACTGAATTATTTTCTTTATATTTGTTTTTTATCATGGGCCTAGATTGTTTTACACTTATATAGACGTAATAAACAGTCTGAGTGTTAATGGTGAAAGCTGATTTTGACAATGCTCTGACTTAAAACCCTGTTAAATAGAATGAAGAATAAGAACGCCTACACTCGTTATCGGTTAATTGACCAACGATTAACCAATAAGTCTCTACAAGCGCCTAGTCTTGACGATTTGGTTGAATACGTATCAGAGAAATTGGATATGAGTATTTCTGTATCTAGCATTCAAAAAGATATTTATGCCATGCGATACGACAGCAATTTGGGCTTTGATGCCCCGATTGAGTTTGATCGCTATGCTCGTGGGTATGTTTATACTGAGGAGGGTTATTCAATTGGTAAAATGCCAGTTTCGGCTGATGATTTAAAAGGTCTAGAATTTGCTATTACCATTTTAGAGCAGTTTAAAGACATTCCGGCTATTAAAGTTTTTGAGGATGCGATTACTAAGATAGCTAGCAGTGTAAAACAAAATATAAATAAGGAGCAAGAGCAGCAGGAAGTATTTATTTTAGATCGACCGAACAGTTACAAAGGCATAGAATTTATGCCCCTTTTGGTAGAAGCTATTCGGCAACGGCGTGAGGTAGTTTTAAAATATAAGCCGTTTGGAAAGGATGAAAGAAAGCACACGATTCACCCATTTTTTATTAGAGAGTATAAGGCAAGATTGTATTTAATCGCCAAAGATATTCATCCGACAAAGGCGCCGAAAACACTTACATTTTCTTTTGATAGAATGATAGACGTTATTAAAATGAATAAAAAATTTAACGAAGAAAGTGTGAACAATCGAGCGTATTTTGATGCGACGATTGGTATTTCAAAAACGGATGAGAAACCGCAAAAAGTGGTGTTACAGTTTGAGCCTCATCAAAGTAATTATTTGATATCCCAACCCTTGCATCATTCGCAAGAAGTGATTACTCAAAATAAAGATGAGTTTACCATTGCCGTTACAGTTGTGTTGAACTATGAATTGTCAGAACGGATTAAAGGATATGGTTCCCAAGTAAAAGTGTTGCAACCCGATCGGCTTGCTAAAGAATTAAAGAGAGATGCCGAAGCCTTACTTGCTCTCTATCAATAGCAGTTAGTTATCTCGTTTTTCAAAGGTCTCTTGACTTTTATCTTCAATGCGCTTTACAATGAGATAAATAAGTGCGACTATTACTGCCACTAATATTATTCCTTCTATCATAACTATTATTTCTAAGGCCTTCATCTTAGGCTAATTTCACCGCCGTACCATAAGCCAATATTTCTGAGCAGCCTTGCATAACCATGGAGGTGGTTAGCCGCACATTAATTACCGCATCGGCTCCATGAGCCTTAGCGTCTTCCACCATTCGTTCCATAGCTTGTTCACGACTCTGCGCTTGTAGTTTTGTGTACTCGCTAATTTCGCCACCCACGATGTTTTTTAAACCAGCAAAAATATCTCTACCAATATTTCTTGCTCGAACGGTACTGCCTCTGGCAACGCCTAAAATTTCTGCTACTGTTTTGTTTGGGATGGTTTCGGTGGTTGTTATAATCATGTTCATTCGTTTTGAGTAAAGATAATGGGTCCATTGGGAATTACAAATGCTTGAAGTACGAGTGGTTTTAGAATTGGGATGAATGGTAGGAGCTGATACAGTACTACGACAAGTTCCGGTCAAGTTATTTTATCTCAAAAAAGATGCATCGCTTCTAGTGACTATTATTGCGGCGACACTTTACAAGAAAACAGATAAAATTCAAGGTTTTATAAAGGTATTTTCGCCTTTAATCAACTTTTTTATAAGAGAGTAATACTTCTCCTTTCTCAGATAGTAATTGTAACTCCATACCTTCTCTTTTATACTTTTTCACTTTGTACAATGCATTACCAATTTTATTACTCGTTTCATTACAATACATTTCGGTAGCAGTAATGTCATTAAAAGTTAGGGTATTTTTATCAGCACTATAATCTACAATTTTACCTGAAAAATCATTGCACCCGTCATTACCCATCATAGTCATTTCTGTCAGATTAATTTCTAAGCTCGCTGGCTTTTCAAGAATATTTTTTACGTTTTTACCATCGCATTGAACCAGAACATAGATGTCATGAATCGATACAGCTTTAGTATTCGGACTAGACGGCGAGTTAGGTTGTAAAGCGGTACAAGCTGTAGATGTAATGAGGAAGAGTAGAACTACGATTTTCATTTCCTAAAAGTAGGACTTTTTATTGCCGCTGCTGTTAAGGTTTTGTTGAATGCTTTATATTCTTGAATTGCTTGGTACTAACGATTGGTTGTAATGCCAAAGACTGTATTATTTAAAAATGTGACTGGACATTTTTTTTATAACAATGTTATAAAACTCCTATAGATTTAAAATGATTAGACGGGCTTGATTTTGCCATCTGAGATTTTGCTATAATCTCGTTGATACCTGTTGCATAATATCCGTTCTTATATAATAATGACGAAGCGGTTTCCACGATATGTTGGAATACCTGACCCTTTCAAAAAATATATAGGTTGTGTCATTTAAATGGACAAGTCAATCTAGTTAAATTTACTTATGCGATTACGCCTAAGTTTAAAATTCTTGAACCAGTAGGACTAACAGGATTTACACTTTTACCAATCACAATGCCCTTTTCAGGTGCCAGGTATTTTTTTATTTCATTGCCAAATACATCTCGCAGTGAGGCGATGTGTTCCCCTTTCTGTACTACATCCCTAAGGTTCACATGCACATTTAGTAAGCCGCCCATATCTGTATACAACCATTTTGAACTAGAACATTCAACGGTTTGACTATCATCTACTTCTTGTTCATCTTTTATCATTTCTAAATGGCATAGCACATTATGGATACCGATTAATCCACTTTTAATCATTTTCTTTTGAAACAAATTTGGATTGCCCACTTCAATGGTAATAGCCGGAATATCTAAATCTTCAGCCGCTCCCCGCACGGTTCCGTCACCGGGAGGGGCATTTAAAATAATTTCGGCATTTTGCAGTCGAGCTAATTTTTTGGTGATGGGTTTACTCATATCGCTCCGGATATAAAAAGAGTTTACTCTACCAAAACTCGCGGTGTGCAAATCCAATAAAAAATCAAAATGACCAAGAATTTTTTCTGTAAAGCGATGGGCATAGGTTTCCGCCACGGTTCCATTTTCCTTTCCCGGCATAATTCTATTTAAATCACTACCATCTTTAAAATAGCGCTCTTGTCGTATGTAGGATGGTATGTTTACAATTGGGACTCCAATCACAGTACCGCTTATATCTTCCACATCTAAATCATTATTGAATAATCGTTGAATTACATTGATACCATTTAATTCATTGCCATGTACCGCCGCTGTAATCCCAAGCACGGGACCATCTTGCATTCCTTTACAAATCATTATTGGAACTTTGATGGGTACGCCCATGGCATCATTGGCAAGGGCTAGCCAAAAGGTCTCCATGCTACCTTTTTTTATCGATGATAAATCAAGCGATTGTATATCTATTGCTTTTTTCATAAAAATTAATTGACTACTATTTCGTTTATTAAATTGGGGTCATCATTTAACGATTTGAATAACTGCATTCTAAATTTCCCTTTGGAGTTAAACAATTGCTTACACATTTTATCTATCGCAATGGTAGAAAGTACCGTTTGAATAAAGGTTTCAATCAACTCATCAATCCCTAATCCTAGTTTATTATAATCTCTTCGGTCCATAATCATTAAGCGATTGGTATCACTCGTCCATTGATTATCTCCGAGCTTTACAGATAAGTTGGTTCCTAAAATATCCCAAGATGCTAAATTACTTTCAAGCTCATCGGTTAAGGGTTTTAAGGATCTACGGGAATACATGGCCAAAGGCTTTATACCATCCTTCGTACTACTAGTCATCATTCTAAAATCGGCTACATAGGTATGTCCTTTTTTATCCGGCATAGTACCCACGTGATAAAATTTTCCCTTGCTACTACGTGAGCTCCAATTATAATTTCCAATTAAGCTTTGTACTATAAAGCGATCATAATCTAAATCTAACTCCATAAATTCATCTAGCTCTTTTTGGTTCGTTATGGTATAAACCCCTTGCCCGGCATTACTATAGGGCACTTTAATTACAGCATGGCCTCCAAGCTTTTGAACCCAAATTGGAATTTCATTTTGCGCCACATCTAATATCGTGTCTGGTATATTTATTTTTAAACCAAATTCACTAATCTCAGCATTGAATAAATCATAGGCCTTGGCGGCTAATAATTTATTACGACCACCCGCTAAGCAAACACTCGTAGGATTTAAGATTAAGGTCTTGGTATGTAACGGAATTCTATTCCAAGGTTTTTGGGTTACATACCTAAAAACGGCACGCACGGCTAACCATTCTTCCTTTTGCAGAATATAATAAATGCCATCTTCGAGTTTAAGATGCGCATTGTCCTCTCCATTAAAAAACGGAACGAGGTAAACATCTTCATCAAACACATCAGCGATTACCGCTGCATAGCCTGATGTTTCCATATAATTTTTATCATAGAAAACGGCTAAACAACCTTTTACTTTATTCTTTCGTCCTTTCTTTTCTACCAAGGGTTTAAAGGTTCTTTCTATTAAGGTTCTATAAGCACCATCAACTTTATTATCGTCTATAATCGGCATAGACTTCTGACCACTCGGGCAAGAATTATTTTCTATCACCACCATTTGTTTTTTGCCATCGGCAGAAGTGGCATTGATTAAATCGGCACCACTCCATAAAAAATGATCACAGGAGTAGGAAAGGTATTCATCGAGTTTTTCTTTATTGACTTTAGGGTGTAAATGACAGTAGCGCGATATAATGCGTTCCTTATCTAAGTTCAAAAAGAAATTCACCATGGGGTGAATCGTGGCATTGACTACCTTCGGATACCAATGGTCTTCTGGTACAAAAGAATCAGGCTCTATGCGTTCTATATTTTTGCTCATTCTAAATGATAATTTGTTTGTCAAATGTAGTTCCTTCGTTTTATATTATTCGTCCTTTTTTTGGCAGAATGTGTTGCAAAAAAAGACCAGCTACAGCTGGTCTTTTTTCTGATAATTGACTATAAATTAATCTATTCATCATCATCATCCTCCTCTTCATCTTCTGAAGAAGTATCTTGCTCTGCGTCATCCGCATCATCTGATTCTACTACTTCCTCTAATTTTTTAAGGAGCTCTCCTTTTTCATTATAAGTCAGCAATAAGGTTGATCCCTTTGCTTCAATGCTCACTTCATATTGATTTAAAGCATTTGGCACCTCCACGAGCGTTGATCCATTAATGGTTGCATTTGCATAAGCTGTTTTTATGGATTTTGTAACGCTTGTTGGTATCTCGGTATCATCTATAAGCGTACTTGTTTCCGTCCAAGATCCTGTTGAATTAAACTTGGCCGTTTTGCTTGCATCATTATCATAAAAATAAGCTGCATACGATCCATCCTCCTCATCATACCATTCTACATCTGTAGCTGTAGGATACTTTGATTTGAAATTTTTTTCTACGATTGACGGCACATCGGCTGCCATAGCCCCATACTGCATGAGTACGAAAGCTAAAATGAAGAGTGTTCTCATTTTTGTTTGTTTAAATTATGTACTTATTAGATGCTTTATTCTAAAAAAAGTCACACTTTTTAAAATAATTTTTTTTATTGTTTTGTACGGAGCTTCAAAAGCCTTGCTTTTGCTCGCTTCAGCCTCATTTTTACATTGCTTTCACCTAAGTGTAAGGCAGTGGCAATGGTTCTAATTTTCATACCATCCTTATACTTCATTAAAAGAAGTGCTTTCTCCAATGGGTCTATCTTGTTCAATAAGTCAAGATTCCGATTCGTTTCCATATCTATATCAACATCTAAATCTATATGATTATACTCCTCCTTGAGCTCATCAAGATTTACACTTTGGATTTCCATTTTTTTAGCTTTTCGTAAAAAAAGAAGACACTCTCTATATGCAATAGAATAGAGCCACGTCTTAAAACTAGACTTCCCTTCAAAGGAGGCATGTTTTTTTTCTACCTTGATAAAAATTTCTTGAGTTACGTCCTCCGCTTCGGAATAATTTTTCAGGAAACGCTTACACTTTTTCAAAACGAAAGGTCTGTAACGATCTACAAGGACTCCGAAAGCTCGCTCTTTTTTATCAGAAGATAAAAGCTTCAATAATTCAATATCAGAAAGTTCTTTACAATTCAAAAAGCTCTATTTTAATTAATCTTCGTCATCATTATAGCGGTCGTCATATTCTTCCTTAATATCTTCTTTTAAATTACCGTCCTCATCATAATCATCATCTTCCTCTACAATATCTTTTGCTTCTTGCAAGGTCATTCTTATTAAGTAGTGCTTCTCCTCCGTTTCAAACGGTAAGGCACTTACCAGTTTACCTTCGGCATTCGTGAATTTAATTAGTTTCCGTTCAAACCCAAATGGGTAGGCTAGTTTAATTTGTTCTTGGATATCAACATCCAACTTTTCAAAATCTTTAACGACTCTTGGCTTGCTCATTTCAATTAATTTTTACCAAAATTATAGAAATATTGATATTCAAAAGACAGCTTTGAAAAAAAAGTATTTTCGATGTGGTGTAGGTTTTAACTGCTTGCCCTTAATGGTTCTAAGATTCAGTTTTACGACGAACAAGATTTTAGGGAGCTTGCATTGGCACTAAGGAAGAGGCTTGCGAACTATAAGCTTTGGTCGTTCTGATGCTCCATTAGGTCATTCTAACGTTCTATCCTCTTGTTCTATTATTGTTTGGTGTTGTCCTATCGTTGTCTGCTGTTGTTCTAAAGACAATTTAGTGTTGTCTAGGTTATCATCAGTCTTTGATAATCTTGTATCAGAATGATTGTAAGTAGTAAATCAACTTGCGCAAATGGTATAAAAATATAAAACTATACCTCAAGCAAGGCAGAAATCTATATTATGTATAGCGAAACTGAGGAATGAACTTTGGCGCTTTGCGGTCGGCTTATCCCAAGTTTTATACTTGGGATAATGGGGGAAGATTTGTAATTAAATGATTTGTTGTTTGAGGTATTTGCTTAATTCTTGCAGACTATGATCTTTTACAATACTCAAAAAATCCACTTCCAAATTTTTCAATTCTCCATTATCTATTTCGAATAATAATCTGTTCTGCTGCTTACTTGTATCTATAAACTTTATGCAATCATAAGCCAACCCTCTTTTGTCAAGATTTATTAATCCTTTACGATACCTTTTTTCAATTTGCTCCTTGGGTACATTATGGCCACCTTCTGCCACTCGTTTTGCTACACGTTCTGCACAAAGTTCTGTGTCTTGTAGATAAAGAAAATACAAATGCGTGCTGTAACTCTCTTTCTTAAAAAGACTTCGCCACTTGTCTGTATATAGTTTATCAAAATTTGTTTGAAATGAAAAATTACTTTTCTCCTTTAGTGCTTTGCGTGCTAAGTTTTCAAACAATTCTTTGGTTTGATTTTCAATATTCTCCTCTATTTCTTGCGTCATTATACTTTCAAAGCGATTGTAAATTTTAGCAAACTCAACATCATAATCAAAACTAGGAATACCAAATGGAGCAATCATCGAATATTTGCTTTTGGTATATTCTGATTTTCCCGCTCCATTCGGATCTGCTACGACTATTAAATGTGGCATAGCTATATAATAGATTAAATACCAGAGGTTTCTAAAAAGGGTACAGAATGTTCCTTTTTTGTTTGAACCAATTTAGATTCTAACTTTTTTTTGAGGGCGTTCATATTCGCAAGCATTTCCTTATTTTCATTACTAAGCATTAGCTTGCCCTCTTTTTGCAAAGTGGCTAGCTTTTGTTGTAATTGTAATAATTCTTTGTCGCTCATGATTGAATTACAAATTTACGGATAAATTGTCAAATCATGAATAGATGCCAGAAATTGGTGATAGGAGACTGCTAATGCTAGAATAGAGCGAAATCTTAAGCATAGCTTTTTATGCGATTATAATTAGCCGCATCACGCCGCAGCGTGACCAACGCGCATGGCGGCGTCTCAATTATGCGCTAGTGGTTTGAAAATTTATGAATTGAATTTATATTTACTTGTATGAAATTTTGGATTGTTATTATATTACTCTCTTGCAAAATTAGTGCTTCATCCCAAACATTAAGAGTAAACAACCTAGACTCTTCAATGACAAAATTTCGTTCAACCAAAGTTGAAAGAAATTCAAGGCAAAAGCAAAACAAATCAAGAAAACAAAGGAGACAATTTATAAAAAAGGAACAAAGAAGGAAGAAAGATAGTATTGCAAAAGTGAAATTGTTTGGAAGTTTTAAAAAAGGAAATACAGTTAGATTACCTAATTTAATTTTTGTGCCGGGGTATCATCGTTTTGAAAAAGTTTCCTACGAATCTCGTGAACTCCTTTTGGAAGTTCTTCGTGCCAAACCAAATATGAAAGTACAGTTGCAAGGGCATATCTGTTGCCGTATGGACGGGAAAGATGAATATGATAATGACGCTAAAACCAATAATCTTTCCGAAATGAGGGCAAAAGCAGTATGCGATTATTTAATAAATAAGGGGATAAAATCTACTCGATTGAGCTATACTGGATTTGGGAGTAAAAGGAAAATAATTTTTAATGACATAACAGACTCCGTCGCCGCTGAAAGGAATAGGCGAGTTGAGGTTTATATTCTTGAGTAGTATCCTAATTTAATGCAGCTTGCAACTAAAATAGCTAGCGCAAGATTGAAGTGAAAGCTTTAGCATAGCATCTTGTGCGATTATAATTGGCCGCACAAGATGCAAACGCACAGGTCAACGCCTCAATCTTGCGTTAATGGTTTAGTCGGCAGGTACGGCACTCCACTCATAACCCCTCCCATCTGAAGTGGTGCAACCACCTTTTATTAATTCAGGCGAAATTATTTTTCCACTAAACGTAAAGTTTAGTTCATCTTCCCAATAGAAATAAAACCATATTTTATCCCCTTTCACTTGCCAATAATCATTTTTATTACTTTCTTGACCTTCAGATATCAGCACCCCATTTGCTTCAAGCTTAATTTGCTTTGGCCCAAAAGTATAATTTATGGTCCATAAGTCTGTTGATAGAATGCCTAATGCTTCCCACTTTTTCTCATTTTTTTTGTTATCTAAATATTCAAAATCTATAGGTGTAGACATCATGTTATCAATATATAAAAAATTGTTTTTGCGAATAACTTTTATTAACCTAACAGCATCACCTATAAGTGTTGACCTATCCCATTCGGTACATCTTATTTTTAATCGAAACCAATCCCCATTTAATTCGCCAAGATATTCTAATTTAGAAATGGATATTTTCTGTTCTTCGTGGCTCGACCCAAATGGTCTACCAAAACTCATTTCTAAATTATAATCCCTACCCCATTTATTTTCAATTTCCTCATCATCAATTTCCTCATATTCACCTTTCTCATTAAGAATCATGCCAACCCACATCCAATCAAGCATATCCGTGAGGTATGCATTAAATTTTTTGGTATATATATTTTGTGGATGAACTGGGTCATATGCATCATTAATCGATTCTGTTATCCATTTTTTTATCTGAGATACATCTTTCTCTTTTTTGACAATATTATTAATTACGAGGTCATAATTATTTTCTGGGATGATGGATTGACAACACAAAGATTGTGAGCTGACTATTAAAACAAGTAGTAAAATATTTTTTATCATTTGTTTGTAAAAGTACTAAACTAAATAAAGGTTGCAAATAAACTAGCCATGCTTAAACGTTCAAGTTCAAAGGCAAATAGCCCGAGTAATGTAATAATAGCTAAAGCAACAATAAGTACTTTCATAATGTCAAAAGAATATTTTTTTGGGTTAACGAGACCATCATCATTGTAGTTACAAAGTTAAATACTTAGGCCCGATTTATTTGTCTATATGTTTATTCAAATAACGTGTTTAACCTACATTACTTAGTTGTTGTTTGCAACTACCAACTAGCGTAAGAATGCAGCAAAGCCAATGCGCAGGGTTCTTGTGCGAAACAAGCCGCGCAAGATGCCATCGCACAAGCCAACGCCTCATTTCGCCTGCCGGACGGGCAGGTCATGAGCTAGATACCTATAAAAAAAGCCTCACACAAGTGAGGCTTTTCAGTTTTACTATCTACTCAAATTCATAGACCGCTCTTTATAAAGTTTACGGAAATAAGGATCTGTCAAACGGAAACCGAAACCCTCCATGTTTATAGCACTCGAGGGCAATAAACATGGAGGGTTTTATCTCTCCAAACATGGAGGGTTTTCATCCAACCTTGGCATCATGTCGAAATATAACGACGACTTCAATCCAGAAACTTTCTATCATATTTTTGATAGAGCAGTTGGTGACGAAGATTTATTTAGAAATCAGGAGAATTACAATTTCTTTTTAAAGAAGGTTGAAAAGTATTGGGAGCCTTATTTTTCTATTTATGCATATTGTTTGCTGCCTAACCATTTTCATTTTGTAGTGTGTACTAATTCAATTAAGGAAACCAATAATTATTTAGAGCAACTGGAAATGAAGAAAGAAATTACCGCTGATAACTTTCACAAAGAAGCTTTACAAGCTAGTGCTAACATTCTCAACGCTTATGTAAAATCATATAATAAATATTATAAACGTAAAGGAGGATTATTTATTCGAGGCATTAAAAGGATTCAACTTAAAAAGATAGAAGATATTACATCTGCAATATTCTATGTACACAAAAATCCTATACATCATGGCTTGGTTCATGAACTATCGGATTGGGATTTGAGTTCTTGTAGTTCTATTAAATCTTCTCGACAAGATGATATGATAGATAGAACTAAAACATTGGAGCTGTTTGGAGGTGAAGCTGGTTTTGACGAAATACATTCGCATTATAAATATAAAAGCTAGGTTCAAAAGAAATTCTCCTTGCCCAAACGGAACCCCTCCATTCCCAAAGGAAAACCCTCCATGTTTATAGTCCTCGAGGGCAATAAACATGGAGGGTTTTATCCACCAAAACATGTAGGGTTTTATACGCTAAAACATGAAGGTTTTCTAACGAGAAAGATACATAGACCGCTCCTTATACAATTTCCTAAAGTAAGGATCTGTCAAATCTTTAATAAAGCGAATCGCTTCTCCTGTACTTTTCATTTCTGGTCCGAGTGTTTTATCTACATTCGGGAATTTATTAAAAGAGAATACCGGTTCTTTAATCGCAAAACCTGTCATGTTTTTCTCAAAGGTAAAGTCCTTTAATTTGGCTTTGCCTAGCATTACTTTGGTCGCTACGTTTAAGTATGGTATGCCATACGCTTTGGCAATAAATGGCGTGGTACGCGAAGCACGTGGGTTGGCTTCTATCACATATACATTGCCATCTTTTATCGCAAACTGAATATTAATTAAGCCTTGTATGTTTAAAGCCTTGGCAATTTTCTTAGCGTAATGTTCCATGGTGGTTACCACCAATGGCGTAAGATTAAAAGCAGGGAGTACCGCATTGGAATCACCGGAGTGAATTCCTGCTGGCTCAATATGCTCCATCACTCCCATAATATGAATATCGTCTCCATCATAAATAGCATCCACCTCGGCTTCTTGGCAACGATCTAAGAAGTGATCAATCAAAATCACATTATCGGGTATATGTTTTAATAAACTTACCACCGCAGATTCTAATTCTTCATCATTAATTACAATCCGCATACGTTGCCCACCCAAAACGTAAGAAGGGCGAACCAAAACGGGATAGCCAACTTCATTAGCTACCTTCACCGCTTCATCTACATCACGTGCGGTACCATACTCAGGGTACGGGATTTCTAATTTCTTTAATTCATCAGAAAAACGACCACGGTCTTCGGCAAGGTCTAAATTTTCATAAGACGTACCTATGATTTTTACACCACGGGCCGTTAAGCGCTCCGCTAATTTCAAGGCCGTTTGTCCGCCTAATTGTACAATAACACCTTCCGGTTTTTCATGCTCTATGATTTCCCATAAGTGCTCCCAGAATACAGGCTCAAAGTAGAGCTTGTCCGCCATATCAAAATCTGTACTCACTGTTTCCGGGTTACAGTTTATCATGATGGCTTCATAACCACATTCTTTAATGGCGTGCAATCCATGCACACAGCAATAATCAAATTCTATTCCTTGCCCAATACGATTGGGTCCAGAACCAAGTACAATAATTTTCTTTTTGTCTGTTACAATACTTTCGTTACTCGGCAATAAATTTCCTGTTGAAGGTCTTTCAAATGAAGAGTAGAAATATGGTGTAGTAGATTTAAACTCTGCCGCACAAGTATCTACCATTTTAAAAATACGTTGAATGCCCATGGATTTTCTACGCTCGTAAAACTCATCTTCTTTTTTGCGCTGATTCATGATGCGCACCATTTGCTCATCACCAAATCCGTTTTCTTTGGCAGTCCAAATCAATTCTTCGGGTATGGTATCAACTTTATACTCTGCAATTTGTTTTTCAATATCACAGATAACTTTGATCTGCTCCAAAAACCACATATCAATTCCGTGGCTGGCTTTGGAAATAGATTTTAAACTAATCCCCGCCATGATGGCATCTTTAATTCTAAAGATTCTGTCCCACTTCGGTTTTTTAAGATACTCTAATAGGTCCTCACTCTTCATGAGGCTTTTACCATAGTAACCCAATCCAACTGCGTTATTCTCTAAGCTTTGACAAGCCTTCTGAATCGCTTCATTAAAGCTTCGGCCAATGGCCATTACTTCACCTACGGCTTTCATTTGTAAGCCCAGGGTATCTTTGGCTCCTTTAAATTTATCAAAATTCCAGCGCGGTATTTTTACAATTACATAATCCAAAGTCGGTTCAAAGAAGGCCGATGTGGTTTTAGTAATTTGATTTTTTAATTCGTCTAGGTTAAAACCTAAAGCTAATTTAGCTGCCACTTTTGCAATTGGATAGCCAGTCGCTTTACTCGCTAGTGCGGAAGAACGACTCACCCGTGGATTAATTTCAATGACTATGATTTCTTCTGTTTCAGGGTTTACCGAAAACTGAATATTACAACCACCGGCAAAATTCCCCAGCTTGCGCATCATATCAATCGCAATGTTTCGCATTTCTTGGAAACAAGTATCGCTCAAGGTCATAGCAGGTGCTACCGTAATACTATCACCCGTATGCACACCCATAGGGTCAAGATTTTCAACGGTACATATAATACAAACATTATTAGCGCTGTCGCGCAAAATTTCTAACTCAAATTCCTTCCAACCCAATACGGCTTGCTCTACCAATACCTCCGATATAGGTGAAGCATTTAATCCACTTTTCAAGGCCTGCTCTAGTTTGTCTTTATTCAATACAAAACCACCACCATAACCGCCTAATGTATAAGAAGGACGAATTACCAATGGAAAACCTATCTCCTGTGCAATTTCATGCCCTTCGAGTAAAGAGTTTGCTGTTTTAGCAATGGCAACATTAAAGCCCATTTCTATCATCCACTGACGGAATTTTTCTCTATCCTCCGCTTTGTCAATCGCATCCATATCCACACCAATCATGCGAATCTTATGCTTTTCCCAAATGCCTAGTTCGTTTACTTCCTTGGCAAGGTTCAAAGCGGTTTGTCCACCCATGGTAGCCAAAACCGCATCAATATCCTCATTCTCTTCTAAGATTTGTTGGATGCTTTCTACTTCTAGCGGCAAGAGATAAACTTTATCTGCCATCATAGGATCGGTCATAATCGTGGCCGGGTTAGAATTTATCAAAGTCACTTTTACACCTTCTTCACGCAGTGAGCGCGAGGCTTGGGTGCCGGAGTAATCAAATTCACAGGCCTGACCAATAATAATAGGTCCAGAGCCGATAATCAATACATGTTTAATGGAGTTGTCTTTAGGCATTTTTTTTTTATCCCAATGTTAGTTGGCGAGACGCCAACTATAGCAATGAGAGGTTAAAAAATGTCTTCGCTTCTTGCGAGACGAGGGCAAATGTAAGGGTTCGTGTCCTTTCTTTTACCCTGAGTTATTGGAAGTAATCCACAATGAATGCTCTAAAAGAATTCTATTTCGAAAATGGCAATTCTTATCTCAAAGGGAAGCTAAAAACATTTACACAACAGAATAGCGTAGGGATTAGCTTGCATGGTTCATTTACTCAACTGGGTGTGTCATTTACTCAAGTAATGTGAATACCTATAGATACTTTAGTAGTTTTGAGGGTATTCATTGAGAGATTTTGTATCCATAGTATTCTTTTTGTGCGTGTCTGTTAGCGCGATGGGTCAATTCCCACTAGACACGATTGATATCTCCATAAAGCCCTTACGTATTAAGGAGGATGAGGGTATGAATAGAGAAATGGATAAAGCCAATTTTCAAATTACCGAAGATGGAATGGTATGGATTGCCAGCGAGGATGGTGTGTTTCGGTATGACGGTTACCATGCTCATAATTTTTCAGCTTATCTTATCGAAAAATATCCTTCGACCTTTAATGCAAAAGGAATTTATTGGATGCATATAGATCAGAAACGAACGCTTTGGATGGCAACAAGACAAGGCTTGTATGCCTATAATTTAAATTCGAAAAAAGGCGAACATGTTTTCTTAGACTCCCCGATGTACGATAATAATTATAGAAATAAAGTTCGGCAAGTAAAACAATTCGACAGTACAACGCTTAGTGTCTATACATGTAATGGTTTATACTTGGTGGATCTCACTACATGGGCAGTCAAAGATAAAATGCTCACCAAAGGATCTGAGAAAGGCGTACGTCGGAATACAACATCAAGAATTTACAGTTACGTTCCTAATCCGGAAAAGGATTCGTTTTATGTAGTACTACCTTTGGGGCTCGAAATATTAGATAAAAAAACGAGACAAGGGCGAACCGTAAAATCGAAGTATATAGTAGATGATGCTCATTGGTTATATGATCCATTTCGCTACAAGGACTACTTAATTTTTCATTCTTACGGGCACGGCTTCACCTACTTTAACCTCAATACAAAACAATTTGAAAAACCTGCTTTAATGCACCCTACGGGTAGATGGGCGCACGTTTATAATGCAATCAAGGGTTACGGGAAAACGAGCGACAGCACCCTGCTTTTTGTAAATGAAAATTTTAACCTCGGTACGATAAACCTCAATACACGCGAGGTTAATATTAGCAAGAAGGTTTCGAATCTTGCTAATGCTTCCTTAGTAGATTCTTTTGGATATTTTTGGGTGGCTAGTCATTTCGATTTTTATCGAACACCAAAGCCTACCATACCAAATAAAAAAGGCAAACACTATTTAAGTATCTATAAGATTATTAGCAATAACAAGCTTGTCAGTTATCCATACAACGAGAATTATGAAACGTGTGAACTCGCCGATGATCAACGCAACCTGAGCTTGCACTTTGCACTCAGCTTTCAAGATTATGTAGATTCTCTTCGGTTTGAATATAGAATAGACGAAGGAGAATGGAAAGAGCTGGGCAACACCAATTCGGTATTTTTAAACTATGGCTTAGATAATGAAATACAATTAGAAATAAGAGCCTACGATACGGATAAATTGCTTGATAGCATATCTTATACCATACATTGGAATATCCCTTTTTATAAAAAATGGACCTATCAACTTGCTGGTCTTTTATTGCTAATTATCGCTCTTATTTACTTCTATCGCCTTCGAATTTCTCGACTAAAAAAACAACAGGACATCCGACTAGAATATGAGCGTCAAATTGCGCACTTAGAATCTATGGCTTTACGTTCACAAATGAATCCTCACTTTATGTTTAACTCAATAAATTCCATCAAAGGTCTTATCATTAACGAAGCGGCCGAAGCCGCCGCAGACCAGCTTACCAAGTTCTCTAAGCTTATGCGCTCTACCTTAAATTATTCTGCCGAAAAAATAATTTCGCTAGAACGAGAGGTAGAATTCATTACTTTATATGCTGAGCTAGAGCGTTTTAAGGGTAAGTTTCCAGCTAACCTTAATTTTGAGATAGACCCTGCCATTGATATGGAAGCTACGACTATAATTCCTTTTTTAATTCAGCCTTTTGTTGAAAATGCATTCAAACATGCTTTTAACAATATGGGTGACAGGCAAGCTCAAATAGATATTCGATTTAAAAAAGAAAATAATATTCTAGTCATATTCATAGAAGATAATGGTATTGGTGTAAAAGATGCATCGGCTACGGTGCACGTTTCTAAAGGGACTAGCCTAGTAGAAAAAAGATTAGAACTTCATAATAAAAGAAAAGACAATGTATCGATTATTTTTAGAGGAGAAAATAAAGGAACATTGGTCACCCTTAAAATAGTATATTATTAAATGAAGACGGTAATAGTAGATGACGAGCAATTAGGAATCGACTCCTTGCAATGGGAATTGAAACGCCTAGATAGCGACATCCAGATCGTAAAAACTTTTACCGATCCGATAGAAGCTTATGCCTACCTCCAACATGCCAATATTGATTTATTGTTTTCTGATATACAAATGCCCTTGCTCAACGGATTAGAGCTTCTTAAAAAATTAGACCCTATTAATTTTCAAGTCATTTTTGTAACGGCTTTTGACGAGTATGCTTTACAAGCTTTAAAATTTTCAGCATTAGATTATCTACTCAAGCCAGTAGATAAATTAGAACTAACTAAAGCGTTAGAAAAATTTGATGCTGTAGGTGTAGATGCTCAACAAGCCTCCTTTAATGAACGCATTCATATACAACAATCTGCCGCTACGGGCGATTTGCCAGATAAAGTAGTTTTTGCAACCAAAGAAACTTTTGAATTTATAAAGCCAAGCGATATCATGTATTGTGAGGCACTCAGTAACTACACCGCTATTTACACAAGGAGTAATAAATTGGTGGTATCAAAAACGCTTAAAGAAGTCGAGGAGCTTTTATTGCATTATAATTTTCTTAGAGTCCATCGTAGTTTTTTAGTCAATCCGTCTTTCATCAAACGATACGTAAAAACCCTAGGCGGTAGTTTAATCATGGAAAATGATTTAGAAATTTCCATATCCAAAACCAGAAAGGACGCGGTAATGGAAATTTTGAAGCTGAAGTAACTAGTTTAAACAATCCGTTCACTCAAGACCTTCTTTTGTTCACATATTAGGTAAAATAAAATCTTTTTTATTTGGGTATTTCGTATTTGAATCGAAGTATGAGGAATTTGATACGCTCAAATTTTACAAATACTAAACGAACTAAAACGACTTTAAATTGAACATTATGAAATCGAAAAATATTATGAAGCTTGTCCTCTTGGCGATAATGTGTGTGCCATTGTTTAGCTGCAAGAAAGACAATATAGAAACTCCACCAGAATCTGCAAAGTTGTATTTACCAGCAACATTAACGGTACTCAATGCGAATACGAGTACTGCTATTTTTACCGCTCACTACTCATACAATGCAGATTCTTCTCTCTCAAAAATTGAGGAAATCTCCAACGGAAATACGTTGCGATGGATTTTCGATTACAACCCAAATGGAACATTGAAAACAGTTACTCAAACTAATGAAAGTAGCAGTACTTACAATGTGTTCTTCGAATTTTCTTATGACGTAAATAATAAAGTAGACCAAATAGCGCATAGCGGTTATATGCCTGATACGACATTATATACTTATCAGTTGGGCACCAAAACGTATTTAGGAACCGGTGGTGATCACGATGGGTTGCGCTTAAAATTAAATTCACAAGGGCAGCTTGACAATATGCAAGACTGGCAAGGAGCGTATGACATTAATTTGACCTATGATGCAAGCAAAAAAGGTGTGTTTGCAAATGTCAACTACGACGAAAGCACAGTGTTGTTTTTAAGTATTTATCACTTTCATAATTTGTCAAACAGCTTTTTTCACGCCCAGCAAATGACCAGTGCGGAATGGGTAGATGGGACCTACACTTGGCAAAATTACAGCTTAGATGATAACGGTTATATAACTGCTTTTGACACTTGGAGGGGTTCAAGAATATCGCAAAACTACATTGTAACCTATAACGCTCTTTAAATTTTTCGTAATAAAAAAAATTGATCTTTAGTAAAACCGACCAATCATGAAACACACTATAATAACTATACTTATATGTTTATTCGCAATACAAATCCAGGCACAAAGTATTGTAAACGCTGCCGGAAACACAAGGACAATCGGAGGCCATACCTACTCATACTCTGTAGGAGAAATGTGTGCGGTACATACCGCTAGTACAGCTTCAATAGTAGTAACCAACGGATTACTACAACCCACAGCACAAATACCTAATGGGCTCAATGTAGTGTGGTTAGACAGTGATAAAATCAATTTATACCCAAACCCAAGTTCATCAATTTTGTATCTCGAATTGCAAACAAATGAGTCAGCAATTGGACAAGTTACCTTGCTAGATATGAGCGGTAAGCAAGTTTTAAAACGACAAAAGAATTTTAATATAGGCTTAAACAAAGTTGAATTTGACTTAACACCTTTTGCCAATGCACAATATGTTTTACAAATTCATCTAAATAAATCAAACCAACGATATTCCCAATCATACAACATTCAAAAAATAAAATAGAAATCCATTTCAACTTTTAAAACAATTATCATGAAAACAATCAAACTATTAGCATTATTCATTTGCATAGGAACTGTTGCCTTTGCGCAAGGTCCTGAAGAATTAAATTATCAAGGGGTGGCACGTAACACAACTGGCCAGCCATTAGCTAACCAAGCCATTACGTTGCGACTTAGTATACTGCATAACTCGGCAACGGGCACGGCGCAGTACCGTGAGCGACACAATGTAACAACTAATGATTATGGTTTGTACAACGTGGCCATCGGAACTGGTACTACAGAAACCGGAACCATGGCAGGCGTTACGTGGGGAAGTGGCTCTAAATTTTTAGAAGTAGAAATCGACCCTGCGGGCGGCACTTCTTATACAAGTTTGGGTGCGAATAAATTATTGAGCGTTCCCTACGCTTTATACGCTGCAAGCGGTAATCCGGGTCCAATAGGTGCTACCGGTCCTGCTGGTCCTATAGGCCCAACGGGGCCCGCTGGCAGTGCAAATATTAATGGTACAACCAATAATTTAATAAAATTTACAGGAGCAACAACAGGCGGCAACTCATTGATAGAAGATGACGGAACTACGGTTACTCTTATAAATGCTGTAAACAATGGTTCATTGTTTCAGGTCAGAAATAGTGGTACTACAGGAAATAACAGAATGGGAATCGTATCAGTTTTAGGCGCTGGTGGGTTCGGAATAAATTCATCTTCTCCGAGTGCGATTTATGCGGACGGCCGAAATGAGGGGCACGCAGTAAAAGCATATGCATCCAGCACTGCGGATGCGATTTGGGGTTTCCAAAATAATGCTGCTGCTGCTGGTGTGCATGGTAGAGGTGCTAATGGTGCAGATGGTGTTACAGGATATGTATATTCTTCTGGTTCGGGCAATGCTATTCAAGGAACTGTGAATAGTCCGTCAACCGGTACGGCTGGATATTTTGATGGCGGAGCAACGGGTACTGGAATTCGTTCTTTGACCAGCAATTCAAATGCTGGTTCCGCGGGCTACTTTACTTCTATTGCTTCTGGTTTGATAGATAGTGGGATTGTTCGAATAGACTATTTAGGAAGCAATATCAACGATCATATTGGTTTATTCAGCAGATCAGTAGCGGGTACAAGCTCAGACTGGGGTATAGGAATAAGAGGCGAAGGTGGTTTCCGGGGAGTAGAAGGAATCGTAAATCGTGCCGCTACAGGTACTGGATATGGTCTTAATGGTACTGCAATTACGAATAGCATTGCTTATGGAGTAAGAGGTGCTGCTAGTAAATCATCGGGAAGTAATGCAGGTACTAAATACGGCGTATATGGAACCGCTACGGGCGGTGCTACAAATTGGGCCGGGTATTTTGGAGGCAATGTAAATGTGACTGGCAACCTAAGTAAAGGTGGCGGAACATTTAAGATTGACCACCCGTCTGACCCAGAAAATAAATATCTCTATCACTCTTTTGTAGAAAGTCCTGATATGATGAACATTTATAATGGCAACGCAACAACGAATGCCAATGGAGAAGTTATAGTAAGCTTACCAACTTATTTTGACGATTTAAATATTGACTTTCGTTACCAACTAACGCCAATTGGGCAGTTTGCGCAAGCAATAGTACTTACTGAAATTAGCGGCAATACGTTCACTATAAAAACAGACAAGCCTAACGTAAAAGTGAGCTGGCAAGTAACAGGTGTACGAAATGATAAGTGGGCGCAGAAAAACAGAGTCATTGCAGAAGTAGAAAAAGAGGAAGATAATATCGGACTTTACCTACATGCTGCGGAGTATGATTTACCCAAGGAAAAAAGTATTGATTGGAATACACATGAAAAGCCCTTACTAGAAAGAGAAACTATAAATCAAGAATAAAAAAAATATAATTATCATGAAAAAATTTAGCATCACACTAATCTTATTATCAATCACCTTACTTGGAAACGCACAAGACAATTGGGCCTTCGACCTTTATTTCCAAATGAACACGAAGATCACTAGTGATCGAAGTAGAGACAATGCAACCATGAGCCAACGCTTAGATTATAATGAGAATACGCACAGTTTATCGATTTCCAACCAAATCATAAATACCCGAGGACGCAGCGGCAATGATAATAAAAACATAGACCGTATTATCATGGATCAGCAGGCGGGTAAAATTTTTACATTCATGGATATGCGTGATAAAAAGGTAAGAATGAAAATGCCTTTAAGATTTATGGGCCTAGCCAATCCAGACTATGCAGGTGACGAACGATACCGTCTTACTTCTTTCGAGGCAACTGGTAATTCTAGAACAATCGGTGGAAAAAATACCGATGAATATAAAGGAACCACTGGTGATGGCGTGGCTGTATTCGTGTATATATCCAAGCGATCGTATCCGAATAAGAGTATGGCGGGTCTGCACCGAATAATCTACAACGATTATGCACGGAAGCGCAATAGTAACAGCACACCAATTATGGCAGCCATGGAACACACGCTTGTAAAAAATAAACTAGAATCAGGACATATGGTGCTGGGCTACAAATGGACAGACACCCGTCACAATAAAACAGTGGAGACTCAAATCACAGACTTTGGTAGGGAGTTCACTCGTTTTGATGGCTCTTCATATGAGAGCATTCTATAATCTTTATAACACTAAAAAAAAATCAAGATGAAAACAAAATTTATTCTCGCAGTAACACTTATTCTTTTCGCTCAATCTAGTCAAGCCCAAATTTTTAAGAAGTATCAAAAAAGTTTACAAGACAAAATTGAAAAAAAAGCAAATGACTTATTGAAGCAAACTCAAGATAAGGCCGATCAAAAAATAGACAACACAATTGATGATGCCATTAATAAAACAACGGATAAAGTTACAGGTGCCACTAAAAAAAAGAACTCAAGTTCTGACAACGGCTCATCTAATCAAAGTAGTAATCAGGATGAGCTGAGTATTGATGATATTACCAATATGAATGGCGAACCTTATTCAAGTAAAGGTCAAAATATAGAAACGCCTGATATCAATAATTCGAATAATGATTTATTGGTTGGTGCAGGTGTAGCGAAGGACCAATACCAATTTTCTCAGTATATAAAATTAAAAACGAAGAATAAAGATGGTAAGAATAAAAAAAATGTAATCAGAACGTATAGAATTGATTACGGGACAACACCTGATGTAATGGCCATAAGCAATATGGTTGTGGAAGGCAAACCGCAACGAAAATCGTATGAATTAGATAATCAAATTTATGATATTGAAAGAGATGCCTTGTTTGTTTTTATAAAACAAAATAATGTAAAGTCCTATACTAGCTTAGCATTTCATACGCGCAAATTAGCTGATAATGAATTGAGCCGAACCACAACATATAGAGTGCGCACTGCAACCAAAACGGGTGAAACTAAAATGATAGCCGGGAAACTTGCCGAAGCATATCTCTGTAAAACCAATGATAGCGAGGCGACCATTTGGATCAGTCAGGCCGATGGCGTGAACCCTTATCCAGCATTCTATACTATTCTGAATAGTACGACTACAGGTGACAAAAGAGGAGCACTTGTTTTTTATAATACCAAAGAAATCAGAGAGCGCCTACAAGCAGGGGCCATGATTCTTGCTTATAAATTCACCAAACATAAATACAATGACGAGGCCGAAATGGAGGTTCTTTCATTCGGTAGTGCCTCAACTTCCTTTGATACAAGACCATATAAAACCCCCAAAAAAGACTAAAACATCGAAACAAAAAAAATAAATATCATGAAAAAATTTTTAAAAATTAGCAGCTTAATACTTTTTGCCTTGGTAAGCTTTTTAACCGTCCAAGCACAATTTGGAACACTAGATGCATCTTTTGCAAGCAATGGCACCTATCAAACCACAGGTAGCGTAGTCAACATTACCCATAGCGCCATGGCGGAATTGAACGACGGTAAATTGTTGACGACGAGCTACTACAGAAACAATAATACAAGTCCTTACTTTTCAAGAGTTTCAAGGATTAATGCTACTGGTACGATTGATAACTCCTTTGGTGGCGTGGGCTTTTTTCAAATTCCTACTGCCTCTGTTTTCAACATTAGAATTACGTCTATGAAAGTACAATCGGACGGTAAAATTGTAGTTGCGGGTACATGTACTTCAACAGCTTCCACATCCTCTACCCGTACCTTTTATGTCGCGCGAATCAATGCCGACGGTTCGGGTTTAGACAATTTATTTAATAGCGGTCAAGGTTATATTAATGCACCTTTTTTGAGTTCTGCATCGCCTAGTTCTGTGGCAGAAGTCTTAATTACTGCAAGCGGAAAAATTTTGGTAGTGGGAAATACAAATAGTACAGCAACAAGTTCTGAAGCTATTACCATAGCCCGATTGAATAGTGATGGATCGCATGATAATTCTTTTGGCTTTTTAGGAACTTATGCTTTTGCGAAAGTGAATAACTACAATCAGGCAACATGCGCTACACAGCTTGCAAATGGTGATATTTTAGTCGGTGGATTTTCTGCAACTTCTACCTCTTTTCTTGGTATTGCTGTAAAAGTAGTCGCCGATGGTAGTGCTGAAGATTTGAGTTGGAGTACCAACGGCTTTAGCTATCCAATGAGTGGTGTTATTAATGCCATTACATCACTCCCTTCTGGCGAAGTAGTCTGTGCTGGTACATTTGATGATAAAATACATGCTGTAAAACTTAGTTCTGCAGGTTCATTAGTGTCTAGCTTTGGTACAGCTGGAATATATGCTTTAAATGGAAGTGTATCATCTGCGGCTGATCTGGCAGTACAAACTGACGGTAAACTAGTTGTTGGCGGCAGAATTGAAACTACAACTGGTAAAGAAAATCTCTGCTTGTTGAGGTTAAATACAAACGGGGTACTAGATAATACATTCGGCCAATCAGGAATTGTAGATCTATCCATTAGCACATCAGGAGATGATTTTGCCCAAGACATAACGATTAATTCAACAGGCAGTATTTATGCATATGGTGATACGGATGGTGAAGAATTTATAAGTAAGTTCAGTGCTTTTTGGCCAACGGCTGTGAGGAGTATGTACAAAAATACGGAGCTTACTATTTACCCTAACCCTAGTAGTTCGAATCTGAGTATAAAGTTAAATGACTCTCACGTCGAAGAAGCGAAGGCAACGGTTTACAACATTTTTGGTAGAAGAATATTTACCAAAAAAATAAATGCTGCACAAATAACCAATATGAATATTAGTGGCTTGGCAACAGGTAAATACATTATTCAAGTACAGGACGACGATCATCGCACTATAGCAACCCAAAAATTTAATGTGCAATAATGAAATGGATTTCATTCTTTGTTGTGCCTTACTCCAAAATAAAACGTAAGCAAACGAATATTTTTAAATATATCATTCACTAAAAAACCAATCAACTTATGAAAAAGATAGTAATAACACTAATTACTTTAGTAATCGCTTTTGCAATGCAAGCACAAACTAATAATACCTTTTTTTTAGGCCATAGCTTAATAAATTTTGACGTACCTAATATCGTGAACAAACTCTCCGTAGCAGGCAATCAATTTTTTTCGTACGATGCCAATATTGGCAACGGGGCTAATTTACAGTGGCAATGGAATAATCCTACAACGGCACAAGGCAGTATTTGGAACACTACCTTGCCCTTGGGCGGTTATGAAAATTTCATAATTACAGAAGCTGTTCCCTTACAAAATCATCTTTTATATTCTGAGACTTACCGCTATGCAGATAGTTTCTACAGTTTTGCGAACCAATACAATCCGAATATTCAATATTACTTATACGAAACATGGCATTGTACAAATAGCGGCGATACGAGTATATCTGCTGGTGGAGGTTATCCATGTGATTGGGATCCGGGAAGTACTACACCTTGGAGAGCCAGATTAACCCAGGACTTATCTAAATGGGAAAGCATTGCAGATAGTATGAATTTAATCCACACCAATCCAATGCTTATAATTCCTGGCGGACAAGCAATGGCCAGACTATCTGATAGTATAGATAATAATGCTATTCCAGGTTTAGCGTCCATAACCGATCTATTTACTGATGAATATCACTTAGATAATCGAGGGAATTACTTTATAGGATGCGTTATGTATTCTGTAATCCACGGAGCATCACCTGTAGGTTTACCCAATCAATTGACCAATCAATATAATGTGCTGTACACAAACTATCCTACTCCAGCACAAGCAACACAAATGCAAGAAATCGCTTGGCAAACTGTATGCGATTATCCGCGCAGCGGAGTGAATTGTGTTAATGTTCCCTTAGGTATTAAAGATTTTGACCAAACAAATAATACACGAAGCTCAGCTGAACAGAATAAAAAAATTGTGGCGATTTATCCGAACCCTGCCAAAGATCAAATCAAAATTGAATGTAGTGAACGAGTGTTGAGCATAACTCTTTACGATATCTATGGGCAGCAAATAATTAAACAAGGCGTTGACATAAAGGCACTAGATATTAGTCAATTATTAAACGGGATGTACTTTGTCAAAGTGCAAACTTCGTATGGAGCAGAATTGCATAATTTTTTAAAGCGGTAAGTAAAAATTACTCAAGTCAAAATATTCTTTTGAACTAAGAAGACTAAATTCTTAAAAGTCGCAGCACAATTATTTGCTGCGGCTTTTTAGTGCAAAATTCTTTAACAATATGGTGCCTTCTTTTTAACAACTATTGATAACGAAAACTTTCTGCTAGGTCATCATACTTTTTATGAAAAGTATATTAATCCCGTTAGCAGCTTTATTCTTCTGTATAGGAGCAGTTAAAGCCTCAGAAAATTATCCTCTCATAGCACCTAAACCAGAAGAGTCTTACGCCAAAGCAAAATCAGCAATAAACCAACTTAAAATCTCGTGCCGTAAGATGAGCACTAAAAAAGCAGGAGAAGCTTTTGCAAGCTATATAGATAAACAATTGGTTCCCCATTGGATCGGAACACCTTGGGATTATAACGGCATTACTCAAACGCCAGGCAAAGGAAAAATTGCTTGTGGATATTTTGTAACAACCGTATTGCGTGATGCTGGTGTAAGAATTAATCGAGTAAAAATGGCGCAGTGTGCTTCGGAGACTATGATTAATTCTTTGACAAAAAATAAAGTGAACTACTCTAGTCTTTCATTTAATGAATTTATTAATAAAGTAAAAGCAAAAGGCAATGGCATCTCGATTATTGGCTTAGATAATCACACTGGTTTTTTATACAATGATGGAAAAGAATTGTGGTTTATACATTCTTCAGTTGCTGGTACACGAGCGGTGGCTAAAGAAAAAGCACGCGCTAGTAGCGTGCTTTATTATTCTAATTATAAGGTGGTTGGTTTCATTAGTCAAGACGCCAATTTTATAAAGAGGTGGTTGAAATAAAAAAAGGCCAACCATTCGGTTGACCTCTTACCCTTAATTGAAGTAGTAGCTTATTTAAGTGTAAATTTATAGGAAGCCGTGCTTTTACCTGTCTCAATTCTGATAAGGTAAAGACCCGTTTGAAGGTTTGTAAGTTCTAGCTCATTCTGTTCTTTTGACAAGATTACAGATTGAACTTTTCTTCCTGAAGTCATTTCTATGATATCAGCATTTAAATTTTTATCAGTAAAAAATTCCGATTTGACTGTTATCATTTTAGTCGTGCTTGGATTAGGATAAATTGAAACCGCAATTCCTGATTGTGCAATTTCATTTATTGAAGTTGCAAAGCTTTGAGACTCATGTGCACCTATATCTCTTCGCCCTCCGAAAACCGCCTTACCATTTTGATCGTCGAACATGTCAACTGGGTCAGCGGCATCTTTTGCTGGACTGCCAGATTCTAAACTATGAGTTTCAGTTAATCCGCCGTTCAAGGCTAAACTATTAATTTTTGGATCCATGGGAGCAGCCGTTGTACCAAACATATCACCCGTACCCACTGGAATCGTTCCAGCATCAACTTCACCAATTAGGTTGTACCCATCACTGCTATAAGCTGTACCTGATGTAAATACATCGTTGGACACGCCCATATTGGTTGCCACAATAGAATTCTTTATTTCTACTGCTGTGCTACTTTCTGTAGCAATACCACCGCCGTCGGCAGAAGCTGTATTGTTCGCAATCGTAGAAAGATTTACTCTTAAATCAGCATTATTATAAATTCCTCCGCCGAGATTATCCGAAGTGTTACCTGATACAGTTGATGTAGAAATTAATGCGGTACCATTTTTCACATGGACACCTCCACCGTTTCCATCAGTTCCTTTTGACTCATTATTAGTAATAGCAGATCTTCTTACAATGAGATCACCACCACTATTAAAAATTCCTCCGCCGCCAAAAGTAGCACCATCGCCATTGGCAATGTTGCTTTCTATTGTTGTAAAAGTTACGGTCATAGTACTATTGTTTTGATTCCATAAAGCACCGCCCTCGCGACCGGCTTTATTCTCAGTAAATTCACTACTATCAATTGTCGTTGTGGTAGCGCCAGTAATGTGTATGGCCCCACCATTTCCAGGAGCTGGTGTTCCTGCTGTTCCGTCCACGTCGTTTTGATTAAATACAGTTCCAGTAATCTCTAAATCACCATCTATTATTTCAATAGCACCTCCCGCGCGATTAGCTGAGTTTTCTTCAAAAAATGATTTCATGATTTTTATATCACCATCTAAACTAAGTAGTCCTCCCCCCGAGGCTGATGCCCCAGTTGACAAATTATTTTGTACTACAACATTGTTTAAAGTAAGATCACCACCATTATTAAAAATTCCGGCTCCACCATCATCAGATGCAGCTCCTAAAGCGATATTGTCATTAATTGTAGTGTTCATAACTATCATAGTGCCTGCACCATTCCATAGTCCACCACCTTCTCTAGAAGCTGAGTTACCGCTTACAGTTCCACCCGTGATTGTTGCGCTACCGCCACCTGTAATATGCAGTCCGCCACCGTTTCCAGGTGCAGACGCCACAGTATTACTGTCTAGGTTTACATTAGTAAGTAGTATTGTGCTCGTGCCTGAATTATCTTCTATTCCACCCCCAGCTCTCTTTGCCGTGTTACCAGAAATTTTTGAATCAGTAACTGAAAGTTGAGCACCCACATCATTTAAAATTCCACCACCCGAACCAGCAGTTCCTGTTGCGTCATTGTCAGTTATTGTAGAGTTCGTAATAGTTAAAGTTCCACCATTTAAATTGTAGATACCTCCACCACCATTATCAGCATCCACACCTGCAGCAGTATTGCCGTCGATTGTAGTACTGTCAATTGTCATAGCACCCGAACCATTCCAAAGACCACCGCCTTCGGCTCCTGCAGTATTATCTGTAATGGTACAGTTGATTATATCAATCGTACCTGCGCCTGTCATGTGAAGTCCTCCACCATTCCCAGGTGAATTCATTACCACGTTGTCATCAAGAGTTACATTATCCAAACTAATATTGTTGGCACCGCCTACCGCTCGGCCTTCGATACCACCGCCTGCGCGATTTGCCATATTCATTGTAATTGTGGTGTTCATAATATTTAAAGTACCATCAGCTTCATTAAAAATTCCACCACCCGAACCAGCAGTTCCAGAAGCAGAGTTGTTGGAGATATCAGAATTTATAATATTCAATGTACCGTTGTTTAAATTAAATAATCCACCACCGCCGTTATCGGCAGCATTACCAGCAGCATCATTGTTGGAAATAGTTACATTATCTAAAGACATAGTCCCTGATCCATTCCAAAAACCACCACCTTCTGCAGCGGCTTGGTTACTAGATACTGTACCTCCTGAAATATTGGCTGTTCCTGCTCCTGTAATATGAATCGCCCCACCGTTTCCAGGTGCTGCTGTTGCAGGAAAAACACCCGCATTGTTTCCAAGAAAATCAACATTGCTTAGGGTTAAAGTAGTACCGGCCACAGCCTCTATAGCGCCACCAGCTCTATTGGCTTGATTATTCGTAAATGAACAGTTTGTCGCTGTTAACGTACCACCTGTTTTTACATAAATCGCTCCACCGCTACCATTGTTTGCATTGGCTATATTATTGTCTAATGTGCTATTAGTAAGTGTAACTGAGGCATTTTCAATTTGAATCGCTCCACCGTCGGCAGCACTACCATTGCTGAAGTCTACATTGGTGATGGTAAGCGTACCAGCTGTTACATTAAAAATTCTGCCAAGAGTGGCAGAAATTTCTGTGTTAGAAGCCGCATTTGAAGTAATCGTAAGAGACTTATTGATTGTAATTTGACCTTGAATAAGAGTAATAGAGTTCACTGTATTGGCAATTGTAATGGTTGCATTGGGTGCAGCGGCTGCAATTTGATTTCTAAGTGTCCCTGCTAGAATTCCGTCTGTACCTGTGTTTACTGTTTGTCCAAATGAGCAAATAGAACTGAAAATCAGTACTAAAGCCATTGGAATCAATTTCTTTGTAAAGTTTGTTTTCATAATTTTTTCGTTTTGTGTTGTTATACTTACGGTGTAAATAGAAATTTGGATTTCGAGAGTACCAATTTATTCCTAAGACAATAAAGGTTGGTAAGCCTATAATGTGGTGGTTCCGTGAAAATGGAGCATTTTATGGAATGAATTTCGTAAAACGCAAAAAAAATGACAGAAGTCATTTTGTTTACGTTTCAATTAACGAAGATTCAAGAGTGAGTAAATTTTATTTTTATTGGCACTTACAATCATCACAATCCTGTTGGGTAGCGAAACCATATTCTTCGCAACCGCTGTAGCCAATTACTTCGCACTGATTGGTTTTGGCATTATAAAACCAACGGCTGAACGCTGCCTGACAGAGTTCTTCAGTAGGAGGCGTTTCTTTACATTTTGGTTTAGTGGCGTTTGTACAATTGTTTTTTTTGCAGCTGCTAGCGGTTAGTAAAACAAGACTAACTAATAGAATTAAATTTTTCATATTCTTTTTTTATTTTTTGGGTTTATAATCTAATTCCGATTGCGAACGGTCGACGATCCAATCCGTTTTTATACATAGATTGTAAAGCATATGTACCATAAAGTTTAATGATACCTGTAATTCCTAATTCAGCGCTTACTTGAGTCATCCAGTCATTTAATCCGAAGTTTCCGCTATTCTTATTGCCATAAAATTTAGTCCAAGACTTAAGTTTGTAAGATCCTATAACTCCGGCTCCTATAAAATATCTATGTCCTTTCTTTTTATTAGAATTAAAACGCAACATAAGTGGAACACTTACATAGCTAATGCCAAGTTTATTTTTCTCTTTTCCCGTTAGTTGGTTGGGGTCCTGAATATCCATGAAACCTGTACGCAAGCTTGACGCAACGGGTTGTGGCGTGCTAGAATTGGTCGGTACAGCATCTGAATGGATTACATTCGTGGAATATCGATAGTTAAAGAATTGGAACCCCAGACCTGTTTCTAATTGAACATTATGTTTTGCTACATCTTGTTTTAACCACACTGGCCAAAAATTGAAATTAATTGACTTACCATTGCGTAAATCGAAGTCACCTTTTTTCAAGTCTCGACCTTTGCTAGTGGTAGCGGAAATATCACCATCATTCACTACAACTTCTTCTAGGGTGCCATTATAATTTGTATTATCTATCACGTTATTAATGCCAAAGTCAATGTGCATACCGGTGTGTAGTTTTTTATGCTTTTTCTTTTTCTTCTTGTCTTGGTTTTTAATACCATCTCCAATTTTGATGCCTAGATTACTAATAGAGAGGATTGTACCTTTTTTTGTGGTGATGGTATCACCATCACTATCGATAGTGATTCTTACGTTGTCAAGGTCCATAAGAATTGTGTCTTTCTTTTGTGCATTTGCTAGCCGGCCACCCAATATTAATATGAGTAAAGCCAGTGCGGTTTTAATAATTGTGTCTTTCATGTTGTTCATTTTTATTTGTTGATAGTTATAATTTTTGTTTTACCTATTTTGATAATTATGGGTTGCTTTTTTAATTTCTTTACGGTTTCAATTTTTTGTTCTACTTGATTAATAACCGTATTCATTTTTTTATAAAGTTGCGGGTGATGTACCTCGTCTATTATCACCAGAGCATTATTGTTTTCTTTTTTTTCTAGAATTGCTTGATCGGGCTTGCTAGTTGATGCCGGTATATTCAACTCTTGTAATAGCGTTTCATTTTTAACTTCTTTACTAGGCGCAATAGGTTCAGGCTTTTTAAGAATTTCTTTTACTACAATTTCTTTATCAAACTTTTCTATTATTTTCTTGCGAGGTCTAGGTTCAGATGGTTTAAGAATTTCTTTTTTAGCTATGGTTTTTTCCGGAGCTATTATAAGTGCTTTATCCTTTGTTTCATTTTGAATGGGTTGAACTTTTTTTGAAATGTCCTTCTTTATGGCAGGCGTAAGCTCTTCATCAATAAATTCTTCCTTCTTTATTGGTGTTCTAATTGGCTTTAGAATAATTTCAGTTTTTGGATCAATATTATTTTCAGCAACTACTTTTTCCTTTACCTTTTTATCTTTTGATAGAAAGGGCCCAATGGCAACTGTAAGTAAAACAACCGCTATCAATGGCCATATTTTCTTCAAAAGCACAGCAGCGCCCGTTTTTTTAAGCAAGGCATCTTTCCCATCGTAGATTGGCGTTTCATCCTCAGAAAATTGTACTGTTTTAAAAGCGGAAAGCTCTTCTTGCAATAAAGGGTTTTCTTTAATAAATTCATTAAATTCTACAACTTCATCTGCGCTTAGCTCGTTATCCATAAAAGCGACCATCCACTCCTCGTAATTTAGTTTATTTATACTCACAGCGCTTTTTTGTTTTGAGTTGAACTTATTATTTCTTTGAGCTTTTTACGCGCACGGAACAAGTTTATTTTCACCTGTCCTTCTGTAACATTAATAATTTGAGCAATCTCTGCATAGGAGTAGCCTTCAAAATCTTTTAATAAAACCATGGAGCGTTGAAGTGTTGGTAATTCTAAAAGCACCTTATGCATAATTTCTTTATGTTCATTGGTTGCTGGTGCATTGCTGATAGCATTTTCATGATAATCCTCCACATAAAGCATGCGGCCACCTTTACGATACACATCCACTATTTGATTGTGCGCTACTTGAAAAAGATAACTCTTCGCTTTAGCACTCGGCACATCCGCTCTTTTATTCCAAAGGGCTTCGAAGCAATTTTGTACTATGTCTTTAGCGGTTTCCACGTCTTTATTCAAATTTTTAAGTATGAACCCATAAAGCCTATCAGAATAGTCTTTCACAGCTTGGTTGTAGCTTTTTGAGTTCATAGGGTACTAGTATATCGTGTAGGGAGATAGAAAGTTACACTTCGTTCAAAAAAATTTGATATTCTTACAAGATGTTTTTTACATTTGAAAGTAATTACTCTGTATGAAACGCTTAATCATGGTACGCCACGCAAAATCGGACTGGGGAGATTTAACCCTCAAAGATTTTGACCGACCGCTCAATAAACGCGGAAAAGATAATGCACCAGACATGGGGAATCGTCTCAAAAACAGGCATTATTATGTAGATACGATTATATCAAGCTCCTCTAAGCGAACGAAACAAACTAGTAAACGTGTGGCTGATGCTATGGGTTTTGATAAGGATAAAATTATTTGGGAAGACGGATTGTATCATGCGAATTCTAGTAAAATTAGAGAGTTTATTTACACAATAGATAGCGATATTGAAAGCGTAATGATTGTATGTCATAATACGGGAATCACAGATTTCGTAAATTCGCTTTGTGGCTATGTGACGGATAACCTACCTACCTGCGGTATGGTCGCCTTTGAAATTGATTGTAAAAAATGGAAAAAATTTGACGAGGCTGATAAAAAACTCGTCTTCTTCGATTATCCTCGATCTCGTGATTAATTTGACAAATTGTCTAGCGTATACTGATACTTTTTTCGGATGTACCTCGCTTGCGCTTTTGCCAAAATAAAACCACTCTTGCCATCTAAACAGCCTCCTTTTAAAAGGTAATTTTTTACAAACGAAAAACCAGGAGAAAGGATTTTTTTTAACTGCAAATACCCACTGCCTTTTGCAGATAGTTTTTTAGCACTTAATCGCGCGTATTTTTCAAGACGGGCTTCCATATCTTCTTCATTTTTATAAGAGTAATGTAACAAGGTCCCGTTCACATTGTCAGTCTTTAAGTTCTTCGTTTTATCAATGGCTTCTAAGCTTTCATGCACTGCCACATTGTTCCACCTCATTTTTGTTTTATCATACAGCCGTAATCTTTTTTCGTTTTTATAAGCACCGTGTTTTATTTTTTTATTATCAAAAATAAATGTTCGAGATAGCCAATAGGCAGCGGCCTTATTTTCTTGGGATAAAGCATCCGTGATTTCATTTTGTAAAACTTCATCCAAGGCTTCATCTGCATCTAAGCTTAAAATCCATTTGTGTTTTGCTAAATCTGCTCCTTTGTTTTTTGTAGCCCCGTAGCCTAACCAATCTATTGAATGCACTACTGCGCCTAGATTAGATGCTATAGTTACCGTGTCATCTTCGCTTTGGCTGTCTAATACTAAAATTTCAGCATTCAGATTTTGACAGGACTGTATACATCGCCCTATGTTCTCTGCTTCATTTTTGGTAATGATTACAACCGAAACTTGAGTCATTTTAATGTTGGTTTTTGTTTTAGATTTTGCTAGTTAGACTATCATTTTTTAATATCAAACCAAGACAAAGGTAGGCAATTGAAATAGGTATTATTTTTAATAATTACACTAACTTTAGGCTATGAAACAGATTGGATTATTCGCACTATTTTTTTTGATTACTTTTTCATTGGAAGCACAAGAAGTTTGCTCGCCAGAGTTTCTTTGGAGCCTAGGTCGAGTAAGCGGTCATAGTATTAGTGAGGACGGGCGCACTGTTTTTTATAGCGTGCGTAATAAAAATGTGTATACTGAAAAAACTGAAAGTAATTATTATGCCATTCCGGTAAGTGGAGGACGCGCTCAGCAAATCGAGTCATTACCAAAGGGAAGTAGTTGCCAAACGCTTGGCAGCCCAAAGGATGTAAAGGTTTCACCTGATGGTAATCACGCTATTTTAATTCGAAGTGTAGGGGTAGAAAAAGTTCGTGCGAAAGATCTTTATCCAGATATGAAAAATGCTCAGGTTTATATCTATGATAAATTAAATTACCGACATTGGGATACTTGGGAGGACGGTGAATATGATCACCCCTTCGTTGCAAATGTAGTAGCCGGGACTGCTGTGGCAGAAAAAGATGTTATGCCGAATAAAGCGTACGATTGTCCTACCAAACCATTTGGTGGTAGTGAAGATTATCTTTTTACGCCGGACAGCAAGCACATTTTATACGTCACCAAAAAGAAAACAGGAACTAAGTATGCGGAAAGTACCAATACAGATATATTTCTATATCACATAGGCAGCGGAGAAACTGAAAATCTAACGTGGAACAATCCGGGTTATGATATGAATCCATCATTCAGCAGTAATGGACGGTATTTGGCATATACGCAGATGAAGCGTGATGGGTATGAAGCGGATAAAAACGATATAATTCTAATGGATTGGTCTACTAGAAAAACAACGAACCTTACCGCCTATTGGGATGAAAGTGTTTCTTCCTTTCATTGGGGAGAGGACAATGAAACTTTATTTTTTACAGCAGCAAATGCTGGGACTAAGCAAATTTTTAGTTTAAACATTCATCGTGCTAGAAGTATCAGTCAATTGACGAATGGTGATTTTGACATAAGAGGAATAGTAGGGCAAGCAGGTAACGAACTAATCGTACACCGAGGTGATATGAATCATGCCACAGAACTTTATAAGGTCAATACTGCTAATGGGGCAATGACGCAATTGACTTATGTAAACGACGCAGCCTACCGGGGTATAGAATTACCAGAAGTAAAAGCTCGTTTAACGCCCGTAAAGGGTGGGAAAGAATTATTCTCCTGGGTGATTTATCCGCCTAATTTTGATCCGAATAAAAAGTATCCTACCATATTATATTGTCAGGGCGGACCGCAGGGAGCCTTATCTCAATTTTATTCGTACCGTTGGAATTTCCAATTGATGGCGAGTCAAGGCTATATCGTTATTGCACCAAATCGCACCGGAATGCCTGGCTGGGGAACGGCTTTTAATGAGCAAATTAGTGGAGACTGGGGTGGCCTGGCCATGGACCATTACCTAGCAGCGATAGATGATATAGCTGAAGAATCTTACGTGGACAATCGTAGACTCGGTGCAGTGGGGGCTAGTTACGGCGGTTACTCTGTCTTTATGTTAGCTGGGATTCATGAAGGGCGTTTTAAAACGTTTATCTCGCATTGTGGTTTATTTGATTTGCCGAGTTGGTATGGAACTACGGAAGAATTATTTTTTGCTAATTGGGATATTGGCGGACCGTATTGGGATGAAAAAAATCGTACTGCGCGTAAAAGTTATGAAAACTTTAGCCCGTCTAGCTATGTACAAGAGTGGGATACTCCGATTTTGATTTTTCAAGGGGGGCGTGATTATCGTGTTCCGATTGGTCAAGGATTGCAGGCGTTTCAGGCAGCACAAATTAAACGTATCAAAAGTAGATTGGTGTTTTTGCCAACAGAAAATCACTGGGTGCTTCAGCCTCAGAATGCTATGGTATGGCAAAAAGAATTTTTTAGGTGGCTCAAGGAAACCCTGTAAATGATGATTGCCAGTAAAAATGAAATTTGGGTATAAAAAAATCTCCCGAGAGGGAGATTTTATGTTTTCGTAAACAGTCTTTTTAATTTTCTAATTCGGAAAGTGAACTTCTAATACTTTTTTGGTTTCATACTTCTTGCCGTTGTACTCGACTACAATATTTTCTAAAATAAGAAAATCTCCTTTAGAGAGTTCAAGCTGTTGCAAGTGATCCTTTGCCGAAGAAAAACTATCACCCAAAGAACAACTGACCGAAGGGCTTACTTCACCGCTGGCCCGAACGTGAATGGCTGTATAGCTTAACCACGTAGCTTCAATTTTCTTACCATTTAAATAATAATCGAATGAAAAATCACCCTTTTTTATTTCTTCGATGCTGACGTTAGATGCGGCATTACCTTTTAAAATAACTTCTAATGCAGAAGGGTTAGTCTGTGCTGAGCAAGTAAAAGATAAAGCAAAAAACGCGATAGGTAAAAGATAAATTAATTTCATGTTGTGTTATTTATTAATAAATTTAAGGTTTTTTTTTGAAACAACCACCTTCTAGGGTCAAACAGCTTGAAATAAGACATTGAGATGAAATAACACTTTCTATAAAAATGTACCTTTGCGCCCAATGAAAAAGAACCTTTTTTATTTACTCATATTGATGGTATTGGCGGCGGTTGCTTATTTTGCTTTCAAAAAAGACGAGCCACTTTTTGCCAGGGACGATGCTAATTTTAAAATAGAAAATACAAGTGATATTACTAAAATATTTTTGAGCGACCCTGGAGTTGGGAATATTAAGCTAACCAAAAACTCAGATGGCGTATGGATAGTTAATGATAAATACCGCGCTCGGCAAGATTGGGTTGTCTTTTTACTAGAAGGTATGGCCCAGCAAAATGCTACTCAAATGGTCCCGAAAAGTGCTCATAATACCACCGTGAAAGCATTAGCAGGCAATAGCGTGAAAGTAGAGGTATTTCAGGGTGATAAAAAAACGCATGCTTACTTCGTAGCCAAAGATCCGAGCCGAGATAATTTGACAGTTATGTTGAATATTAAAGAAGATGGTACGAATGCACCACGTCCGTTTTTAGTCAGTTGTGGACATGGTGGAACTTTTTTAGGTGTGCGCTACCGAACAGATATAGAGGATTGGCGTGATAAAAGAATTTTTCTTTTTGCCTCTGATGAGCTTTCAACTATAGAAATAGAGTATCCCAAGAAGCCGGAGGCGAGTTTTACTATCAATATGCAGCCAAAACCAGCTGTCCTGCCGAGCTTGGATACAGGAACGGTCAATGAACTACGGCTGAAAAAATATCTTAGCTTCTATGATAAGCTGTTTTGTATGGGTTTTGAGAATGATTATATACTGAAGGATACGTTTGTAAGAGCTTTTGAGCCATTTGCCAAGGTAAAAGTGACGGCCAGTGATGGCGAAAGTCATAGCCTCAGTACCTATTATAGACAGGTAAATAAAACAACGCACAACGTAATTACGGTAAATGGGAAACAGTACGATGGAGATTCATTTTTTGGACTTTATGATAATGAAGATTTTATGCTCATAAGCAGCTTAACGGCGCAAAAAATTCTCAGAGAACGACAAGAGTTTTTTACGGCTGAGAAGACAGTGACCCCTGCCAATTGATTCGCAATACTAATTGTACCTTTGCGCCTTGCATAGGCGATAAAGTATGGAAATTGTTCAGCTCAGTTATTTAATATTTATAGTAGTACTAGTAGTCAGTGTGATATTGGACTTGGGTGTTTTTGGAAAAAAAGGAGCCGCCCTGGATGACAAGGCGTCCCTAAAATCTTCAATTATTCAGTATGCAATTTGGTTCGTGATTGCCATGGGTTATTTTTTGTTTCTCTATACTCAATATGATTCAGAGGCTTCTTTAAATTATCTTATATCTTATTTTACAGAAATGTCCCTTTCGATTGATAACCTTTTCGTTTTTATACTTGTATTTAGTACCTTAAAAGTCAAGCAAGAAAATATTGGAAAGGCATTAACGATTGGGATATTGTTAGCCATAGTATTTCGTATCGTTTTTATTTTTATAGGTATCGGAATAGTTAATCGCTTTGAATGGGTATTGGCTATTTTCGGAATTTTCTTGTTGTATACCGGTGTAAAAATATTCTTCATAAAAGAAGAAGGTGATGAAACGCAACGATTGGGAAAAATCGAAAATTTTCTTAGTAAAAAAATGCGCTTTACCAATGGAGAATCTCAGGGTCAATATTCTATAATGATGAACGGGAAACGCTATTTTACAAAATTGAGTTTAGCTGTTTTTTTAATAGGTGTATCTGATATCATGTTTGCTATTGATTCGATTCCAGCAGTATTGGCTATTACGACTGATAAACTCATAGTATATTCCAGTAACATTTTTGCAATTTTAGGACTGCGCCCTTTGTATATTATTTTACAAAAGGCGAAAGATAAATTTGACTATGTACAGGAAGGGGTGAGTCTTGTATTAATTTTTATCGGAATCAAAATTTTACTTCATTTCGTCTGGCATATTGAAATTTCCACTTGGCTTTCCTTTGTATTGATTATCGGTATTTTGGGAGGATCGGTAATTTACTCTTTTTTTAATAGTAAAGGAATCAAGGAATAAGTTATGCAATTGACGGTGGATCATATCGTAAAAATTTCTGAGGGGATAGTGTTGCAACAAGCTCCTAAAGAACAGGTCTTGCAGATTTTTTGTACGGATAGTCGCAAAGTTCGTTGGGCCGCTCAAAGTATTTTTGTGGCTTTACCTACCAAGGCTCGGGACGGTCATCGGTTCATTCAACCAGCTTATGAAAAGGGGATTCGTTGTTTTTTGGTAAGCCGTAATGATTGCTCGATTGAAGATTATCCTGAGGCTACTTTTATTTTAGTAAAGGATACACTTCGATCCATGCAACGTTTAGTTGCCTCGTACCGTTCTCGTTTTCAAATTCCTGTATTTGGAATTACGGGGAGTAACGGAAAAACGATTGTGAAAGAGTGGCTAAGTACCTTGCTCGCTAATGACAAAGAAGTAGTTAGTAATCCAAAATCATACAATTCTCAAATTGGCGTTGTGCATTCTGTGAGTCGTTTGCAGGAGAAACATGAAATTGCTTTGTTTGAAGCCGGTATTTCCGAACCGAATGAAATGATTCATTTGCAAAAAATGATTCAACCAACGCATGGGATTTTTACTATGATTGGTGAGGCGCATGATGCCTATTTTGAAAATACGCAACAAAAACTTCAGGAGAAACTTGTCTTATTTCACAACTGTGAAAAAATTTATTATTGCAGAGATCACGAAGCGATTCATGCAGAGATTCAGAATCATCTTTTACCGATTAATTCTAGAATTCTTAGTAAAACGTGGGGTAGAAATCCTGATGCTGATTTAAAAATTCTGGAAAGGACGAAGTTAAATTTAGCCACTACCTTACGCTTACAGTATAGTGATAAGGAGTTTAACATACAGTTGCCCTATTCTGATGTAGCTTATATTGAAAATGCTTTGCATTGCATCTTAGTTCTATTAGATTTAGGCTACAATATATCAGCTGTTCAATCTAGCTTGAAAAAGTTGTCACCCGTTCGGATGCGACTAGAATTGTTAAAAGGAATCAATGATTGTACCCTTATCAATGATTCATACAGTTCAGATGTGGCAGCCTTACGAATTGCTTTGGACTTTTTGTACGAGCAAAAACAACATAAGAAATTTAGCCTGATTTTATCAGACATGATGCACCATGGTTCGCAATCCAACGTATACCATGCTGTTCAAGAATTGCTATCTCGGCGAGAATTGAAGCGCTTAGTTTTAATTGGAAAAGAAATTGGAGAGCAACAAGATTTATTTTCTACTGTGGCACAAAACGTGCAACACTATGCCACGGTTTCTGATTTTTTAAATCAATTTGATAGCTTACCTTTTGTAAATGAAGCTGTGCTAATTAAAGGAGCGAGAAAATATATGTTGGAGCGTATTGTAAATCGCCTGGAAGAAAATATTCATAGAACAGTGATGACTATTAACCTTTCCGCCCTCATAGAAAATGTAAATGTTTTTAAAAAAAGGTTGTTACCCAACACCAAAATTATGGCGATGGTTAAAGCGTTTTCGTATGGAAGCGGGTCCTATGAAATAGCGCAGACATTAGAATATCACGGGGTAGATTATCTAGCAGTAGCCTATGTTGATGAGGGAATTCTACTTCGGAAAAAAGGAATCGAGCTACCCATTTTAATTTTAAACCCTGAACTTTCGAGTTTTGATGCAATGGTTCATCATAGGTTAGAACCCGAAATATATTCCGTTGAAATGCTATATCAGTTTGCCGATCGTTTAACAGGAGAAGACGACAAACTAAAAATCCATTTGAAACTAGATACGGGAATGCATCGTTTAGGTGTGGAAGAAGGTCAGTTGCCAAATTTATTATCTGCCTTGCAAAAGCAGAAATGCTTTCATATAGTGAGTGTTTTTTCACATTTGGTAGCGAGTGATGATATGAGCCAAAATGAGTTTACCGAAGCGCAGCGCCAAAAATTTGAAAAAATGAGTAATCAAATTGAAGTTTCCTTAGGTTATACGGTTATTAAACATTTAGCCAATAGTGCTGGGGCTATTAGAAATCCTAATTTTGAATTTGATATGGTTCGTTTAGGGATTGGGCTGTATGGAGTGAGTAGTGATGAGTCAATCAATAAAGAACTTCAACAAATAAGTACCTTAAAAACTCGAATATCTCAAATTAAATCTGTGCTCAAAGAGGATACTGTTGGATATGGTCGGGCCGGAGTTTTGCAACGCGATAGTGTAATCGCTACCTTGAACATTGGCTATGCGGATGGCTACCCACGGCAGTTTAGCCAAGGGAAAGGCAAGGTACTAATCAATGGAAAATTAGCCCCCATAGTAGGGAACGTTTGTATGGATATGATCATGGTGGATATCACTGACATATCTAATGTGGTAGAAGGACAGGAGGCGATTCTGTTTGACAAAAACTTACCGGTTACTCAGCTTGCTGAGTGGATTGATACCATTCCCTATGAGATAGTGGCAGGGATATCTCAAAGAGTAAAAAGGGTTTTTTACCGAGAATAAATTATTGGTTTACAAATTGAAATTGCTGTTTGTTTCCACTAGAAATTTCTTGAAGTTCAAGAAAATATGAACCGCTTGTCAAATCAGAAGTGTTAATTTGTAAATCCTGTAGGGGCTTAGTGGTGATTTGACTCCAAACTATTTTTCCTTCTAAATTGTAAATACTGATTTGCAGCTCCCGGTCTAGCTTTTCATCTGTTTGAATACGTAAGATGCCATCATTTGGATTAGGATATAATATTGCTTTAGTGAGCAATTTAAAATTATCCCGCAACCCAACTGGTACTTCTTGATAATGATAAAAATACTGATTAGTAGGAACAGCGGTACTCGTGCTTACATTTTGATTTAATTGATAAATCAAACTGTCGTTGCTATTATAAGTAAAGTCTGAACTTGTTGATGTTTTCCAACCGTTGTTACCGTCATTGATATAATTGATTGTTTTATCTACCAAGTTATTCGAATAAGTAAGTACTCGTCTTGTTGAGTTTTGAAAAGAGGAAGAACTGCTTTGATAGGTTTCGTTTTTCTCCTCTATTAATTGATCAGATGGGTTATAATCATATTGGCTTCGAGATAGACTAGTCCAAATAGAATTACTCGGATTATATTTATCACTTTCGGTTTGTAGTAATAGCCCACTCGTAGAATGAGAATAGGTAATTCGTAAACTATCTACCCAAATACTATTCAAAGTATCGCGGGTTTGTATTCGTTTTAGCGTATTGTAAGGTGGATTGGCTGAGCCATTGATTAAACTAAGCTCTCTACTTTTTATAAACCAGTCTCCCAAACCATTGGGTAGGTATCGAGTGTAATTAGACACGAGCCCAAAAGAATATTGATAATCTCGGCGTTCTTGTTTTTCGAACACTCCGTTAGAGAAAATGTAAAAGTCATGTCGGATCAATTCGTTGCTTGAAGAATAAGTCAAATCTTGTTGCGTGCTAACTTGCCAAGCAGATCCGTTCCAGTTATAGGTTTCTCTTTTAGTTAAAGACTGATTGGAGTTATAGGCATTTACAATTCTACCATTGTTTCTCCAGCTATTAGACGTTGTGTTCCAAATTTGGTAGATTATTTCGGTGCGCTTTCCTGCACTATTATATTGATAAAGATATTTCGTTAGTTTCTGCCAGCTACCATTCGTCCAATTTTCTCTTTCTGTGGTACGTATGTTTTGATTAGCGTCATAGGTAGTAGAAGTTTGGAAGTGATTTATCCAACTTCCCATTTGACCTTGCTTCCCAAATATGCGATTCTCATTGCCGAAAGCATTGTACAAAAAACGGGCAGAGTCTTGTCCAACCCAAGCTCCATTGATATATTCATCGTGGCGCTGTCCAATTTTTCTATCTACAGTTTGCTGTGCTATAGATGATAAGGATATAAAAGAACTAACAAGGAGTAAACAATATTTCATAAGAAAGTAAAGTTATCCATAAAGTTCAAAAATGATTTGTTCTTTCTTGTAATTTAATTTTGACAATTCTTGTCGCGCTTGATCAATCATTTCACGCCAACCGCAGAATAAGAAAGATGTTATTTCATGCTCGAATGACTTCGCGACGTGCCTATATTTTTCATGAACATATCCTTGGTAGCCCTGGAAGGGTTCTCTTGATAGGCAAACATGGTAATTAAAATTCTCAACTTCTACTGCGAGTTTTTCAAATTCTTTTTGGTATAAGATGTCTTCTGCCCAGCGAGCTCCAAAGACTAAGTCTATCGACAAAAAGGGAATGTTGTTTTGAATAATATGACGAATCATGCTTCGAAATGGGGCTACTCCAGTACCAGTACACACAAAAATGTGATGTTTATTAAGATTTTTGGGTAGCGTAAATACTCCTAATGGGCCACGGAATTTGAGCGTTGTGCCCTTTTCAATATCTTCATTATTAAAAAAATAATTTGAGGCTAAGCCTTCGGGTACTTTACCAATGATAAGTTCTATTGGGTTCCCCTCCTGTGGTGCGGACGCAATTGAATATGAGCGAAGCCTTTTATTCCTTTTTTCATGGATCGGTAAGTCAAGCGTAATAAATTGACCCGGTATGAAACTAAAATCGTTTGGTTCAAGAATTTTTATCTTGAAAATTGATGTTTTTTCTGAAAGTCTTTCAACTTCAGCAATTTGAGCTTTTCCCCATGTTAGCATATTCCGTAAGTATAGTTACAACTTACGAATGAATGTCCAAAAATGTTGATGTTTTTTTTGCGACGAGTTCTTTTGGTTTTTTTATTTAACAGTATTCACTAACTTTATACACTAATTTAAAAATCAACTATGAAAAATTTTTTACGAATCATTTTCGTTGTACTAATCTCTACAGCTAACATACATGCTGAAATTGTACCGGTATCGTTGGATCTTAGAGTGGAGGAGGCGCAATACTTGGTAATGGGACAGGTTATACGCACTCATTCTTATTGGGATCAGAATAAAGAGAATATTTATACCCTTCATGAAATCCAAGTGGATGGTTACTTTAAAGGTCAGCATAGCGCAACACATCTTGGATTAATTTCTATGGGTGGTCAAGTAGGTCTTGATATGCAAGAAACTTTTCCCTCTGTTCATTTATCAGTGGGAGATTATGGCGTATTCATGCTAGGTGGTCAGGCACCGGCCTCTTTATGCGCTGCTGATTATGAATCAAAAAGTTCAAATTTTATACAAGCTTTTGCAACGGCTTCCGTTCAAGGGGTCGTGTCTTATCAAAATGGAAGATGGCTTGATGCAAGTCGTCCAGATCAATCAATGAGCACTCAAGAATTTATGAAAAAGATTAGTAGCCTCACCGGTACTAGTTTAATAGATTATCTCGGAAATAAAATTGAACTCCCGAAAAAATTAACATCAAACCATACTTTCAGTACTCAAAAAACCTTAGCCGTAACTACGCTTCAAAATGGTTCTTTGGCTACGACCAATACGTTCAATTCAGGAGTATCGAATAATCCATCTATGGAAATGATAATTAACGGTAGCGGTTTTGGATCGTCGACTGGTTCTATAAATTTTCCCAATGCGAATGCAGGAGGAGGAGCCAATACATTTGTTTTTCCAACAACTACGACGAATGCTCAAAGTCGTCAAGGAGCCCCAAGTGATATAATAAGTTGGACGAATAATCAAATTAGAATCAGAGTACCACGCGCCGCAGGAACTGGAACTATGGAAGTGTTTAATTCTGCCAACGTGAGCCAAGGTACTGCACCTATTACTATTGATTGGGCCATTCTTCCCTTATATAGTGATTTTGCACTTTTCCCTGTTCGAACTAGCCAGTTCGTAAAGTTAATTGAGGATAATACTACTGGTGGGTATCTTTTTCAGATGAGTACGGCAGGCTCAGCTACTTTTTTTGGGAACGTGGCGGCCAAAGAAGCTGTTCGAAGGGCCATGAATACTTGGCGATGCGGTACAAGTATCAATTGGGATTTGGACTTAACTGCTGGTACAGCTGCTGGTTTTGCAAATGATGGTACCAATGTGGTCATTTTTGACAATACGCTGTCGACAGGCGTACTGGCTCGTTGTACATCAAGATCTACGGCTAGCGGAAATGGAGCTTGTAATATGCACGATACTTATTGGCGCCTTCAAGAAGTGGATTTGCAATTTAGAACAACACCTACTGCTACAACTACTTGGAATTTTAATAGTACAGGCACTGCATCTAATCAATATAGTTTTGAGTCAGTGGCTTTACATGAATTAGGGCATGGTCATGGTTTGGGTCACGTTGTAGACGTGACTAAAGTGATGCATTTTTCTATTGCGAATGGAGTCGAAAATGTAAGCTTAGCTACTTCGGATGTTGCCGCGGGTAATTATAGAATTAATACAAGCGTTGGTCCCAATTGTTTTGCTACACCTGCCGTTATGACACCTTTGGTAAATCCTTGTATTCCGTTGGCTGTAAATTTGATTTCATTTGAAGGTTATCTTCAAGGGAAGGATAATCATTTGGTTTGGCGCACCACTAATGAAAAAGATATGAAAGAATTTACCATTGAGCGTAGTTCTGATGGTAGCCGATTCAATTCCATCGGTACGGTTCCGTCTAAAAGAAATTCTTCGGACAATGAATATGTATTCTATCATAAAGATCCTAGTTCTAATATAAATTTTTACCGTTTAGCTATGCTAGATTTAGAAGGAAGAATAACGTATTCTGAAGTAGTGAGATTAGTAAGAACTGATAAAAGTAATCGTAGTTTACAACCAAACCCTACGAAAAATTTATTATTCATTACGCTAAACGGTATGTCGAAAAAAGATAACAAAATTAGTTATACGCTTACTGATGTTAACGGTCGTCAACTGGAGTCGAAACAAGAAATTACCTCAAATTCTAGCACGCAATTGACAGTAAATTTAAAGCAATGGCCGGCAGGGATGTACTTTATTAACTTGATGGTAAACGGAAAACGTAGTTCACATAAAATCGTGAAACAATAGTAGGGATTTATAAAAAACTGCTAATAGAATTAAGCGTAATACGGCGAAATGAGTAGATAAACTACAACGCCTGTAATCGCAACATATAGCCAGATTGGAAATGTCCATCTGGCTAATTTTTTGTGGATTATAAATTCACCAATCAACGCACGATAGGCAGTATACAATACGAACGGCATGATGATACCTGCTAGGGTAATGTGAGTGCTAATAATGAAATAATAAATATAACGAATAGATCCCGCTGCTAACTTTTCGCTCTCACTCAATGAACCACTGTGATCTAAATCACCAAACTTAGTCTCGCCTGTGAGCAAATGATGGAGAATATAAAAAACTAAAAACAAAATAGACAATGCCATGGTGCCTAGCATAACATTTTTGTGAGCCTCATATTTTTTTTGCTTAATCAGTACGAGGCCCACTAGTAGGAGTATTGAAACAAAAGAATTGACCAAAGCACTTAAGCCTGCAAAAATATGGGCATCAAAAGGCAGGTCAATAGGTACTTCTATACGATCCAGTATCGTAATAGCAATAAAGACAATAGCCGATACGGTCCATATTAAAATGTGTGCTTTCTTATCGTTTTTTTGAAGACTACTGGGTATCATACTATCTTTTTTTCTTCTCGTGAATCTTATTTTTTTCAACCATCATTATGGCCATATCATCTATGCAATCTTTTACTTGCATAGAGTCTAAACCATTATAATATCCTCGAATGTTTCGGTATTTATCAACTAGTATTAGTTGCGAATGATAATCTTTTCTTAGTTGGTCACCTTGGGTTAAGAATAATTCTTCCTTGGCAAAGCGGGCAGTGTTGGCACTATCAGAAAGTAAAAACGCCCAAGTATCGTGGTCATGCGTTTCTTTATTAGCATAGGCTCTAACGGCTTTTAAATTGTCAGCAGGATTCCCACAGGAGATAGAAATCATTTGAATAGACGTATCAGTTTTTTTCAATCGAAATCCATTTTGAATATGACCCAAATGATAACTTATTTTGTCACTCACCGTTTTGTCTTCCGTGTCAAAAAAACCAATAACTAGCATTCTTCTAGGATAGTCTGTTGACAGGTTGACGGATTGATTTAAATGATTCGTAAATACAGCATTTTGTATTTGATGATAAATTGTATCATATTGAGTCACACCATCACTCTTTGTTTCAAGAACACTATCAATACCAAAATGAGGGGGTGCATAAACGTGTCCTGTGTGTCCCGCAGAACGTAAAATGAAAAAACAGATTACCGGAACAAATAGCGCAATACCAGATCCGAGAAGTAGAGACCGAAGGCTTAAATTTTTCACAGCGCAAAGGTAAATCGCTATGAGCGAAAGTTTTGTAAAAGTAGAGTAGTAATTAGTTTTCTAAAAAATAATGGACCGAGTCAGCATGGCAAGCTTCTTCTTTCTACCTTCGTTACGCTCAAATGAAGTTGTTATTCTCTTATTTAAAACGGTACAAAGGTTTAGTATTATTGTCATTCCTTTTGGCTGCCATCAACCAAGGATTTTCTCTTATGGATCCCGTTATTTATGGTAAAATGTTCAATCGTGCCAATGATATTTGGAATAGTGATAGTAGTATGGAGCGTATTGAATTTATACGCACAATTGGGATCTACACACTCATGTTGATTGGAGTAGCCATGGTGAGTCGCATTGCAAAGGCTTTTCAGGATTATACAGTAAATTCTGTGGTTCAAAAATTTGGCGCCGATGTTTATACCGACGGGCTGAAACATGCGCTGCAACTGCCTTTCAAAAAATTTGAAGATCAACGCAGTGGTGAAACCTTGGCCGTTATGGAAAAAGTGAGAATAGACTGCGAAAAATTTATAATGTATTTTATAAATATTCTCTTCACTTCATTAATAACAGTTCTCTTTGTTTTTACCTATGCCTACCTCCATTATCCTCCAGTAATTTTAGTTTATTTAGCAGGCGTGGTTATTCTAGCTTTTTTGATGAGTTTTATCTCTAAGAAAATAAAGTATATCCAAAAATACATCGTGGGAGAAACTACAGCCTTAGCAGGAGCTACTACTGAAAGCCTTCGCAATATTGAGTTAGTTAGAAGTTTGGGACTAACCAATCAAGAAATTGGAAGACTGAATTCCACTACTTTGAAAATTTTAGTTTTGGAATTAAAAAAAGTAAAAAGCATTCGATCGCTTTCTTTCATTCAGGGAACCACAATTAACTTCATGCGTCAGGTAATTGTATTTGTTCTTTTTTTAGCGGTATTCAATAAAGTGCTGGACGAAGGTCAAATACTCACATTCCAATTTTTTAGCTTTTTCCTTTTTGCACCTCTACAAGAATTAGGAAATATAATTATCTCCTACCGAGAAGCACAAACTTCCTTACACAATTTTCAAGAACTAATGGATACGCCCATCGAAGAAAAGCCAGAAAACCCTCAGCAAATCGAAACGATTAAAAAGTTAGCTTTTAAAGGAGTTGACTTTAAGCATACCACCGCAAAAACAAATGCCTTGGATAATATAAGTTTTGGTGCCGACATAGGTGAAACCATCGCTTTTGTAGGGCCTAGTGGTAGTGGGAAAACAACCTTAGTAAAACTATTAGTTGGGTTATACAAACCTGATGAAGGAGATATCTATTATAACGGTATTTCTCATAAAACAATTGACTATGATGCGTTTAGACATCAGATAGGATTCGTAACGCAGGACACACAACTATTTGCTGGAACCATACGGGAAAATCTGGTCTTCGTAAAACCAGATGCTACAGACGAAGAGATGGCGGAGGCTCTAAAAAAAGCGTCAGCGCATTCTTTAATGGAACGTGCCGAAAAAGGTTTGGATACCTCAATTGGAGAAGGTGGCATGAAAGTTTCAGGAGGAGAGAAACAGCGATTGTCTATAGCACGAGCTCTGCTTCGTCAACCGAAATTATTGGTTTTTGACGAAGCCACTAGTGCCTTGGACAGCTTGACGGAAGAATCAATTACTAACACGATTAAAGAAATTTCGGCTTCACGGAATCAAATCAATATTTTAATTGCGCATCGCCTTTCTACCATTATGCATGCTGATAGAATTTATGTACTAGAAAAAGGAAAAATTATTGAAACCGGTCGTCATGAAAAATTAGTTGGCGATAAAGGATTGTATTATGCAATGTGGCGTCAGCAAATTGGGGAGCGGTATAATTAGTTATTCTGAATGGGTCTCTTAGATTTCAGCACTAACTTTGCATGACGAAATGAGTAAAAAACCATCTGCCTTAAAAAGTATATTTTTTCTAAAATGCCCCAACTGCCGTGAGGGGAATATGTTTTCACAACAGTCAATTTTTCCCTTAACTAAAATGTTGGACATGCCAGAGCGATGCTCGAATTGTGGTTTGAAATATGAGCTAGAAGTAGGCTTTTGGTTTGGTACGGGTTACATCAGCTATGGTATTAGCGTTGGGCTCATCATAGTTATGGCTGTAATTTTTGGATTTACCTACGGCTTTCGATTTAATGATAATTCAATCTTTGTTTTCTTAGGAATCGCTGTAGCGATTATGGTTTTACTTCAGCCCGTACTTATGCGCCTATCGCGCGCTTTATACCTTCGTCTTTTTGTTTCTTACGGCGACGGACAGCCACAACGATAAAAAAAAGCCTGTTCTCAAAAGAACAGGCCCTTAAAAATGCTTACGAGTGATGAATTTACTCTGCGTTGAAAACGCTATCCTTCACGCCTTTGTTTACTTCAATTGTTTTAACTGTAATATCCATATTTTGCGGACCTACATTTTGTTTAATAGAATGAGGGAAAGAAAGACCGTCTACTTCTTTATAGTCACCTAGTTTAGTGGTCACCGTAATTTTGTTTCCTTGAGCTTCCATTGTAGAAACGGTTTGCACTCTCATACCTGTTTTCATAGAGAAAAACTCTGTGGTCGTCTCATTACTAGCATCCGTTACTGCAATAACATAGCAATCTTCGCCATTGATTTTTTCTGTACCGTTCAGCTTCAAACTGTGGCTATCATCTAGGTAAGTTGCTTCATCAAAAATGATAGCTTTCTTCAAAGTTTCATCTACTAATTTTCCTTCGATATCTTTAGCTCCACCCATTCCGGATACTTTTCCTTTTTTACCATCAAATACTGTTTTCTGTAAGGTCCCCATCGCGGCGCTTACCTCTTCAAATAGTTTACCACCTTCTTTTTTGATAGAAGTAATTGTGATGTCCATGCCCTGCATTTGCATCCCGCTTACCATTTTAATATCTTTCACGGCTTGCCATTTTTGCATGCCCCCCGAATTTTTGATATAATTTTTTATGACTTCTCTTGCTGTGATTCCAGCAGGGATAGCCGCTGCAGGAGCATCTTTTACTTCCTGACCAAATACGTCGTAAACTGTAACCGGACCAAACTTTTTCAATTTTTCAATGTTAGAGCTTTTGTCTCCAGCTACTGTAATGTGTGCAACGGCTGGCTTGATATATTTTTTTGAAACGCGCATCACATCCTCTGCGGTTACCTTTTCAATATTTTTCAAGTAATTTTTATAGTAGTCCTTTGGTAAATTATTTTTGGCAATATTGATTGCATAACTTGCTAAGGTTCTTGGGCTTTCCAAACCTAATGCAAAAGTACCTGCCATATAATTTTTATAGCCTTCTAGTTCTTCTTGGGATACTTTTTCAGTTCGCATTTTGTTCATCTCTTTTAAGATTTCAACAATTGAACTATCCGTAGCTTCGGCAGAAGAATTAGCCGAAGCTGAAAAAGAACCTGAATTTGCCCATCGGCTAGTACGAACGCCTGAATAAGAACCATACGTCCAAGCGTGTTTTTCACGTAGATTTTGAAACAAACGACCGGTTGCACCACCACCTAAAATACCATTGGCGACTTTCAAAGGAATAACGTCTTTGTTTCCAGGCTTTAGATCTAGAGGGTAGGTCACTTTTACTACACTCTGTACGGCTCCTGATTTGTTCACAATTCCTACTTTGGCACCTTTGTTTCCCTCAGGGGTTTGGTAAGTTGCTACTGGCACTGTTTTTTTCTCCCAAGCACCAAAGTATTGTTCTACTTGTTTTTTAGCTTCTTTCAAGGTAATATCCCCTACGATAGCCATGTAAGCTACGTTGGGCCTGAAGTAGGTGTTGTAATAGTTTTTTACATCAGCCATTTCAATATTGTTTACGGTAGCTTCGGTCATTACCTCACCCCGATAGTGATTAGGACCGTAGTTCAACATAGCTCCTAAATTACGGCTCATAGCTTGTGGGTCGTCCTTCTCTGTAGCTAAGCCCGATAATGCTTGCTTCTTTTGTAAGTCTAGTTCTGACTGAGGGAAGGCAGGATTTAAAAGCATATCGCTTGCCAAACTCAAAAGCGTATTGCTATGTTTTTTTAAACTTCCAAAAAACATTCCTTCTGCGCCAACTGAAATTCTTCCACCGATCATATCAATCGCTTTATTAAATGCATCTTTTGGCATTTTTTTACTTCCAGCTTTTAATAGATCTCCTACAAAACCCGCTGCACCTATTTTATCTTTTTCAAGCGCTGGCTTAACGTCTAAATCTATACTGTAACTTACTTTAGGTATTTTGTGATTTTCTACTACGTAAACCTTAATTCCGTTAGAACTCACAAAATGTTGTGCATCACCGATTTGAACAGTAGGTGCTGGTCCGGGTTTTGGACGGATACTACGATCTAATTTTTGAGCTGACATTCCGTAAGTCAGGAATAAAACGCTCAATACACTTGCAATTATTTTTTTATACATCTTATCTTATTTTATATTTTCGAAATTATTATTTTTTGTAGTCTGTTGAATAGGTCCGGCCGCGCCACTTAAAATATTGTCCTTTTCCTAAACGCTGACGATAAAACTGAAACGCCTTATCAAAGGGCACTCCGTCCATTTGATCTTCGCTAATCGAAGAGCCGGGTACTGTTTTTTCAACTGGTGCTTCTACTTTTTCTTCTTTCTTTTTTGTAGCACCACTCATTTTACTTTTTTTCAATTGTAAAGACTTCGCACTATTTTTTGCTCGGTCTCCTTCTGGTAAGTAGTGAAGAATTAAACGATTATCTTTTTGAAGATATTTTTTAGCCACTCGCTTAATATCGGCAAGGGTCACTTTCATGTAACGATCAATTTCATTATTAATCAAATTCGCATCACCATAATATACATGATAGTTCGCTAGGTTTTCTACAATACCGAGTATGCTACTGTTAGCAGAGTAAAAACTATTCTCCGTTGAGTTTTTAGCTTTTTGAAGCTCTTCTGCTGTCACTCCGTTGGCTACTACTTTGTTCACTTCCTCATCTATGGCTTTTTCTAATTCTTCAACGCTTACGCCCATATTGGCTATACCAAACATCATGGCTAGTCCAGGATCTTCAGTAGGGTAATTAAAAGCTGCGCATTGTACTGCTTTTTGTTTTTTATCCACCACTGCTTTCTGCAATCGAGAGCTTTTCCCTTGAGATAAAATGTTGGTCAACATTTCCAATGCGTAGTAATCCGGAGTATTTTGACCTGGAATGTGATAGGCAAATACACAAGCAGGAAGCTGAATTTTATCATAGTAAGTAGCTCTTTTTTCTTTGTTTTGTTTCGGCTCCACTACAGTATTTCTAGGAATCGCTTTTGTACCTCTAGGAATTGTGCTAAAGTATTTTGCAATCCATTTTTTAGCTTGTGCAATATTTAAGTCTCCACCAATTGATAAAGTTGCGTTATTTGGCACATAAAATGTTTTGTAGAAATCCATAAACTCGCTCAAAGAAGCTTGGTCAATATATTGAGCCTCACCTATGGGCGTCCACTGGTATGGGTGCTTTTCATACGCATTGGCAAAAATCTGTTCAATCAAATGACCATAGGGCGTGTTCTCATAGCGTTGTTTTTTTTCTTCTTTTACTACTTTACGCTGTGTTTCTAATCCTACATTGTCAATTTTTGCATGAAGCATACGCTCACTTTCCATCCAAAGACCCTGCTCTAATTTATTAGAAGGTAATGTTTCAAAATAAAACGTTCTGTCAAATGAAGTGTTCGCGTTAATCACTCCACCTGAATTTTGAACCAATTTCATATACTCACCTCGTTCAATGTTTTCACTACCTTCAAATAATAGGTGCTCAAAGAAGTGCGCAAAACCCGTACGATCAGATTGTTCATCTTTAGACCCTACATGATACAGCACCGAGATAGCCACGGTTGGTGTGGTATGGTCTTCGTGTAAGATTACGTGGAGACCATTCGGTAGGTCATACTCCACAAATTTAATCTTGCCAGCCTGTGAGCCAAGGGCTATTAGGACACAAGAAAGTAAAAGCGTTATTTTTTTCATTTCCTTTAAAATTTTGCTCAAAAGTAAGGGATGAAGGCCTATTAAATATGAAATAATTGGATAAGTGGTGGGAATAGGTGAAGAGTGGGTCGATTATTATTTTTTGCCTAATTTTGTTAGAATGAACAAATCAAAGAGAATATTTCTGGTATTATTGCTTTGTGTTGCTTCTTTGGCTTACGGTATATCTTTTAGTAGTTCCACGGCCCAAGCAAATTCTTGCTGTAGTAGTGGGATAGAAGCTACTTGTTCCCCAACTGGAAAGTGTAATGCTTGCAAAAATTGTAAATACTGTAAACATTGTTCTAAAGAGGGGGCAAGTTGTAGTGTATGCCGATAGCTTTCTAGATTGTTAGGATAACGGAATTATATTTTGAACCGTTTCTATAAAAATATCCTGAAATATACTTGTGGCAAACGAAGTTAGGGCAATTCCAATTCCTAAAAATATAGCACCTCGAAGTAAAGAGTACTCGATATTATTTTCCTTTAATTTTTCAGTAGCGTCAGTCCATTTAAATATGATGCCGTATGCAATATGTGACAAAACAAAACTAAGAATATTCAAAGCGTAAAGAAAAAGCAGTAAAACCGAAGAATACTGAATCTGTTTCTTCAATAAATTGTTACTCTCCGTGCTTTCTAATGTTTTCGAAGTCTCAATTAATATTTCATTGAAATTGAATAGAATAAATGAAGTCAATAATATTGCCGAAACTAAAACGATAGCAACAGAGGGGTTTAAGATAATGCCTGAATTTCTTGATAGGTATAAAAATTTAATCAGCATTAGTGCACTAATGAAGCCAAATAAGATGAAGATAATTTGAAAAAGAATTGTCATTTTATGTTAGATTTTGAAAGTAAAGAAATGCGCCATAAACTATTTAGCGATTCAAAAGGGTTAAATACTCCAGGATGCATACCAAGAGCTGTAGTTTCCCAAAAGTAATATTTTATATTATTAAAATTATAGTGTGCACCGGAGTAAGGTAAATTAATGCCTAGAACGGAATGTTTTAATCTATCACTACTAAGTACAGCTACATCGTAGTTATAATGCTTTAAAACGCTATAAAGAAATATTGTCCTCGTGTCACAATCTGCCTTTAAACTACCGATAAACTCGGCCGGCGTAATAATGCCGAATCGTTGAAAACCTATACAATCTGGTATAAATGCGGAATAATTTTTAGAATAATTGTACATGTTTGTTGGACAGTCTCTGTCCTCTACACTACAATATGCTATATCTTGTACGAATGAAACAATACAGTTTGCAAAACTGGTGTCATTTAAATTTTGAACTGCTTTAATTGAATCAAACATGGTGTAAATACCGTAAAATTTATTGGAGTCGTTATTTTTTATCTCATAAATAATTCTTTCATAGGGCTGTTGTTCCATTGGAGAAATAGAAAGATTATTTTTAAAAAATGTACTTTGTGCAATATCTTTTTTAGTGATCCAGAAATCTCCTTCATATCTATTGCTGTCATAGTCATACCATATTCTATGATGCCTAATAATTGAGTCAATATTTGCATCGGTTGTTTTTGTTCTATTAGAAGAGGAATTGTTTTCAATCCTATCTTGTACAAGTGGAGTTGGGACTGTTACGGATCTCGTTTCTTCTATTAAATCTTTTGGAGGTGGAACTTTTGTATAATGAGTTCTTTCTGTTCTTCCCGATAAGGAGGAAAGGAATAATATGAAGCCCATAATATAAAGAAGCCCAAAGAAAAGTAATGCAATACACGGAAGCTTGATTAAAAAAGGTCTAATTACAGAACCAAAGCGAATCATTCTTTGGGGTAGGTAAATTAATAATGCAATCAGACCAAGTATCCCCATGAATATCAAGAATGGCACGCCAATATTAAAAGTGAAAAATATGAAAAGAGCTAAGCCTAAAATCGACCAAATTAGAATTGAACAGTCTGTTTCACTCAAATCTTCTTCAGGAAGAATTTCTTTTGGAGTTGGTTTTTCAACAGGAACTTGTATCGTTTTTTTTATTTGTTCTATTTTTATTTCTTCCTTTTCATATTCAGTTTCAATTATTTGCTTCTCTTCAATAAAGCCATAAACATCTGCTTCTAATTTTCCAAAAACGGTTTTGTCCTCAATTTGTTGAAGTGCGCGATACTTATCGAAATTGATATTGGCTAATTTAATATCATGCAAGTGAAGTCTAAACACATTCGATTCGTCCGAAAATGACAACTTTACAAGCAGAGGATTAGGGGTAATTTTATTCAGAAACTTTTCATGTTCTAATGCCTCAAGATATTGTCCTTCAGATTGTGTGCGATATTCTGCAATTACTTCAGCCTTAAATATTTCGAAACGATAAAATTCACTATTGTTGAATTCAAGATAGTTTTCGGGCAATTGGTTTCCTCTGAAATTTCCAACGATACTTCCTTTTATATAAGTCCTCCGAATTTGATATTTAGCCTCCACCATTGTAACTGTAGTAGGCACTTCAAGTGCTTCAGATATTACCTTAGTGGTATATTCTTTGCCTGAATATTTTTTATACTTATAGCTAATAGTTTCTTTATTTTGGCACAGATAATAAAGAAGTATTAGGAATAGAACGAATATGACGATAAAACTAATCAAGTCTCTTGTGAGTTACATTAGTAGTTAGCCAATCTTCATCTTCTTCGTAAATGAATGAGGGTAGCAAGTTGCCATCTAAAGTTTGTACCTCATTTTCTTCTTTTCGTTTAGTATTAAAAGGAGGATCTTGAAATGCTTCGAAAAATTGAACTGGATACAACTCATGACCGTACGCTTTATTCAGACTTGAAGGAAATTGCTCAGCAAACAAATTCGCATATTTGGTTTTGAAATTCTTGTATTCGCTCCTTATAATTCGTTCTTCAATTTCTTTTTTAAGCTGGTAGAAATTCGAGGTTTTTCTTAATTGATATTTTTCTATTATTGGTCTTACGAATAGATAGATGCCTCCGATTGATGCTAAAATTGAAAATATGTAAAACGGGAAGTTTGAATTGATACAGTTAATAATATTTACTATTTGGTCAGATTCCTCAAATTTTTCCAATTTCTTAATTAATTCATTGTCAGTTGTAATTCTATGGAGCATGCTATCAGAAAACATATTGAAAAACGCACATATTATTAATTGAGAAATTATGATAGCAAGAAAAGCCATAAAACCAATGCGCACTGCAAATGAAACCATTTTCCCCAATTCAATATTTTTAGGTTTATCTACTGGTAAAATTTCAGGACTTATTGAATAAAGTAACAGAATATAAAGATTTGTAACCACTATTCCCCACACTAAACTGCCTATAATAGTTGCTAATAAACCGAGTAAACTAAAATCATGTCCCAAACCAAAGGAATGATAAAAAAACCACGAAGAACCTAAAACAGACACAAGCAAAATACCAAATACATAAACTCCTATTTGATAGAATTTCTTTTTGGCTACATCGTCACAGTTTGGACTATTAATTATTTGATAGTCCTCTCCGGATAATGTATATATCCATTCTTTGGTAGTCTTAGCGTGTATCCTAGGCACTGATTGCATATTGATTAGCTATCTTTTGAATCATCTTTATCTAGTTCTTCTGTATCGGTATCCTTTGATGAATCATCCTTATTTGATGTATTGTCTTCTGGTTTTTCTTTCACATTATTTTCATCTAGAGGAATTTCATTATTTATGTCTTCTCTTCGTTTTTGTTCTAATCTTTTCAAACGATACTTCTCAAGCCTTAGGTTCATTTTTTCTAATTCCTCCTCTTTATTAAATGTAGGCTGTTCAATAATTTGATTGGATGAGCTTATTATAAATTCTTCAGGATTCTCCTCTATCTTAGCACTCATTTCAACCTCATAAATACCTAGTGCTTTATCAATAAGTCGTTGCTGAGTTTCTGTAGCTTTTTTAGTTTCATAAATTTTGCGCTCAGCTTCATGGTTTATAACCAAGTGTTGTTGCACACCTTCCCGTTCCTTAGGTTTCCGTTTTATTAAGCCGAAGAACCAAGTCTTTGGTTCACTATTGACTTCAGGTGGCGGGTTATATAGGTAATAATCATATTTCACTTCAATACCATTTTCCGCTTTAATAAGTTCTTTGACATTTTCCTCCATGTAATCGTAAGGCGTTTTAACTAACATGAGTTTAAAGAAAATTGGAGTAAGTTCTAATGCCAAAAAAAGGAGCATTATAAAGATTGAAATAATAGGAGCCTTTTCATGTAAGACTTTAATCCTTAATAGAAGCCCATCATATTTCTTAACATATTCGTCAGATTTTTTTAATTCAGTTTCTAATTGAGCATATAATTTTTGCCGTCTTTTTTCGATATTGTCTAATTCATTTTTATGATTTACAATATATTCATTCTTTATTACTTCTAAGCGAGTTCTTTCGGCCTTTAGGGCTATTGCCACTGGCCCTTCTCCTTTTATTCGTCCACCTTGACCTGATGATGTTTCGACATTATACAAGGAATCTTTAACTGCAATATTCGCAATATGGGCATCTATCGGTTTTTGTAGGAGGCCTCTTTCTTTTTCGATGTCACTGATTCTATCTGTAAAGTTATTTCGCGTATCATTTTCATATTCAGTGCGTAAACGTTCTTGTTTAGTTTTTATTCCCGCTTCAATCTCAGATTTGAACATTCTGATTTCCACTGGTTTGGAAATAGTAATGGCAATTATTGCACCCATTATTATTCTTGGTATTGCACTTTTAAATTCTCCCCAGGTGATTGCTTCAGTTCCATCTCCTTTGCCGGTGCTTGTAACTATAAACCTATCGATATTAAAAATAATTAAACCCCAAATTGTTCCAAATACGACGGATAGGAAAAGGGTCGAAAGTTGAATCGATTCATTCGATAAACTATCTTCCCCTTTACTTGAGAAAATTGTGTAGAAAGCATATCCACCAGCCAAACCAGCTAATACTCCAGTAGCCAATATAATACCGCCCAAACACATATATTTAATTTGGTCAGTATAGGTGGCTCGTTCAAGAAGATATCTATCGCCACCCGCAATCTTCCAAAGTTTGCGCATTATACTACCAGCTTTGGGGGTTTCGTAATAATCTCTATTAATTTTATTTGACATAATTTTTCAATTTGAATGTTGGAAATTTAACGGCTTTAGTTTCTAATTTTTTTAAAGCAGGTGCATGAAGTATCGTATTGTGTATAGGAATTATAGTTTGTGTATCTAGCTTAGTATTTACTTCTTTTAGTGCAATGTGTGGGTAATTCAGTCTTAAAGTACGAGGAGCATATATTTTATTAAGTTCAAAATCATTCTCATTAACAAGCTTGATTGCTTCCTTGCGATTCCAACCAACAACATCTATACTAATTTCCTCATTATTGGGATTATAGAAAAGAACTGAAGAGTCATTGAAACACTTAATTCCATTTATAGAGAGGTATAGGAAGTTTTTAATATCCCAATAGATATATTCATATCCATTCGTTACACCAGGATTTGTACCTCTGGTAACTTTAAGAATCTTGATTTCTTTATTCCTTGTAAAAAGTAAATTTATCCGCCTTTTAAGCAGAGTTATAGCATTTAGGTGCTTTTGATATGACTTAGGGTTAAATCTCAATTAGGCAGGGGTGTCTTTTTCAACCTTGAAAATATAATAATAATTTCGTATTTTCAAATGCAGTCAATAAAACAAAAAACCTCCACGCGGAGCGAGGAGGTTTTTGTGGTTCGAGGCGGGCTTGAACCGCCGACACATGGATTTTCAGTCCATTGCTCTACCAACTGAGCTATCGAACCTTTTGATAGAAACGCAAATGTAATTAAAAATCAAAAATTGCCTAATATTATTGGATATAATTGAGAAGCTTAATTTGCTACCTCACTCAAATATTTAATGCGCACAAGCTGAATTTGTTCTAATGAAATATCATTCTCTTGCAAAGTGTCAAATGCTTCATCAATATCCCCCGAATCACTATCATTGAAATATTCAAAAATATCTTCTACGTCGTATTCATCTACAAAATCCTCTAGCGTATAATCTATATCTAGCTTGGTGCCACTTTGTACTATGGTTTCCATTTCTTGAAATAGCTCATCCATCTTCATAGACTTGCCACTAGCTATATCTTCTAATGGAATTTTTTTATCAATACTTTGAATAATGTAGACCTTTTTCCCGCTTTTATTTACTACACTTTTCATAACGAAGTCTTCGGGCTTCACTACATTGTTCGCCTCTACATAATCGTCAATATGCGCAAGAAATTTACGTCCGTATTTTCGAGCTTTCCCTTCGCTTACACCAGATATTTTACTGAGTTCTTCCACGCTGGTAGGGTACATAGTCGCCATTTCGTTGAGCGAATTTTCATCAAAAACAACCCAGGGTTGCACTCCTTTTTCCGTGGCTACTTTTTTTCTAAGATCCATAAGATCTTGCAATAGCTCAGGGTCCAAAGCACTGGGCTCGCTTTTAGCTTCTGCATAATCTTCGCCGCCTTCGTCATCGGTATCTTCAAATTTATGATTAAGTGCAAGCTTGAGAGTATACGGTTTTTTCAAAAAGTCTTTCCCCGTTTTGGTAAGTTTGAGCACTCCATATTCCTCAATATCTTTCTGAATCAATCCTTCAATCATCATTTGACGGACCAACGAAAACCAAAAATGATCGTCCATTTCGAACTCGGCACCATTGCTAAAGCACTTTAGCTGATCATGCTTGAAAGATTGTATTTGAGAATTATTTCTGCCTAGAACAATGTCTACCACGTAGGTTACGGCAAATTTTTCTTTAAGTTGCTTAATTGCCGTCAGCACGCAGAAGACGGTATCTTTTACGTCGATTTTTTCTTTTGGGTTTTGACAGTTATCACATTTTTCATTGCAAGCGCTGTCGTCATACTCCTCACCAAAATAATGAAGTAATACTTTTCTGCGGCAGTTACTACTTTCAGAATACGCCACCATTTCATCAATGAGTTGCGTTCCCATTTCTCGTTCAGAAAGGGGCTTTTGACGCATCAAATGTTCTAGCTTTTGTAAGTCTTTATTAGAAAAATACAAGACACACTTTCCTTCTAGGCCGTCACGACCGGCTCTTCCTGTTTCTTGATAATAGTTTTCAATAGATTTTGGAAGGTTATAATGAATTACAAAGCGAATATCTGGCTTATCAATTCCCATTCCGAAGGCTATCGTAGCGACAATGACGTCTACATCTCCCATTAAGAACAAATCTTGACGCTTGGCCCGTGTTTTAGCATCTAATCCGGCATGGTATGCCACAGCTTTTACACCATTGGCCTCTAATAAAGTAGCTAAATCTTCGGTTGACTTTCTATTAAGCGTATAAATTATTCCGCTTTTCCCTTTCATGCCCTTAATGAACTTAACCATGTGTCGGATGGTTTTTTCTTGTCCTTTTTTAGGTACGATGGAGTAGTGAAGATTGGTTCTATTAAATGACGAAATAAAGATATTTGGCTTTTTAAGCTCTAAGTTTTTTTGAATATCATCTTGTACTTTCGGTGTTGCCGTAGCCGTTAAAGCAATAATATTTAGCGAAGGATCTATCTCTTCTACTATCTGACGAATTTTACGGTATTCAGGTCTAAAATCATGTCCCCACTCAGAAATACAATGTGCTTCATCTACAGCAATAAATGAAATGGGAAGCGTTTTCAAAAACTCAACATTGGCTGCTTTAGTAAGTGTTTCTGGGGCAACATATAATAGCTTGGTACCTCCTTTCATCAAGTCTTCTTTCACCTCTTTGAGCTGACCTTTGTTCAATGAAGAATTCATGAAATGGGCAATACTGTCGTCGTTGCTATAACTACGTACCAAATCCACTTGATTTTTCATCAAAGCAATCAATGGAGAGATAACTAAAGCCACCCCTTCAGAAACCAAAGCAGGAAGCTGGTAGCAAAGAGATTTTCCCCCTCCCGTGGGCATAATGACAAATGTATCCGATCCGCCTAAAATGCTTTGGATAATTTGTTGTTGTTCGTCTTTAAAAGACGCAAAACCGAACCGATTTTTTAGTTCAGACTTGAGGTTTACTTTCGTTGCTCCTTTTTTAGGAGCTGCTTTCGTAGCCATACTTATAAATTTAAAACTTCGTAATAGGTTTCCTAAAATTACATATTCTCTTTCTGCTTTGCAACAAAAAAGAGGAATATTATATTCCCCCCTCACTCATTCAAATTTACGATAGACTGTAAGAACTATGTATAAGGATTCGTTAAATGAACTTTATTGTGATGAATAAGTAAGATATTTGAAACAAGTGAAACGAATTATCTTCATATTGTCTTTTCTGTTCTGCACGCAATGGGCAGTAGGGCAGGACCAATTATTGAACATAGCCCGCGAGTATTACCGCAATAGCGAGTATGACAAAGCCGCCGAAACCTTCAAGCAATTATTAGCTTATCAAAGTAGCAATGCAGAAGTGGTGAGTGGCTACTATAACTCGCTTCTTGAGCTTGAAAACTATAAAGAAGCCGAAAAATTTATTCTCAAGCGAATCAAAAATAATAAAAAGGAAAGAAGCAATTACCTTTTGCTAGCCTCTTTATACAAAAAACAAAAAGAGTCGAAAAAACAAAGAAAAGCAATAGCTAAATTCACCAACGGCATCGGGCAGGATAGCCGGCAAGTAAAAGCCACGGCCATGCAGCTGGAGCGAAATGGATTCTTAGAGGAAGCGATTACTCTTTATCAGCATGGAAGAAAAAAGAACAAAGAGAACCCCTATCTTTTTGCGGAAGAATTGGCCTTGCTCTATAGCAAAACGGGACGGCAAGAGGAAGCTACAGAAAGTTTGTTAGACTTATATGTATTGGACAAGCGGAAAGAAGAAAGTATAAAATCAAGTTTTCAAGAAATGTTTGCTGACAAAAGTGCTGCAGATAATTTGAGAAAAAAAGTATTGAAGCGCAGTGCCAAAGATCCTGAAAATTTACGATACTATGATTTACTTTCTTGGATTTATATTCAAATGGATGACTATACGAACGCCTATCGGCAAATAAAAAGCATTGATGTCCGCATGCAAGAAAAAGGCAGACGAGTACTAGGTTTTGCTAGAACGTGCCTGCGTGAAAAAAAATATGAAGCAGCGCTAAAAAGCTATCAATACGTGATGGACCAAGGTGAGAAAGAGCGTTTTTACAAATATGCAGCTAGCGAACGCTTGACCTGTCTTAAAAATCAATTGCTGGCGAAACCCAATTACACCAAAGAAGATGTGCAAGCAGTGGCCAACGATTATAAAACTTTCTTAACAGTCCAACCTGCTTTTAAGCTCACTCCTTCTAGCCGCGAATATGCGGATTTGCTAGCACGATATCTTGATAATCCAAGTGAGGCGATTGCAGTTTTAAAAGAAGTCGTTCAATCGCCAAGAGTGCCAAAACCACTGTTGGGACGATCAAAATTAGATATCGGCGACTACGAATTGCTACGCGGAAATATTTGGGAAAGCACCTTACTTTATTCTCAAGTTGATAAAGCCTTCAAACAAGATTTATTAGGAGAAGAGGCACAATTTAGAAACGCAAAACTTTCATTTTACAATGGGGATTTTAAATGGAGCCAAGCACAATTGGATATTTTAAAAGCATCCACTTCCGAGCTAATCTCCAATGATGCGATTGATTTGTCCGTACTAATTACAGAAAACAATCCGATTAAAGATAGTAATGACGCTCCGCTGAAAATGTACGCCCGAGCTGATTTGTTAGTCTATCAGCATAAATTCGAAGCGGCCTATGCACTCCTAGATTCTATCGATACAGAATACCCCAAACATCCCTTGGCGGATAATTTACTCATGACCCGAGCTAAAATTAGCCTAGACAAGCAAGAGTATAATAATGCTGCGAAATACTTACAAAAAATAGTAGACCAACACGCCAAAGACGTGCTAGCAGATGATGCCTTGTTTCAATTGGCTAGCATTTATGAAATCAATTTTAAAAATAAAGACGAGGCCAAGCGATTATTTGAACAGCTTATTTTGGACTATCCTGGTAGCACATTTGCAGAACGCGCCCGCAAAAACTTTAGAAGATTGAGAGGAGATAGTTTGTAAACTTACCCACCAATACGAATCATACTTCTGTTCTCAAGTTTTTTATAATCTTCAGTAGAAAAATTATTGAAGAGCTGCCCTCCTAGTTTTTCTTTTTTGCGGTCGATAGCCCCTTGTATCAGTGACTCAACATCCTCACCTTTGCGCAGCGCTGCTAATAAATCTGTTTCTGTTTGGGAAAATAAGCAGTTCTTTATTTTGCCATCAGCTGTTAGACGAATCCGATTGCAACTGTCGCAAAACGGATTGGTCATTGTACTAATGATGGCGAACGTACCCTCGCAGCCAATTGCTTTATACTTTTTGGCCGTTGCATTTTGCTCGTCTTGTAGTTTTATGATGTCAAATTTTTCTTGAGCGGTATCTAAAATTTGTTTTTGAGAAACTAGACGATCATCTTGCCAGCCGTTATCCGTAAAAGGCATAAATTCAATAAAGCGGATATGCAATTTTTTATGACGAGTGAGCTCAATAAAATCGTTGATCTCTTTATCATTCATTCCTTGAATCAAGACAGCATTCACCTTTACCGAAAAATCATTTAGCAGTAGCCACTCAATATTTTCTTGTACTTGATGAAAATGAGAGCGCTTCGTCAAAAGTTGAAACCTATTTTCATCCAGTGTGTCCAAACTCACGTTAACTGATCGGATTCCAGAGGATAAAAAAGTATCTCGAAATTTATGAATTAGTGCGCCATTGGTGGTAATGCAAAGCTCTACAGGCAATTGACTCAAAGCATTCATTATTTCTGAAGCTTCTTTGCGCACGAGTGGCTCGCCACCAGTAAGTCTGATTTTAGTCACACCCAAAGCAACAAATTGCTTGGCGAGCGTCAAAATTTCATCTGCCTGCATCAGCTGTGCGTTCGGCGTGCAGCTCACCTCCTCATTGGGCATGCAATAAAAACAACGAAAATTGCAAGCGTCTGTTAGCGATATGCGCAGATAGTTATGATTGCGTCCAAAGGAATCTGTCAATGCCATTTTTGTTATAAGATAATTTTAAAAATACGCCCTTCCTCACCCACAGCAAAAAATGTTTGTTCATTCTGAAAGCAGACACTTTCTAAATTCACCTTGGGTACATTTTGAATTTCTTTCCAACTCTGTCCTTTGTCATTTGAGTATAAAATGCAACCTTTTTCGCCCGCTGCAATTAGTTCATCCTTATTATTTTTTGTAATGCACTTTAGGCGAACCCTCCGTTGACCCACTCGATTAGCACTTCGAATATTATCCCAGTTCATTCCACCATCGTCGGTCTTAGCTATTGTGCCTTCCCAACCCACTGCCACACCTTCTTGGCGCGAGAACCAGACTGTTGATGTAAAATTATCATTTTTGGCATTGGTAAATTGCCAGAGCTTACCTCCGTCTGTGGTTTTGTAAATAGCACCAAAGCCTGCAATGTACCCATGCAAGGAATCAAAAAATTGAATGTCGTTCATGCCGAAGGAATGGCTGCTTTCCAAAAATGGATGAATCCAACCAGCGGAGCGTTTAACGGAATTTATATATCCTTTTTTTAGACCATCTTGCCCGCAGAGGTAGGCTTCATTATTAGTGCGGTAGGCCAGCCCCGTCCAGAAATAGAAACGAGGTTCTTGCTGAAACGAAAGGGTGTTGCCAAAATCTGCGCTGCGCAATGTTATGCCGCCAAAGCCTGCCACTTGAAGTTCTCCGCTGTTTAGAACGTCTAAGGCAACGAGTTTTTTGTTTTGTTCGTTGGTAAGGGGGAGAGGTAGATTTTGCCAAGTAATGCCTGCATCTGTCGTACGCAATAAAATACTTTTATCAAATAGGCTGCCCCCGCAAGCAAATCCTGTATCATTGGCAAATTTTATGCAGGATAAATCAAAGCTTGTTGGTGAATTGATTTCAGTAAGGCTCGATTCAATTTTATCCTTTTTACAGCCAAGAATAAAAACGAACAAAATGCAAAAGGAAGCGAAGCTTCTATTTTTTATGGAATAGGCCATCAATCTCAGATGAAGATAAGACAATCATTGTTTTTTCACCGTCAAAATTTTCGGTAGGAAATTGACAAGCAAAAAGCTGTTGCACCAATTCATGCATCTCATCAATCGATAATTTTTTGCCAGCACGGATAGATTTTTGTCTAGCCATGGTTCGCATCAGTCTTTCTCGTTTCGAATGTTTTCCTTTGGCCGTTGCATATTTATAATGATCGATAAGTTCTTCCAAAACATTCATTTCTTGTCCGCTAGGCACATCAGCCGGCACACCTTGTATGATAAAGGTGTTGCCCCCAAAAGCTTCTAACTCAAAACCTAAGGAAAGCAGTTCTTCGAGTAATTCGTTAATTACTATGGCATCGGCAGCACTTAGTTCCCACGTTTGGGGCACTAAGCATTTTTGAATAGAAATATTATTTTCTTGCGCTTGGGAAAATCGTTCGTATAAAACACGTTCATGCGCATTTTGCTGATGAATTAGATATACTTTTTGACTTTGTGAAAAACCGACATACACATTGTTGACCTGAAAATAGTTTGGCATTCTTTCAGTGAAAGAAGTGGAGTTCTCAGTTTCTGTTGGCTCTATAATATCAAGTTGGTCTTGAATGGCAAAACGCTCTTTCCAATCTTGGCGTTCATTTGTTTTAGGTAGAAAATGGGCTTGCCCTTTTTGAGTAAAAGATTGGTATAGAAAATCGTCTTTGGTGTTCGTTTGTTTTTCTGCGGTAAACGGCTGATTGAGTGCGGCTAAATTTTCGATGCTGGCGTCTACGTTAAAATCAATAGAAGGTGTGATGCTAAATTTACTCAAAGCATGTTTGACCGCACTGTTTACAAAAGCATAAATTATTTTATCCTCTTCAAATTTTATTTCTTGTTTGGTGGGGTGCACATTGATATCAATTCGTTGTGGATCAGTATCAATAAAAAGTACAAACATCGGAAAGGCATCTTTTGACAAAATTTGACTGTAGGCTCCTTTGATAGCATGATTGAGATAAGCACTTTTGATAAATCGATTGTTGACAAAAAAGAATTGTTGACCGCGCGTTTTGGTGGCGGCATCGGGCGTTCCGCAAAAACCATTGATTTGAATAAAATCAGTTTCTTCAGAAACCGCAACCAGTTTATCATGTAAACTATTACCGAGAAGCGCCAAAATGCGTTGTTTCAATTTTTTACGAGAAGGCTCAATGCCACTCGATTCTAGGTGATACAGTTGTCCATCATTATGCGTCATTTTAAAACCGACTGAGGGATAAGCCAAAGCGATTCGAGTAAACTCGTCTACGATGTGGCGCATTTCTGTGCTGTTGGTTTTTAAGAAATTTCTTCGAGCCGGAACATTATAAAAAAGATTTTTTATAGCGAGGGAAGTTCCACTGGGCGTTTGGCAAACCTCTTGTGATTGCACTTGTCCGTTCTCGATGATAATGCTCGTCCCTGCTTCGTCTTTCTCTTGTCGAGATTTTAATTCTACCCGAGCGACCGCAGCAATTGACGCTAGTGCCTCACCCCGAAAGCCCATCGTGCGCACATTGAATAAATCATCAATGGTATTAATTTTAGATGTAGCATGACGTTCAAAACACATTCTAGCATCGGTGTCGCTCATACCTTTGCCGTTGTCTATTACTTGGATTAATTGCTTGCCAGCGTCTTTTAAGATTAAATGAATATCGTTTGCCTCAGCATCTATTGCGTTTTCAAGCATCTCTTTTACTGCGCTTGCGGGACGTTGGATGACCTCACCGGCCGCTATTTGATTGGCAAGTGTGTCGGGCAATAAATTGATAATATCAGGCATAAAAGAGCGCAAATGTAAGGAGTAGGGATTGCTAGACTTATTTAAATACAACCTACTTATTGACGGCTTTCCACAGTAATTCACACCTCTAAGAAAGCCTCAGAAACCTCACCGATTTATTTTAATTGCTTCCTTAATTCCTATCGTCTATTCACTCATCACTAAGAACTCACAACTATATTTGCCAAATGGCTAAAACTGATTTTTACCAACTCAGCGTGAAAGAAATTGTACGCGAAACTCCAGATTGTGTTTCGGTAGCGTTTGAAATTCCGCATGATGCGAAAGAGCATTTTGATTTTATACCTGGGCAGTACCTCACCTTTAAGCATCAGCATGAAGGGGAAGAGTTGCGTCGTTCGTATTCTATCTGCAGTGCACCGCATGAAGGTGAATTGCGCGTAGCCATAAAGAAGGTTGAGGGCGGTATTTTTTCTACGTATGCCAATGAAAAATTAGCGGTTGGCGACGTGTTTGAAACCATGCCACCTATGGGTAATTTTACTACAGAAATCAATGCGAGTCATGATAAAAATTATGTAGCTTTCGTGGCGGGAAGTGGTATTACACCCGTGATGAGTATTGTAAAAACAGTTCTGCAAGAGGAGCCCAAAAGCTCATTTACTTTGATATACGGCAATAAAGAATTTCAGTCTATTATTTTTAGAGAAGAGATTGAAGCCTTAAAAAATAAATATCTTAATCGCCTGCAAGTGGTACACATTTTAAGCCGAGAGCGCTTAGAGAGTGAGTTGAACTGTGGTCGGATTGACTCGGCTAAATGCGAGGCTTTATGTAGTACCCTATTATTGTTAGAAATTACAGACAAGGCATTTATCTGTGGTCCGGAGGCTATGATTCATGCTGTGAAGGATTACCTTTTAGAAAATGGAATGGACAAATCAGCGGTGAAATTTGAATTATTTACTTCTTCAGTACCGCTCGGAAACAAAACAGTTGCCAAAGCTGAGGATATAGATGATAGTGATTTGTGCGACGTAACCGTAAAAGTAGACGATCGAACCTTTGATTTAAAATTGGCCTATGAAGGCTTCACTATTTTGGATGCTGCTCTTTCCAAAGGTGCTGATTTGCCCTATGCCTGCAAAGGGGGTGTGTGTTGCACTTGCAAATGCAAGGTAGTAGAAGGAGAAGTGGAAATGGAGGTGAACTATGCCTTAGAGGACGAGGAAGTTTCTGATGGCTATATACTCTCTTGTCAAGCACACCCAAAAAGTAAAAAAGTGGTGGTCGATTTTGATGTAAGTTAGAATACTTTTAATCATTCCTTAGCAATAGTTCCTTCGATTTCCACCATCTTTGTCGTCTTGAAATTTAGGTTTCTATATTGTTTGATGATTGTGGTGCTGTTCGCTAGCTCCTGTGCTAACATTAGTGCGCCACAAGGGGGCCCAAGGGATACAGAGGCACCCAAGCTGCTGAATAAAAGCTCGGTAGACTCCCTATTAAATTTTAAAGGTGGAAAATTGATTGTAGAATTTGATGAGTATATCAAGCTGGATAATCTACAAAAGAACTTTAGCATTAGTCCGCTGACCAAGCAAACTCCTAAGATTAGTACTAAGAAAAAGACAGTAATCATAAACCTTCCTGATTCTTTGTTGCAACCCAACACTACCTATAATCTAGATTTTGGGAGTGCGGTGCAGGACGTAAGGGAACGTAATAAATTGAAAGATTTGCGCATTACTTTCAGTACAGGAGCCTATTTTGATTCATTGTTTTTAGCAGGAAAAATAATGGATGCAAAAACCGGGCAGCGTGATTCTATGACTGTTATGTTATATCCGAAAAACACAGCAGATTCTATGATATTGAAGGAACGTCCTCTCTACGTAACCAAAGCAACTGGAGGCGGTTTTTCGTTTAGAGGCTTGCCCAATGCCGAATTTAAAATAGCCGCACTGAACGATAAAAATAGCAATTATACGTATGATGCCTTGGGTGAAAAAATTGCTTTTACGGATAAGGTTATTTCTACCGAAAATCCAGATTCTGCCTTAGTGCTCTATTCCTTCGTGGAAGATCGAATGATTGATACTACGCAGAAAAAAAGACTCAAGCGAAAGGGAAATGCAATCAACAAATCAGGCGCGTACTCTTTTGAGCCAGATATTAAACGCATAGCCAAATTAGATTATCAAGACTCCTTAAAAATTGTTTTAGGCGACCAAGCGGGGCGAGTGAATACGGATAAAATTCGCTTTTATGAAAATGATGTTTTGGATTTGAGTATGACCACGGACTATGATGATTCCCTAGGGATAGTGACCCTATTCCCGCATTGGGAAATGGGCTCAACTTACAAATTGATTTTACAAACAGGGTTTTGGGTGGATAGTTTGGGCGAAGGTGTCAAGGCTGATACACTTGCTTTTAAAACTATGTCTAAGGAAGATTATGCAAAAATTGTTGTAACGGTAGACACAGCTTTGCAAAAAGATAATGCTATTCTTTTACTGTACAATGAAGAAAGGGAAATAGCGCGCTCTACCAATATTTCTAAGTCAAATACATTTGATTTATTAAAACCAGAAAGCTACACTTTACGAATTTTATACGACGAAAACCAAAATGGTCAATGGGATAGTGGTTCACTCGAAGAGAGAAAGCAAGCAGAAATAACCATAGAGCTTCCTAAAAAAATACGATTAAAACCAAATTGGGAAAACAAGATTGAATGGCAAAAAGAAAGTAAGAAAAGGAAGTTAGGAAAAGGCTTTCCAACCAAAAAAGACTCTGCTGAAAAAGTAGAAGACGAGGACAACTAAATTTATTTACCGTGCCGGAACCCCTGCGCCACTTTGAAAATATGTAGAACATAGGGGAAAAGAGCATCTATACTTTCGGCAGCACCTTTAGTGGAACCTGGCAGCGTTATCACGAGCATTTCACCGATCATACCCGCCACACCACGTGATAGCATTGCATAATGTGTTCGATCTTGACCATAGCTTCGTGCAGCTTCCATCAGTCCTGGGATTTCTCTATCAAGCAAAGGTTTGATGGTTTCTGGGGTAATATCTCTTGGCGAAAGTCCTGTACCACCCGTGAAAAGGAGCAAGTCAATTTGCTCTGTTTTTGCTTCTTCTAGTTTTGTTTTTATTTGTTCGACATCATCGGCAATAATTTCACTACTTGATTGAATACCAAATTTTTCAAGTTTTTTTGCAATCGTTTTTCCCGCTCGATCTTCTTTTTTGCCTGCGGCTACGGAATCACTACAAACTATAATTTTTGTGTTTACGTTTTCACCCACTTGATCTTGAAAAGATGATTTACCCCCCTTCTTCTCGACTAGCTTTATGTCTCCAATGACTAGCTCTTTATCAATTGGTTTCAACATATCATATATAGTAAGAGCAGCTATCATAGCTCCGTGCATGGCTTCTACTTCTACACCTGTTTTATAAATTGTTTCTACGGTTAGTTTGATTATAATATCCTTTTCGGTGAACTCATAATCTACCTTACAATGTTCCACAGGTAAAGGATGACAATCGGGAATGCTATTACTCGTATTTTTTACAGCTAAGAGAGCGGCCGCACGGGCAAAGTCAAGTACATTTCCTTTAGGGACTTTGTTTTCTTTTATGGCTCGAATGGTTTCTGCTGAGCTAGCATGGACAATAGCTTGCGCTAGGGCTGTTCTTTTCGTGTTTGATTTGTGAGTTATGTCTACCATGGATAAATTATTGATTCACTTTCCAGTTTTCACTCTTAGCAGTCAACTCCTTTCCCCAAATGGGTAATTCATTTTTTACTCGTTCTACTAATTCATTGCATACTACTTGGCTTTCTTTTCTGTGTGGTGAGGACACAAATACAAACAGACATATCTCGCCTGTTTTTACTTCTCCAACACTATGATAAACGTGCAGGCAAGTGATGTCATTCTTCGCAAAAATATCTTCTCTAATTTCGTGCATTTTTTTATTGGCCATGTCATCATAGCAAGTGTATTCTATTGCTGTAACTGCTGAACCCTCTATTTCATCGGCTCGGACTTGACCCAGAAATATCTGATGGGCACCGATGCTTGTTTTACTTTGGTGCTTGGCAATGCTATTGCCAATAAACTCTGCGGAGATTGCTCCTTCTACAAAAATTGATTTTGCCATTAGCCGCAAAATACATCATAATCGAATGATAGAATGTCTTGCTCCGATTTTGGAGGCACAAATGTTGGATTCGAACTGGCGCGTGTTTTATAAATTTCTTGTGTCAATGCATTATAATGTATAAATTCAAAATCATTTGTATTTCTTACAGCACAAATGTGCTTCACTACTTCTAGGGCTTGCATACTACCAATGATACTCGGTAAGAAACCAAGAATACCATTTTCACTACAAGTGGGGACTGAACTTTTATTGGGACGATTAGGAAAAATAGAATTGTATGAAATACTATTTTGAGCATAATTAAAAAGAGCTACTTGACCTTCAAACTCAAAAACAGAACCGTATACGTAGATTTTGTTTTTTAGCGTACAATAAGTATCTAATAAATAGCGAGTTTCAAAACGGTCGCTTCCGTCAAGAATAATGTCATAGTCTTTGGCTATATCAAGAACGTTTTTTGTAGAAATAAACTCTTTGAATGATTCGATTTCTATGGAAGGATTTAAAGCGGACAGTTTTGACTCTGCAACAGTCGCTTTAGAGGTTCCTACCTCGTCTGTGCTATATAATACTTGCCTGTGCAAATTGTGCAACTCTATATTATCGCCATCTACCAAACCGATTTTTCCTATACCCGCCCCTACCAAATATTGTGAGGCCGGGCAACCTAGCCCACCCATTCCTACAATGAGTACTTTAGATTGTGCCAATTTTTGCTGTCCTTCTATACCGAAAGATTGCAATTGCATTTGACGCTGATATCGATTGAAAAAATGTAAGTCCATAATTATCCTCCAGAGAAGGGCGGCAACAAAGCCACTTCGTCGTTTTCATTTAAATTGCTCGTTTCCGTAATTTTTTGATTTACAGAGAAAACAAAATTCGCACTTGATAGCTTAGGGTATTTCTCAAGCAAAATTGATTTTAATTCTTCTAAATTTTTGACAGGGCTAAGCTCTTCTTTGGCTAGAGAAGTTATCGATTTAATTTGCCCGAAATATAATACTGTAATCATTTTAATTCTTCTTCTGCTAGCTTAAGGTCGGCAGGGGTATTCACGTTTAAAAATAATTCAAGATCATCGATTCGCAATGTTTTATAATCGAACTGTTTAATTAATTGCTGCATTTTTTTGTTTCTATGGGCTACTTCTTTTTTCCATTTTGGCAAAATCGCTTTAGAATAATAAGCTGGGAACGGGTATAGAAACTTTTGTTTAAAACAAACAATTTCTGATTGCTTCATTTGCTCAACGAGTTTGCCAATCAGTCCATTATGAACCAACGGCATATCACAACTCACGATCAAATTTTTATCTGTATGGCTATTTTCTAGCGCGGTAATAATTCCTTGAGCTGGTCCTTTATTTTTTTTTGTATCACTGATGATTGGGAGTCCAAATTTTTCGTAAGCTAGGTTAGAACTTATGAGAATTGTTTCTCGATGAAAAGGTTTTACATTATCAATGCAATGAGCTACCATTTCCTTACCGTTAATTTTTACTAATCCTTTATCCGTTCCCATCCGGCTGCTCTTGCCTTCGGCCAGAATATAAATTGTATAGTCCATCATGCAATAAAAATTTTAAGAGAAGCTAAGATCAATACAGCAGCTAATAGTTTTTTGATGTGGACGTTTGACCAACGGTTAGCTCCAAAATAAGCACCCGAAAATCCTCCGGCTATAACTAGTAATAAAATGTAAGGCATAGTGGTAGGGTATTGTAAACCTTCAGAATACATTCCGAGTAAGGCGGCTGCCGAATTGACCAATATAAAAAGAGAACTTATGCCTGCGGTAGTTTTAGCATTGCGCCAAGCTAATAGTAAAATTAAAGGAGAAAGAATAATACCACCGCCAATGCCCAATAGCCCGGAAATAAATCCTATCGCCCCGCCAATGAGAAGGGCAATCCCTATCGAGAATTCTCTATTGTTTGCTTCACTACTATTTTTAGAAAAAAATAAGAAACGCCCCCCAGCTAAGAGTAAAAACACTCCTAGAATATAAAAGTAAAAATGAGTTTCTAATTGAAGACGACCGCCTAAAAATGCCATGGGTATGGACGCTGATGCCAGTACTAAAAATAATTTTTTATCAAAATGACCAGCCCGATAATAATGAAAAAATGAAAGGCCAGCCACAAATAAGTTTAAGGTAAGCGCGATCGTTTTGACATCTTCAGCGGCAAAAGAAAATAAACTGAGTAAAGCTAGATAGCCACTGGCCCCGCCATGCCCGACAGCAGCATATAAAAATGCTACGATGGGAAGACAGAGATAAAACCAGTACTCGAGCATAATGGCTTATATCAAATGAACATTCACCAATTCGCCTTTGTACATCAGCTGTTTTTTTTCTGGGATTTCTATTAGGCAATCTGCCACAGCAAAAGCATTCATTTTATAGGACTCTTGCCCATCAAGAATTTCAACTTTGTCGCCAGCTATTTTCCCTTTAATAAAAAAGGTTTTATTATTTTTCTTGTTAATATCTTCTTGCAATTTTAGCTGCAAATTCGGTAGACTAGATTGTGAAGAACCCATAGCCCACGCTAAGGCATGACGCACATATATATAAAAGCAATTCATTACAGATCCAGGATTTCCGGGTAATCCGAAAACTAGGGTATTTCCATTTTTTCCAAAGTAGAGGGGCTTGCCTGGTTTTTGATTTATTTTATGAAATACTTGCTCTACACCATTTTTTACAAGAGCTGCTTGTACTAAATCATATTTGCCTACTGAGATGCCACCGGTAATGATGAGTACATCCGCTTTCAGTCCGTCCGCTATTTTTTGATCCGTGTCCGCCTCAAGGTCAATCGCTTTTCTAATTCTTATATCATCAAATTGCAAACAATTCAAAGCCGTTTTTAACGCAAAGGAGTTACTCTCATAAATTTGACCTTCTTTGATTGTTTCTTGAGCGCCTTTTAGTTCATCGCCGGTCACTAAAATATCAATCGTAGGTTTTTTGTAAACTAGGATTTTATCAATGCCAAAACTGGCCAACATGCCACAAGCTGCAGGATTTAAGGCTTCGCCTTTTTTTAAAATCACATCACCCTCTTTACTCTGAGAACCCTTTGGTCGAATGTTAGCACCTAGTTGAAGATCCTCATCTTTTACCAAAATATTCTTACCGTCTATTTCTACGCGCTCTTGCATGACCACGGTATCTACTCCCAAGGGAATCAAAGCGCCGGTAAAAATTCTGATGCAATGTTCTGGATCTACTTCACTCAATAGGGTATCACCTGCTTTTATTTCTCCTTCGTTGTAGAGCGGAATATTTTTTGCAACATCCTCGTGACGTATCGCATATCCGTCCATAGCACTCTGGGCAAAGGCCGGCATGTCAAAGGGTGCTGTAATATCTTCAGCAGAAAATCTTCCTAGGGCTTGATAGAGCGTCACTTGCTCAGTACCAAAGTGTTGGCAATTATTTTTTATGAGTTGTCGGGCTTCGTTTGCGCTAATCATTCGTTTTAGTTTATAATTTCTAAATCTCTAAATATGTCTTTTACAATCGCTACGCGCATTTCAATATTTTCATCGAAATCAATTTCTTTCGTTTGGGTATCGAAGCTCATTGCAAAAAAGTAGGGACGGTAATTGGTTTCATCATTTCCGCTCTCTACATTTTTTTGACTTTCTACTTTTTCTAAATAACCGACTAGCTGACAATTGTAACCCGTGGCTGTGGGCATAGTTCCTGTTTTATAAGACAGTTTGTAGTCGTCATTTTTTTCTCTGAGCATGAGCGTTCTTACTAAGCGCTGACTTCTTTTAGAAAGTGGGTGCTTGTCAAAGTATAATCGTTTTAAAAATCCTACCTGCTCGTCAGGTGTTATTTTCAGACTACCGTTTAGCCAAAATTGATCTATAGAATCTCCGATGGTTTTGTTGCCATAGCGTAGCGTATCTAAATAATGTTGCATGGTATCACGGCCAATTTTTCGGGCTAGGGCTTGATAATAAGGCACAGCGCTATATTCAAACGCTTGTTTCATATTTAGGTCTTGATTCCAATTTTTGTTCCATCTTTCAATGCCATCCCATTGAATAACCCATTCAATGTCGGGTGCTAAGTTGGTTTCTAAACCTATTAGGGAGTTGACAATTTTAAACGTTGAGGCAGGAGAAACTCTTTGGCTACAACGAGCTTTGTTATAATAGAATGCTTGGTCATGCGTATTGTCGTACATTTCAAAACAAGCTGAATCAATTCCTCGTTTTTGAAAAATAGATCCCCAATTTTCTTTTTCATGGATATTGTTTCGGCAAGAAGCGGTGAAGAGTAACAAAGCCGCCACGGCAAAAAGCATTGCATTAGATTTCATGGTTGCGAAGGTAAATAGTAGTGAGTACTCGGTACTCAGTATTTGGTATTTTGTTTGGTTTTTAATCGAATTCTACTAGGTTTTTTACACATGCTTCAAGCGGGTTTCGAATTTACGGTTTCTATTCCCACTTGCAAGCTCAAGACTTCTGCTTTATATTTGACAGTAAAGGACGCTCTTAGCGCACATTGCATACTGATTGGAAACATGTCAGTGCCTTTCTGAAAAAAATGAAGCTTTATTTATCCATAGCACTATTATTTTTTCTTACAGAAGTAACAGGACAAGTTCATTGTCAATATCCAAAGAACAATGATAAAAGAATCGAAAATGCAGTATCATTCTATAAAGAATATTTAGACGAATTTAATAATAGAGGGACACCAAATTATAGAGATTATTGGAGTGAAATCGACTGTAAAAGACGCAAAATACCAGACCCCATTGCCTTTTCTATTTCCTCAGAAGTACCTCTTTACAGTTTCATAACTGAGAAAACAATTTTTTCTGTTGAGGTAAACGCTACAGTTGTTCATTTAAAAACTTTATTCTCTGTGGTAGATTCACTTGATAATGTGACCGTTTTTGCTATAACGAATCATTACATTCAATCCTCTGACAAAGGCGATGCTTTGCATTTTATCTCACCGCTAGAAATAAATAAAAGCAATATCCAAACAACTCGCAACCACAACATACGCTACCATTATCCTAAGTCAATTGTATTTGATAAATCTAAAAGCGATGCAATGCTTTTACAAATAAGAAACTTTGAAAAGGAGTGGGGATTTGAACCAATTGATTTTGATTATTTCTTTGCGGAAACTCAAAAAAACTTAGCGGCAATGAGAGGTTTGGACTACGTAATTGGAATGCAGCAGAATGTTCCTTCGGGAATATCGTTTCCAGACGATAAATTGATTTACTGCAGTGGGTATGGTGAGGGATATTTTCATGAAGTGCTTCATTTATACTTAAATCCATTGTACGAAAAATCGCCTATCAATCACGGTATGATTTATTATTTAGCGGGATCTATTGGTTATACTTTTGATGAACTAATCAATAGGATGAATTCTTATTTGTTAGAATATCCTGAAACGAATCTTAGCAACTTTGAAAAACTGGAAACTCGAGATAATCGTTTAAATATTTATAATGTAATCACCGGGTTGGTTGCTAAAATAGTATACGAAAAAGAAGGTGTAAGTGGTTTGCAAAGAATTTTAAAATACAAGACTATGGATGAAGTCTTCAAATCAGAATTTGAGCTGGAGAAAAAAGAATGGGATTCTTTTTTACGATCGATATTGAAAAAATACAAAACGAATTAAGTAAAATCACTATCAAATTATCCCTTTCTCCTTCCCCACTATCACCCAAGTAAACCTACTTTTGCCGCATGGCAAAAAACCCAGAACAAGAAGAAAGAACAGACATTGGTGAATTGGGCGAATTTGCTCTCATTGATCACCTTACTAAAAATTTTGACACGCACAATGCCTCCACACTGCAGGGTATTGGAGATGATGCTGCCATCTTGGAAAGCTTGGGAAAGCAAACGGTAGTGAGTACGGATATGTTGGTAGAAGGTGTTCATTTTGATTTGAGTTATTTGCCATTAAAACATTTGGGATACAAAAGTGTTGTGGTAAACCTTTCTGATATTTATGCAATGAATGCCGAGCCTACTCAGATCACCTTCAGCATGGCGCTCAGTAATCGTTTTTCGGTAGAGGCCTTGGAAGAATTGTATGATGGGGTTCATTTAGCTTGTCAGGAATATGGTGTGGATCTTATTGGAGGAGATACTACGAGTTCTCAGTCTGGCTTGATTATAAGCGTAACCGCTATTGGCGAAGTCAACGAGAGCGGTGCCGTAACAAGAAGTGGCGCTCAAGAAAATGATTTGATTTGCGTGAGTGGTGATTTGGGAGGCGCTTTTATGGGTTTACTTTTAATGGAGCGTGAAAAGAAAATTTATCTAGAAAATCCTGAAGTGCAGCCCGACTTAGACGGGCATGAATACATTATGCAGCGCCTTATGAAACCAGAGGCTAGAAAAGATATTATCACTTGGCTTAATGAACACAAAATTATGCCTACGTCTATGATGGATATTAGCGATGGATTGAGCTCAGAGCTTTTTCATATTACTACAAAGTCCAAAGTGGGTTGCACGGTCTATGAAAATAAAATTCCGGTTCATGTAGATACCCAAAAAATGGCAATGGATTTAAAAATGGCTAGTGTAACCGCTGCTTTGAATGGGGGAGAGGACTACGAATTATTATTCACCATCCCACAATCAGATTATGAAAAAATTACCATGAGTGAGGAAATATCTGTGATTGGGCACATCACTTCCAATGCCGATGTGCGTACTTTAGTTACGACTTCAGGCAATGAAGTGCCCTTAGAAGCTCAGGGTTGGAACCCATTAAAAAAATAGTAGCTTGCCGTTCAGAATCAAGTAGGATTTCTTATGTTTGTTAACAGTATGAAATCTTGGAAAATCGTTCTCAGTACAGCTTTTCTGTTTTTTGCCATAGCATTATCCACAATGGTATCTTCTTGTAATAATCCTTGTGCTGACAGAATCTGTAAGAATGGAGGTGTGTGCCGCGAAGGTGAGTGCGTATGTGCCGACGGATTTGAAGGTCCGCTTTGCGAGTCCAAGATGTATGAAAAATATATTGGTACATGGGATGGTTCTTATCGTTGTAACGGTGGGCTGCCTACAAATGAAACCATAATAATTGCGCCAAATGCTGGCTTAGGACCTGATGATATTGTGATTTATAACTTATTTTCTCAAGACATAACCCTTGAGGGAACGGTTTTGTTTCAGGATGTAACGATTACGCCAAAAACTATCAACGGAATTGACTACTCAGGTCTCGGTTATGTAGATTCTGGGAAGCAACTCACGTTATTCATTACAGAAGAAACAGACTTGGGTACGTTTACGTGCGTTTTTGATGGCGAACTTTTTACCTCACCTTAATTTGTAATAGAATATGAAGATGAATAAGAAAATAGGAATTCTTTTTACGCTGATGCTCATGTTTAGTGCTTTGGGCTGGCAGAGTTGCCAGTATAATGCTTGTAAAGCAAGAGCAGTTGAGTGCGAAAATGGAGGTGTGTGTGACAGAGGCGAATGTACCTGTGTATTGGGTTATGAAGGAGAGTTTTGTGAAAATCCAGTCAATGAAAAATATGCATCTCATTACGCTATGGTAAGGACTGAACTTGTTAATTCTACCCCACCTGCTTTTGACGATGACGATACTCTTGTGGTGTATGCAGATAATGTAGATCGAAATTTGGTTTTTTTCTACTCTATTCGAGACACTGCCAACACTATAGAGGGCCGCGTCCGAGAGAATGCAATGACGATTCCGGAGCAAACTGTCCAAACATTTACCTATCGGGGTGAAGGAAGTTTAAACGGAGATAAACTCACGATTACACTTGAGAGGAAAAACAATTTGAGCGCTTCTAGCTCAAAAATTACCTATGTAGGCAAAAAATACGAGACTTTTTAAAATCTTTGGTTTTTTACTTGCGAAATGATACATTTGCACTCCCGAAAAAAAATCGGGACTTAAAAAAATATTTGATATGAAACGTACATACCAACCGCACAGAAGAAGAAGAAAGTCAGTTCATGGTTTTCGTAAGCGTATGACTACAGTAGGTGGTAGAAAAGTTCTTGCCAACCGTCGCAAGAAAGGTCGTCATAAATTGACGGTTTCTGACAAAAAATTCGTGAAGTAGTATGGAGCGACTTACGCTCTCATCATCTGAACGAATAAAAAATTCAAAAGAAATTTCAACGCTTATCCGTCAAGGACAAGCGTTTTTTTTGTCCCCGTTTAAAGTGCATTATCGTTGGTTAGACCCTTCGAGTGCGGCGCCTGTTCGGGTTGCGTTTACAGTTCCTAAAAAAAAGTTCTCTAAAGCGGTGGATCGAAATCGATTAAAGCGGCTCAGTAGAGAAAGTTATCGCACACAGAAAGCAATTGTGTTATTAGCAGCCCAACAAAAAAAACAACGATTGGAAATACTGTTTATGTATCAGCGTACAGAGAAGTATACCCATCCTAAAATAAAAGAAGCTATGAAAGATTGTTTAAACGAAATATGCAAACGAAATGGCTAAGTTTTTTATATTGTTAATTCAAGTGTATCAAGCTGTATTATCACCCTTGCTAGGCCCTGCTAAGTGCAGATATACGCCTAGTTGCAGCGAGTATGCGGTTGAGGCTTTTAAAAAGTATAAAAAAGGGAAAGCATTTTGGCTTAGCCTAAAGCGACTAGCGCGTTGTGCTCCCTGGGGCGGACATGGATACGATCCTGTTCCTTAATTTTTTTTAACACAACTTCTTACTTTCCTAGGCTTGAAGTAGGTGACGATTTAGTAATTTGCAAATGCAATATTTAGATTGATATGACACATTTACGACGGCTTACTTTTGTACTCTTTTTTATTTCGCCCACACTTGCTTTTGCGCAAGCGGGTAACGATTCTTATTTTGAAATTTCAAAAAATTTAGAAGTTTTTGCCTCTTTATTTAAAGAGCTAAACGAAAGCTATGTAGATCCAATCGAGCCAGGAAAAGTTATGAAAACGGGTATTGATGCCATGTTGTATGAGCTAGATCCGTATACAAACTTTATTAGTGAAGATGATATTCAAGATTATAGAATTCGCACCACGGGTGAGTACGGCGGTATTGGTTCTACCGTACTTGAAAAAGACGATTATATTGTCATTGATCAACCGTACAAAAATAGTCCTACCGTCAAAGCAGGCTTAAAAGCGGGTGATATGATACTGGAAATAGACGGTAAGAGTATAAAGGGAAAATCGGTTTCGGATGTAAGCAGCTTTCTGAAAGGAACACCAGGCTCTACGGTAAATTTAAAGGTCAAAGATGCCTATACAGGAGCAGAATCAGCCAAAACAATAACGCGTGGCAGAATAAAAATTAGTAGCGTGCCTTACGCAGGTATGGTTGGATCTGCGAACGACATAGCCTATGTACGTTTGACGCAATTTACCATGCGGTGCAGTAATGATTTGAAAAAAGCCTTGGATAGTTTAAAACGAACTCATCCGAACATGAAAGGGGTAATGCTTGATTTGCGGAGCAATCCTGGTGGCTTGTTAGACGAGGCGATCAAAGTGTGTAATTTATTTTTACCGGCTAATCAGCTAGTAGTTTCTACGAAAGGAAAGGTGGCACGATGGGATAAAGATTTTAAAACAACCTTACCGCCTTGGGATACTGAAATACCAGTGGCTGTGCTCATTAATAATCAAAGTGCATCGGCTTCGGAGATTGTAGCTGGCACGATTCAAGATTTAGATCGTGGTGTAGTGTTGGGTCAAAAAAGTTTCGGAAAAGGCTTAGTACAATCCACAAAATCATTAAGCTTTAAGTCAAAATTGAAGGTTACTACTGCTAAATATTATACGCCCAGTGGCCGATGTATTCAAGCGATTGACTACGCTTCTCGAAAGGCTGATGGCAGCGTTGGAGAAATTCCGGACAGCTTAAAAACGCTCTACAAAACAGTTTCCGGACGTGAAGTGTGGGACGGTGGCGGAATTGAGCCTGATTTAGAAACGAAGAGAAATAAGCGAAGTGCTATTTTGCCAGTTCTCGTTCGTAAGTTTTACATTTTTGATTATGCAACCGCTTATGCAAAAAAGAATCCCAATGTAGCCGGTGCCGCTTCTTTTAAGTTGACGAATCAAGATTTCACTGATTTTTCAAATTGGCTGGGGGATAAAGATTTTGGTTATAAAACCAAAACTGAGATGGCGTTGGCCAAAGTAAAAACAACAGCTGAAAATGAGAAATATTTCTCAGGGATTGAAGAGGATTATAAAAAACTAATGAAAGCCCTATCGCATGATAAAAAGCAAGACTTGCTCAAGAATAAAGAACAGGTGATGCGTTATTTACAAAATGAAATAGTTTCTCGATATTATTATCGGGAGGGAGCGCTGCAAAACAATTTAAATATTGATACGACAGTAGCCAAAGCGATTGAAACCCTGAAAGATGGAGCAGCTTATCAAAAAGTGCTGCAACCAAAATAGCATACAAAAAGCTAGTTTATAGATAAACTAGCTTAAATGCTTTCTGGCAATGCGTCACTTAATTATTCAACATTAATGGCATCACTAGCATGAGTAAGTCTTCATTATGTTTTTTCTCAGACGGCTTGATAATACCTGCACGGTTTGGCTGACTCAATTCCATTAAGATTTCTTCATCTTCAATGAGTGGTAAAAGTTCTACCAATAATTTAGAATTAAACGCAATTCGCATATCTTCTCCTTTGTAGGTACAATTCATTTTTTCATCTCCTTCGTATGAAAAATCCATGTCGTTCGATTTTAATTCGAGGCTACTCCCTTTAATTTCCAACTCTACTTGATTGGTAGTTTTATTCGCAAAAACACTTACTCGGCGAAGCGAGTTTAAAAATTCTTCCTTCGATACTCTTAGTTCAAAGGGGTTATTTGCCGGGATGACCGCTTTATAATCTGGAAATTTTGCATCAATCAACCTAGATATCATTAGAAGCTTTTCACCTTCTACCGTGAGAATACTATCATCATAAGAAATAGTGACTTCGGTGGTTGCGTGAAGAGTATTTTTTAATTGGGTCAATGATTTTCGCGGAACAATAAAATTTCCTTTTCCTGGAGTTGACATTCCGGTTTTGATACACCGGATTAATCGATGCGCATCGGTAGAAACGAATGTGATACTTTCTTTATCTAACTCAAAATAAACACCACTCATGGCAGGACGAGTGTCCTCGTGGCTCACACCAACTAATGTTTTAGCAATGGCATCACTCAGTTCGGCCGCTGGCATAGTGAAGCTGGTTAGATCATCTGTCTGCGGTTCTGGGGGGAAATTTTTACTATCCTCGCCTACTAGTTTTGATTTACCACTACTACTTGTGATTTCTATTGCAAAGTCATCGCCGATATCCAAGGTTAAGGGCTGCTCGGGTAAATTTTTGAGATACTCCATTAATACACGAGCAGGGATACAAATACTACCACTCCCCTCTGCTGATGATGGCTCCACTTCCACTTTCATAAAAGTTTCGAGGTCAGTGGCCGAAATGGTTAGTTTATTTTTATCTATATCAAACTTAAAGTCCTCTAAAATAGGGAGTACATTGTTAGAGCCAATGATACCCGAGATGTTTTGTAAGTTTTTGAAAAGTGTTCCTGATGACACAATAAATTTCATACGTTCAGTGTTTCGGACAAATATAATTCACCGAATGTGAGTCTGATTCATTTTAGCTTTGAAATTTATACAGCGTTTATACGCATTGATTTACCACCAAACAGGGCTGAATTTTAAGGAGAAGTAGATTTTATTCAGAAACAACGAACACCTCTACCCGTCGATTCACTTTGCCTTTTCGAGCATTGCCATAATCTTCTACTAACTTATTTTTACTACCAAAACCTTTGTAGGTCAGTCGTTTTCTGTCAATGCCGTTTAATACTAAATATACAGCTACGGCAGCGGCTCTATTTTCTGAGAGGTTGTCGGAGCCTGTTCCGAAATCCATGCCGTCTTCCCCGTTGGATTTACAGCAGATGTGACCTTGCAATTGAATGACTAAATTTGGTTTTGCTTTTAATACGGCTACTAAATGTCGCAGAGATCTATAAGAGCTTTTCAGTAAGTCATGACGGGTGGCTTCAAACAGTAGGTTTGGAATAATGATTTTTTCATTTTTTCTGAAATCAGCTAGTTTAAATGGGCCAAAATTTTGAGGAAGTGGCTCCGGGACTATTTTTTTTACTACTACTTTTTTAGGCTTGGCAATTTTCTTTTGAACGATATACCGAAGACTGGTAATTTGAACAATGGGTGTTTGATATAGTACGTTCGGAGGAAGTTTATTCGCATAAATAGGTACGAGCAAAATCGTGTTCTTAGCTTCGCCCACACTAGTAAATCTCAAAGCTGTATTGATTGTATTGGGACTGATTCCTTTTGTGGCAAGGAAGTTTCGAATCGCTTGTAATCGATACTCCATTGCGATTCTACTTTTGGAAGGTGATGGTTTACGACTCATGTAGGCGTAAAGGGATAGAGTGGTCAGTTTATTTGTCTGAACGATATCATTTAGCTTTTCTTTCTGCAATGCGTTAAGTCCTACAGAATTCGCTTCGAACGAAAATCGAATCTCTTCCATTTGCGCAAACAATAGCTGAGGGAAAATCATTAAAATTATGAGTAGGACTCGCACCTAGTAAAGATAATAAATCATAGGGAGAGTACGAGCTTGCAAACTTATGAAGAATCCTTATCCTCTTTTATTTCATCCACCGAGGAAGGGGCGGGGCCTGATACGTTTTCATTTTCTCTAGTAAGTCTTTTATGGAATCGCTTACAACAAATAGTTCAAGATTCAATGAACGCACAAATTGCTTATCAATCATGGTATGTATGAAGGAGAGCAAGCCTGTGTAATAGCCATCGGTATTGAGTATACCTATTGGCTTTGTGTGTCTGCCTAATTGCGCCCAAGTTAGGATTTCAAAAAACTCTTCCATCGTTCCTATCCCGCCGGGTAACATAATGAATCCTTCGCAGTGTTCAAACATTTTTTGTTTGCGCTCGTGCATTGTTTCTACTGAAATCAGTTCGGTAAGATTTTCATGAACGACTTCTTTTTTTTGTAAAAAAGTAGGAATGATACCGATGACCTCACCATTATTTTCCAAAGTGCCTTTAGCGATGGCGCCCATTAAACCTATTTTGGCACCGCCGTATACAAGCTTTATTTTTTTACTGGCTAATATTTGCCCTAGTTGGTATGCTTGCTTTGCATAGATAGGTTCTGTACCCAAGCTTGAACCACAAAATACGGTAATAGATTTCATAAATTAATTTTCGTAAAAGTAGGCAGTATCAAAATAAACGGTACTGTTGCGTTTAGAGTTCTTTATTATTTTTCAACTTGGCTTTTTTAGTTATGACATCAACTTTCATACTTACCTTTTAATAATACTTTATTCCGTAAGCGTATTTTTTAAAGTGCTTATAATTTATATTAATTCTTTCCACTTACATTTACGAGGTGGAAGCATCTGATTGCAATCAGTTTATCATCCCAATTAAGAACGATGATGTCAAGGCCTTTAAGGAGCTTTTTGACATCATGCATCCTTTGTTAGCAAGGCATTTATACAAACTGACCAGCCGCTCTGAGCTTAGTGAGGAGCTGGCCAATGATATTTTTATTTCGTTTTGGAAAAACCGAAAGCAGGTAGAAATTAATATCTCCTTAAAAGCATACCTCTATCGAGCAGCGACAAATAAGGCTTACGATTTCTATCGGAAGAAAGAGAGAAGCCCTGATATTGGAAATTTAGAAAGCAGTTTAGAAATTTTAAAAAGTGGAAGTAGCGCGGAGGACCAGCTTCAATATTCAGAAACGGAACATAAGATTTTGGCTTGTGTAGAAAAATTGCCGGAGCGCTGTAAATTAATATTTTCATTAAGCAGGTTTTCTCATTATCCTCGAAAGAAAATTGCGGAGGAATTAGAAATCTCAATAAAAACCATTGAAAATCAAATGACCAAAGCACTTAAATTAATGAAGAAGTGTGTTTTTGAGGAGGCAGATAGGGGGTAATCTTAAAACTAGCGACATATAAAGAGAAGACATTCCAATAAAATGAAGGCGTCAGAAGAAATAGTAACAATCATTCAAAGAAAACTTGAGGGTATTCTTGAGCCCAAAGAAGCTCAAATACTTGATAGGTGGCTTGAATTGCCTGAGAATGCCTCGGACTATGCTGATTATATTTCTATTTGGGAAGGAACCGATGCACTAGCTGCCAAGAAGAATGATTTTGTGCCCAATAGCACTAAAGCTTGGGCTGATATTGAGGGCCAAATTGTACCTGATCAACCGAAACCTAGGTTTAAGACAGTATATGCTATTGCAGCTTCTATTGCTTTTATTTTAATGGTTTTGGGTGTGAGTAGTATTTTTCCTTCTAACAATGATACCATTCAACTAGTACTACAGACTAATGAAAAAGACACGCTACTCTTCAGTGATGGTTCAAAAGCCTTTCTATTTGGACCTTGTACCATTACGTATCCGCAAGATTTTGATACTAAGGAGCGAATGATATCAATGAATGGTTTCGCTTACTTTGATATCGTTCATGATCCAAAACGTCCTTTTGAGGTGAATACTGAAAAAGGTACAGTTGAAGTACTAGGGACATCATTTACAGTAGATACGCGACGAGATAATGTATTTGCCGTACAATGTGTAAGCGGTAAGGTTCGTGTAAGGACTACAGACGATGATAAAGAATACGAGGCTGTGCTAACGCGCAATCTAAAAGCAGAGTATAGAAATCAAGAACAAGAAATAACAGTATCATCCTTCGCTACTTCGGATGCCGGTATAGATATACCGCTTCCTAATATGATATTTGAGAACCAACCATTGGGAGAAATTTTAAAACGGATAGAATATAGCTATGGAGTTTCTATACAAATGGAAAATCAGTTGTTGCTTGGAACGAAATATTCTACCACCATAATCGACAATACGCTTGATGATTTTTTAAATGAATTGAAGGTGACTTACAAAGTGGACGTGGTTCAAACATCATCATCAAATTATATTTTAAAAGGAGGAGCCTCAAATTAGATATATTTGTGGATGAATGAAATATTGGGTTCCCTTATTTTTCCTACTCATTAATTTACAAGCAAGTGCCCAAGTCATTGGCAGCGAGGAAAAGGTAACCATTATCGCCAATAGTAAAAGCCTTCGGAGGGTTTTAAGCCAACTTCAAGAAGAGAATCCAATCACTTTTGCTTATAAGAATAGCTTGATCGAAGGGCAAACTGTAAGCATCAAAATATCAGACACACCGCTGAAAGAAGCGCTTACACTATTATTTGAGAATTCTGATATTGGTTTTACTATTAAAAATAATAAAGTAATCCTCTTCGAGAGGTCTAGTAGGCCGGCTACTAATTTTACAGTAAGTGGATTCGTATTAGACAGTATAAGCGGAGAGCCTTTGATTGGTGCTACCATTTTTAACCCAAAACTTACCCTCGGGACTCGGACGGATGATAATGGTTTTTTTAGTTTGTCTGTTCCGCAAGGGAAACGTGAATTTTTTGTTTCTTATATCGGCTTTAAAAAGTCATTTTTAAAAAGAAATCTGCAGGCCAATGCTCGCGTGAGTATTGCGATGATCCGAAAAGATAATCAGAATCTACGCCCTGTTGTTATCAGTGAGAAAAAAGATGACTTTGATTTTACCGACGGGGTTTCTTTGCAAACAACAGCTATCAATGCTTTGCCATCTATTGGCGGTGAAGCCGATGTAATACGGACTATGCAATTAATGCCAGGAATTAAAAGTGGAACTGAAAATGCAAGTGGGTTGTTTGTGCGAGGAGGAGCACCCGAAGAAAACCTCGTGCTATTGGATGGGATTCCTATTTATAAACCCACTCACCTCTTTGGCTTTTTATCGGTGTTTAATAGTGACATGCTTAATAAGGTGGAACTTAGTAAAGGTGGTTTTAAAGCGCGCTACGGTGGACGACTGTCTTCTGTACTAAACATTAGCATGAAGAATGGTAATATTAAAAAAAATAGCATGAGCGTTTCTTTGAGTCCATTAGTTTCAAAAATTATGGTAGAAGGTCCACTCAAAAAGGATAAAGGCTCTTTCATTCTAAGTTATCGCAGAAGCTTTACAGACTTGTATTTAAATAACTGGCGGACAACCGAAACATTTTATGGAAAGGATAGTAGTAGATCTCAATTTAATTTTTATGATTTGAATGCGAAGCTGAATTATAAACTTAACAATAAGAACCGACTTTTTTTGAGTATTTATAATGGCTCAGATCAATATAGTAAACAAGAAATATCCAGAGATAGTACATTGTTGTGGCGTTCATTGTATGATAATCAACTTAGGTTTAGTAATCAAATTTTGGCTAGTCGATGGCAAAGTATTTTGAGTAATAAACTGATTTCGAACGTTACGCTTGCTTTTTCAAGATATCAAACCAATACATTTCTAGAAAATAGTATTGTATACAATACGCCGGATGTTTTTCAGTATAAGCAGCAAGCCGAAATTAATGACAAAATAGCCAAGGTGGACTTGAACTATTTTATGAATAAGAATAATACGGTCCATTTTGGGGTGGAGTTCACTAATCATTTGTTCCAACCAGAAAACACGTTTCGTAGGGCTGCGAAATCGATTGATAGTACACAAGGGAATAGTGAACGGATAAATGGCAATGAGTTTACTGCCTACTTGGAAGATGAGTGGCGTTGGAACAAATTGAATATTAATGCGGGTCTTCGTACTACATTTTACAATGTAAATGGAGTGACCTACTCTTCGTTTCAACCTCGGTTCAATGCAGAGTATCAAATAAATTCGAGTTGGAATATTGGAGGTTCTTATGCTCAAATGGCGCAGTTTTTACATTTACTGACGAATTCTAATATTGGCGGAGCACCTACTGATTTATGGATATTACCTACGGATAGAATAAGGCCACAACGAAATAGACAGTTTACCGCTAGAGTAAATTACAATCCAGGTAATCAATGGAATTTTAGTATGGAAGCTTATCATAAAAAACTGAGTCAACTGATTGCCTATAAGGAAGGAGCCTCGCTTACTCAAAACGCAATTGATGCCGCAGAAAAAATTACCACAGGCTCGGGAGAGTCACAAGGCATTGAACTATTAGCTCGGAAGAAAAAAGGAAAAACGACGGGCTGGCTCGGTTATACGCTGTCAAAAAGTATACGTCGATTTGATGCAATAAATAATGGAGAAGCCTTCCCTTATATTTATGATAGTCGGCATGACGCTTCAATAAGCCTGCTTCATACGTTTACTAAACGGCTGAGTGCAAGCACGAGTTGGGTTTATTCAAGCGGAACGCCAATCAGTATCCCTACAGGGCGGTATGCCGTAGGCACCAATCAAGGAAGTCTTCCAGATTTCAATAAACCTCAAAATTTGTATTACGGTGCGCGTAATAATTTTAGATTGCAAGATTATCATAGATGGGATATCAACCTTAATTATGTGATACCCACCCGGTGGGGTCAGCATTCGTTTCACCTAACTATTTATAATATCTATAATAGATTTAATACGGTTTTTATTTCTCGTCAGCTCAAGGTTTTTGAAGACAAACTCTTTGAGGAGTATAAGGAAAATGCCTTATTCCCTATTATCCCAAGCTTTACCTATAAAATTTTATTGAGTGGAAAGGAAAAATAAGATACTGTTTTGTTTTTTGGTGCTTCTAATCAGCGCTTGTGAAAAGCAGCGATTCTTGAATGTGCCTTTTACTGATTTGCAGTATGTCGTTAATGGTTTATTTACGCCAGGAGAGTCATGCCTGATTGAAATCAGTAGAAGCCAATATTTGAATGATACCAGTGATGTAAATAATGTGAGCAATGCTAAAGTTTCTTTATTTGAGGATGACCGATTGCTAGAAATCTTATCGTATACAGCTCCTAATTTTGGGCAAAACTTAGGGAACTATACAAGTAGTTTTTCAAATTTCGCCCTTGGTAAAAAGTATGCCATACGTATAGAAACTGAAACTAATGAATTGCTGACTTCCTCCGATGTGATTCCTATTGAAAGGGCCGAAGCGAATGACTTTTCCGCTCCTACTACTGCCGATTCAAACGATAAAGATTTAAATTTCGAGATAACTTTAAAACAATCGGGTGCAGCTAAGCAATACTTTCATTTTTTGCTAGAACAGCGCTGGGTAGAATATAGCATTAGTCAGGGCGACACCAATTTTACCTATAATTCATGGTTTTCTAGGGCAATTACCCCAAATCAAGACCCGGAAGGCTTTATTCCAACTCCCTCAGAGCCATTTCGGCTAAGGGCAGGCGGAAAATTGCAAGGAATTATGTTGGATAATCAAAATTTTACTGCTTTAGCGAAGCTTGTTCGCTTTACAGCAAGTAATTCGGCCCCTATTTTACCAAATAGCTTCCTAGAATCAAGAATTTTGCTGAGGTCGGTAAGTGCCAACTATTTCGATTACTATTTCAGTTCAAGCCAATATTTTAGGACCAAAAGTATCCCACTTACCGAACCAATTATCATAGCATCGAATATTACGAATGCTTTAGGAAATTTTTCAGGATATTATACTGATACAAGCAAAATTGCCCGTACATTTTACTAGTAAATTAATAATGTTATGGCATAGGGGGGGCGTAAGATTAATACGACATAGTTAAAGGAGGGTACTACTTTTTAAGAAAGTTGAGGTTAAGCTCCAAAAAATATAAAACAACAAAAAATTATAACAACATGAAAAAAATTCTTTCTATCTGCTTAATAGCAACAATGATGTTCGCTTTCGGTTCTTGTACTAAAGAAGCTCCGAAACAAGGAGGTCAAAATCCATTTTACGTACCGGGCGGTGGCGGAAATGTAGATCCTGGTAATGATGGTACAGATCCAAATGTAGATCCTGATCCTCAACCAACTGACATAGGTCCTGTACCTGCTGATTTTACTCCTAAAGTATTGATTGAAAAGTTAACAGGAGAATGGTGTCCTGCTTGCCCAAGTGGTGCAGTGGCCATTGAAGGTATCGTAAATGCTAATGCTGGAAAGGTATTTTCTGCTTCTTGGCAGATGTCTAACGGTGATCCATTTGAAATTC
>Ga0209185_1000055_pt1 | contig 185760 bp, 175 predicted proteins | sample SidtaG_2_FD_187425 | JGI IMG/M metagenome (GOLD analysis project Ga0209185, IMG submission 187425) | Marine algal microbial communities from Sidmouth, United Kingdom - Sidmouth_Asex2 metaG (SPAdes) (version 2) | ecosystem: Host-associated > Algae > Red algae > Unclassified | place: Sidmouth... | reverse complement strand
ATCGTCCAATGACAAGCGCCGCTTCTTTCCGACCAAGCCAACGTGCACATGGCCGCCCGTTGAAAGAAGACAAGTTTAGTTATTGCACAGTTTCCACAAGGTGCGGATGCATCTTTTTTTTTCGTTGATTTTATTGGGAAATTTGCGGTTTAAAAGTGGGACGCGCAACGTCAAGAAAAGGTCCGGGGGACCTTTTTAGGGAAGCGCCGAACGATACCTCGTTCGGGTGATGCAGGTTTTTCGGTTTGGCAGAAATAGTAAAAGGACAATTATCCTCATAGCGGACCTTAGCTGAGTAGCTAATTGCGCCCAAAAGAGGCCGTTGTTGATGTTTACCTATATGGCAGCAACATTGACGTTCGCCTAAATACATCTAGAGACGAATTAGGGCGTGGTTTTCACACGAACGTTGTGTTTTCCACCCATGTGCTCGAAAATTCGGTCAATCGGTTGCAATACACCTTGATAAACGACCCCTGTTGGCGAACCCGACCAAGTATATGGTGCCGAGTTCCCGCTCACCATAATGCCTACCGCTGTCACTTCTCCCGCATTATTAGAAGAAAGCTCAGCAAAGGCAGGAGCACCGCTATCTCCGCCTTCGGCGAAGGAACTTGTATAGTTTCTCAGCCTTGTGAATGTTCCGGCGTTTCCGCGATTGTCATAATTTACCTCCCAGACTTCACCACAGTCCAGCCCCGACACGGCTCCACTTAAACACGTATACATTCCAACCCATACATATCTTTGACGAATAAAGCTGCCCGTTCTTAGATAGCCGCTAGAGGGAAAGCCACCAGTGCGTCGATGGTTATTGAAGTATATATAATCTTCCGAATATAGCCCGTCCGTCCGATAGATCGCGTAGTCGTAATTTCCAGACGTGGCTCCCTCTGTATATTCATCATATGTGTCCTGAAAAATGTAACCATAGGGCGCGACTGCGACTTTCGGTTCAGTGCAATGTCCGGCTGTCAAAACACCATTCAAACCGCTTGCGAAGGTTATGCCGAAGCCCAGAGTGCATAGCTGACCTGTATTGCCCTGTGTATATACACTAAGTCCCGCGTCTGCCCACTGACCTGGACCCACATTTGTCGGGACAGCGGTTTTGCTGGATATAGGCTTCGGCAAAAAGCCCACCATAAATTCGACCTCTTCCTGAACATTTGCAGGAACGAGTGGGCGCAGGGCATTGGCCGTGGCTTCTGAATCCGTATCGACCCGAATAACTTCCGCGTCCGTATCGTACCAGACCGAAAATCCACCAGAAACCGTGGAAAAGGCCCGCTTTAGGGTAGCTGTCGCATTGCGACGAGCGGCTTTCGAATTCTTGCTTTTCCTGACTTTTATAAATCGGCGCAGATCGCGGGAACCAGTGCAATTACTTCATTGACCTTAACATCTTTCTCAAAAGTGAGGATGATTTGATATGGCTGAGAACGGACAACCAGATCTACAAAATCGTCTCGCTCCGTAATGTCAGATTGCTGTAGGAAATCGTATATCAATGGCTGATTTTCAGCCGCAATCCTCTCTTGCTGTTCAGACATGCCAGTAGAGGACGCAATCGCATCAGCAAACGAAAAATCTGTCACCACTTCGCGTTCAGGGGGCGCATCTTGCGCGAGTGTTTGTGTTCCAAGTGCCGTGACAGCTAGGAAGGAAAGAACAAGTCTATAAATTTTAGGCGTCATGGGTAAGTCCTTTAGTTTTTAATGATAGGGCCAAGAATTGCGGTATCATTGGGACACTTCCCATCCGTCTCGACAGTCATGCCACCAAGCGCGCCCTGTAGTTTATACGTCTCCCCAAGTGTTAGGCGATCGCCGAAGGCGGTAACGATTGTATAGCGATCTTGGGTGAAATCAGTGCCAGACGGGAACAAGGCCACGGCCTTCACACCAGAGAGGACATCTTCGAAAACGACGCAGCCATTATTGATGGAAAGAAATCCCGAGAAAATTGATGCGGGCGGCGGAATATCCGCTGGATAGGTTTCTAGCCGAGGCAAGGTTTGAATGGGGATTCTTCCAGAGATAGACTCGTTAGCCTCAACGGAAATGGTGCTGATATCATTTGGGGTTTGTGGCGAACAAGAAGCCAGAAACAGAATAATAAAAAAACTATATCTCATTCGAAAGAAACTCGTCACGGTTGAATTAGTTCCCCGCGACACGCTTATTACGGAAAGATATCAGTTTAGTTTAGTTTAGTCTGGCTCCATAGGGCTTTCGATGAAGCCCGCTTTGCCCCCAATGCAGATATCTCCGAGCGTTTCTCTTTGAGCGGTTTAAACCCCTCACACCCCCGCCTTCATGAACGCCAGTTTAATGAACGTAAGCTGTTTTCCGTTTTCAGAAAGGGTTCAAGAAAACTCCTCTACCTCCAAAGGCGTTATCAGATTTCCAGCGGATATTGTTCCTCTGTCTGATAACCAAGATGGAGGAACAAATGAAAACTCTTATATCATCAACAGCCATGATAATCGCAATTTCCATGACTCCGGCAATCGCAGCCGCAAATAGCAACGGATATGATGCGCATGAGCGCTGTAAGAAAAATGAAGACACACGGCAAGTTTTGGGCGGCGTTGCCGGTGCAGTGCTCGGCGGTGTGGTTGGCTCTCAAGTCTCCGGGAACGGCGCGCGGACTGAAGGCAGCGCTATTGGCGCCGTCATTGGCGGACTGGCCGGTGCCGGTATCGCGGATAAGACTGTGGATTGTGACCCTGTCTATGCTGAATCTGAAACGATTTATTCGTCCCGGACGGCCCCTCAATATGGACATACGCAATACGGGACACCCCAACCCGTCTCAACTCAATATGGGTCAACCTCTTACGGAACCACACAGACCTATGGCGGCCCGCAGCCTTATTATGAGGACCGCGTCACGGTGTCTAACCATCCGGTCTATTCTGACCCGAATTACGGGGCCGGAGCTGTCTCTCAAGGCACGACCTATTCCACAGGCACGGTGAGCTATCCGCCGTCCGGGAATAACAGCCAATATGCGTATCAGACATATTCCTCAACGCATGGCGCGCGTAATTATACATCGCCGTCGACCGGCGGCAGTTATTACAGCCAATCTCAGCCAGTCACGCAGCAGGTCGTATATTCGCAACCTGCCGTACAGCAGCCTGTTTATACCCGGCCTGCCACGTATCAGACGGTTTATACTCAGCCGACGCCGGTTACACATGTGAGGCAACGCCGCCGCCGGGGTGCAGGCCGAATGCATCATCACGGTCGCTATAGCTGCGATATGGGTCACTAAACCCCGATCCAATTCAAATATAAGGCCGCGATTTCGATTGCGGCCTTTTCGCTTTTGAGGGGAAATGTGAACCTATCCTGCACGTGTGTGAAAAGCTCGGACCAAGCGACTGAATTTCTCACACTTTCCCGCATCATCTGTTATCAGACATCCAAATGTCAGAACCGTTCCACATTATTCCCGCCGCGTCCGAGACGCAGCTTTTCATTTTCGGGGATCATGCGTCACGTCATTTTCCGGAACGATATGACAATCTTGGCCTGACAGGCGATGATCTGACGCGCCATATTGCATGGGATATCGGCTCCGAAGCCGTTATCCGGGGCCTCTGCGAGCGCTTTGAGTGCGGCGGCGTTGTGGCGGGATTTTCTCGCCTGCTCATTGATCCCAACCGCTCCAAACGCATGGATAGCCTCATCCCGCAAGCGTCCGACGGGACGGTGATTCCCGGTAATCAGAATGTAAGCCCAGAGGCACGGGCCGAGCGGATTGAGACGCTCTATACGCCCTATCACGGGGCGCTGACGCAGGAACTGAATAAGCTGTCCTCACCGCTGGCTGTGTCGATTCATTCTTTTACGCCAAAACTCAATGGGGGTAACGCCCGGGATTTGGACATGGGATTGCTCGTCAAACATGATGAAGGCACGGCGCAAGATTTTAAGGATGCGCTCTATCGGACCGCTCCCAAATTATCCGTGGGCATAAACGAGCCTTATTCCGCGCATGATTTGAACCACACAATTGACCTGCATGTTGCGCCGCGCGCCCTGCGCCATCTTGCAATTGAAATCCGTCAGGACCACATCCGCCATGACCACGGCGTCGCCAAATATGTCAAACTCTTGGGTGATGCGTTAAAACAGATAATGGACTAGACCTATGAGCCGGATGGATTTGAGCTTGTGTGAGGGCCGCACACATTACGTAAACGGCGAAAACATGTTTGCCGAAATTCCCGATGGGATGGAACAGGTCCAGCTTGGTTTTGGCTGTTTCTGGGGCGCGGAACGGATTTTATGGAAGCTGGACGGTGTGCATGTGACGAGCGTAGGATATTCCGGTGGACACACGCCAAAGCCGGATTATCGCCTCGTTTGCACGGGGAAAACCGGGCACGCCGAAATGTGCCACGTCGTCTTTGACCCGTCCGTCATCAGCTTTGACGAGATCCTGAAAGTCTTTTTCGAGCATCACGACCCGACGCAAGGCGACCGCCAAGGGAATGATGTCGGGCCGCAATATCGCTCTGCGATTTACACCTATAGCGACGCGCAAATGGAAAAATCCAAAACCGCGATTGCCCGATATGCCAAAGCTTATGGCAAACCCATCACGACGGAACTTCGCACAGCGCCTGATGTTTATCACGCGGCGGAAGACTATCATCAGCAATATCTGGCCAAGAACCCGCAAGGCTATTGCATGCACGGCCCGACCGGGATTTTTTGCGCACTACCGGAACCGGCCCAAGCGGATGCGGCTAAGCCCGCCGCATAATTTCGGGCGATGACTCCGCTTAGGTCTCTTCTTGGCGTTTTTGCCGTTCTCGGCACATGGCCGAATTGGGAGAGCTATTTTGATCTGTCCCGTAAGGGTCAAAAGGTCTCTTTCATCATTTTGGCGCTTAGTCTGCTCCCGCTTTGGGTCGTCGCTTACGGCATCCAAATGGAGCGGGCGGCGCGGACGAATACAGAATTATCCCTGCCGGGCCTCATGCCTTTCATCCTGATTGTTGGGCTTTGGCTGTTTACGTTTCCCGGACTAGCCTATCTTATCGGGATGATTTTTGAGAAAATGGACCGTGTGCGCGCCTGGACCATTACCCGAAACTGGACCGTGTTCGGGCTCTCGCTTTTGACGGGCGCTGCATTTGGTTTGGTCGCATTGGGTGTGTTGCCGTTTATTTTAGCGAACGGAATCTTACTGGCCGCATATCTCGGAGTTTTGGCCGCCGATATTCGTTTGGCGCAGAAAGTTGCAGGATTTGAATGGGGCACGGCAATTCTGATCGGCTGCGTCATCGTCGCCGTTGGGCTGACCTTCATTCTGCTCGCGATCAGTAGATAACCTGCACAAGATAAAGCCCGTCGGGTGACGCCACGGGGCCGCATTGCGTTCTGTCTCGCGCCTCCAGCGCCGCTTGCATATCCTCCGCATCCCATTTCCCGAGGCCGACTTCGACGAGGCTGCCGGTAAAGCTGCGCACTTGTTTGTGTAGGAAGGACCGTGCGCGAAAAGTTAGGTGGATCTCATGACCCGCGCGCAATACGTTGATTTCGTCCAGCGTTTTGATGGGGCTTTTGGCTTGGCATTGACCGTCGCGAAAGGTCGTAAAATCATGTTTCCCGATGAGAACTTGCGCCGCCTCATGCATCGCGTCCGCATCCAGTTTCACAGGAATGCGCCAGACGCGCCCCCGATCCAACGCGAGGCGTGGGCGGCGGTCAACAATGCGGTAAAGATAGCGCCGCTCTACCGCATCGAACCGCGCGTGAAATTCGGCGTCCACGGATTCGGCAGCCAAAATAGAAATTGGATGTTTGCTCAAGTGAAAATTCAACGCATCCCGAACTTGATCCGCCCGCAGGGACTTCTCGAAATCCACATGCGCAATCTGGGCGAGGGCATGAACGCCGCTATCCGTGCGGCCCGAACCATATACGGTCACGGGTCCGCTGTTCAGCTTTTCTCCAGCCGCTTCAATCGCGCCCTGCACTGTTGGCGCATGGTCCTGACGCTGCCAGCCCTGAAACGGCCCACCATCATACTCAATCGTCAATTTAAAGCGGGCCATGAGGCTCTATCGTTTTAGCCTGAATTCGCCATTAGCCAATGTTTAGAGCGTCCATCGCAGCAGCGACTTCTTCGTGCATTTGCAGCTGATCCGTTTCCGGATCAATTGACGCCACGGCCGATGTCCAAGCCGCTTTGTCTTTGCCGTCCACTTTCAGGTCCAGACGTTCGGCGACTTCTTTGCCCAGCTTGGCATAATGGGTCGTGGCAGAGGTAGAGGTTTTCCACCCCGCCGCTTCCGCCAGTTCAGCCGCGGTCATTTTGCGCTCATCTGCGCGGCGATGGGCGACCAGCATCAAGCGGCGGGCCTTGCTAAATTTCAAGACTTTGAACACTTCAACATAGCCATCGACCGTGCCGATATTGGCGGCGCGGCGTTCTTCGCGGCGTCCGCCAAGTTTTTCGTCAATCCAGGCTTTGGATTTTGTAATCGCATCTTCCAAATCCATGGCCATGATTTTCGTTTCCAAGCTTTTGGAGCCGTCCAAAAACACCATCGCAGCCTTGGCATTTGCGCGGATCAGGTGACCGTCGTAAATTTCTTCGTGAATACTCATTTTATTCTCTCTTTATCTCAATATCGTCCCGACGGGCACATCCGTACCCCGCAGGAAATCATCCACGCCCATCCGGGATTTCCCGGCAGGTTGAACGGAAAGAAGCTGTAAGGCACCTTCGCCGCAGGCAATTGTCAGGCTGTCGTTTAGGACTTGACCCGGCTTACCTTGCCCGTCGACGACCTGCGCCAGATGAATTTTCACCCGGCGGTCGCCTATTTCGCACCATGCCCCCGGAAAGGGGGACAATCCGCGGATATGAGCCTCAAGATTGCGCGATGAGAGGCTCCAGTCAAGCCGTGCCTCGGATTTGTCTATTTTTTGGGCATATGTGGGCTCGCCGGACTGAGGTGTGGGGCTCAGGGCTTCGCGCTCGACTGCGCCCAACGCGCGGGGCCACATTTGCGCGCCGATCTGTGAAAGACGTTGAGACAGGCTGGCAGCCGTGTCGTCCGCGTGAATATCCGTGGTTTCGGACAGCAAGATGTCGCCGGTGTCGAGGCCCTTAGCCATTTGCATGATCTGCACGCCCGTTTGCGCGTCGCCCGCCATGATCGCGCGCTGCACGGGGGCCGCACCGCGCCAGCGCGGCAGCAGAGAGCCGTGCAGGTTCAGGCAGCCATAGGTCGGGGCGTCCAGCGCCCGCTGCGGCAGGATTTGGCCATAGGCGACAACGCAGGCGACATCTGCGTTCAGCGCTTCCAATCCGTCAATAACTTTGGATTTGCGGAAACTCTCGGGCGTCTCTACGGGCAGGCCCATAATTTCTGCGAATTGGTGAACGGCGGATTTCGTGACCTGCTTGCCGCGGCCAGACCGGCGCGGTGGCTGCGTATAAACGCGCAGGACATTATGGCCGGAAGCGACGATTTCTGCGAGAGACGGCACGGCAAAATCAGGCGTGCCCATGAAAACGATTTTCATTCTATCTTCCTTCTCCCTTGAGGGAGAAGGTGGGGCGAAGCCTCGGATGAGGGTGTACCTCGCCAGCTTCGTTCACCCTCATCCGCCCTTCGGGCACCTTCTCCCCCAAGGGAGAAGGGGTTGTTTCTACGCCGTCGCCCGGAACTTCTCGGCCTTCATAACTTTCTTCACCGCGCGTTCGCGTTTCAGGCGCGAGAGATAATCGATGAAGACGACACCTTTCAAGTGATCCATTTCGTGTTGGATGCAGACCGCATAGAGGCCTTCCGCCCATTCCGTCACGCGCTCGCCATTATAATCCAAATAGGTAATTTGCACGCGTTCGGGACGGTCTACTTCCTCATAGATGTCGGGGATAGACAGGCAGCCCTCTTGATAGGGCAGCGTTTCCTCAACGCTCTCCAATATCTCCGGGTTGACGAAATATTTTGGCTGTGGATCTTCGTCCTCGCGCGCCAAATCCATGACGATAACATTGACAGGCTCGCCAATTTGTACAGCGGCCAGACCAATACCCGGCGCGGCATACATGGTCTCCAGCATATCATCCATCAGCTTGCGCGTCGCATCCGTCACCGCTTCAACAGGTTTGGACACCTGTTTCAAAATCGGGTTCGGCACAGTCAATATAGGTCTAATCGTCATGAAGACGAGATAGGGGCGGGGGCGGGGGTGGTCAACCCAAGTGAATAGTTAGTGACGGAAAACAGGCCGTCCGAAGCTGTCCATCTCGGTATCGCAGCGCTCGCAGGTCCATCCGCCAAAGAAAAACTGCTTTAGGGAGCGAGGCATGCGGAATTTTGGCTGGCGCGCATTGCAACGCGGGCAATTCACGGCATTCAAATTTATGGCTATCGCGGGTTTATTGCGTTTCGTCATACTCAATATGTGGGGAAGACTGCGGGTTTGGTCAAGGCGCGGGATGCCGCAGGACAAGGGTATTCATATTCGCGTTAGCTGTTCTCGCCCAACCACCCCGCCAGATCGCTCGTCACGTAATCCACAAAATCCGCGCCGTCTGCTCCGCTGGCGGGGCGTGCGGCTTCGGGTTCATGGCTCCAATCTTTATCAGAGACAACCAACACTGTTGTCATGCCGAGGTCTTTCGGGACTTTTAGATTGCGAAGATTATCTTCGAAGAAAATCGCTTTTTTCGGGTCGATATCCGGAAAGACGCTTAGAAACACATCATAAGCATGAGCCTTGGGTTTAGGGATATAGCCCGTGTCCTCAACGCCGAAATGCCCGTCAAATAAATCAAACAGGTTCAGGTGTCCGGCGACGTTTCTGGCATGGCCTTTCGAACCATTCGTGAAAATATATTTCTGTCCGGGCAGAGCTTCGATGTTGTCTCGCAAGACCGGGTTCGGCTTTAGGAATTTCAAATCTACATCATGCACATAATCGAGAAAGGGGGCAGGGTCCATGCCGTGGACGGCCATCATGCCGGATAATGTCGTCCCATATTCCGAAAGATATTCTTTTTGCAGATGCAGCGCGGCTTCCGGCTCCAGCGACAAATAACGCGCGACATAGTGTTCAATCTTAACGACGATCTGGCTGAAAAACTCAACATCCGCAGGGTAGAGCGTATTATCGAGATCAAAAATCCAGCTGTCGATATGGGAGAGGTCGGGCTGCTGTGTCATGTGCTCGCCTTAACGTGCTCACCTAGCGGCGCAAGCCATCTCCGCCGCCCTCAACGAAATCGGCATCCGTGAGGCGGATGACTTGCACGTCAACATCAGACGGGACCGGGCGAAAGTCGACAGCGGCATAGCCTTGTTCCAGACACTTCTCGCGTCCCAAAGCTGAAAATCGAGCTTCGGCGATACAGAACGGCGCAGGCGTAACGACTTCAGACCTGAGACGACGATCCGGTGCGGGCTCTCCTGCTTCCGTTTTGGCTTCTTGCAAAGCAAAGATGTGGGCTTGTGTGCCGATCAGGCTGCGATCATAGGGTTTGACGCATTGACCGATTTCCACCGGCCACCAACCTCGCGATGTCCAATTTCCGCTTTCTTGAATGGCGATAGCGCCGAACATACGGGCCGTCCCATCATTGCAAATATCCAGGCCAATCGTGTTGCGTGCCGCTTCTGCCTTCGGGATAAGCGCGCTTATGAGCTCTTGATGAGTTGCGGTTTTATCCAATTCTAAATCTGATTTTGCACTCGCAATTGTGCGCAAGGTCCGGCGGCCCGACAATCCGTCTATCCGCGTGATCTTGTATCCCGCATCTTGCAACAAGCGCTGCAATCCCGCGATTTCCGCATTTACGCCGAAATCTCCGGGCTCAATGAAGGCTGTCCGGCTTTCCGACGGTTTCACGGCGAAATAATCTCGCGTGTCCATATTTTTTAATTGGCAATTATCGGTCGCGTCCGAGGTAAAGTCGGCTTCTTTCGCGCAGAGCTCGATATCGCCTTTCCATTCCCGCACGCCGCCGCGGTGGACAGGCAGGCTTTCAGCATAAAGGAAACGCGGGCTGTTCTTGGGCGTGGCGACGTCCGTACATGCGCCGGGCTGAACTGTGCTCCAGCCCGCCGCCTGCATTCGGTCGGAGCGAATAAAGGCCGAGGCAAAGCGCATCACATAGCTGGTCTCATTGCAAATTTCCCAGCCAATAGTGCCCATTGTATCGGGCAGACCGGTTTGCGCGGCTGCCGTCATGGCTCCGCCCCAAAGAACAAGTGAGAGACCGAGAGCCCGCATCACCGAATTAACGTTCCTGCGCCCATGTCGGTGAACAGCTCAACCAGCAGGCCATGCGCGCGCCGGCCGTCCAAGATCACAACGGATTCGACGCCGCCTTCAACGGCATCAATCGCAGTCGTGAGTTTCGGGATCATGCCGCCTTTGGCAGTGCCGTCTTTTATGAGGCCGCGTGCTTCATCGGAGGACAAATCCGTCAGCAAATTACCATCTCCGTCCATGACGCCCTCAATATCCGTTAGCAGCATCAAGCGGCTCGCGCCCAGCGCAGAGGCGAGAACGCCTGCCGCCGTATCCGCATTGATGTTATACCCATGTCCGTCTTCATCTGCGCTGATAGGCGAGATGACGGGAATGAAGCCTGCATCGTCACTGGCGAGTGTTTGAATGACCGTGACGTCCGTCCCGGTAGGCTCGCCCGTGAAGCCCAAATCCGCATTGACGGAACGGGCAGTGATGAGGCGCGCATCACGTCCGGAGATACCCACGGCTTTGCCGCCTGCGACATTGATGGCGCTGACGATGGATTTGTTGATGGCGCCCGACAGAACCATTTCAGCGACGCCGACAGTTTCCATATCGGAGACGCGCAAACCGTCCTTAAATTCCGTTTTGATTTGTAGCCGCTTGAGCATGGTTCCGATTTGGGGACCGCCGCCGTGAACCACGACCGGACGCAAACCGCATTGGCGCAGCAAAACGATATCTTTTGCAAATTCAGCCGTCAGCGCTGGATCGCCCATGGCGTGGCCGCCAAATTTGACGACAACCCAATGGCCGGAATGCCTTTGAATAAAAGGCAGGGCTTCGGAAAGAACCTGCGCGCTCGTCCATCCTGATTCGTTTTTTCGGCGTTGCATATCTTGCTTATACCGCAGCAGGCGGCAGGGCCAAGGTCGCGATTTCAGCGCGCAAATCATCCAGCCCCGTCTTTTTCTCAGACGATGTCACCATCAACTCAGGGTGCGCGGCAGGGCGTTTGTTGATCGTGCGCGATGTGCGCCGCATAACTTTGTCGAGCTCGGCGCGTTTTATCTTATCGGTTTTTGTGAGAACGAGTTGATAAGTCACAGCCGCATCATCCAACATTTCCATAAGCTCGATGTCAGACGGTTTAATCCCGTGGCGACTGTCGATCAGCAGAAAGACACGGCGCAGGCCCGCCCGACCGCGCAAGAAAGACCGCGTCAGACGCGTCCAATTAGAAATCTGAGTTTTCGGGGCGCGGGCATAGCCATAGCCTGGCAGGTCCACGAGATTCAGCCGGTCGTCGACATTGAAATAATTCAGCTCCCGTGTGCGGCCCGGTGTGTTGGAGGCGCGCGCCAAACCTTTGCGGTTTGTCAGGGCGTTGATGAGCGAGGACTTCCCGACGTTTGATCGCCCCGCAAAACAAATCTCGGGGCGGTCAGGGGGGGGCAGGGCGTCCAAGTTCACAACCGAGAGCATGAACAGCACTTCCCGCGCGAAGAGCAATCGGCCAGCCTCTATTTGGGTGTCCGTAAACTCCGGCGTTGTCGCGAGCGGGGCTTTCTCGTCCTCAATCATTTCTTGGATTTAGGCTTTTTCTTTTTCTTCACTGAATTTGGCTCAACTTCGACGGCTTCGCCAGCAACGACAGGCTCTGGCTTGCCGGTGATCTTGCGGAAGAATTTATCGACGGGTGTGTCGACGCCGTTCTTACGGGTGATCCAATATTGTTGTGCAAAAGACAGGATGTTGTTCCATATCCAATAGATAAGAAGCCCGGCCGGGAAACCTGCCAAGATAAACATGAACATCCATGGCATCCATTTGAAGATTTTGGCCTGAAGCGCGGCCTGATCACTCGCGCCCATGCCCGGTGAGGGCTGCAATGTGTACATCAAGCTCATCGAGATGCCGTAGAGAATAGCAAGCGGCCCAATGGTCAGAAAGGCAGGCAACCATTCCGGCTGGCCGGCCCATGGTAGGATGCCGAACCCGTTGATAATGGAGAGCGGGTCGCGCGCGGACAAATCTTGAATATAGCCGAGGAAGGCCTCATGGCGCAGGTCAATATTGATGAACACGGCTTTATAGAGCGCAAAGAAAACGAAGATGGTCGGGATGATCGGCAGACAACCTGCAGCGGGGTTCGCGCCTTCTCGTTTATAAAGGGCCATCATTTCCTGCTGCAACTTCATGCGGTCATCTTTGTAACGCTCTTGCAGTTTTTTCAGCTTGGGTTGGACCTTTTTCATCTTCGCTTGTGAAGCATATTGCTTCGAATAAAGCGGATACATGATAAGTTTAATCAGAAGCGTGAGCGCCAGAATACCGAGACCGAGGCTGCCCAGTTTTCCGCCGAGCCAAGACAAGGCGCGACTAATCGGTTTCACGAGAATTTTTAATCGACCCCAACCAATCGCATTGGAGAGATCTGAGATGCCGACATCCTCATAGGCTTTCAGCATATCATAATCTTTCGGCGCAGCCATCATATAGCCGATAGATTCGACGCTGGCGCCCGGGGTCAATGTGAGAGAGGAAGTTGTGTAGGACGTCTCATAGACATCCTTATTATTGAGAAATTTGAAATCATAATTGGCTTCAACAGGCATCCCCTGTGGGGCAATCGCCGCTTGCAGCCAGTATTTATCAGTCAGGCCGACCCAACCGCCTTCGCCTTTGACGGTCCAAGCACCTTTTTTCTTCAGCTTCTTATATTTTTGCTCGTGATATTTTCCGTCAATGACAGAGATCGGGCCCTCTTGAATGATGAAGAAGTTGGTCAAATCATCGGCCAGGCCCACTTGGCGCGCGACGCCTTTGCGCTCAATGCTCGTCTCGCTGGAACCCGTATTTGTCAAGCGGTCGGTGAGAGTAATAAGATATTCGTCATCAACGCTGAGCTTGCGCTCGATTCGCACGTCTCCGACCTGCTTTTCCAGAAGGACAGGCGTTAACGGCGTGATGATGTCGCCGGAGACAACAGTCCAAGCCGACGCCGTGCCGGAGCCGCCGTCAACGGAGGTCCAGTTATCCGCGATATAGGCTGCGCGGTCGCCGCCTTCAGGATTGAGCAATTGGACGAGACCGTCTTCCGGATTCAATGTCGCGTTATATTTTTTGAGTGCCAGATCATCGATCCGCGATCCGGTGGTCAGGAAAGACCCGGTCAGGGATGGCGTGTCGATTCTAATCCGCGTCGCCTCGCCCCGCGCGATCAGCTCTTCGCGGGACTTGGGTTCCTCAATCACCATCGTCGAGGTTTCTTCAGCCTGTTCAGCCTTTAAACGCGCCATTTCCTCTTGAGCGTTAATTTCTGCGCGCTGCTGCGTTGGACTTACAAAGGAAAAATAGAGCAACACGACAATTGCCGAGAGAATCATAGCCCAGATTAGGTTTTTCTGTTCATTCATGCGGAGTGGCTCTTATTATTCTGGCTATGCCGGTTTTTTTCGACTTTGGACGTCTAGCTTATTTGTGGGCTGGTGCCCTGTGCTACTAGCTGCCCGTTTCGAAAGGGTTATGAGGGCTTTGCGCGCGTCGTCAAGCAAGTCCGTCCAATCACGTGCAGTGGTGGATGCTCTGGCGATGAGGACATAATCATATCCGGGCAGGCCGTGTTCCGGCAAAAGCGCCCTCGCAGCTTCGCGCAATCGGCGTTTGGCACGATTTCGGACAACCGCATTTCCGATCTTTTTGGTGGCTGTGAAGCCCATCCCTATCCCGTCGCGATCCTCGTTTTCACGCATTTGAACGACAACGCCGCCTTTTGCGGAATAAAGTCCATCGCGCACATATAAAAACTCGGAACGCTTTTTGAGCATTCCGAGCTTTGGTGTCATATGTTTGGAAGCGGCCTTCACCGCGCGTTATCGCCTAAAGGCTGACTATGCGGAAAGGCGCTTACGGCCTTTGGCACGGCGACGGGCCAGAATGGCGCGGCCGTTTTTTGTGGCCATACGTGCGCGGAAGCCGTGACGACGGGCGCGAACAAGATTTGATGGTTGAAAAGTACGTTTCATCTTATGTCTCTTTGTCAGGTCAGCCCACGAGAATCGGATTTTCGGGAGCCTAAGTATCTCAAGCGCCGCGACCTACGCGCGCGGGCGCAAACTGTCAAGGCGTGGCTTCATGGGTGCGCCCGTACTCATCAGGGGCTTCTCCTGTTGCAAATCTCTCACAAGGCAGGCACAAAAACGTGAGGATGTGTGACCCAAGCGTGCCCTGACTTCTCTTAGAGCTTACCCTATCAGCCTGCCAAGTTAAGCCGAAACAACAGGATTGCACCCATGCACCAAACACGATTGTCAATAGCTCTCCTACTTAGCGTCCTTCTTTCTGTCCCAGCCATGGCAGAGGCCCAAACAGATTGCGGCGATCAACCTGGTAGCACGGCAGAGGCTGTCTACACAATTGACACGCCCGAGCAGGCCCTCGCGCTCAAAGTTGAGACGTTCGAACCTGTTCAAATTGAAGCCCAGCTCTCAAACCCGAACCCGAACCCGGAGCCTATCATGCCTCAACCGACAAACATTGAGACAAGTTCGCAAATCGTTGAAGCCGCTGCGCCTAACGTTAAAGCTGCGGTCGCGAATTACGAAGCCATATTACAACGCCGCATCACGCGCGGGGAGGCTGGGCTGAACTTGTTTGATTATGCGGCTGCGAAATCCGCAGGCGAGCTGAAAGACGTCAAAGCCTATACAGACCATCTTGCGGCTCAAAACCCTGACGAAATGTCCGAGGCAGATCAAATCGCTTATTGGGCCAATCTCTATAACGCGCTGACGGTCAAATTGATTCTGGAAAACTATCCCGTCAAATCCATTCGCAAAATTAAAGCCGGGGCTTTTTCGCAGGGGCCGTGGAAACGCGATGAGGTCACGGTCAGCGGTAAGGTGTTGAGCTTGGACGATATTGAGCATGGTATCTTGCGCAAACAATATTCTAATCCGGCCATGGTGCATTACATGGTCAATTGCGCCTCTATCGGCTGTCCTAATTTGCCGTCGAAACTCTGGGTCGGCGAGACCTTAGATGTAGACCGCACAGCCGCCGCCCGTGAATTCATCAACTCTCCGCGCGGCGTGGCCATCAAAGGCGATGACCTGAAAGTCTCCTCCATATATGATTGGTTCAAAGAAGATTTTGGCGGATCAAAATCTACCACACTGGATCACTACCGTAAATTCGCCGGGCCTGCGTTAAAGGCCGCCTTGGACGCGGGCGCAACCATTGATGACTATGACTATAATTGGGATTTAAACGAATAGATTCGCCGCAAATAACGGCAGCCTTAAACCCGATTTTAGAGAGATAAAATGCCCGAGACAGATGCTGAAAATAAAAATAAAAAGAAGCCGCTCTGGAAGCGTTTCCTGCCTCTCATCATTATTGCCGTAGGGTTGACAGCCTTCTTTCTGTTGGACGGTCCGAAATATGTCTCGATGGATTCTTTGCGTGAAAACCGTGAGAGCTTAATCGCCTTGGTCGAAGAAAAATACTTTCTCATTCTTCTCGGATTTATTGGCCTATATATTGTTCTTGTGACCATCTCTTTTCCGGGTGCAGGGCTTCTCTCTATTTTCGGCGGGTTTATGTTTGGCACGCTTGTCGGCGGTTTTGCGAATGTAATCGGCGCAACGATTGGCGCAACTGCGATTTTCCTCGCCGCCCGTTATGCGATCGGAGATTTCTTGAAAGAAAAAACTTCCGGAAACTATATAAAGAAATTTGAGACAGGTTTGAAGGAAAATGAATTATCCTATCTGTTTATACTGCGGCTCATCCCGGCCTTCCCCTTTTTCGTTGTGAATTTTGTGCCGGCCTTATTTAATGTGAAACTCCGCAATTACATCCTGACAACATTTTTCGGCATCATTCCGGGTAGTCTGGTTTACGCCAGTGTCGGGGCCGGATTGGGGGCGATATTTGATAAGGGTGGGGAGGCCAAGCTTGGCGGCCTGATGTTGCAGCCCAAAGTTCTGTTTCCCATTTTGGGTCTGATCGCCTTGTCCGTGCTTCCGATCCTATATAAAAAAATAAAGGGCAACCCCGCCGAACCGGTGGAAAGATAGTGCTTATGAAAACTGAATATAATGTTGATCTTTGCGTGATTGGCGCAGGGTCGGCCGGCCTGTCTATGGTCGCAGGGGCGGCGATGTTGGGCCGCGATGTGTTGCTTTTTGAAGGCGCGGAGATGGGCGGTGACTGCCTTAACCATGGCTGCGTGCCGTCTAAGGCGATCCTCAAAGCAGGTAAAATTGCGCAATCGCACAGAAGCGGCGAGAAATTTGGGATCGCCCCCGTTGAGCCCAAAGTCGATTGGGAAGCCGTAAAGGCTCACATCCAAGACGTCATTGCCACGATTGCGCCCGTCGATTCTGTTGAACGCTTCGAAGGCTTGGGCGCAACCGTCATCACCGAATATGCAAAATTTGTCGACGCCAATACGGTTGAGTCGGAGACGACTCGCGTCCGTGCCAAACGCTTTGTCGTCGCTGTCGGCAGCCGCGCATCAGCGCCGCCTATCCCGGGCTTGGACACCGTTGAGTATGCGACGAATGAGAATATTTTCAGCCTCAATAAATTTCCGTCGCATCTACTCATTATTGGGGCCGGTCCGATTGGATTGGAGATGGGACAAACTTTCCGCCGTTTGGGCGCGGAGGTGACGATTATCGATATCGCGCCACCCCTAGGCCGTAATGAACCCGAACATGCGGAGGTTATAGTGAAGGCTTTGGAAGCGGAAGGCGTCAAGTTTTATGCGCCTGCCAAGACCAAGGAGGTTCGAAAAGCGAAAGCCGGCGTGGAAATCGAGTTGGAAGACGGAAAGGTCATCAAAGGCTCCCATTTGCTCGTGGCCGCAGGTCGCGCGCCCGCGGTCAAAGGTCTTGGCCTGGAAGCCGCGGGCATTGATTTTGATAAGCGCGGCATTGAGACCGATAATAATCTTCGAACGTCTAACAAGAAAGTCTATGCGGCGGGCGATGTTGTCAAAGGCATGGGCGGTCTTACACATATTGCGGGTCATCATGCGGGGAGCCTGTTCAAGAATTTCTTTATGTTGCCACAAGGCGTTTACAAAGGTTTCTCGACGGCCGAAACTAACCGTATGCCCGCGGCAATTTATACAGAGCCGGAGCTGGCCAATATTGGTATGTCCGAGAAAGAGGCGCGCGAGAAATTTGGTGAAGATATTCGAATCGCAGAATTTCACTTTGATGAAAATGATCGCGCCATTGCAGAGCGCTCCACCCATGGCGGCGTGAAAATTATTACGCGTAAAGGCAAAATCTTGGGCGGCTCCATTGTTGGCGCGCAGGCGGGTGAAATGATCCATATGCTCTCCGTGGCCATGACAGGGAATATGAAAGCCTCAAGCTTGGCACAGATTATCTCGCCATACCCCACGCGGTCCGAAGCCGTAAAACGTGCCTGTTCCAGTTTGTTTACCGACTCGCTGTTTGGCGAAAATTCTAAGGTCCGGATAGCAGCTAAATTCTGGGCAAAATTTCAGTAAGAAGTTCCGCTAGGCATTTTGCCCGGCAGGGCGTAAATGAGCGCCATGATTGACGGGTTTATATCGCGGCGGCTGTCTTCAAAGCTGCTCTTGCTGACGATTGGTTTCGTCATGCTGGCAGAGCTGGTGCTGTTCATTCCATCTGCGGCAATAGAACGTCAGAACTGGCTTTGGGATCGCACACAGCAAGCTGGTTTGCTGGCACAGGCTTTGACCGGCGTTCCGGATTATGAAGCGTCCGAAATCCTAACGCAGCAATTTATGGCCGATACGGATGTCATGCTGATGGCGGCGAAACGCGACGGTATGACAGAGTTAATGCTCGGCGCGCCGCCGTCGGAGGGCGGGGCTGTGATCGAAATTGATATGCGTGTTCCGCCCCGGTTCCCATCATTGCTCGCGCCTTTTCAGGACGTGTTCTCCAAAGGTCAGGAAACGCTTTTAGTAAAAGCCATGAGTCCGGTTCCGGGACAGGATGGTTTAGATCTTCTTATCCCGCGTGACAAATTGCGCATGGCCTTGGTCGATTATTTCAAACGTATTTTTTGGCTCTCCTTGATTATCGCGATTATCACCGGCGGATTAATTTACTGGGCTATGTCCGCCCTGATCATTCGCCCTGTTAAACGACTGGCCGAAGAGATGACAGCTTTTCGCGAAAATCCGGAGCGTCGCCGTGCTGGGCGCCCTTTGCAAAAACGTAAAGATGAAATCGGGCAATTGGAACGCGAGTTCGTTGACATGAAACAGTCGCAGCGCGCCGCGTTCCGGCAACGCGAACGGCTGGCGGGATTGGGGCTGGCTGTCGCGAAAATCAATCATGACTTACGTAATGTCCTGACCTCCGCGCTTTTAATTTCCGACCGCCTGTCCATGAACCCGGACGAGAAGATGTCGATTATGGGTGAGCGCCTGACCCGCACCGTTGAGCGCGGTATTGGATTGACCGAAGATGTCCTTTCCTATTCCAAAGCGGAAACCGCCGACCCGCAGATCCAAGACACGCGCATTGCCTTCACGATTGGCGAAGCCGCGGCTGATGTCATCGCGCAGTTCCCGGGCACGCAATTTCGCAATACGGTGCCGACTGACCTCATGGTGCGAACCGATCCGGATCACGCCTACCGTATTTTCCACAATCTGTTCCGCAATGCAGCGCAGGCGATGGCGAGCAATGATGAGACAAACCGCCGCTTGCAAGTTGGCGCGGAATTCCGCGACGGCATGGCGGAACTCCGTATTTCCGACACAGGGCCGGGATTGCCGAACCGCGCGAAAGACAATCTCTTTCAAGCCTTCTCCAGCGCGCAGCCTCATAATGCGCGTACAAAATCAACAGGTCTCGGCTTGTCAATTTCCAAAGAACTCGCCAAAGCCCAAGGCGGGGATCTGAATCTGATGTCCTCAGATGAAAGCGGAACGCAGTTTGCTCTGACTTTGCCTCTGGTTTAATACAGGCCTTTGGCCGATTAAAACGGAACATTCGGCCTGACGGCGGTTTATATTTATATGACTTGGTATCCAGAACTTCTGCCTTCCGCGCCGACGACACTGCGCGTTGCGCTGGCGACCTTTCTCATTTTTGCGTTCATCATTTTTCTCACCCGTTTAGTTGGTAAACGCGGCGTCGCGAAAATGAACAGTTTCGACTGGATTGTCACCGTCGCTTTGGGCTCCATAGTGGCGGCGGGGATCGTCTCCCCCGATGATTTTGGTCCTGCGCTGATCGCCAGTTTTGTTTTGGTCAGTCTGCAATGGTGCCTCACCAAGCTCTCATTAAAAACCAAATGGATTGAAAAGTTCATCAAAGCCAATCCAACGCTGCTCATGATGAACGGCGAGATTTTGCAAGACGGTCAGGACAAAACCCACGTCACCGAAACCGAAATTCTGTCGGCAGCCCGCGGGGCGGGACTGGCTTCTCTGCAAGATGTGAAGGCCATGATTTTAGAAACGGACGGCTCGTTCTCTGTCATTTCCGTTAGCGCCAAAATACCCGAGGCGTTCAAAGATTATACCCTTCGCGATTTGTCTGAAATTGATAGCCTGTAATGCATCCTTCCGCCCTTTATTGCGTTTGCGCCGTGCCCTCGCGGCGCGGGTCAGCCCCACCGATTAATGTTCCGTCTTCTTGACGATAGATAATATGCAGGCCGGAAATCTCCCCGCCCGAGCGCCGCACCTCATGCCCCATAGATTCCAAGGCAGAGACGATATCTTCGGACATTCCAAATTCTTTCGCGCCCGCACCGCGATCTATTTCTTCAGTCTCAGCATCGCGCAGATTTTGGGCTTCCAGCTTGAGTGAACCATTGCGCGCAATCACATTGGGTAGATCAATCGCCTCTTGCGGGGACAGGCCCCAATCAATCATGCCGACGATAGATTTAGCGGTATAGGCGATGATAGAGTTCCCGCCCGGCGAGCCTGTCGTGAAGAGGAATTCGCCATTGGGGGAGAAGACAATATGCGGGCTCATGGAACTGCGGGGGCGTTTGCCCGGCGCAACGCGGTTCGCGATTAAAACGCCGTTCGCATCTTTATCCATGGCGGAAAAATCCGTGAGCTGATTATTTAGCAGGAACCCACGCACCATGCGCTGGCTGCCAAACGCCCCCTCGACTGTCGTTGTCACGGACACGGTTAGGCCGTCCTTATCGACAATGGTGAAATGCGACGTGCCGGGGTTGTCAGGCGTCGCGTCTTGGCCTCGCGCAAAACTGACGGGGTCTCCGGCTTTAACGTCTTTAATTACGCTATCCATTTTGATGAGGTCGGCGCGGCTCGCGAGATATATTTTATCGAGCATCTCTTTCACGGGCACTTCGACAAATTGACTGTCGGCGACATATTTATCCCGGTCGGCATAGGCAAGGAAACTGGCTTCTGCGAAGAGGTGCCAGCCTTCCGCGCTATCGCCCGCAGACGTCATGTCGAAATTCTCGAGCGTGCCTAAGATGGATTGCACTGCAATACCGCCGCTCGCCGGGGGCTGCGCGCCGCAGACCGCATGACCGCGGTAAGAGGTGCACAGGGCCTCGGCTTTGCGGGGTTGATATTTCGCCATATTAGCCAGTGTCAGTGTACCGGGGAAAGGATCTTGGCCGATCTTTGCAACAATATCAGTGGCGATGTCGCCTTCTAAAAGCGCACGCGGATTTTTAGCAATCGCCCGCAATGTGTCGGCATAGGGTTTATTATCGCGCAGGAAACCTTCCGGGATAGGATCGCCATTTTCCATGAAGAAATAATTCCGCGTGTCAGGGTCGTCTTTTAAAATATATCCGCCGAAACGTGTGACTAATCCGGCGAGACGGGGACTAACGCGAAACCCCTCTTCCGCGAGTTTAATTGAGCCGTCGAATTGTGTGCCCCACTCCAGCTTTCCGTAATCCTGATGGGCTTTGTGTAGCATGACAACCGCGCCCGGCGTGCCGGTTGATTGGCCGGAGCCAACGCGCTGGAAATATCCGCGCGGTTTGCCCGTGGCCGGATCTTGGAACATGGTCGCTGTCGCACCGGACGGCGCTTCTTCGCGCCCGTCATAGGCCCAGACTTTCGCGGTTTTGGGATCATAGAGCACCATAAACGCCCCGCCGCCAAGGCCGGAGGATTGCGGCTCGACGAGGCCCAATGTCGCCTGAACGGCAAGGGCCGCATCCACGGCGGAGCCGCCTTCGCGCAGAACCTTGAGACCCGCTTCCGTTGCCAGCGGATTAGCCGCCGCCACCATGCCCGTTTGCGGGGCCGGGGTAGTTGCGATTTTGGGTGCGTCCGATTTGGCGTCGGGGGTCGGCGCATCAACGCCTCGGCAAGCGGCGAGAAGAATTGCGGTTGTCAGGAGGAGGTATTTCATAGCAGCGGTTTAGGTCAGCGGCGAGGGCGGGGCAATGCGGGATTGAGAATGCGGCAGGGGGAAAGGCCTACGGCTCATCCCATAAGGAATCGGCCACGATGTCAGACATTTGGGCATACGAAATTTTCTACTGCTCGTAATCCTTATTTCAGGGCGAGCCAGCCGTGGGTTATTTATTAAGCAGGACATGCCCGCGAAGTCGGCCTCCACGACGGAGACCGAATAAGTGTAGTGTTTCTCGCAAAGGCTAACTCCGCGGCGGTGTTTTTCTAAGCCCCGGCCATACTTGACTGCCAACGTTCCAGTCGGTCTGGCACACAGGAACTCAGCTCCTCCACATCCAGTGTTCGCCGAATGCTTCTAAGCACACCGTCTTCCAAACAAACCAGCCAACGATCGCTTGCCTGTCCCGTGTCTGAAAGAACGAGCCTAATATGCGGCATAATGGGGAATGTGCGGATGGAGTTTTTTCAGTTTTTTATAAGCGATTGAGATTGCAGCGAATTTAATTGCCATGAACCTATTTGAAACGAGGATTAAGTTTGAAAGACTTAAAATTCTGCCAAATTTAATATGGCCGAGCACCCAAATTGGACCGAAAGACAGCCAAAATCGCGAACATTACCAGCGGCCGTTATGGAGCGATTTTAAGCCGCTCTCCTTATCTAAATTGTAAGTATTGTCCTTAGAACTTTACCCTCCAACTCCAGTTAATAGGGACCACGCTGTCCGAAATAAATATAGCTGGCGTTGGGACTGTCCATATAGGAGAAAACGACATTGTCTTTGTTCATCGACAACAGAAATTTACTCCCGCTTTTTCCTGTTGAGAATTTATGCCCAAGAAGAATTTTCTCAAACTTTTCCTGCGTCGGCGCGTGCCAGAATGCTTCATCAAGATAGGTGCAGGCTTTTCCAAACTTTGTATATCCGTCGCCGTTTATATACATGAAAACGCCCTTCAGCAGAATGCCTTCAAAGATAACGCTGAGCCCGGAATTTTTGAAATTCAGATACTCAGTTTTCGGGGATTCATCGTCATAAACAACGTATTCAAAACTATCGGCGTCAAAAAAGCGTCTTGGAAAAACATCAATATATGTATCGAACGCCAGCTCCAATACCCTAGAAGGTAACGTCAGTTCCAAGTCGCTCATTTGCCCTCGCAATAAAGTCTTCATAATCACTGATAAGTTTGCGCTGTGATGCGGTGATGTCGCTAGCGGATAATCCGGCCCGCTGCAATCCGGCAGTGATATCGTCAAAAGTATTATTGATAGCCTCCCGTAAGTTGAGCGTATCATTTTGGCGGCGTCGGGGTTCAAGCCTGAAGCTGACAGCTTTTTCTAAACCCGTTAAATATGCCATATTTTCAATCAGCACGCAGGGCGCGTCTTCTTTCAGAAAGGCTCTGTCGTCAGGAGACAGTTTCTCGCCAAAATCAGTTTCAAAACGTTCCGATGTCGCAATCCACTTCAGAATATGGTCTGTGTAACCTGCCATCCAACGCGCAGGCTTTGAGGCCGCAATGTCCTTAAAAGCTCTAAAATTTTCAAGGTGCGGCGCCGGAATTTGCGCGCCGTTTATGATCAAGTCTTCCGCGGCTGCCGCCCCGGGATGAATATAGGTCCCAGTCAAAAGACTATCGGGGCTCAACTCAGGCGCAAACTGGCTCCCTTGATGCCTGATGACCCCCGCCTCATATCCATAACATGCAAGCGCGCTTTTGAGCATCCAACTTGCACCAAGGCCCGCCCTTTGCGTTATCGATACGACCTTAACTGGGACCTGTTCGATAACCGCGCCGTCGTCGTTGCGGAAAAGCCCGTCACAGTTATGCAGAAACGCCTCGGCCTCTGTTTTTGCCTCCTCCGTCGTATCCCGAAGTATAATGAAGTTTCTTGAAACCAGCTCCACAGATCCGTCTTCAGTATTCGTCCAGCGGTAGAGCAGCTCAATCCTAAACGCGATTTTCTGCTTCAGCTTTCGCAATTTGCTTCGTCTGTTTTTTAAGATCATTTGGTCCGGTCTCTGGAATCGGCAGAGTGCCGAATAGGGGTAAGACTCGGCGTCGTGCCTGTATAGGCTAAATCTGTAAATCCGTCGCCATAGTAGCAAACATTACCAGCGGCCGTTTTTAGGCGTTTTAAGCCTCTCGGCGAATAGCAGCTTTTCAATTTGCGCGCACAAAAAAGCCCCGTCAAACCTGACGAGGCTTCTTCAAATTTTGATGTGAGGCTGTGGCTTACAAACCAGCCTTCGTTAGCTCCGCTTCAAATTCCGGCAGCGCTTTAAACAAATCTGCGACGAGGCCGTAATCCGCGACTTGGAAGATTGGGGCGTCTTCGTCTTTATTGATCGCTGCTATGACTTTGGAGTCTTTCATGCCGGCCAAATGCTGGATTGCGCCGGAAATGCCGACGGCGATGTAAAGTTCCGGTGCAACGGATTTACCCGTTTGGCCGACTTGCCAATCATTGGGAACGAAACCCGCATCAACGGCGGCGCGGGATGCGCCCATGGCTGCGCCGAGCTTATCCGCGATACCTTCAAGCAATTTGAAATTCTCGCCGGAGCCCATGCCGCGTCCGCCGGAGACAACGACTTTCGCCGCTGTTAATTCCGGACGATCAGATTTGGTCAGCTCTTCGCCGACAAATTCCGATTTCAACGCGCCAATGCCGCCATCTTTATCCGACGTTGAAGCAGAGCCGCCTTCACCTGCCGCTGCAAAGGCCGTTGTCCGCACGGTGACGACTTTTTTCTTATCCGAGGATTGTACTGTCGCCATGGCGTTACCGGCATAGATCGGGCGCACAAATGTGTCCGCGCTCTCAACGCCCGTTACCGAGCTGATTTGCTGCACGTCCAGTTTGGCGGCGACGCGCGGCATGTAGTTTTTATGGGTGGTGGTGTCCGGCGCGAGCACGGCGTCATAACTGTCCATGAGGCCGACAACGACAGTTTCCATGGCTTCCGCCAATTGACGCTCGAGGCTGGCATGGTCAACGCCGAGCACGGCGCGGACGCCGTCAATTTTGGCGGCTTGTGCCATCACGTCTTTGATACCTTTACCGGCGACGAGGATATCCACGTCTCCGCCCATCTTTGCGGCGGCGGTGACGGTTTTATGGGTCGCGTCTTTGACGGAGGTATTGTCGTGTTCTGCAATAACAAGAATGGCCATTAGATGACTCCTGCTTCGTTTTTGAGTTTATCGACGAGCGCGGCGGCATCTTCGACTTTAATCCCGGCTTCGCGCGCGGCGGGCTCTGTGACTTTCACGATCTTGAGGCGCGGGGCCGTGTCCACGCCGAGGTCGGCGGGCGTCTTGGCTTCAATCGGCTTTTTCTTCGCTTTCATGATGTTCGGCAGGGACGCATAGCGCGGCTCGTTGAGGCGCAAATCCGCGGTCACAAGGGCAGGCATTTGCAGCTTTACAGTCTGCAAACCGCCATCGACCTCTTTGACAACCGTGATGGAGCTGCCGTCAATCTTCATAGAATTTGCGGCTGAGCCAATCGGCCAATCCAGAAGCGCCGCGAGCATACCGCCCGTGGAGCCATAGTCATTGTCAATCGCTTGCTTGCCCATGACGATAAGATCTGCACCTTCAGCTTCGGCGACGGCTTTGAGCATTTTTGCGATGGCGAGCGGCTCGAGGTCGTCATCCGTTTGAACGTGAACGCCGCGGTCCATACCCATGGCCAGACCTGTGCGGATGGTTTCTTGCGCTTTTGCCGGGCCGATGGAGACGACGATAGTCTCTGTCGCTGTGCCGGCTTCTTGCAGGCGCACAGCTTCTTCGACAGCGATTTCGTCAAACGGGTTCATACTCATTTTGACATTGGAGAGATCGACGCCGGATTGGTCGGGCTTCACCCGCGCCTTGACGTTATAGTCAAGCACGCGCTTGACCGGGACCAGAACTTTCATGTGGTGGCTCCGTAAGAGTTAGAGTTCGTTGAGGCTCATATGCGACGGGAGAACCAAGGTTTCAAGCCGCCTAAAGCGGCGATTCCCCGCATGATGATTTTACGTGACTGCATGCGACTCCATGAGATGCTTAGCCGGATGCCGTTTTTTGGCGATCCAGAAAGCCGGGCGAAAGCTGACCATCAAAAGAGCGGCCGCAGGGCCAAGGGGCGAAAACCATGCGAGGACTGCGCAAAGACACGTGGTTGCGGATTGCAGCCAACGCGCCAGCCGCGCTTGCTTTGATACCGCTAACTCATAGGCGTTCAGGCTGAGCAGCTCTGCTCTTTTCAAAACATGGCCCTGCATCAGCGCGAGAATGGCGAAGGCTGCCGAAAAGAATAAGCTAAAATAAGCGATGATTTCAGCGGCATTCTTATAACTCATGATCCCGAGCTTGACGGAGCGCGAGAAGTCTTGCGTGAAAAGCGTGATTATATAGCCATAGAGGGATTCAAAGGCGAAACGCAGCGGGTAGGCCATAAAAAGGACGACGAAAATCAAGGCGGCGTTCAGGGCAATGATTTTTCTGTCCGCCACGCCATACCGGCGGAAAAACGTGTAATGCGCGTTCCATAAGCTCAATAAGACGGTGAACCCCAAGATGGTGGGGACAATGTTCAGTAAAAATTCGCGTAAGTCCGGCAGATTTCGCGGGGCGTCAACGCCGGAAATTAACATCCCCAATGCGATTGCGAAAGCGATATCCGAGAGATTCTCGATGCGCGTTACATTTGTCCCGCGCCATCGAAAATCCGGATCGTGATCCAGGCCTTTAAAGTCTTTTAGCTGCTCGCGTATCATTCAACTCCGCCGGATTGGCTGGCGGAAAAGCCGAGCGTGGCGGGATCAATATCGTCGCCTTGCCCGCTAATTAGCGGGGAGAGCGCGAAAGGCGCGGGTGGATTGGCCTCTATCGTCAACATGCCGCCCTTGTTTACAAATTTAGCGAAAGCCTCCACCGTTTCAGAATAAACTTCGGCTTGGACTTCATTTTCTGCGGCCATTGCGACGGCAAAGACAGCCATGCCCAAAGAGCGTTTGATATTTTTTTCGCTTTGGCCGGTCATTTCCGTTGCCAATTTCAACCCGCGTTCAACAATGGAATTATCTTCTAACGTTAGGCGGAAGTTCCGAAGTTTAAGCGGATCATAGGCGGCCATGACGCCCGGGGTCCCATCGGCTTCCATCATCGCTTGCATCTTTGCCGCCATCTCTTTGAGACCCTCGGCGGAATATTCGAAGTTGAGCTTGAAAGCGTCGTCAACGACCAACAAGCCATCAGACACGGCCATAGAATCATCTGCGCTATCCAGAGTTGTCACATTGCTCCCGGAAAATTTAACGGTCTCGAATCCTAAAGATTTTATGATGTCGTAACTACGACTAAATGACGGCACGTCCGACGAAGCGGATTTGACCGAAATAGCGCTCGGCTTTAGCGTTTGGCGCGTTACAATCTTTCCGTCTTTTTCTGTCGTCACACCTTCAATTCCGCCAAAATTAAATTCAAACCCTTCGGAGTCCAGATCCATCGTTCCGACCATGAGCTCCTCATAAGGTTTTTGGAACGCGTTCAGGTTTCCGACCACGCTTTCCATGACGCCATTGGCCGACATGGCCTGCGCGGCATCAAGTTTCGCGGCAATACTCAGACTGCGCGCGCTCATGCCTTTGAAATCTATCGTCATATCCTGCGCGCCGTTTTGCCCGCGTAACGTCAAGTCCAGCAACTCCATCGTAAGGTCGGCTTTGCCGAGACCGGTTTCATCCCGCTCTTCACCCCAAGCCAAAAAGTCCAGCGAGCCGGACATCTCGTCTGATGTCATCGTGACGTCTGTCATGGAGACCGCGTCAAACCCGATATCGCTATCGTCATAAGACCGTGTCCCGGACATAACGTCAATAATGGCGGAGGCTCCGATCTCTGAGGGCGTATTGATATTTAGCGTGGCGAATTGGAGTTGCAAATCTTCATCGCGGATTAGCGCGTCAGTCAGGTCCAAACGCGCATATCCGGGTGTTTCATCGCCCATGCTGGGGCAATGAAAGACGGCCGTTTTGGCGCGGAAGTTTGTGATCCCTTGCTCTTCAAAAACCAAATCACGATAGGTGACCAAGCCGCCGTTAAAGTCCCGCGCGCTGAATGTCATATTATTGGAACCGTTTTCACCCAGTCCCAATCCGGCCAAAGCGCCCAGCGCCTCCATTTCGTCAACCTCGCACGCTTTCGTTTGGAAATGTTTGGCGAAGACTGAGGCTTCGCTCTTTGACAGGTTTAACGCTGCGACGCCTTCCGATTTCAATGCACCTTGCCCCTTGTCTGCGGGCTTGCAGGCCCCCACACTAAGAAGGACGGCTCCGGCAACGGTGATTTTTAAAAGGGACGTATATTTAAGCGACATGGTCGGTTTCCTGAACTCAATTTTAGGCGGTGACGATAACACGCCCACACGCCCGAGCAAGGCGGATTTCCCGCTGCGGGATAATAGCGATTTGCGCGTGCTCTATGTCTTGTCCCAGCGGGCCAAACGAATTTCCCTCAAGGTGAAACCGAGCGCGCGAGAAGTCCATGTCGTCGTGCCGGGCCTGCGCGCCTTCGCGAAAGCGCGTGAGTTTGCAAAGCAGCAACGCGATTGGATTGATGTGCAATTGGAGGCCCTGCCGCCGCCGCAACCTTTTGTGCCGGGCAGAGAGATCTTATTTCAGGGGCAATCTTTTCGTCTCGTCAATCCGCCGGGCCGCGGGCGGGCACGGGTTGATCGCGTCGGCCTGAAAATCGTTGTGCCGAGTCCCGATTTGGAGAGCTTCCCCGGACGCGTGCGCCGTTTCCTAATCCGCGAGGCCCGCGCTGAATTAGAAGCGGCAAGCCATCATTATGCGGCGGAGTTGGGCGAGCGGGTCGGTAAAGTTTCCGTTCGAGATACAGAAAGCCGTTGGGGCAGTTGCATCACACGAAATGGCGAGGGGCATATTTCTTACTCATGGCGCCTGATTTGCGCCCCGCCGCAAATTCTCGAATATGTTGCAGCCCATGAATGCGCACATATGATTGAAGCCAATCACAGTCCTGCTTTTTGGGCCGTGTGTGACCGGATTTTCGATGATGTCAAAGGCGCGAAACGTTGGCTGAATAAACATGGACCAAAATTACATGCGGTCGGGGCAGAATTCTGATTTAAAAAGTTTATAATTTTGGAGAGCTACGTGCCCCTCATATCCCACAATATGAGGGGCAAGTGCCAGGCCGGTCCCACAAACACGACCTAACTGATACTCCCACATCTGAAACACAAAATAGACTTTGTGTTTCACTCTATCCACATCATTGATACGGAAATTCATCGGCCCCTTAATGTGCCTTTGCTGAACGTAAATTGAACGGAATTATTCTGTCTGATTTTGATACGTAAAGGGTAGGAATAGAACCAATCAGGTTCGAACAGGGAAAATATTCGGTGAATAATCCTGTTTAAGGCAATTGCCCTTCCAGCCGATTCAGCAGATTTTCAAGTTGCGTATTCTTGCGTGCCCAGTCCGGTTCTGTGGAAACGGGCAAGCGGGCGTCCGGCGCGTCTTTGAGCTGCGCCGTCATGGCGTCTTTGAAAATCATCGCGGGAATGCTGCCGCCCGTGACTTTTTGCATGGCGGCATTTTCATCGTCGCCGACCCAAACCGCTGTGACGCGGTCGGGTGCATAGCCGACAAACCAGGCATCGCGGAAATCATTCGTGGTCCCGGTTTTACCTGCAATCATATGTCCGTCGATACGGGCGCGGCCTCCTGTTCCGCGCTCGACGGCTTCCAGCAGCATGTAATTCATATCTGCGAGTTCTTGCGGGTTCAAAACGACAGCGCTGTTCGGTGCAATACGGTCATAAAGCGGCGTTCCGTCTGCTGTTGAGATTGAGAGAATGCCATAAGCGGTCCTCCGCGCACCCCAGCTTGCAAAGGGCAGATAGCTTTCGGCCACCCTTAAAGGCGTCTGCCCTTGCGCGCCCAAAGCGAGGCTTCGGTAAGGTTTAAGATTTTTCAGGCCCATCGCTTCCGCCGTGGCGACCACATTTTCCCGCCCGACCTCTTCACCCAGCGAGACCGCCACCGTGTTTATGGACTTGGCGAGCGCCTTGTGCAGGGTGATTTGCCCCAAATGTTTTTCGGTAAAGTTTTCTGGGGTCCAGTCGTCTATCGTAATGGGCGCATCAACCGCCGTATCCCAAGGCGATTTCCCGGCACGCAAACCCGCAAGATAAACAAAGGGTTTGAACGCTGATCCCGGCTGGCGCACGGCTTGGGTGGCGCGGTTGAACTGGCTTTGTCCGTAGTCAACTCCGCCGACGAGAGTGCGCACGCCGCCTGTGCCGTCCAGACTAATGATCGCCCCTTGTGTTGCGCCGCGTTCGGGGTCCAAATGCGCGGTGAGGGCCGTTTGGGCGGCGGATTGGGCGTCAATGTCCAAAGTGGTTTGCACGACAATATCTTGGGTCGGGACGCCGATACGGTCTTCTAAATCCGCCCAAACCCAATCCACGAAATATTGCGCGCCTTCCGTGTCTTTGGGACTGTGAATGGTGAGCGGTTCAGCCTTGGCGGCTGCGGCGATGTTTTCGCCCAGCAGGCCTTGCGCATCCATGGAGTCCAATATGACGTGTTGACGTTTTGTCGCGCGCTCGAAGCTGGCGACCGGGTTGGACCGCGACGGCGAATTTAGCAGGCCGGATAACATGGCGGCCTCAGCGAGTGAGAGCTCCGCCGCCGGCTTGTCGAAATAGCGCAGGCTGGCGCTTTCCAATCCCCAAGCGCCGCTGCCGAAATAGATGCGCGAGAGATACATCTCTAAAAGCTCGTCTTTCGTAAAGTCTCGCTCCAGCCAGATGGACATCATCATTTCCTGCGCTTTGCGGGACAGGGTCTTTTCTGGTGTCAGAAAAATATTCTTAGTCAATTGTTGAGTCAGCGTAGAGCCGCCTTGGACATAGCGTCCGGCACGGATGTTTTGCCAAAGTGCGCGGAGCATCGCGCGCGGGTCAATACCAACGTGATTGCGAAACCGCTCATCCTCTGTCGCGAGGAACGTCATGGGGATATGGAAGGGCAGTTTTTCTAAATCGACAGGCTGTTCTGCGGCGGCGCCGCGGATCAGAACATCGCGGCCGTTTCGGTCAACAATTTGGACGGAAACAGGGCGGTTACGCTCCCAAAGTTTTTTTGGATCAGGCAGGTCTTTTGCCGACATTGCGAAGCCTGCCAAAACTGCCATGCCTGACAGATAGGCGCAGGCCGTTCCCGCGAGGAATACATTTGTCAGGGCTTTGCGAGGTATGCGCATGAGACGAGAATAAACCAAGGCGATTAATCGCGCCTTAACCATACGAGTCTGCGGCGTTAAAATGCAGTTGTAAAAGCGGGCATAAAAAAAAGCTGCTCCGGAGAACAGCTTTTCAAAATTAGATTGTCGAATTGTATCAATCGCGGCCAAAGAGGCTCATCAAGATTTGGAACATGTTGATGAAGGCCAGCAGAAGCGAGGCTGCACCGAAAGCCTGCATTTTACCCTGCATGCTCGCATCATTCGCATAGGCATAATAGACGCGCTTTAAATGCTGCGTTTCCCACGCTGTGATGACAGCAATGGCAGCCAGCGCAACAACATTGATGATGGTCCCAAACATGCCGCCGCCAAAGACGCTAAGCGCCGGAACGAACATGCCGACAACGCCGATTAGGACATAGCCCATAAAAGCTGCGAAGGCGTATTTGACGACTGCGCCCAAGTTAAACTTGGTCGTGTAGCCAAATAGGGAAAGCGCGCCAAACATAGCAACCGTCATGAAGAAAATTTTCGCAACGATAGTCGGGCTGTAAGCGGCGGTTGCATAGGCCGACATAAAGACGCCCATCACGGCAGCAAATCCAAAGAGAAATGCCATGACGCCGGCTTTGGACATTGAGGGTAATTTTTTACCGACGATACCAAAACCAAACATAATCCCGAAGATCATACCGATCGCGACGACGGGGTTATAGATTAGACCCATCAAGGCCGGGTTCGTCATCATGGCTTGTCCGGTGAAGAAAGCGACGGTCGCTGTAACAGCCATGGCCATGGCCATATAGCGATAGGTGCCGAGTAGAAAAGTCCGTAGACCGAGGTCGGTTTGGGCGCCTGTCCCGACATTAGTTGAATTAAATTGGTTCATGACAACTCCTTTAACAATTTATCGCCTCTTTACGTCGTATCGACGTTGCGATGGCTTTGCCCTTTATATAGGCATTTTTCGGGAAAATACAAATACTCCTCTGCTATAATAAAGTTAAGGTTAAGCTATGGAATTCCGAAATCTCGGACGTACGGATATCAAGGTCTCTTCAATCTGTCTTGGCACTATGACGTGGGGCCAGCAAAACACGGAAAAAGAGGCCCATGAACAGCTCGATTACGCGCTGGAACGGGGCATCAACTTTATCGATGCCGCCGAAATGTATCCCGTACCGGGACGCGCTGAGACACAAGGCCGCACAGAGCAATATATCGGCACATGGATTGAGGCCCGCAAAAACCGCGATAGATATGTCCTTGCCACCAAAGTCACGGGTCGGTCGGGCATGACGTGGACGCGGGACGGCGATGTGCCGATGACACGTCATACGCCCGCGCAAATTGATGAGGCGGTGGAGAAATCCCTGAGGCGCTTGAAAACTGACTATATAGACCTCTACCAGCTGCATTGGCCTGACCGCCCGATGCCCGGGTTCGGATTTGACAGCTATTATGATTATGACACGGATGATATGGTGCCGCTGGAGGAGATTCTCGGTGCGTTGTCTCGTCATGTCGAAAAAGGCAATATCCGTCATCTCGGCGTTTCGAATGAGACGGCTTGGGGGACAATGAAATTTTTAGACATTGCAAAGAGATCCGGTTTACCGCGACTAGTGTCCAACCAATGTGTTTACAGCCTCATCGCGAGGCGATTTGATTATGACCGTGCGGAGGTCGCGATGCGCGAAGATGTTGGCCTGCTGGCCTATTCCCCGCTCGCCATGGGCATGCTCACGGGGAAATATGATGATGGCAAAATGCCGAAAGGGTCTCGCGGCGATCTGTTTCCGCAGTTTCTTGAAGGCTATAAGTCATCGGAAGCTGCTTGGCTGGATTGTAACGCGACAGCGCGGGAGCTGGGTCTCACGCCAACGCAGTTTGCCTTAAAATTTGTGGAATCGCGGGCGTTCCTCACGAGTAACATTATCGGCGCGACCAGCCTGGCGCAGCTCAAAGAGAACATTGACGCGCATGAGATTAAATGGACGGATGATATGGAAAGGGAAGCTGACCGCCTTCACAAAACCTATCGTTGCCCAACCGGACGCTAGGCGCGGATGAAACTCTTTGCCGCCATATTCCTGCCTGAAAAAATTGCGGGAGACGTTGTCCGCGAGCAAAAAGGCGTATCCGGCGCGCGCTGGGTCAGCGAAGACAGGCTGAATATTACCTTGGCGTTTTTTGGCGACGTTGACGCCGACCATGCGGAATTACTCGACCATGAGATCGGAACACTGCGCATGGGTAGTTTTGAGCTTAATCTGGAGGGCGGCGGGCATTTTGGCAAAACGGAACCGCACGCGATTTGGGCGGGGGTGTCGCCGTCTCCGGCGCTCACGCGGCTGAATAAGCATTGCCGCCACGCGGCCCGCCGCGCCGACATCCAAATGGAAGCCCGCAAATATACCCCGCATGTGACCATGGCTTACATGAAGCCGCGCTCGCCGCTTGACCGGATAGTGTCATTTGAACAGCGCCTTGCAGACTGGTCAGCGCGGCCATTTCTCGTGGATCAATTCAGCCTCGTCTCCAGCCACCCTAAAAAGCGCGGCGCGAACCTTTACCGCGAAGAAGCCGTCTTTCCCTTATTGGGGGAGGGCGTGGTCCCTTAACCCGCCCTGGGCCTGAATGGTCGCACTTCCCGGCTTGACCATGCAAAGCCGCGAGGCTACACGCCCGCTTCCCAAGGACGTGCCCAGATGGCGGAATTGGTAGACGCGCTAGCTTCAGGTGCTAGTGTCCGTATGGACGTGGAGGTTCGAGTCCTCTTCTGGCACCAGATTTTCTCTTGTCTGCCTCCATAAGTATTTGAAATTACTTATTATTTCCTGAGAAAACCTTACCTTCCCTCAAGAATCCTAACGTTTTGGGCCACTTAATGGGCTACAAAATGGGATACATTATGAGCGAGATGAAGACCCTCGATCAATATCTGAAACAGCGCAAAGGGCGCTGGTATTACGTCCGGCGCGTGCCGTTGCGCTATGCGGATGTCGATACGCGGCGGATTATCAAGACTGCACTGAAGACCAGTTCAAAAGAAGTGGCGCGCGCTCGGCGAGATGCGCTTGCAGAAGCTGACGATCTTTATTGGTCTTCTTTGACGATTGGTTCGCCTGGCTCGCAGAACGGTGCGGTGTCCCGATATCGAGCGGCTAAGGCAGGCGCCTTCGCGCGGGGTTATATCTATACACCAGTAGAAGAGATGGCCGTTCAAAAGGATATGATTGAGGTCATAGATCGCTTGCGAACGCTAGAGAGCAGTCTTGGGACACGGCAGGAGACAGTTGAGACGGATGCGCTGCTCGGTACAGCTCCCAAAGCATCAATCACCATTATCCCCCTCTTGTTCGATTTATAGACCTATCAGAACTAGACGGAAACTTACTGCTAAGTCCCGAGAACCCTATGGATCTATCTCTTTCCGCTGAAAGAATAGAGTCTTGGGATTGGTCGCAGGCGGGGTAGTGAAACCGCATTTCTACCGGAGGCGCTTGAAATCGTTGAAACGCCTCCTTCGCCTATTGGTCGCACGATCATGTGGTCAATTCTTGCGTTTTGCGTCTTTGCGGTTTTGTGGTCGATCTGGGGGCGGATTGACATTGTTGCGACGGCGCAGGGTCAAGTTGTTGCCAAGGGGCAATCGCGTGTTGTTGAAGCCCGCGAAATGGGCGTTGTGACGAAACTCAATGTTCGAAACGGAGACATTGTAAAAGCTGGCGACGTCCTAGTTGAGCTAGACCCGACGATTGCGAGCGCTGATACAGGCGCCGTAGAAAATGAACTCCGCCAAGCTGAAGTGCGCGCCGCTTTGGCAGAAGGAACACTGGCATATTTGAAGAACGGGTCTCGCAAGTTATCACTCCCAGCGGGTTTGCCATCTGACCTAGTTGATGTCTCTCACAGACAACTTCAAAGCCGTATATTGGCATTTGAACAAGAGGAGCGAACGTTACGGGATGAAGTTGCACGGGCTAAGGCCGCGAGAGAAAGTGCTCAACGCGAAATCAATAGACTGAAAGATACACTGCCGCTTATTCGTGAACGATACGAATCCTACAAACGCCTCGCGGATGAGGGGCTTGCGCCAAAAATCGAAGCGATGCGCTTACAAGAGGAGCTGCTGACGCGAGAGAAGGACCTTGATGTTTCTCGAGGGCGTTATGAGGAGACGCTCAAGGGGATAGAAGGTAGCGAAAGTCGTATGCTGTTACTTCGGACCCAATTCAAACGGGATGCGCTTGTTCAACTTGGTGAGGCCGAAGCTATTCGTGCAGATCGCCAAGAGGCCAAGCGGAAAGCCGAGCTGCGAGATACGTGGCAGTCGATACGCGCGCCTGTTGATGGCGTCATAGTTTCGTCAAAGATTTCAACCATCGGAGAAGTCATACAGCCCGGAGACCCCATCATGTTGGTGGCTCCAGCTGATGACAACCTGATCGTACGAGCCTCTATCCTGAACAAAGATATCGGGTTTGTAAAAGTTGGGGACCCTGTCTCTATTAAGCTTGAAGCTTATCCTTTTACACGTTACGGCTTAGTGTAAGGGACACTCACTATGATCGCTGCAGACGCAGAAATCGACGAACGATTGGGGCCGGTGTTCCCGGCCGAGGTTGAGCTCAAGCAATCTTGGCTGGGCGAGGGGGACTTTAAGCGCGAGATACAGCTTGGGATGAATGCAACAGCCGAGGTGAAGACTGGTGATCGCCCGATTTATGATTTTATCCTCTCGCCGATTGCGAAACGGACGCAGGAGGCGGCTCGTGAGCGGTAGGCGCCGAATTATAAAATCAAAAAAGCTCAGTCGAGGGGTCATAGGTGTAACCTTGTTTGCTTCAGTAATTGTTTTGTTGTTGTCTCCTTTCCTGGCGACTCAATTGTATAATAACTTTCTTTTACATAAGTGGCAGTCTCAATTGGATAGGCTTGAAGAATTAAATTCTATTGAAAAGTCGTCAGTTATGGAAAAATCTGCTCAAATTTCTTTTGATCCAGGAAGTGGAAACTACTGCGTGTTTACAGCTCAGCGAGTTTACAGTGGCGCCGATTTGGAGCGTCTCATGGTGTTTCTAGCTCGTTATGACTTTTACCCTGCAAAGGAAAGAGATGATGATATGATGTCTAAGACGAACGTGTTTTTGAAATCAGGTAATGTTCATATATATCTAGAGGATGGGCCTCATGAGAATGTTTTTGATACAAGGTGTGGGTAAAGTTTATGTCCTCTAATTATCTAAGAACAGCACGAGAACGTCGTCAAAGTATTATCGATGACAATAATCCAAATGATAGATTTTATTTTGAGCATCAGACAGTTGGGGATGTTGATGCTTTGTAACCGTTTAACTTTCCTCATTATAGTTCCACGGCAGTAGTTTGTCGAGGTCTGAAATTTTGGTGTCTTGGATATTGGCCAGAGTACTTGTCAGCCAGCTTTGCGGGGTTACACCGTTCAGCTTGCAAGTCTCGATGAGTGAGTAGCAGATGGCCGCGGACTTACCGCCTTTCTCTGAACCCAGGAACAGATAGTTCTTTCGGCCAATGGCAATGGGCCGCATGGCGCGTTCTGCGGTGTTGTTGTCGAGTTCCAGAAAACCATGTTCCAGATAAGGCCGCACCTTCGGGATACGCGTCAGGGCATAGCGGATCGCGCCCGCCAATGGCGATTTACCAGAGATATGGGTGAGCTGCTTTGATAACCAGCTTTCAAGGTCATCAAGAATAAGTTTTGACTGTTGCTGACGCAGAACTACGCGTTCGCTCGGCGGTGAGCCTCGCACCTGTTTCTCGATTTTATAGAGCTGTGCAATCCGCTCTATCGCTTGCCCTGCAATGGCGGAGCCTTGCGCCTCAAAGACATCAACAAACTTTCTGCGGATATACGCAGACTAACCCGGTTAAGACCCAACGCCAAAATCCCCGAAGGAATGCTGACGGCGGGTTTACCATAGCACTCACTTCGTTTCCTCATTCTCTAGCTTTTCGCAAATCTACAAATCTTGCGTCTGGATCGTCTGGCGGGTCTGCCGTATACCCCGACCCAAGTTGTTGTGGCCTTCCGACAGAATAAAGCCAACCTCGCCGAAAATTCCCGGGTCACTAATGTCGTCATTGATAACTATAATCAGCCTGAGCGTTACAGCGTTGATTTCTGGGTTTTGATCTACGGCAAAATAACCGCTTTGATCACAACCATCTTGTCGGAAAACGAAATCAAGGCGTGACCATGGCGGTCAAGATGGACACGGAAGAGAGCCGTGAAAATAACCATCGTATCGATCATAATTATTTCGGGCCAAGGCCTATTTTGGGATCCAATGGCGGTGAAACCTTACGGATTGGCACGAGCCATTTTTCGCGGTCTTTTTCCAACACAACCGTAGAAAATAACTATTTTGATCGGTGCGACGGGGAGTTGGAAATCATCTCCAGCAAATCCGCCGGTAATAAAATTATCAATAACACGTTTTTCGAATCTCGCGGAACGCTTACCATGCGCCACGGCAACGATACGCTTGTCGAGGGCAATGTTTTCTTTGGTAATGACGTCGATCATACCGGCGGTGTTCGCGTCATCAATGCGCGGCAAACGGTTCGTAATAATTATATGGAGGGTCTGAAAGGCACACGGTTTGGCGGCGCTTTCGTCGTGATGAACGGCGTTCCGAACGGGCCAATCAATCGGTATGACCCGGTCATCGGATCGAAGATTGAAAATAATAGCCTGATCAATAGCGACAATCTTCAGCTCGGGGCCGGCGCTGATGAAGAGCGCAGCGGGCCGCCAAGCGACACGACCTTTGTGGACAATTTGATCTATAATGAAGATGGCCGCGATGTCTTCACTGTCTATGATGATATGTCAGGAATTGATTTTCAGAATAACGTTTTGGCATCTATGGACCCGCCCGAATTCACAGGTGGTTTTACGCGCGAGAAAGTGACGCTGAACCGAGCCAAAAATGGTTTGATGTATCCACAAGGGGCCATCACAGCCGGCGCCAGTCGCGACCTTGAAGTGACGACGAAAGACATGACGGGCGTGTCTTGGTATCCAAAGACGGAGCCTAACATTCCTTTCGGATCCGGAAAGACAATAAATGTAAATTCGGATGACGGCGAGTTGTTCGCCGCCGTTCAGTCGGCAGAAGCCGGAGATATATTGGTGCTCAGCGCGGGTGATTATGTCGTCGATAAATTCCTGAAAGTCGGGAAGCCTCTCACGTTTAAAGGGAATGGGATCGTCAATCTCAGTTTTGAACGCTCTGCGCTTTTCGAGATTCTGGATAGTGGTAGCCTTCAACTCATCGACTTGGACATTTCCGGCAAAGACGCGCCTGACTATAAAGGAAACGCGGTTATCCGAACGCAGCCCTATGCCATGCTACAAAATTACCGCCTTAAAATTTTGGACACAGATTTTTCAGATCTCGACGTCAACCAATCCTTTAATGTGTTCACCGGAGCGAAGGGCACATTCGCAGATAATATTCTCGTAAAGGATTCTAACTTCGAGACAGTCTCAGGCGGCATTTTCAAACTTGATACCGAGAATGATGACTACGGTATTTACAATGCCGAATATCTGACCATTGAAAATTCGAATTTCAAAGATGTCGAAGGCGCATTGGTCGATTATTATCGCGGCGGCCGCGATGAAAGCACCTTTGGCCCGCATTTTTACATGACGGGGTCCTCCTTGAAAAATGTTGGCAAGGGCTCACGCAATAAATCCAAAGCCTCCATTCATTTGCACGGGGTTCAGGTGACAAATATATTGGGCAACACATTTGACTCGAATTCTCCCTTCCTCATCACGCACACAGTAAGTGAACCGAAAACGAAAATTTTTGACAATAAATTTGTGGATACGCCTGCGCCGCGCGTCATTGAATTAAATAGCGGTTTGCCGCCCACTGCGGTCATCACCGATAATGAAGGATTGAACCCATAATGCGTCGCCTAACGCTTGGTTTTTTTTCTGCTTTCGCCCTGACGGCTGGATTGACGGCTTGCAAAGCGCCTGTGCAATCGGGGAGCACTATGCAGTCTCAACAAATAAACGGATTTGACAAAACCTTGGCACAAGCTAAATCCAAGGTTGATACACGCTTGGGCAGCTCGCTGGATATACCAACGCCTCTAAATCCAGGCGGGGGTTACACCCATGAAACGCACAAAGCGAATGGGTTTCTTCTCTATGATGTCGGGCAGCTTTATAAGCTGACAGGCGATAAGAAGTATGCGGAGTTTGCGGGCCTAGCCATGATGGAATACGCAGACGTCTATCCGAGCTGGGGTTTGCATCCTGCGAAAAAAGAACAATCTCCGAGACGTATGTTCTGGCAGAATTTGAACGAGAGCATGTTCTTGCTCAACATCGCGCAAACTTACGGCGCCATCAAAGATACATTTACGGATGAGCAACGGGACAAGATTGAAACAGATTTGCTCCGGAATATGGCTGACTTCCTATCCGTTGGCGCGCCCGAAACTTTCAACAAAGTGCATAATCACGGTACATGGGCAACGGCGGCTGTTGGCCTGACGGGCTATGCCATTGGCGATGATGAATATGTCGAGCAGGCTTTGCTCGGATTGGATAAATCAGGGGAGGCGGGGTTTCTCAAGCAGATGGATGTGCTGTTCTCACCGGACGGCTATTACAATGAAGGTCCATATTATCACCGCTTTGCATTGAAGCCCTTTATTATTTTTGGCAAGCCGTTCAAAAAAATAATCCGGAACGGAAGATATTTGAAAAACGCGACGGTATTCTCAAAAAGGCAACTTACGCCTTGGTTCATCAAGCCTATGGCGGACTGTTTTTCCCGATCAATGACGCGATCAAAGAAAAAGGCATTCGCACCGATGAGTTGCTCAATGCAGTTGCCATTGTATATGACCTCACGGGAGATACAGGGCTTCTCTCCATTGTGCAGGAGCAGGATACGTTCGTGCTGACTCCCGAGAGCCGAAAACTAGCCGCTGATCTTGCGGCCGGTAAAGCGACACCTTTTGACTATAAATCCATGCGCTTGGGCGATGGTCAAAATGGCAATCAAGGCGCGCTTGACATCCTGCGAGCCTCCGACGATCCGAATGGCTTGGCCGTTGTGGTCAAGAATACCTCCCAAGGTTTAGGCCATGGGCATTTCGATAAAATGGGCTTGCTGGTTTATGATGCCAAGCATGAAATTTTACTGGATTATGGCGCGGCGCGCTTCCTCAATATCGAAGCGAAATATGGCGGGCATTATCTACCGGAGAATAATAAATTCGCCAAACAAACCGTCTCGCACAACGCGCTGGTCGTGGATGAAACAAGTCATTTCAACGGTGATGTTGATGTCGGAAATGCGAATTGGCCAACGGTTGGTGAATTCATCAATGAGGAAGGCCTCAAGGTCACATCGGCAGAAATTGCTACCGCTTATGATGGTTTCCGTCTCGGCCGAACGGTTGCCATGATTGAAGACGCGGCTTTCTCCGGACCGATTATTATTGATCTGATGGAAGCGCATGCCGAAGAGACGCACCAATATGATCTCCCGTTTTTCTATAAGGGGCATGTGGTAGAAACCAATTTCGATCTACAAGGTTATGCCACCTCCCGCGCTCCGTTAGGCGATAAAAACGGATACCAATATCTTTGGAAAACCGCCCAAGCCAATCCTGTGAATGCGATGTCGCAAATCACATGGTTGCTGGATAAAAAATTCTATTCCGTCACCTCCGCCGTTCCTGCGAATTCAAAAGTTGTGTTTACGGAGGTCGGCGCGAATGATCCCAATTTCAATTTGATACCTGAAAAAGGATTTATGCTCCGCGCGAAAACAAATGAGGGCGTCTCTTTTCTGTCCGTGATCGAACCGCATGGCGACTATAACCCGATGCTTGAATATACGATTGGCAGCCATAGCGCAGTCAAATCTGTCAAGCATTACGAATCCGGTGCGGATGAGTTGATTGTTATCGAGACAAAAGACGGCCAGACCGTCGCACTCGGCCTCGCGGGCGATCAGGACCCGTCCCTATCTCACAGTGTGGATGTAAACGGCCAGACCATGAGCTGGACAGGTGCGGTGAAACTCTTCAATTCCGAAGCGCATATGGCAGCCAAGAAATAGAGCCATAGTCAACGCCGCGCTCTTGTGGGTGCGGCGAGCCGTTCATAGCCTAGACATTTAAATTTGAGACACATCTTATGACCTTTAATGCCAAACCGATTTCAGATGCACTGCTTTACGCGCGCCGCGCTTGCAAAGCGATTGATGGGTTCCCGGCTGAGCTGCCTCAGACATTGAACCAAGCCTATGCTGTTCAGCTCTGCGCGATTGAGGATTGGGATGCGGATGTTGTCGGGTTTAAGGTTGGCGGCGTCCCGCCGAAATTCCAAGATCAGTTTCCAACGATCTGGCAAGCCGGACCGATGTTCGCAGACCAAAAATATGTTGTAAAATCCGGTCAATCCATTGAGGTCACAGTCTTTGAGGGCGGATTCGCAGCCTATGAAGCCGAGCTGGTCTTTGAGCTTAAAAATTTGGATAAATTAGATAAGCCGCTTGAAACGATTGCAGAAACACACGCTTTTATTTCCCGCGTCTATTTAGGCGCTGAAATTGCGAGCTCGCCGAATATCCGGGTGAATGAATTGGGACCGGGATCCATCATTTCCGATCTGGGGAATAATGCGGGCGTGGTCTTGGGGCCGGAAGCCCCGCTCTCAATTTTGGATGATTTCTCAAAGCTGGAAGTCGTGCTGCATATTGATGATGTCGAGATCGGCCGCGCGACGCCGAACCCGGGCGAGAATGGCCCGATGGGCGCGCTGCGCTTTATCCTCAACCACATTATCAGCATGAAGGGCCGGATGGATATTCCTGAAAATTGCCTCATCTCCAGCGGGGCAATCACGGGTGTGCATCAGTCGCATGCCGGAACGAAATCTACGATTAAGTTCGGTGATCTTGCCGAATATGAACTGAGAATGGTGCCGCGCAAGCCTGCTGCTCGCGCCTAACCCAATCCGGCCTGCTGTGCGTGTTGCAGCACGGCCTGAAGGGTCGCTTCCGGAATGCCGTCTTCATAAACATAGCTCGGCGCGGTGAGACTCATCGCCGCCATGACCTTGCCATCAAGGCCAAAGATCGGCGCGCCGATGCAAGTTAATCCACGCGAAATTTCTTCATTATCTATGGCGTAGCCTTGCGCCCGGACGCGCTCCAGTTCTGCAAAAAGATCCTCGGCCTTGGTAATGGTGGCTTCGGTGTGAGCGTCCAACGGGCCCTTCAGAACCCGCGCCCGGAGCGCATCGGACCCATGCGCCAAATGCACTTTCCCCATCGCCGTGCAGTGTAGAGGGAAAGACTTGCCGATTTCAGAATGGAGCCTCAATCCAAAATCACTCGGCTCAATCTTATCTATATAAATCCCGCTATCTTCTCCGCAAATGCTCAAGGTCACAACATTACCGAGCGTGTCGTGCAGGGCTTTCAAAGCCGGGCGGCAGCTTTGCCGAATATCCAAATTTGATGTCACCTGCGCGCCCAGCGCCGCCAATGAAAACCCGCCGCGATAGGTTTTCGTTTCGGGCTCATAAGTGAGCACACCGAGCGCGGTCAGCTCTTTCAAAAGTCGATGGGCGCTGGATCGGGGTAGGCCGCTACGTTTCAGAATTTGTGTGAAATTTAACCCATTGGCTTGCTCGGCAACGACATGCTCAATAATCGTGAAGGCATTGGCGAGGGACGACATATTTTGTGGTCTTTCAGCTTTTAAATTGCCGCATTGAGGATTGACTCTCCCGGCATTTTTTATCATTATTCCGTATAAGGAATTATGTTCCAAATATGGAACTGTCAATATAAAAGACGTCAGGGGAAAGTAAGAGGGCCAAACGCGCCTTACCTCGCCCCAAATCGTCCTCACTGAGGAAAGCACCATGAGTGAACTTATAGCCGCCTTGGAAGCCAAAAAGGTTGTCCCTTTGGTCCAATCGGATGACCCGAAAACCGCGTTGAAAGTCTCTGAAGCCTTGCTGGAAGGCGGGCTCGAAGTTCTCGAAGTTGTGCTCCGCACCGACAAGGCCTTGGATTGCCTTGAAGCCATCGCCAAAGAATTCCCGCACGCGCATGTCGGTGCGGGCACGGTACTCAGCGAAGATCAGAGCCAAGAAGTCGCGCGCCGCGGCGCAACCTTTATTGTGTCGCCCGGACTTGACCCGGCATCCGTGAAATTCGCGCAATCCATCGACATGCCGATTTTGCCCGGTATCTCGACAGCGACCGAACTACAGCAAGCTTGGAATATGGGTTTGCGCACAGTGAAACTTTTCCCGTCCTCGCTCGTGGGCGGACCGAAAATGATCAAAGCCTTGTCGTCGGTTTTCCGCGATGTGCGCTTTATGCCAACCGGCGGCGTAAATCCCGGGAACCTGAAAGAGCATATTGACGTGCCTGCCGTGCTCGCCTGCGGTGGGTCCTGGCTCACCCCTAAAGACGCGATCGACTCCGGCGACTTCGCGGCCATCACAAAATTAGCAAAAGACGCCATCGCAATTGCGAACGCATAAGAGGACCTTACCCAATGACTGACTTTCTATCTTTCGGCGAAATCATGCTGCGTCTTCGGACAAATGGCTATGAACGCTTTTTCCAATCCCCATCTTTCGAAGCCACATTTGGCGGCGGTGAGGCCAACGTGGCCGTATCGTTGTGTAACTACGGATTGGACGCAGGTTTCATCTCGGCTTTGCCGGATAACGACATCGGCCAGAGCGCGATTAACTCACTCCGCGCGCTCGGTGTCAACACAGAACACGTCCGCCGTTCCGGTGAACGTGTTGGGATTTACTATCTGGAAACAGGGGCCAACCAGCGCGCCTCCAAAGTCATTTATGACCGTGCAGCATCTTCCATCTGCGAAGCCAAAGTCGGCGATTTCGATTGGCCGACAATTTTCAAAGGCGCGAAATGGCTCCACATCACAGGCATCACGCCTGCGTTGTCACAGGGCTCCGCTGATCTGTCCATGGAATGTGTGAAGGCCGCGCAGAAAGCCGGGCTGACCGTTTCCTGTGATTTCAACTTCCGCGGCAAGCTTTGGAAATATGGCAAGACCGCCCCTGAAGTCATGCAAGACCTCGTCAAATATGTCGATGTCGGTATCGCGAATGAGGAAGACTGCCAGAAGTCTCTCGGCATTTCTGTCGACGTGGATGTTGAAAGTGGTTCCGGTCATTTGGACCTCTCCAAATATGAAGAGCTGTCACAGAAAGTTCTCGATATTTATCCGGACATGCACACCATCGCGATTACGCTTCGCGCGGCCGTCAACGCCAATATCAACGGCTGGTCCGCCTGTATGCGCGACAGCAAGAACGGTTTCCTGTCGTCCAAGAAATATGAGCTAACCGATATCGTTGACCGTGTCGGCGGCGGCGATAGCTTCGCCTCTGCCTTTATCGCGGGCATGAACCTGTATGAAGACCGTCAGCAAAGTCTCGAATTTGCTGTCGCGGGCAGCGCTCTGAAACATTCCGTTTTGGGCGACTTCAACCGCGTGAACCGCAAAGAAGTCGAAGCCCTTATGGGAGGTGACGGATCCGGCCGCGTTCAACGCTAGGCTGATCTGTGACTACATATTAGGGTCGTTCTTTCAGACATAGGACAGGTTAGCGCTTTCTGACTGGTCTGGAGGACGGTGTGTCTAGGTTTGTTTTGTAGCGCAAACAAATCGGGGCCGGATGGCGAGAGCTGAACCCTCTGGAACGGGGGCATGACGAAGATATTTGATTGAGAATCAAATATCGAGAAACCGAACAGCTTTAGCTGTTCGGCGCTTCGTTGTATTTCATTCCCCAAATGAAATACGGTCACTTCGCGTGGCCGTTATCCGAAAGCACCGCCGCGTGCCAAGCAATTCGCGCAAGCGAAATGCGGGGATTGGTTGGCCCGACAAGCCAATCAAGGCGAAAGCCACGAAAACAAAGATGAAAGACCTACCCTTGGCAAGCCTTCGTGGCTGCCGCCACGCGGACAGTCCTGATTTATTTAAGTTTCGGCAGTCACGCGATGGGCTGTGAGGGATGACACATGTTCGTTTCCGCTTCACAATTCAGACCTCAGATTAAATGAGTTTTAAGGGCCAAGAGTTATAGAAAATGAATGACCTCCTCTGATATCAATGAGCCAATAATCGAGAGTTCTAATGCTAATCGAGTTCAGACCTATATCGCTTTGAGCGTGGTGGCTCTAGTCTTCAGCGTAGGAATTCACGACTTTTTGCAGGAAGGCAACCTTTGGATTTTGGGATTAAGCATGATCCTATTTGCGATAAAATGCGGGATCTATTTCGGGATGATGTCCATGTAACACGCAAGGCAATTTATAGGCAAATCGGTTACAAGAAATACCAGATTTTAGCATTTTCCGATTTTACTTACGCCTTTTTTGAAGACGCAGATGCAGCTTATCTTGTATTTGGAACCGAGGTTTTGACAGATTTCATAATTACGGATCAACATCATAACTTTGCAAAGCTAAAAGCCTTGCTGAGACAAACCAGCCAAATACACCTAAAACATCACGGTTACATAATCGCTGATCGGGAATCGCTGTCTCGAACAGATAATCTAGGGTGTTTAGACTGCAAAAAACAGTTCGCCTATTCAGACATCAAGCAATGGAGTGCCGTAACCACGGGATGGCTTTTCAAGAAAACGAAGACAGAGCAGCCCATCTGTCCAAGTTGCCGGAAAGAAAACTCCCTCGTTGTTTCTAAGGCCGGTAAACTTACGGGAGAAGGACTCCAGTCAATGAATGCTCTTCGGGATTATGCAAAGCCGTCGTAACCTCAACCCGCCAAACGTTCCTTCAACATAGGCAGCAACTTTTCATTCGTGACCAGCGGATCGCCGTCATAGGTTGCGTCGCCGCCTGAGAGGCTCTCGACGGCGCATCCGGCTTCTTGGCAAATCAAGATGCCTGCGGCGACATCCCATGGCGCGAGGCCCCGTTCCCAGAAGCCGTCATAGCGGCCTGCGGCTGTCCAGACGAGGTCGAGGCTGGCCGCGCCCATGCGGCGAACGCCGGCGGAGGAGCCCATGACTTTGTGAAGCTCTTTCAGGAATTTCGTATGACCGGGACGGCCCAAAAACGGGATGCCTGTTGCGAAAATACTGTCTTGGAAAATATCGCGCCGAGCAGGTCGCAAGCGGCGATCTGCCCCGCCGCGTGTGCCGTCGTTGACGAATGCGCCTTTGCCTTTTTCGGCCATGAACATTTCATCCGTGATCGGATTATAAACCATGCCCGCCACAATCTCGCGCGGGCTGTCGTCGATTTCACGCTCGAGCGCGATGGAGATCGCAAAGTGCGGAATGCCGTGAAGATAATTCGTCGTGCCGTCCAGCGGGTCAATGATGAAACGATGGGTCTTGTCAGAGCCTACAATCTCGCCGCCTTCTTCGAGCAGGAATCCGTATCCGGGCCGCGCTTCGGAGAGCATTTCGACCAGCGTCCCCTCGCATTGCTTATCAGCGCGCGAGACGAAATCTGCAGGGCCTTTTCGGGCAACCTGCAAATGCTCGACCTCGTTAAAATCACGCAGCAATCTGCGGGACGCTTTCCGCGCCGCCGCTTGCATGACGGTCATTGTCGAAGACATTCCACTCATGATCTAAATTTCCTTATGAAGGCTTCAAATGTTTTTGTGACGAGTAATATAAATAGAACTAGAAAGGAACCAAACAGGGCCATGAATGACCAGAGCCCCCACTCATAATTGTCAAAAAACTCGACAATATAAATAGTTGGTATTATCGCCATTATGGTCGAACCCATGACGAGAACAAATGTAATCAATGCGTCAAAGACGAAACCTATCAATGACCGAAGAAACAAATCAATCCGCACGCTTAACGTAGGATCCATCCGTCGTATTGATCAAGAGGCGTTCTCCAACGCCTACGAAAGGCGGGACGGTCGTCCGCGCGCCATTGGACAATGTCGCAGGCTTATATGAATTCGCCGCCGTCTGACCTTTGACAACAGGCTCTGTGTCCTGAACTTCGAGGATGACTTGCTCGGGTAGGGCAATGGTGATGGGGCGGTCTTCATAGAACTCGACTTCGACTTCCATGCCGTCCGTGAGATATTGCGCTTGGTCGCCGATAAATTCGGACTGCAACATAATCTGCTCATAATTCTCAGCGTTCATAAAGACGAGCATGTCGCCTTCGGGATAGAGGTAGGTGTGCTTTTTTTGATCGAGGCGGACGCGTTCAACCGTTTCCGCCGCACGAAACCGCTCATTTAATTTACGCCCGTCGAGCAAGTTTTTCAACTCGACCTGATTAAAGGCGCCGCCCTTACCGGGTTTGACCGCATTACATTTCACCGCAACCCAGAGCGTGTCTTGGTGCTTGATGATATTGCCTTGGCGAATTTCATTGCCGTTCATTTTCATGGTGGCGGTCCTTAAATCTTGTAAAGTGAGCGGGCCTTAACAGCGCAGCTAGCGATGGGCAAGGCGCAGCGCGCAGGCTCTTGATGTACATATTCAAAACAAAAACAGCTGCCTTTTGAGGAGGTAGCTGTTTGAGCTCAGGATAGGGAGGAAGTTAGTTCTTAGCTAAGGCCCCATCAATCTTGGTGACGTTATTTTTGACGTTACGCTCAATCAGCAAACGCCGTGGATCGACAACAACATGTGTCGGTGCTTTATCGACCGTGATCGTGGCCGTAAAGATGCGCGCGGTTTCATCCTCGCCTTCTAGGGCCAAAGAGTTTTCATCCGTGACCCGAACCCGCTCTAGTTTGAGCCACTCATCGCCAAATGTATCTTCGGGATCGGTGGTATATAGGCCGATCTCAATCCATTCATTGAGACCTTCGCCGTCCATTTTGGCCACAGACGTTTCCTTGCCGTCCTCTTCCGAGGCAATCAATTTGTCGACCTGAATTTGGACAGTTACGTCATATCCACCCTCTGCATTTGGCGTTGTCTCAGGCTCACCATCCGCCGCAAAAGCGAGATCCCAAAAGGTGATGCGGTCCCAATAATCCGTGATTAACTGGTCATAATCAGGACCGGCTGCGTCTCGTAAATATTGCGTAAGCTCCAACGTCGTAGGATACGGCTTTCCCTTTTGTCCGTAATCCACGACGAATTTTCGGATGGCGCTCTGCATTTTCTCTTCGCCCATATATTGTTTGAGACCCCAAAAGACCCAGCTGGCTTTATTATAGACGAGATATTGCTGATTTTCGGCTTTGGCCAATGGCGGCTCGTCATCACTGTCCATGGCGCGGCTAACCAGATAGGATTGTATTGCGCGCTGCTCCAAAACGCGGCGCGCCTTCTGCCATCCCAGCTCTTCTTCATAGGCCGTCATGGCAGCGTTTTCCGTGAGCCCTTCCGAGAGGACATTAAATCCAACTGTTTGCGCTGGCATGATTTGATGACCAAACCATTGGTGACCAATTTCATGCATGGTCACATAGGTCGCTAAGTCGACGCTTTTATTATCATCGGGATCACCGGGATCGCGCATGAAGCCGATATTTTCCGAGAACGGAACTGTGCCGGCAAAGGACTGCGCAAAGCTGCGGTAAGGGAACTCCACGATACGTAGTTGCGAATATTGGTAAGGGCCATATTCCCGCGTGAAGGTTTTGAAACTATCTTTCATCGCCTCCAACATCAGCGGTACATTATAATCGTGGGATTTGTAGTGGAAAATCTCCAGTGGGATTTTTGTCCCGTCGGGCGCTGTCCACTCATCTTTCGCGACTGTATAGTCACCTGACAGGAAGCTAAAGAAATTCGCGATCGGTCGATTGGATTTGTAATCCCGGCAAGAACGGTTGTCCACTTCATAGGTCCGCAGCAATTCGCCCGGTGCAATGCCAATTTGATCTGCGTCGGTGCAAACGGTCGCTTCGAAATCGACATAGTGAGAATAGGCATCGAAGAAATTGATCTGACGGGCGTCTTGATCTGTTCGTTCCGGCATCTCCTCACGCTCCGGCAAGTCATATTTCCGCCGCGTATCCGGGTTTCGCATATAGGTCCGAGCGATACCGATTTGCGGGAAAACCTGGCCATTATTCACGAAGGTCCCATTATCAACCATGATAGACCCGTCGCCAAGTTTAGGCGGATGGAAATAGGTTTCAAAGTCGATCACTGTCGTTGCGCCCGGCGCTAGCGGCGTATCAAATTTGATAATACGAGTGTTATACTCTTTGAGCGCTTCGGCCAACTCACCTGTCGTAAGACGGGCCGCCCCGAGGACATCCAGGCGGCGGTTGTCTTTTTTATGGTTGACAGCCGGCCGCAGGTAGAACTGCTCCAACGGTTCAGAATGTGGGTTAGTCAGCGTCAACTCACCAGAGATAACAGCTTCGCGTTTATCAGGGTAAAACTGAACATTTGCCTTTACGGCTATGACATTGGGTTGAGGATCATCCTCAAGCGGTTTCACGAGTTCTTCATAGGCGACAAAGCGTTTCTCGCGTTGAATTTTGTTCCGGTAATTGCCGTCTTCATATGACCCGTGAATGGAGAGGCCAGTCCCGATAAAGCCGGCTAAGCCTAAAACGGCGAGACCGGCTGTCGGCACTGTGATTGAACTCGAAACTTTGCGCAAACGTGCCAGAAGCCCGGTTTGCAATCCGCGGCGATACATCCAGATTGAGAGCACCGCCAGAATGACGGCAAAGGCACCCCAATACAGTCCAAATCCTCTAAATTGAGATAGGTCTGCATAGCCGGACATCTCTGACAATCCGCCAGGACTGACGCTCCCATAACTCATCAAAGGGTGATAGAAAGGCAGCTGCACGACCGCAAAGGGAATGGCGATAATGACACCAGCCGCGACCAACATACCGACCACGCGGTTAGGCATGAAATTTTGGATGAACATGACCAAGAAGGCTTGCAAGGTAAAACTTACACCGAAGGCCAGTAGACCGGTTTTGAAGTAAACGAGCGGATTTACATCGACGCGGCCGCCGCTCAGGATGGCTTGCGTGGTCATACCAAAAATAATCCCAACAAGTATCATTGAGAATAATACGAGCGTGAGCGCTAGCCATTTCGCCCACAGCAGACTGGAGTTACTGACGGGCGTGGCATCCAGAATTTCATGAATGCCCGATGTCTTTTCTCGCCAGATAATATCACCGCCAAAGAAAACCATGACAATCAAAACGGGAAGCGCCAATGAGCCCAATACAATACCCGCCATATATGTTGACGTTGGAATAGTCGGATCCGGATTGGCGGCTTGAGACCCCCAAACGACAATCCCAAAAAGGGCAATGAAAATTCCCATCATAATCACAAAGGGCGTCGACCGAATGGTCGTTATAAACTCATGGATCAGGCGTCGGCCAAAACTTCTGAAGTCGTGGGACAGACCTAGCTTTGGCGTGACGGGATACATCTCGATATCTTTCGTCTCGATGACATCCGCAAATTTGTTTTTCTTTGTGCGTCGTTTTACGATCCCGCGTGTGGATTTCAGGAAGGAGAGAGCAAACAGTCCGAGCCCTATTCCACCCCAAATTAAGCGGTTCAGTCCGATATACCCAAAGAGGGGTGTCAAACGAGAGTTCTGTTCGGCAGCGGGCCAAAATTGCGTGACTTCTGCCAAAGCCGATGTGCCAAAGGGGTCAACCATCGGGCCGTACCAATCAGGGGCATTATCTCCGGCGAGCGCACCTGCGATAAAATAGAGAATGAGTAAGCCAACTGCACTGACATAGACCATAGCTTTGTCGCGCGTCAGGACGGCAATTGACGTGAAAATCGCTGTGATAAACAGTGCATTGATCATGATAAAGAACACAACCGAGTGAAGGTAATATAGCGGGTTGATTGGCCCGAAGGCCTCTTTGTCTGCCCATGGCATAAGGGGACCTGCCATCATGGTGATAATGATTGCGGATAGACACAAGGTAACAGCCAGCCACGCCGCGATCATGCGCGACAAAACCATGTCAGATGTTTTCACCGGCGTGGCATGAATAACCTCAACGGATTTGTATGTATCGTCTCGTAATACGCCATTGACGACAAAGACAGCTCCGAAAAATATACAGGCAAGTGATAACGCTGAAATATTAAGCGCAATCGGTAAAGCGCCGTTAAGTTTGACTTTTGCCCCGCCGCTGGCAGAAATGCTGAGCCAGTCGGTTGAGGCGAGTAAGCCCAGACCCATCATAACAACGAGTGATAACCAAAAACCGACGGATTTTATGTGATAAGAAAGTTCAAATTTTAGGAGCTTACGCAGCATGGCTTACCCCTTCCAATTCGGACTGAGTGACATGGCCATTCAAGAACGCGAAATAGGCATCTTCTAAATTGACCTCTGCGCGCGAGAAACCGGGTGCAGGTGCATCGGCGTCAAAATCAAGACTCAGCAAAGAGACTTCCGTTCGGCCGAGTTTCTGACGCTTATTTAAAAACCCATCGCGGCTCACATAGGTTTCGGCCTCTGCCTTGTCCATGACACTTCGCCAGACGCGGCCTTTAATTGTGTTGACCAAATCCTCAGGTGCGCCGCGAGCAACCAATCTTCCTTGGCCCATAATGGCCATGTCGGTACACAAATCGCGCACATCCTCAACAATATGAGTCGACAGAATGATGACTTTCTCTTCGCCCGCTTCTGACAAAAGATCCAAGAAACGCTGCCGCTCGAACGGGTCCAATCCGGCCGTGGGTTCATCCACAATCAAAACTTTCGGGTCACCCAGCATGGCTTGCGCCACGCCAAACCGCTGCCGCATACCGCCTGAATAGGTCGAAACGTTTGCAGAAGAATGTTTTAGTAGATTAACGTTTTTGAGTAGTGACAGGATTTGTGCGTCCCGCTCTTTCTTTGGGGAAATCCCTTTTAGCACGGCGATATGATCGAGTAGCGCCTTTGCGCTCATGCGGGGATAAACACCGAAATCCTGTGGTAGATAACCCAGCGTCGCGCGCATGGCGTCGGGTTTCGACAGAATATCGACGCCGTCTAACGTAATTTCGCCCTCATCGGGTTTCTGCAATGTGGCGAGCGTGCGCATCAATGTTGATTTACCCGCGCCATTGGGACCGAGTAGCCCGAAAAGACCCGGCTTTAAGTCGAGCGAGACGTTTTTGAGCGCATGGACGTCACCAAAACTCTTAGAGATATTTTTTATGGACAGCATGACATTCCCCCGAACGTTAAATAAATCTGTGATTTTCACAGCGTGTAACAGGGTTTTATCGAAAAACAACAAAAAATATCGATTAACGATATTGAATTCACGGATTTAGCTCGGGTAATTGTCACAGAATTATAATTTTGTGCCGCTATTCAGCAGGCCCGCAACAGTCTAGTCTTTGGAATTATGGAAGCAGAAACTCCCGTCATATCGCCGCCTTTATCCTATAGCTTTGCGCGCCTGCACGGCGTTGTTGTGGCCGATGGTGATGGAGGAGTGCCTGTCTTGGCGCACCGTCCGGGTGCGTCGCGTGAAGCTCTGTTGGAAGCGCGGCGGGCCTTTGGACGTCCAATATTGCCGTCCTCAATCAGTGCCGACGACTTCTCCCGGCTCATCGCCAAAACCTATGCGCAATCCGATCTGTCTCGGTCTGCGGATGCGGCGATAGGTGACCCGGAAGATTTATCCCAACTTGCGTCAGGCCTGCCCAAAACCTCAGATCTGTTGGATGACGCAGATGACGCGCCGGTTATCCGCCTCATCAATGGTATCTTACAGGAAGCTATTCGTTCCCGTGCGTCAGATATTCATGTTGAGCCCTATGAAGAGAGACTCTCCGTTCGGTTTAGAATTGACGGAACACTGACGGAGAAGCTGTCATTGCCCGCGCGCCTCGCCCCTGTTCTGGTCAGCCGGGTCAAAGTTATGGCGCGACTGGATATCGCAAATAAACGTGTCCCGCAGGATGGGCGTTTTTCATTTAATCTGGGCGAGCGCCAGATTGATGTGCGTGTCTCGACCTTGCCTGCGCGTCACGGTGAACGTTTGGTCATGCGGATTTTGGAGAAAGACAGTCAGGGTATCGGTCTGTCAGAGCTCGGCATGGATGCGGCCATGTTGGAAGACTTCCAATCCATGCTGGCCCGGCCCAATGGCATCATCCTTGTCACCGGACCAACCGGTTCCGGTAAGACAACCACGCTTTATGGCGCGCTCTCCAAATTAAATGACGGCACGCGGAATGTGTTGACGGTGGAAGACCCGGTTGAATATGCACTCGACGGAATTGGCCAGACGCAAGTGAATGATAAAATCGGCATGAGCTTTGCGGCGGGCTTGCGCGCGATTTTGCGACAAGATCCGGACGTTGTCATGGTCGGCGAAATCCGTGATCCCGAGACCGCCGAAATTGCCGTCCAAGCCGCCCTGACCGGGCATTTGGTTCTCTCGACCGTTCATACGAATTCTGCTGTCGCGGCTATCGCCCGTTTGCGAGATATGGGCGTCGAGCCGTTCCTTTTGTCTTCAACCGTGACGGCGCTTGTGGCGCAGCGTTTGGTTCGGCGTCTCTGCGAAAATTGTAAACAACCCTATTCACCTACAAAATCAGAATGCGCTGAACTGGGCGTGAAATCCGGTGCGACCTTCTATAAAGCTGTCGGATGTATGCAGTGCCAGAACATTGGCTACCAAGGCCGCCTGGGACTGTATGAAATGGTTATCAATGATGATACGCTGCGGCAGATGATCCATGACGGCGCGTCGGAGACAGACATGTCTACTTATGCGTTTCAATCCCGCCACACTCTTTTGCAAAGCGGCGCAGATGCGGTGCTTGCGGGCGATACCAGCTCCGAAGAAGTTCTGCGTGTGTGTTCGGCCCAAACCACGGACAATATTTAGATCGTGGATGCGTTTGACTACAGCGCGATTGATGCAGGCGGGGTTAAACGTTCCGGCACACTGATGGCGGGAAGTGCGCGGGAAGCGCGAGACCTGCTGCGCGCCCGATCCCTCACGCCGCTAGATTTGAACCGATCACGCAAGAAAGCGATCAAATCCGGAGAGATATCCAATACCAAAAGTTTCGGATCCGGGAAAATCAAACATGGGGAATTGACGCGCGCGACCCGGCAACTCGCCATTTTGATTGATGTGGCGACCCCGGTTGAAGACGCGTTGCGGGTCACCGCGATGCAATTCGAAAAATCTCCGATGAAGGGCGTTTTGCTCTCTATTCGGTCCCAAGTTGTAGAAGGCGCAACTTTGTCCCAAGCGTTGCGAAGCCAACCTCAAGCGTTCTCAGATCTTTATGTCGCTATGGTGGCCTCGGGCGAAACGTCGGGGCAGTTGCCGGAGGTGCTTTTGCGTCTCGCTGATGATTTAGAAGCCGCGCAGGCCATCCGCCGAAAAATCGCGGGCGCAACGGCTTACCCGATCGTGCTCAGCGCGGTCGCGCTCATTGTGATCATAGTTTTGATGATTTTTGTTGTGCCAAAAGTTGTCGAACAATTTGACACCTTCGGGCAGGATTTGCCGCCGCTAACGCGCGGGACGATTTGGCTGTCCGAGTTTCTGCAAAGCTATGGGCTGATCCTTTTGGCTGCGATTGTCATTTCGATTGTCGCACTGCGCTACGCGTTAAAGAGCAAAAAAGTTCGGCGGCGTTGGGACGGAATAAAACTGCGATTGCCATTGATTGGACGTTTAAACCGGGACGTGAATGCCGCCCGGTTTTCGCGGACAATGGCAGGATTGGTTAGCGCAGGTACACCCGCGCTTGCGGCCATGGAGACGGCGCAACATACGCTGCGCAATTCAGTCATGCGCGATTCCATCAAAGGCGCGGTGGAACGTGTGCGCTCCGGCGCGCCGATGTCAGCGGCCCTTAAAGAGACAGGCGTCTTTCCGCCACTCGTCACGCAAATGGTCATGGGCGGTGAAATATCAGGTGATATGGGCCAAATGTTTGCAAAATCTGCGGATTATCTGGAAGATGAATTTAACGCGCAGACCGCCATCTTTTTGACCTTGCTGGAACCTGCTATTATCATTCTGCTTGCGGGTGTTGTGCTGCTTGTCGTGGCGGCTATCTTCATGCCTATTCTTCAACTTAACACATTGGCGTATTAAAGATGACAAACCATAATAGTGAAGACGGATTTACATTGGTCGAGGTCCTCGTGACACTCGTCATCCTCAGTCTTTTGATTGGGTTTACGGTGGTGAATGTTTTGCCGCAAATTGGTAAGGGAAAGCTCGTTCGGGTTCAGGGCGATATCGCCAGTATCGAAACGGCCCTGCAGATGTATAGCTTGGACAAATTCAATTACCCTACCGAACAAGAAGGCTTGGAAGCTTTGGTCGAGGGCGGATATATTCAAAAAATGTCGCTCGACCCTTGGGGTAACCCTTACGAATACCGTAATCCCGGTGAGCGGGGTCCGATTGATATCTTTTCTCTCGGCGCGGACGGTGAACCCGGCGGGGAAGACCAGAATGCGGATATCGGGAATTGGCAGTAGCGCCACTTCATAAAGACGCAGGTTTCACACTCGTTGAAATTTTATGCGTTCTGGCGCTTTTGGGCCTGACGGCCGGGCTGGTTGTTCTAAATTTGCCCAAGCCCGCGCCCCCATTCCGGACCGAAGTGCAAAGCGTGACGACGCTGCTCAATCTTGCCGCCCGGCAGAGCATCATTGACGGCAAAAGCCGCGGGATTGATATGACGGCGGGCCGCCTCGATATTTTTGCCTATGACGGCGAATGGGTCTCGGACCGACAGCAAGACTTCACGGATATCTATGGCGTAGAGCTGACGGTCGAAGGCGCGGAGATTGATTTGGCGGCCAGGGAAAAGAAGAAAGAAAAGTCTGATTTGCCGCCGCTCATTTATTTTGACGCAACAGGGAATGTGACGCCTTTCATCTTGTCTTTGGAGGGACGGGAAGAGAGCTTTATCCTGTCTCCCGATCCGCGCGGGCGCATTGTCATGGAGGCGGCAGAGTGAAACAGCCCCAAAAACAAGACGGGAAACAAGCAGGTTTCACATTGGTCGAAGTTCTTGCGGCGTTGTTGATTTTCTCGGTCGCGATTATCGGACTTTCTCGCGCGGGCACACAATCCGTGGCACATACACAGCGCCTGACCCATAAAACCTATGCCAGTGTGGTTGCCGATAATCAGTTGATTTACGCCCGTATGCGCAGCCCGGTGATCGGGACAAAATCCGGCCGTGAAGAGGCGGGCGGGCAAACCTATAATTGGAAGGTCGAAACTGTAAAAACCCCGCAAGCGGGTTTGTTGGAGCTTCGGGTGTCGGTGTCGCAAGATGAGGATGTATTTGTGACGCGCCGTGCTTGGCTGTCGGAAGGCTCATAATGCGCGCGCCCGAAAAAGACGCCGGATTTACGCTCGTAGAAGTCCTGATATCGCTCTTCATTTTTGCGTTGATTAGTGCAGGGACAATGGGGGCGATGCTCCAAACATTTGCGGCGAAAGACAGGCTGAATACAGCGTCAGCGGAGCTGGCGGATATCGCCGCATTCCGGTCTATTCTGCGTGCCGATATGAACGCATTGACCTTGCGTCCTATGCGGGACGGCGTTGGCGGAACGGAAAACTATCTCGTCACGACCCGCAATCCTGAGGAAAACGCTGCGATACTCACCTTCTCCAGATTAGGCCGCAGCAATCCTACGCGCGCGCCGCGCGGACAGGTCGAACGTGTGCGATACCTCTTGCGAGACGGGCAGTTTATTCGGGAAAGCCTAATGCATGAAAACCCGGCTGAACGGGGCGGTTGGGCCGGACGAGTGCTGCTAGATGGAGTTGAAAAAGTTGAGGTCACCTATCGCGCTACTCTCCCGTCTCAAGGGGGCCAACCCATAGACGTGCAGTTGGAGGAGTGGACCGTATTTTTGGGCAGAGCGGGGACTGAAAACGGTGCTGTTGAATTTAAACTCACGGATAATCGCGGAATAGCGACCGTTCATATGTTCGAGGTTGGCTCATGAACCGCTCGATCAAAAATGATCGAGGAACAGTTCTCCTCACAACGCTCCTAATCATGACGGTCATGGCTGCCATCACCCTTGCTCTGATGGAAGATATTCAATTGGCCGTGAAGCGGACCATAAATGTGCAAGCCTATTCCCAAGCGGATTGGCAAGCTGGCGGCGCGGAAGATTTTGTCTTGGCTTATCTGAAAGCTGATTTCGCGGTACTCGCGCCTGAGGCTAAGGCGGCTTTTCTGCAATCGCGCACACCGCTGGTCCTGCCCACGCCGGACGGCGCGATAACACTCACTTTAAAAGATGCCAGTCAGTGTTTTAATTTAAACGCGCTCGTCCAAGAGACGGGCGAGCGAAATGATAACGCCGCGTTGGAGTTTGGTCAGCTAGGGGAACTTCTGGGATTGCCGCCAAATCAAGCGACGGCGCTGGCGAGTGCGTTGATTGATTGGCAAGACGCAGATCAGCGGCAGTCAACCGGCGGGGCGGAAGACGGAACTTACCTGCGTAAAGATCCACCCTACCGCACGGCAGACACAGCCTTGCGCAGCCCCGAAGAACTCCGCGCGCTGCACGGAATGGATGAAGATTTGTGGGAGCTTTTCCGTCCCTTTGTTTGCACGGGCGGCGCGGGAATTTTACCAAAGGTCAATGTGAACAGCCTCACCGAGGAAAGGATTATCATTCTGGCGTCGGCCTTGTCCGGCACTGTCAGCGGATCTGAGGCTATGCCTGCTGCACAAGCGATTTTGCGCGACAGGCCTCTCACCGGATATGCCGACCAAGAACAAATTAATCAGGTTTTGCAATCATCAGAGATTGAAGACCTGAGCCAAGATCGTGTTGGTATTGATGTAACGGCCGTCTTTGTAGAAGTGGTCACACAGGTCGGCCCTGCGGAGCGGGTCAGAACTTATCGCTATGACGGGGTGGACACGGACACCCCGCGCCTGACATATCGCGGGTGGGGGCGGGCAACTTTCCGACCTGAACTTGAAACCGAAACTGAATTGGACGCGCCCTGATGGCCGCACCGACATTGTTAATCTTGCCTGCCTTGGACGGCGGAGAGGCCATCCTCGCGCTTGCATCAGGCGCTGGGTATGAGACCCGCCGCGTGGCGTCGACCGACATTGCAGAGCTCGACATCAGCGACCCCATACTCATCCTACCCGGTCAATTGGTTCGAATTTTTGAAACAGAATTGCCAAAGGCCGGACGTGCGCAACAATTGAAGATGGCGCGCTTTGCCAAAGAGGATGATATTGCCAGCGGCGCAGAGGACCTCCATTTCGCGCTATCGGATACGCAGCCCCCGCGCTTAGCCGTCATTGAAAAATCAGTTATGGAAATCCTGAGCGGCACATTTGACGGGTTTAAACCCAAAGCCGCTTATGCCGATTATGATGTGCTAAGCGGCGATCAAGCGATGCTGGTCATAGACCGCGCGGTTGAGCCCGGCATCGCGGCTTTGGATTTGGACTGGACGGAAGAAAAACTAGTCCAGCCTTCGGATGGAGAGTTAGCCGGATTATTGGCCGATGGCTTGGCAGACGGGCGGAGCCTTAATCTCTTGCAGGGAGACTACCGTTCAAAGTCCGGATTAAATCTACCGCGTACTCCAGCCATTCGTCTGGCAGCGCTTGCGGCGTTTGCGCTATTGGCCGTTTTTATTTGGAACGGAGTTCAGGACCGCGCCGCGTTAACTCAGGCTGAAAATTTACGGGCGCAATCGGCCTCGGATTATCTAGCGGCCACAGGAAAGCGCGCGCCGGAAAATCCGGGACGTGCGGCTGCGCAATCCCTGCAATCCGGTCCGGTTCGCGCAGCAGGATTTCTGGATCTCTCTTCTGTCCTCTTCACGGGGCTGTCGGCACTCGATGATATTCGCGTGGATCAATTGCGCTATAATTCTGAAACCGGAACGCTCCAGCTTCGTTTGATTTATCCAAGTTTCGATGCCGCCGCCCGTGCGGAAAGCTCCATCGCACAAGCGGGCGGGCGGCTCACGACGGGCGGAGTGCGGGAACAAAACGGTGCCTTCGTCGGCGAAGCCACGCTTAGCTTGGGAGGCGGGTCATGATTGCGTGGTTCAGAGCCCGCGAACCGCGAGAGCGTGTTTTGCTTTTGATTCTGGCGGGTTTGCTTGTTTTTTTTGCGGCTTGGTTTGCGCTAAGCCGAGAGAGCGGACCTAACGGCTCCACAGCCTTGGAAGCCGCGCAAACGGATCGAGAATTTTGGCTACGGGCCGCGCCAAAATTAAATGCGGGTACGGCGACCGGCTCGCGCGCAGAATTCACACGCGGGGCGATGATTGACGCCGCGCGTAAACGCGGGGTCGTACTGTCCCGCGTGCAGCCGCAAGCCGGCGGCGGGTTGACAGTCTGGGTAGAGGACGCCGCGACGCAGTCATTTTACGCCATCATTCAAGACCTCGTGACAAATTACGCGGTGGACGTGGACACGGCTTTGATTACGGCGGCGCCCGCGGGCGGGGTCAATGCCCAGCTCACGCTCACGCCTATTTAGACTCTAAGTCCAGCAATTCACGCTTGCGGGTCAATCCCCCGGCATAGCCGCCTAGACCGCCGTCTTTTGCTATAACTCTGTGGCACGGAATTATTAGCGCCAACCCATTGTTAGCATTGGCCGAAGCGACGGCGCGGACGGCAGCGGGGTTCCCGATCATCTCTGCAAGTTGCGCATAAGACCGCGTCTCTCCATGCGGGATCGTCTGCAAGGCGTCCCAGGTTTGCCGCTGAAAATCAGTGCCTGATGTCGCAAGAGGTGTTGCAAAATTCGATAAGCGGCCCGCGAAATAGGCATCAAGTTCAGCCTCGATTTTTTCTGTAATATGCGTGCGCCCCGGCAGAACAGCCCGATTCTGAATTCTCCGCAAACGATCAAATTGACGCCGCATGTTCTTGCGATTCGTGAACTCGAGGAGATAGAGCGCTGCCTCATCCGCAATCGCAATCATGCGCCCCATAGGCGTCTCAATCCAGTCAATATAAAGCGGCTCCGATGACCCTTTAGACGGGGCGGCGCCAAAAACTTTGGCGTAAGCGCTTCGAAATCCTGAGGCGCTTTCAAATCCTGCATCCAGTTGTGCCTCCAAAACAGAGCCCCCATTGGCTAAAGTCTTGGCGGCCAAGGCCAACCGGCGCGCGCGAGCGTAGTCGATGAAACTCATCCCGAACCGCGTCAAAAACTGACGCCGGGCTGTTGACGGGTCGAAGCCTTGGACCGTCAGCATGGCGTTCGTAATTTTGCGGTCAGGTTCAGCCTCGACCAGAGAGATAAGGGCTTTGATCAACGCCGTGTCCCCGCCTGCAGGATGGCAGCGCTTGCAGGCCCGAAAGCCTGACGCTAGCGCCCCCGACGCGGAGTTGTGGAACGTGCAGTTTTCAAATTTTGGTAGGCGCGCAGGACATCCCGGACGGCAGAAAATTCCTGTCGAGGTAACGCCCAAAAATAAATGCCCGTCATAGCGCATGTCTTTATTTGCAAACACAGCATAGCGGTCCGCATCCGTCATCAGCTGCGAGGGTGTGAGAAGGTCCATAACCGCCCTATAGCAGTGCGGGAGTGCCCGCGTCGCCGAAAAACAAGCAGCACAGTTTATTTACCCAGAAAAGGTAGGGCGCAAAACTTGTAAAGATGACGTGTCAGGCCTATGCGGAACGTCACCTCGCGAAAGAGACATTATGACTGTTCATCTGCATAAGAATGATTTGCCGGACGAAATCGACTTCGGCTCATCCGTGGCGGTCGATACGGAAACGCAAGGCTTGTCTCTGGTGCGGGACAAGTTGTGCTTGGTGCAACTCTCCGCAGGCGATGGCGATGCGCATATCGTGCAAATGGACAGAGGTAGCTATGATGCGCCGAATCTGAAAAAACTTATGGCGGACCCCTCCGTGACCAAGATTTTTCACTTTGCTAGATTTGATGTGGCGATGATGATGCGCGACTTGGATATTATCGTCGCGCCTGTATTTTGCACCAAAATTGCCTCGGGGTTGGTGCGGACCTACACAGATCGCCATGGGCTCAAAGACCTGACCAAAGAGCTCATCAATGTGGACTTGTCCAAGCAACAGCAATCGTCTGATTGGGCGGCCGATGAATTGACAGAAGCGCAGTTAAACTATGCGGCGTCTGATGTGCTTTATCTCCACCAGTTGAAAACCATTCTCTCCGGACGCTTGATACGGGAAGGGCGCTGGGAGATGGCGCAGGGGTGTTTTGAATTTCTTCCGACGCGGGCCAAACTGGATTTACAGGGCTGGGCAGATGTTGATATCTTCTCTCACCGTATGCGGCGAGTCGATTAAGTGAGACTTTCGGGGCGCATTACGAAACCTTCAGATGCGTGTTTTAGCAGTCGCACCTTGGGTTCCGGCCCGCTATAGAGTCAGCATAATATGACACCGACTGCCGCCATATCCTCTATATCTGACCGCCGCGTGTCAGAAGATCTCGGTCTCTGGGAACCCAAAAGGGCGCTCACACTGGAGGCTGCGCTTGCGCATACGAAACGGATCAAAGTCTTACGATATGTTTTAATGGCTGTTTCTGCAGTGCTTGTTGCGGTTTTGGTCTGGCAATTTTTGTCTGACCGGGGTGGCTATGAGCCCGTAAATGATCCGAGTGAGAGCGTGAAAATGGTCAACCCGCGTTACTCAGGCCGCACAAGTGACGGTCTGCCATTTTACCTCCTTGCAGAAACAGCCATTCGCCGAATTGAGGACCGAAATACGGTGCTCCTCACGAAACCTGTTTTAGAATTTGTTCGGGATGAAGGCGCGGCCAACAGCACGGTCATTGCGAAGACAGGGACTTTTAATGACATGGAAAAGGTCCTTGAGCTCCAGACGGATGTCAATCTCGATACGGATGACGGCAATAGCTGCGACACGACACATGCCCGAATTTTCAACATTGAGAAGCGGATTGAAGGCGACCAGCCAATTGTCTGTAACGGCTCATTTGGCGCCGTGAACGGCAAAAGTTACGCCATCGAAGACGGCTACCGCACTTTCATTTTCAAAGGCGGAATGACGGCGAATTTAACGCGGGAATCCCAAAGCACGGCAGAGGCTTCAGATTTTGGACCCGGCGGGGATGGACCCATCAATGTCTCGGCCGATACTGGAATTTACCAGGGTGAAAAAACGGATCTTCGCGATAATGTGCGGGTCGTGCAAGACGGGGCTGTTATCACCTCTGACCGGATGGATGTGTTTCGCATTCGCGAAAGCGAGGGGTCTGATACGGTCCGCGTCAAATTGGGTGCTATTCGACTGATCGTGGCGAATGGGAATTTCCGGTATAAAACGGATGAAAACGATATTCGCGGAACCAAAGGCGTTTACCAGCGCGATAGAAACCTTATGACTGTGACGGGTGATGTCGTGGTTATCCAACCCGATGGAAAACGCGTACAGTCGGAAAAAATGACGTATAATACGAAGACAGGTAAGATCGATTTCTTAGGTAATTGCCAAGGCCGAGATTGTAATGGAAATGGGCGAACGCAAATCGTTTTACCCGGAACTAAGAATTAGGATGTTTCAGATGAAGCTATTTCTATCGACAGTGATTGTCGCCGCCGCTTCATTGGCAGTGCCGTCAACGGCCTTGGCCCAGTTTGCAACCGACAGCTCCGCGCCGACGATTCTCAACGCGGATAATGCCTCCACCGAAAACGGCGTTATTACTCTGACGGGACAAGCGGATATTCGGCAGGGCGATGTACGGCTCTTGGCGGATAGGGTTCAAATTTTTACCGCTGATGGCGGGGGCAACAGCCTTATCGCAACGAGTGATTTTACGCGCGTCGTGGCGACCGGGAACTTCTACTATATCACGCCGGATCAAGAAGTGCGCGGCGATAGAGGCGTCTATACGCGCGCAGATGAGAGCTTCGTCGTCACGGGCGATGTTGTTCTTTTGCAAGACGATAGTGTCGTCACAGGCAAGCAGTTGGATTATAATCTTCAAACCCGCGAAGCCAAAGTTGGCGGGACTTGCAAAGGCCGGAAATGCGGGAAGGGGCAACGTGTCTCTATACTTATCCGTTCAACAGATTCGCCCCAAGGCGCAAACTAATGGCTGAAGCGGATTCTATGGCGCAGACAAAACTTATTACGCCGCCGGCCACCGGCCTGGCCGCTAACAGCATTGGTAAAGCTTATCGCGGCCGCGTCGTCGTCAAAGATATCACCCTGACCGTTCAACGCGGCGAGGTCGTTGCCCTCATGGGGCCTAATGGTGCAGGCAAAACAACCAGTTTCTATATGATTATGGGCCTAATTGAGGCGGACCGCGGGTCGATCTCTCTGGACGGACAGGACATCACCAAGCTCCCCATGTATCAGCGCGCGCGTCTGGGCGTTGGGTACCTTCCGCAAGAACAGTCTATTTTTCGCGGCCTGACAGTTGAGGAGAACATCAAGGCCGTTGTGCAGTTGACCGAAAAGGACCGGAGTAAATGGGACGACAATGTCTCTGCGTTGTTGGACGAGCTGAACATTGGACATATCCGAAAGTCGCCTGCGCTGGCTCTGTCAGGCGGGGAGCGCCGCCGTGTTGAAATTGCACGCGCTCTGGCCAGCCGCCCCAGCTTTATTCTGCTGGATGAGCCGTTCACCGGTATCGATCCGATTGCGATCGCCGATATTTCCGAGCTTGTGCTTTATCTCAAGCAACGCGGTATCGGGATATTGATTACGGATCACAGGGTGCGCGAAACGCTGGATATCGTCGACCGCGCGTCTATTCTTTTCCAAGGTGAGGCTTTGTTTGAAGGCACACCAGACGAGATTAGAGCCAATCCGGATGTGCGGCGGGTCTATCTTGGCGAGAAATACGCTTAAAACCTTTAGTGATAGCGAGATCGATCCCAAACCTGATCAAAGGGTTTGGAGCGCCCCGACGCTTGCACGATCAGCAAATGTTCGCGTTGCATCTCCCGAGGCTCGTCCACCCCGCAGGCATGGGCAATAATCTCAACTTCCTTGATTATTGTCTTGACGTAATTCTGAACCCGCACCGCTTTATTAGCAGGGTTCAAGCCTTTTTGAAGACGCGGATTATGTGTCGTAATCCCCGTTGGACAGGTGTTTTTGTCACACTTCAGCGCTTGGATACAGCCCAAGGCGAACATAAATCCGCGCGCATTATTGACCATATCAGCGCCCGCACAAAAGGCCCATGCGACATCGGCAGAAGTAATCAATTTCCCTGACGCGATGACTTTCACGCGCTCACGTAGCCCGTATTCTTTCAGTAGGTCATCAATAAGCGGCAGGCTTTCTCTCACGGTCAATCCGGTATTATCAATCAGCGGGAGCGGGGCCGCGCCCGTGCCGCCGTCGCCGCCGTCAACCGAAATATAATCCGGGGCCGAGGCGTCGCCGCGCTCTTTGATTTTTTGCATGAGTTGAATGATCGGACCGACTTGCCCAATGCACATTTTGATACCCGTTGGCAGGCCCGACACCTCCCGGACCTGATGGATCAAATCCAATAACTCATCTGATGTCCCGGCGTCGATATGACGATTGGGCGAAATCGCGCTTTTGCCTTCTTCAATGCCTCGAATGTCGGCAATTTCTTTTGTGACCTTTTTTGCGGGGAGGATGCCGCCCTTGCCGGGCTTGGCCCCTTGCGAGAGTTTAATCTCCATCATGCGGATATTGGGGTTTTCGCAAACTTTTTTAAGCTTGTCCTCATCCAGAGTCGCGTCCGACTTGCGCGCCCCAAATTTGGCTGTGCCCAGTTGATAGACAATGTCGCATCCGCCTTCCAAATGATAAGGGGAAACTCCGCCTTCGCCCGTGTTCATATAACAATTCGCGAGGAATGCGCCTTGAGACAAGGCTTGCACAGCCGGTTTCGACAGACTGCCATAACTCATAGCGGAGATATTAAACAAAGAGCCCGGAAAATAAGGTTTGCGCGCTTGTGGCCCGATAATAAAATCAGGCTTGGGCGGCATGTCGTCTTCTAATTTTGGAAAGAGTCCATTCGCAAAAATCGGTGTGCCCGGCGTCAAAACTTTCGTGGAGCCAAAGGGCACAACGTCGCTGCCGTCTTCACTCACATGATCAACCCAGTCCCGTTCGGCACGATTAAACGGCATTTCTTCACGGTCTTGAGCGAAAAAATATTGTCTGAAAAATTCGCCCAAATGAGAGAATACTGTTCGGAAGCGACCAATGACCGGATAATTGCGGCGAACGGCAGATTTTGTCTGAGTAATGTCAATAATGAACATAATTATGGCCGCCAGTACGGCCAGCCCGACGAGGAATATGAAGAGGGATCCTAAGAGCGAAAGTCCCGACATCGCAAAACCTCCAAATTCCATCATCATGGATGAATCAGAGTCGGCAAAAATAAGCTGAATAGGCATAGAGGCTCTCCTGAGCCGTCTATGGCGGTCCTATCAAAAGGCTGCAATCCGTTTTTCATAGCGTCCTACGTTCTCACGGGCTAAGAAGCGTCATGAAATGGCTATTCCGCAGTATTGCCCTTACGATTCTGGTTTTCATAGCCGTCTGCGTCATTGGAGCCTTTATGCCTGCCCAACAACGTGTGGATGCCATTACCGTTTTGGACAGTGATGTTCTGAGCGTTTATGAAATTATCTCTGATCTTCGCTCTTACCCAGAATGGAGCGGAGTGGGCGGACCCGAGAGCGATTGGGTGTTTTCCGGCGCTGATGGAGAGACCGGTCAGACCGCGGCTTGGCGCGCGGAAGAAAATTTTGGGTCTCTAGAAATTTTACAAACAGAGCCCGGACGTTTTGTTGTCGTCAAAACGATAGGTAAATTGGGAGAACAAACGATTTCGCTGGCCTTAAGTGAGGCTGAGACGGGTACGAATTTCCTAATTGAGGCCAAGAGAGATTTAGGCGGGTTTCCTTATTTAAACCGTGTCGCCTCCTTGCGCCAAAGATCCGGCACAAAGAAAGCCTTAGTTCTGGCAACAGACGGCCTGGCGCAAATGGTTGAGCCATAGCGGTTACGCACTAGCGGCCTTATTCTTCCGGCAGCTTATCTAAAACCCAATCCAGCGACTCGTCGCCGCTTTGATCTTCAGCAGGCGGGGTTTCTAACGTCCGGTCTTGATCGACATTAGTTGGCCCCGATGGCGTTAGACTGTCAATAAGGCCGGGCGGGCGCGGGCCATTATTGAGGGGCGTGCTCAAAAACTCGCGGTCAAAATTTGTATCTTGAAAATCCAGAGCATTTGTCGACGGGCCGCCGCTATTGACGGACGGATCGCCAATATTCAGCCCCATTTCACTCCGCGATGGAAGTGAGCGCGAGTCGGAAATTCGGTTGCCGCGATCTGAACCTGTTCCGGCCATGCCGTTAAAGCTCTCGCGGCCCGTGCGGTCCCGGCCTCTAAATTTCTCAAGATATTCAGGGCAATCTAAATGCGTGCGCCCGGCTTCGCGGCACCGGATATCCAGATTTATGCCTTCATAGGCTTTGCTCGGTCCCTCGCGTTGCGGGGCGAGTGTCCATCCGCTTGCGCCGGGATTCGGTCGCCCGATGCGTGTACCGCCGCCCGGCGGGGCCCCGGTGGATCCGCCTTGACTGATAGGGCCTTGGTTTCCACCACCGCTGGGCGGGGTGAAAATTGGGTCGTTTAAGGACGAATTGCGATCCCGTTTAATGAGGTCCATAAATGGATCACTTTGTTCTTGCGGTACGGCGCGAATTTCTTCCTCACGGCTATCGGGCGCATCGGGCGAGGCGAGGACAGTCGGCGCTGTAAAGATGAGGTCCGGCTCGGGCAGAAGCTCGGGTTCGAATTCAGGCATGGGCGCGGGCAGGAGTTCGGGCGCGGGCGGGACTTCCGGCGATGGCTCCAGAATAATTTCGGGCGGTAGCAGCTCCAATTCGATCACCTCAGGTAAAGGTTCAGCCTCAATCACGCCGGGTGTCGGCGGAAGCTCGGGTTCAACCACAGGTAGCTCTGGCAGCGGCTCAGGAATCGGATCGGGCTCGGGAACAAGCTCGGGTTCGAAAAATTCAATGTCGGGAAGCGGCTCAGGCCCAAATTCAGGGACTGGCTCAACTATCGGCTCGAAAAACTCTATAACGGGTTCAGGCTCTGGTTCGGCTTCAGGAACCGGTTCAGGCAAAGGCTCCGGTTCGGGCAGGGGGGCGGGTTCAACGGTCTCCGGCTGGACCAAAATTTCCGGGGGCGGAGGCGGTGTGAAAACGGGTTCCGGCTCCGGCTGAGGTTCGGGCTCAGGAGGCGGGGGTGTGGGTTCAGGCCGTGGTTGGGGCTGAGGTTCTGGTTTTGGCTCTGGTTTTGGCTCTGGTTTAGGTTGAGGCTTAGGCACCGGTGCGGGCAGCGGCGGTGTGGGGGCGGTTTCAATGATAACGGGTTCAGGCTCCGGCTCCGGCTGGGGCTCAAATGTAACAATCTCGACGGTGATTGATTCGGGAGAGGGCGGCGGCTTGAGGTCCGGCACGATGAAACTGCCCGACATGGACAAGACCAATCCCAAATGGACCAGAAAAACAATCGCGGCATTTGCGGTCAGGCGCTGTGCGTCATCATCGAGAAAATCGGAAAGGCGATCTTCATCATGATAGGGCGAAAAGCTCGCGTCTCTGGATTCCGTGGGCTGCACGTTCTGCCACTCTTTTCGCCGTTCAAGCGAAAAGCCTATGACGGTTCGGGCATGACGCCAAGGTGAAGTGGGGAAACAACCCCCTTAAATTTCAGTCATAGGGGCGTCAGCTTACCCCATGCCTTGGGCAATAAAGAGGAAAAGCCCCATCAACGCTGTTCCGATCAATATAGTTTTCTCAAATTTCAATTCGCGTATCATCATGTTCACCATCTTTCGTTAGGTAACTATATGCTGATGGACCATGGCGGGAAGATGACGCCTCGATGAAACTTCTGTGACCATTACGGGGGTGTCACTTTAGCTCTTTTGCGATTGCGCCACAAAATTATCGATATTCCTGAAAGGGTTATGACTGCGCCTAAGATGAGAATGGCTGTTAGGTCCTCTTTCAAAATTAAGACGCCTGCGACAACGCCGATGACGGTCGTCATGAGACCGGATGGCGCAACGGTATGTATAGGCAGCCTCTGCAACAGCCAATAATATGACCCGTGCGCGAGAAGACTCACCAGAAGCGCCGAATATATGAGGGCCAAGCCGAAATTCATACGCGTGTCCGGCGCAAAGGCCGATATTTGATCTTTTTCCAAAATCAAGGTGAGCGGCCAAAGAACGACTGACCCGACGACGCCAAACCAGGCTAAGAGTTGAACCGGGTTCACCGCCTTCACCGATTTCACGCTGACAGCGCCTATGGCCTCCGACATAGCCGCGCAGGCCATGAATAATATGCCCAAAGCAAAACCTTGACCCGCGACGTCTGACGGCGTGCCCAAACCAATCAACACAACACCGATAAAGGCTAAGACGGACCCTGTGATGTGCCAAGGACCTATGCGCTCACCCAAAATAAGGACCGACAGGATAATAGAAAACGGCATATAAAGTTCGATGGTCACCGCAGCAGCGCTTGCCGTGGTAAGCTGCATGGCCGGAAACATAAAGGCGTAGTTAAACGCGCCAAATCCCAAGCCGCCAATCAAAATGGCTTTCATTTGTCCTTTATGCCAGCGCGAAAAGGGCAGCAGGATAATCGTCAGGAGCAACATGCGAACGGCCGCATAGAACAAGGGCGGCACGCCCATCTCGACCACCGTGAATTTCATCACGACAAAATGTAGGCCCCAGATTGTGCAGACCATCATCAACACGCAAAATTCGCGCAAGGACATAACTTCACACTTTCGTAAATGCTGCGCCGCGCCTATGCCCATCTCATGACCGACACAAGACTTTCAGACCGCATCACGCAAATCGGGGCGTCCGCGACCATGGCGATTACCCAAACTGCACGAGACATGCGAGCGGCAGGACGAGACGTTATCTCTCTTTCGGCAGGGGAACCGGATTTTGAAACGCCTGAACATATTAGGCAGGCTGCGACAAAGGCCATGAATGCCGGCGCAACGCGCTACACTGCTGTCGACGGCATAGCTGAGCTGAAAGCGGCGATTATTCAGAAGTTTCGTCGGGATAATAATCTGAGTTACACCCCCAGCCAGATAAATGTGTCGCCGGGTGGCAAGCCCGTGATTTTCAATGCGCTGGCCGTCACGGTCGGGCCGGGGGATGAAGTCATTATTCCGGCGCCGTGTTGGGTGAGCTATCCTGACATGGTTAAACTCTGCGGCGGAACGCCCATCATTGTGCCATGCGGGGCGAGGACAGGCTTTAAGATAACGGCGCAAGGCTTGGCCGCAGTCATCACACCAAAGACGAAATGGGTGATGCTTAATTCGCCGTCCAATCCAACGGGCGCGGCTTACACAGCGGATGAGCTCAAAGCGTTGGCAGATGTCTTGCGCGCTCACCCGCACATTATAATTCTCTGCGACGATATTTATGAGCATTTGGTCTATGAAGACTTTTCATTCGCGACGATGGCCGAGGTCGCGCCGGACCTATTTGACCGCATATTGACCATGAACGGTGTGTCCAAAGCCTATGCGATGACAGGGTGGCGGATTGGTTATGGCGGAGGACCTGATTGGCTGATTGCCGCGATGCGCAAATATATGGGCCAGACAACGTCTAACCCCGCCAGCGTAAGCCAATGGGCTGCCGTTGCGGCGTTGAATGGCGATCAGAGCTTTTTGGAGGGGTGGCGAACAACCTATGCGGCGCGCCGAGACCGGGTTGTCGCGCGGTTAAACGCCATGCCCGGCGTCTCCTGCCTCGTCCCGCCCGGCGCATTTTATGCGTTCGCAGACATAACGGGGGTTACGGATGATGATGCAGGCTTTGCCCTGCGGCTGTTGGAGGACACCGGCGTTGCCACAGTTCCGGGCAGTGCGTTTCATGCTCCTGGCCATATTCGACTCAGCTATGCTGCGGCGATGCCTGAGCTGGATGCGGCCATGGACCGACTGGGCGGGTTTCTAAATTAGCTTGGCGCGCAAAGATGGGCTTTTACGATTGCGCCCGCTTTACCCATATCAACCCGGCCTGCATAGTTGGATTTCAGCTGTCCCATGATCTTGCCCATATCCTTGAGCCCGGTCGCACCTGACTCTTCGACGAGGCCCGCAATGACGGATTTCATGTCGTCCTCTGACAAAGGTTGGGGCATGAATTCGCGAATAATTTCAATCTCTTCGCGTTCACGTTCCGCCAATTCAGGGCGTCCGTTATCCTCATAAGTTTGGGCACTTTCTTTGCGCTGTTTGACCATTTTGGCGAGCAGCGACAGAATTTCGGAGTCATCAATGCCTTCGCAGCGATCTTCTGCGCGCGCGGCAATATCGCGGTCTTTGATAGCCGCTGCGACGAGCCGGAGTGTCGAGACGCGAAGTTTCGCCTTCTCTTTCATAGCCGTCTTTGTTGATTCATTTATGCGGGTTCGAAGCGTAGCAGCATCGGACATAGCGTTCGCAATCTTATTACCTCGGATGCCCCATATCCGTGTCTCTCAAGAGGCGATACATAGGCGTGTCGAGCGGGTTTGCCAAGCCTTTGACGGGAATTTGGGTCAGTTCCTGATTTTTGTGGGCTTTCCGCAATGCGGTCTTGCCAATCGCGGCGTTGCCTATAAAAGCTCCGACAGTTTGCCCATCTGACACTTAAAATGTCTGACAACTGGAATCTTCGCCATGACGCCCTATCAGCCGACCCGCACACCAACCGCCGCACTCGTCCTCGCGAATGGAGAGGTCTTTTACGGCGACGGCATTGGTCACGTGGGATCTGCCGTCGGGGAAGTTTGTTTCAACACAGCGATGACAGGTTATCAAGAAATCCTGACCGACCCATCATACGCCGCGCAAATTGTCTGTTTTACGTTCCCGCATGTGGGCAACACCGGGACCACCGCCGAAGACGAAGAAGCCAGCAGTCCTCGCGCTGAAACGGCGGCCGTTGGCGGCATTTTCCGCGCGGCGGTTACACCTGCCTCTAATTGGCGCTCAGATGCAGAACTTGGTGATTGGTTAGCGGCGCGAAAAATCATTGGCTTATCAGGCGTCGACACACGTGCCCTAACATCATTTATCCGTGATAACGGTATGCCTAACGGCGTGATTGCGCATGAGCCTTCCGGAGAATTCGATATTCCTACGCTCACGAAACAAGCGAAAGAATGGGCCGGATTGGTCGGCGCGGATCTCGCGCAAGATGTGGCGTCTGATGCGCAATTCGATTGGACACAAGCGCGCTGGGAATTACCGGGCGGTTATAAAGATATTGATAATGCCAAACGCGTTGTGCTGATTGATTATGGTGTGAAGCGCAACATCATGCGCAACCTGGTCAGCTCCGGCCTTGCGGTCACGGTCGTCCCGGCCAAAACATCAGCCGCGGATATTCTCGCGCTGAAGCCGGATGGTGTTGTTTTATCAAACGGCCCCGGTGATCCGGCTGCAACGGGGGACTATGCGATCCCAACAATACAAGCCTTGGTCGAGGCTAACATGCCAATGCTCGGCATTTGCTTGGGGCATCAAATGCTTGCCCTCGCCCTCGGTGCAAAGACGGTCAAAATGGACCAGGGTCATCACGGCGCGAACCATCCGGTTAAAGATCATACTACGGATAAGGTCGAAATTGTCTCGATGAACCACGGCTTTGCGGTGGATAGTGACAGTTTACCCGACACGGTTGAAGAAACCCATGTCAGCCTGTTTGACGGGACGAATTGCGGGATACGCCTAAAAGGCAAACCCGTCTTCTCCGTCCAACATCATCCCGAAGCCAGCCCCGGCCCCCAAGATAGTTTCTATCTGTTCGACCGCTTCGCAGACGCAGTGAAAGCGGCTTAGGGCCTAAACTTCTATCCGGCCATTCTCGATCAGGCTTTTGGCAGCGGCCAAGACGGCGTCTTTAGCGGGTCTTGGAATGACGCCGGTTAATGCGGAGACGTAATGTGCATCGGCTTCGTGGAAGGTGCCGACATCGGGCGAAATGCTTCTAACGGAATCATCGAAAATACCCGCGATTTTTACAAGCCAATTGGCCATTTCTCGCGTGGGGAGTTTCGCGTTTGGATAGGCGCCGCGCAAGATTTCGGAAATATCGGAAATCCACAGCGTATTTGACGCGGACATCAAGCGGCGACCCCCCACCCCATCGCTTGTCATGGCTTTGATATGCAGCGAGGCACAATCGCGGACATCGACAACAGGATAGGCAATGCGCGGCATCATCGGGAATTTGCCGCCAAATAGTCCTTTAATGATCGCGAGAGATGCTCCGCCATTGTCATATGTATCGGGGCCAAAGACGAGACCCGGATTGATCGTCGTGACCCGGTCCGTCACATTCTGAGATTTCGCATAGTCCCAGACGGCGCGTTCCGCGCGCGTTTTGGATACCGGATAGGCGGTGAGGGGCCGCCAGTCGGGGTCGGACCAATCGTCTTCTTTGACGAGCATATGGTCGCCGCGCCCGGATTGTCCCATCATGGCGACCATGGACGATGTCATTACTACACGTTCAGCGCCTGCGCCGATGGATTGCTCAACCACGCGCATCGCCCCCGCACGGGCGTCGGGCACAAGGGCTTCGCGGTTGGACGGAGCTTCCAGCGGGAAAGGGGAGGCGATATGTTGCACGAAGCGGCAGTCTTTCACGGCTGGTTTCCAACCCGCGTCTTTACCCAAATCGGCCTCAACTAGCTCCAGCTTAGACGTGTCGATGCCTTTGGTTGACAGTGTTTCAGCAACCCGCTCGCCCTTGGCTTTGTTACGCACAGTGCCGCGCACGGCATAACCTTGCTGCAACAAGCCTGCCGTCACATGGCTGGCAATGAAACCGGAAACACCGGTCACGAGAACAAGGTCAGTCATAATACGGCCTTTGTGTTACTGCGCAGCCAAATCTCGAATGTCTCATAATTTGCTGTTGCGTTTTCATAGCAATCAGCGACAAAATCCAATCCTTCTTTTCCGGTCGCCGTGACTTCCAGATTATTGACTGACAAAAAGAGAAACGTTGAAACAAATGCCGTTCTCTTATTACCATCTACAAAAGGATGGTTTTGAGATAGGCTTTCCCAGAGCGCCGCAGCTTCTTGGAAGAGGTCTTTATAATACCCACTTTGGGGCCTAAAGAGAGCAGACTCGAGAGCCCCTGGATCGCGTAATCCGTCCGCGCCGCCGAACCTTTCAATTTGCATGTCGTGAATAGCGATAACATCCGCGACCGTCAGATAACGGACGATCATTTCGCTAAATATTCTAAAGCATCGCTATATTTGTCCATGATCGCTTCGGTTTTTTCTACCACATCCGCGCCGGGCCGCATCTTATCCCGTTCACTCAGCAGGCTTTGCACAGCCTCTTCGAAAAGAGACTGTAGTTGTCGGCCTTCATCCTTCGCTACGCGTCGAAGATCCGCGAGTAGCTTGGCGTCCATTTGTGTTGAGAATTTTTCACGGTGAATTGACATATCATACCTCAAACAAAGAGATATCATATTTATCAATAAATATCAAGATAAAACCAGATATCCTGCTACAGCGTAATTTTCGTCGGGCAGTTTTGATTATAGATTGCGATAGCTTCCGGCATCCACGTTTGAAAATCATTCACGCGCGTATCGGGGCTGGGGTGAGTGGATTGAAATTCCGGCGGGGTTGCGCCGGCATTCGCACCCATGCGTTCCCAGAGGAGCGGGGCTTCGCGCGGATCATAACAGGCCCGCGCGACCAAAATCAGGCCGATATAATCCGCTTCACTCTCATGTTTGCGCGAGAATGGCAGGGCGTAGCCATATTGGCTGATGCCGCCGAAAACGCCCATGACGGCGCGTTGCGCGCCCATGTCCATACCGCCCGCACCGAGGGAAACTCCGGCCCCGACAATGCGTTGCATGTTCTGTTGGGCCATACGTTCCGCCCCGTGATGGGCAAGGGCGTGGCCGATCTCGTGGCCCATAATAACCGCTATGCCGTCCTCATTCGCTGCAATCGGGATCAACCCCGTATAAATAGCCGTATAGCCGCCGGGCAAGGCGAAGGCGTTGGCTTGTTCGCTGTCGATGACGTTGAACGCCCATTCAAAGCCGGGATCTTCCGGTGCGGCGGCTCGTTTCAATCGTTCCCCGATCTGGCGCACCGCTTGAACAACGGGCTCATTTGGGGAGACGACTTTCGAGTCGCCCAAAATCTGCTCATAGGATTGTAATCCGAGCGCCATTTCCTGTGCAGGTTCCATGGTGCGTAATTGTTTGCGCCCCGTCAGCGGCACAGTTTCTTGGTTCATGAAGTAATAGATCGCGGCACCAACAGCAAAGAGCAGCATGATCTGCCAGCGAAAACCGCCGCGCCGCCGCACGCCGCGCCCACCGCCCAGCTGGGCCATCCCTCTTGCCGAGCGCCGAACGGGCGTTCTGCTGCCATATTGTCTGCGATATACCATGATGTGCCCTCTTACTTCACAGATAGACTAGCGCCTGCCTCGCCGATGTCCAAGCCGAAAGCTGTATATGATTTTAACGATGTTTGCATAAAATAAGGGTCTGCCCTCGGATTTACCGCAGTTTCGGGCCCCTCATGTCTTGCGCCAATGGGCGCAGGTCATTATGGCGAGACAATTTGCTTTTCCGCGCCAACATTAGGTCGATTCCATGCCCAAACGTACCGACATTAACTCCATCCTGATTATCGGGGCGGGGCCAATCATCATCGGCCAAGCCTGTGAGTTCGATTATTCAGGCGTACAAGCCTGTAAAGCCCTGCGGGATGAAGGCTATCGCGTCATTTTGGTCAACTCTAACCCGGCCACCATCATGACGGATCCTGGCATGGCGGATGCGACTTATGTCGAGCCAATTACCCCCGAAATTGTCGAGAAGATTATCGCGATTGAGAAACCTGATGCGCTGCTGCCAACAATGGGTGGGCAGACCGCGCTGAACACGGCGCTGGCGCTTGAGCAAATGGGCGTGCTCGAGAAATACGGCGTTGAGATGATTGGCGCGAAGGCCGACGTTATCGACAAAGCCGAGTCGCGCGAGCGTTTCGCGGCGGCTATGACTAAGATCGGCCTTGAGAACCCGCGCGCGACGATGATCTCCGCGCCGACCATGGCCGACGGCACAGTCAATATTGCAGAAGGTGTGGCAGAAGCCGTTCGGAAACTCGCCGATACAGGCTTGCCTGCGATTATTCGTCCGGCCTTTACAATGGGCGGCACGGGCGGCGGCGTGGCCTATAATCTCGAAGAATTTGAAGAGATCGTCCGCTCCGGTCTGGCGGCCTCGCCCACCAATGAAGTGCTCGTCGACGAGAGCCTCATCGGGTGGAAAGAATATGAGATGGAAGTTGTCCGCGATTGTGCGGATAACTGCATCATCATTTGCGCCATTGAGAATATTGATCCGATGGGCGTGCATACGGGCGACTCCATCACCGTCGCGCCGGCGCTGACCCTCACGGATAAAGAATATCAAATCATGCGCGACGCTTCGCTCGCGGTCTTGCGTGAAATCGGTGTCGAGACCGGCGGCTCCAATGTGCAGTTCGGTGTGAACCCGAAAGATGGCCGCATGGTCGTCATTGAGATGAACCCGCGCGTATCGCGCTCTTCGGCTCTCGCGTCGAAGGCCACAGGTTTCCCAATCGCGAAAATCGCGGCGAAACTCGCCGTCGGTTACACGCTGGACGAGCTCGACAACGACATCACAGGTGCGACCCCGGCGGCGTTTGAGCCGACAATTGATTATGTCGTCACGAAGATCCCGCGTTTCGCCTTTGAGAAATTCCCCGGCAGCGAAGCCGTCCTGACTACTGCCATGCGCTCTGTTGGCGAGGCGATGGCGATTGGCCGAACTTTTGCGGAAAGTCTGCAGAAAGCCCTTCGCTCATTGGAGACTGATCTCGTCGGGTTGGACCCAATCGATATGGGTATTAGTGATCCGGAAGGCTTGAACGCGGCGCTCAAATCTCGCCTGACCATCCAAGCGCCTGACCGTATTCTTGTCATCGCGCAGGCGTTCCGGGCCGGATTTTCTGTTGAAAAGGTTCAGACCTACACGAAATTCGACCCTTGGTTTCTGCGCCAGATCGAAACGCTCATTAAAGCCGAAAAATGGCTGACGGAAAATGGCTTGCCGAAAGACGCCGCCACATGGCGCGCGATTAAATCCGAAGGCTTCTCAGACATTCGCATTGGTCAACTGACGGGCAAGACGGAACACGCCGTCCGCAAAGCCCGCCACAAAGCCAAAGTCCGTCCCGTCTATAAGCGCGTTGATACCTGTGCCGCAGAATTCGCAGCCAAAACGCCTTATATGTATTCGACTTATGAAACACCAAGTTTCGGTGGCGAGATCCAAAATGAAGCCCGCGTCTCAGACCGCAAAAAAGTCGTCATCCTTGGCGGCGGGCCGAACCGTATCGGCCAAGGGATCGAGTTTGATTATTGCTGCTGCCACGCGGCCTACGCCATGGCGGAGCTCGATATCGAATCCATCATGGTCAACTGCAACCCGGAAACGGTCTCGACGGATTACGACACCTCGGACCGTCTTTATTTCGAGCCATTGACTGAGGAAGATGTTCTCGAATTAATTCATGGTGAAATGGCGTCGGGTGAATTGCTGGGCGTTATCGTCCAGTTTGGCGGGCAAACGCCGCTCAAGCTCGCCGAAGCGCTGGAAGCCAACGGAATTCCGCTTTTGGGAACAAAACGTGATGCGCTCGACCGCGCGGAAGATCGCGAGCGGTTCAAGGACCTCGTTGAGATGCTCGGCCTGAAACAACCGAATAATGCCATCGCGCGCAATGCTAAAGAAGCTCAAGCGGCGGCTGATATCGTCGGCTACCCGCTCGTACTTCGTCCTTCAAATGTCCTTGGCGGACGCGGCATGGAGATTGTGGACTCCGATGCAGAACTAAAACGCTACATCACAGAGGCCGTGAAAGTGTCCGGTAAATCCCCACTCCTCATTGATCAATATTTGCGCGACGCCGTTGAAGTTGATGTCGATGTTATTTGTGACGGAAAGGACGTTTTCGTCGCGGGCGTCATGGAGCATATCGAAGAAGCCGGAGTTCATTCCGGTGATAGCGCGTGCTCTCTCCCGCCATATACTTTGTCTGATGAAATTGTTGCAGAATTGGGGCGCCAAGCCACAGTCCTCGCGCTGGAACTCGGCGTTGTCGGTTTTATGAACACCCAATTCGCGGTCAAAGACGGCGTGGTGTACCTCATCGAAGTCAATCCGCGCGCGTCTCGCACCGTGCCTTTCGTTGCCAAAGCCATTGGCCTGCCCGTGGCTAATATCGCGGCCAAAGTCATGGCGGGGATGAAGCTCTCAGAATTTGATCTGGAACTGCGCCCGCAGAAATATATTGCGGTCAAAGAAGCCGTCTTCCCCTTCGCCCGCTTCCCGGGCGTGGACACAGTGCTCGGCCCGGAAATGCGCTCGACAGGTGAAGTCATGGGTCTGGCGGATAATTTTGGCATGGCTTTCGCGAAAAGCCAGCTCGGCGGCGGTGTGACGCTGCCGAAATCCGGCAAGGCGTTTATCTCCGTGCGCGAAGATCACAAAGCCGGCATGGTCGATATGGCCAAAGACCTCATCGCGCTGGGCTTTACGATTATCGCCACAGGCGGGACGACAAAATACTTACGCGAAAACGGCGTCGAGGTTGAATATGTCCGCAAAGTCCATGAGGGCCGCCCGCATATCGTCGATCAGATGAAGAACGGCGAAATCGCGCTCGTCTTCAACACGACCAGCGGCAAGCAGAGTTTGAAAGATAGTTTCTCACTACGCCGAACAGCCCTCACTCAAAAAATCCCATATTTCACGACAGCCGCCGCCGGCCGCGCAACAGTGGAGGCGATTAAGGCCTTGGATCAGGGAGACTATGAGGTCGAGAGCCTACAGAGCATCTCGGCGGGGTAGGGCTCTCAGGCGCTATTTTTGCAGTTCAAACCCTGTCTGATCGAAGTTGGTAAATACGCGCCCGTATCTATCAAGTTGGATGTGCGCAGCCTCATTGTCCATGGTAGATTGAATAACCAATCCCGCGCCACCATCACCAGACAGGCATCCTAACTCAATGTTTTCCAAGGTATGGCTATCATTGAGTTGATCGTTGATTTCATCTAATAAGCGGAAAGCACGAGTCTTGGCTCCATCTTTGACAATAATAGTCGCCATTATGCTAACGTCTCGGTCTTTCAGATGTTGCGCTAGGACACGGACCTGCAACCCATTGCAATCTACGGTCATGCGTTGGTCTGTTGATCTTTCTACCGTATAAGTCTTACCGTCCGGACCTACTTTTACGTTCACACCTGATGCAGATGAAAAAGTGGGCAATATCATAGCTGATACGGCGGTTAGGAGTGTAAGGGTGATTCGAATTTGAGATTTTAACATTTTAACAAGTTCCTTCAGCATCATCTTGGGCCTCGTCGAGACTTTCTTCAAGGCTTGTTCTTTCGGGAGTCCCAATTTCCGGTATGATTCCGCCATCTTGTAAAAATTCTTGGTCTGCAGGCAAAGAATAGTCTTCAAATTCTCGTCGCGTTCCATCAGGATCTATTATAAAGGCGCTGAAGTTTTCTCTCCAAGAGCTCTCATCAGCACCAAACGCGATTGCATTCTGAGCAAACTCTTCATAGGCAATATAGTCGTTGGCAGAGGGGAAGCCATTTGCAAAGGTGTCGTCAACCTCCGCTTGCCCTGACACTCCCGTAGTAGCTGGGTGAGAATGAGTAAATGCAACAATATCTGTATCATCTAGTCCCAGAGCATCCAATTGCGCGTACAACTCGCCTAAAGGGATTGAATTTTCGTCCCCTGACACGATATCCAAATTTCGAAGCGTCCCGTTGTCATTCACCGTGAATGTAGCGTGCTCTATAGAGTTGTCCAGCGCTGCTATATCGGCTGCCGCTTCGGCAGAAAGAGTGTCAATGTCAGTTTCGCTTTGCTGCTCTGTACCGCAATCCATCTGCTCTTGCGTTAATCCACCTTGGCCAAATCCATCTCCAGAATTTGAGCCGGGTTCCTGATAACCTCCATCGGGTTCAGAGCCTCCGAAAGAGGGTGTGGCCTGTCCCATCCCTTGTTGTTTTGGCTTTTGGCCAGTTGTGGTACACTCGGTGTCATCTATACCACCTGTACAGCCGTCTGACGGCGGTGATCCAGGATCCCAATTTGCTGTTTTCAAATACATCTGCTCTTTTATTGGCACAGGCTGTCTGAACGCATCCCAAACGTCGTATTTGTCTAAATCAATTGCAATGAAATCCATGCATCCCTCCGTTTCTCATTGCTATGTATGCCCCCCCCCCCCAAGTTGAGTTAAGTCAACCACAACTTTATTTGATATTTCAATTGTGGTGTCTGGCGCGGGTCACTATCGGAACATGAACACCACATGTCGCTCCATAACGCGTCCTTGACACTTACCCTTAAAACCCCCTAAATTAGGAGTGTCTTTGGATTTTCGTCTCCTTTCGATTGACTTAGACAAATTCGGCAGCGGGATGGCACTCCCGCTGCCTTTTTTATGGTCTGATTTCCGCCTTGGCGCTATTTTCGCGAGGGCGCGGGGAGGGCCGCGACAACATTTTCAGCTTGACGACTGTGTTTTTACCCCTATCTGCTTGCGGCTTATAATTTTGACGGAAAGATGATTTCGCCATGCAAAAATTTCCAATGACTGTTCAAGGCCATGCGGCGCTGGAAACAGAGTTGAAACATTTGAAAACAACGGAACGTCCGGAGATCATCAATGCGATTTCGGTTGCGCGGGATCATGGTGATTTGAAAGAGAATGCGGAATATCACGCGGCGAAGGAAAAGCAGGGCTTTATCGAAGGCCGTATTCAAGAGCTGGAGTCCAAGCTGGCCCTTGCGCAGGTCATCGACCCGAGCACGATGTCCGGTGAAGTCGTGCGTTTCGGCGCAACAGTCAAAATCGTCAATGAGGACACCGATGAAGAAAGCACATATCAAATCGTCGGCGAAGACGAGGCCAATGTGAAAGACGGCAAAATCTCTGTAACGTCCCCCATTGCCCGCGCCATGATTACCAAAGAAGTCGGCGATGTGTTTGAAGTCATCGCGCCGGGCGGGTCCAAAGGATATGAGGTCCTCGAGGTCTATTATAAGTAATGGCTGACGAGGATGCAGCCGAGGCATTGCGGTGTCTCGTTCTCTCTGACGGTCGGCGCGGGATTGAGAACCAAGCCTTAGGCTTGGCAGAAAGCTGCGCAAGCCTGCGTCCACTCAGCATCCAAACCTATCATATTGCGCATCACAAAGCTGTCTCGTCGCTTCCGCCGAAAGCGCAACTGCGTTTGGCGAAATTCGACATGCCGGAATGCGACATTGCCATTGGCTGCGGACGGCAAGCCATCGCCGCGCTCATGCACCTCAAACAAAGGCGTCCGAATGTGATGACGGTCTATGTCCAAGACCCGCGCATCGATCCATCAGCTTTTGATCTGGTCATTGCGCCTGAACATGATGAAATTAAAGGTCCGAATGTTGAGACGATGATCGGATCGCCCAACCGCGTCACGCGAAACAGAATTATCGGCGAAACATTGAGCTTTGCCGACGGCCTGAAAAAATTGCCCATGCCGCGCACAGCGCTCTTGATCGGCGGAACGTCCAAAACGCATGACTTAGACAAAGCCAGCCACCTCGTGCATATGCATACAGCTAAGACCTTGGCGGCTGCGGGTCAGTCTTTGCTGATTACGACATCTCGCAGGACCCCTGACTATGCTATCTTGGATTGGAAACGTTTTGCGTCGGATATTGATAATGTTTGGCTGCATGAGGGAGACGGGCCGAACCCCTATTTCGCTTTTCTCGGCGGAGCGGATATGATTTTGGTGACCGAGGACAGCACCAATATGCTGACTGAGGCTTGCGCCACAGGCAAAGCCGTTTTCCGCTTACCCATGTCGGGACAGGCCGGAAAATTCCAAACCCTTTATAACGCGCTTGAATCGCGCTGCGGTGTAACGCGGCATGAGGGTCAATTGCGGGGACTGTCTTATCCGCCGCTGGCTGAGACAGCGCGTATGGCAGAGGCGGTATGGACCCGTTTTGATCAAAGGGCGGGGTAAAGTCAGGCCATGTGGAGATGCCTCAGCCAGGCTTGCCTGATTTTGCTCGCTGTCATTTTGTCCGGATGTAAGACCATTACCCTGGACGAGTCCTTTGTCTTCCAACCCGGGCAATTTGGCGATCCAAATGAAAAGCGCCTGACGACCCTGAAATACGAAAACATCTTTGCCGCCCCAACTGATCTCACCATTGATGTCCGGGCCGATGGTCAAACGGCGCAGCACCACATCAAATCCAGCGAATTTGTGAAAACCGAGCTGACTCACGATTTTTTAGATAATGACGGTAAAGTCCTCGCCATCACGCGGATTGAGCGCGCTGGCCCGTCTCGGCCCTTAGTTCTACATTGCGGCGGGAACGCGTCTGACCGCTATGAGGCGGGAACGCTCTATGCGCAGAAAATGATTTCCTTCGCCGATGTGCTGATGTTTGATTATCCGGGCTATGGCGATAGCGCTGGTCGGGCGGATGCGGACAGCCTCCGGTCTGCTAATCAGGCCCTCGCCAATTATATCAATACGGAGCTAAGCCCCCGCCGGCCATTCATTTTGTGGGGACATTCGCTCGGCGGATTTGTTTGCGCTGACATGGCGGCGAGGCTCCACCACATTGACGGCATTATTCTGGAAGCCACGGCTACAAATGCGAAAGATGTCTCGAAAGCCGTCATCCCTTGGTATGCGAAGATTTTCATTCGCGCGCGGACCGCGCCGAGCTTAGACGCCTATGATATGAGCGAGACTTTGGAAACATCGACTGCGCCGATCCTCATTCTTGGCGCAGCGAAGGATAAAACCTTACCTGTCGAGCTTAGCCGCAAACTGTCACAGGACCTGACGGCGGCGGGGCGAAATGTGACATATGTAGAATTTCCAAACGCCAATCACATTTCCATCCCAACGCAAGAGAATTTTCAGAGCACGGTCGAAGGCTTTATCGATGGGTTGGGCAGGATGCAGGTCAGTCAGGCCGAGTTGCGGCCTTAGTTTTTAAGGAGAGCGCTCGGCACCTTCGCTGCATACCCATTTCATCACGCGTCTCAGCAATGTTGTGTAGGGCTTGCTGTCATAGGCGTCCGCTATGATGACAAAGCTGTTGTTGAATCTGGCTAATATGACCCGAATTGACAGCGCATCATAAGGCGGGCGCTTACTCTCCACACATAGTCGCGTTCAGGGCGTTGCGGGAGCGGGGCGCCCCCCCTACATTGCAATCAACTGTTAAAAGCCTGAAAATTGAAACGAGACTTCCATGAGCGACATTATTCATCACCGCGTTCTCATCATTGGGTCCGGCCCCGCAGGTTATACGGCTGCTGTCTATGCCGCCCGGGCTATGCTTGAGCCGGGCATCGTAGCCGGGCCGCAGCCGGGTGGTCAATTGACCATCACGACCGATGTCGAAAACTACCCCGGCTTCCCGGAAGTCATGGGTCCGGACCTCATGGATAAGTTTAAAGAGCACGCGCTGAAATTCGGCACGGCCTTTTATGAGGATATGATCACAGATGTCGATTTTGCTCAAAAACCCTTCGTGATGAAAAGCGAGAGTGGGAAAACATATACGGCAGACTCGGTGATTATCGCGACAGGCGCGCAAGCGAAATGGCTGGGACTTCCGTCTGAGGATAAATTCCAGGGCTTTGGTGTGTCGGCCTGCGCGACGTGCGACGGGTTCTTTTACCGCGAGCGTGAAGTCGTGGTTGTCGGCGGCGGGAATACGGCCGTCGAAGAGGCGCTGTTCCTGACAAACTTCGCCTCTCGCGTAACATTGGTCCATCGCCGCGATATGCTTCGCGCCGAAAAGATTTTGCAGCAACGCCTGTTTGACAATCCGAAAGTCGAAATCCTGTGGGATACAACACTGGAAGAAATTCTGGGCGATAATCAACCCCTTGGCGTAACTGGCGTTCGCTTAAAGAGCGTGAAGACCGGAGAGATCTATGACCGCGAGACGCATGGCGTCTTTATTGCGATTGGTCACAAACCCTCGACAGGGGTTTTCAAAGGACATGTCGTCATGAATGAGGGCGGCTATATCACGACTGCACCGGATAGCACCGCGACCAATATTCCGGGCGTGTTTGCGGCGGGCGATGTGTCGGATGAGGATTGGCGCCAAGCCGTCACCGCAGCCGGCCTCGGCTGCATGGGCGCGCTGGAAGCCGAACGTTATCTGGCGGAACTGGACGCGGCGAAAGCGCCGCATTCTGCTCAACAGATAGAAGCGGCCGAGTAAATGCCCCACGCCCTCGATTGGGATAAGCTAAAGACATTTCACGCTGCGGCGCAGACGGGGTCTCTGACGGCCGCGGCAGATAAGCTGAAAATTTCCCAATCGGCGGTGTCGCGCCAGATTACCGCGCTCGAAGAGTCGCTTGAAATGCCGCTTTTCCACCGTCATGCGCGCGGCCTCACTCTGACCGAAGAGGGACAAATATTATTCAAAACGGCAGATGATGTTGCCATCAGGATTGCCCGTGTTCAAAGCCGCGTCATCGACTCGCGGCAAAAGCCCCAAGGCATCCTACGCGTGTCTACACCTATTTCTTTAGGGTCAAATTGGCTGCCCTCGGTCTTGCCCGAATTTATTGAGACCTATCCGGAGATAGATATCCAGCTGATTTTAGAGGACGCGGAGCATGATTTATCGACTTTTGACGTCGACTGTGCTCTGCGACCTTGGCCTTCCACACAGGGCGATGTGATAGAACGTAAGCTGGGCCAGATCACCCAATCGCTTTATGCCAGCCATAAATATTTATCGGAACACGGCGCGCCGACTTCCGCAAAAGACCTCGATAATCATCGAATTGTGGCTTTTGGGGATCTCATTCCCAAAAATTTGCACAGCGCTAACTGGGCGCTGGAAGTGGGTCGGGACGCTATAGACATGCCGCGCAAGCCGGTTTTGGTCGTCAATAATCTGCATGGAATCATGCGCGCGGCAGAGGCCGGGATCGGAATTGTGGGCATTCCTGACTATATGACCGTGCTCTCGCGGCGTTTAGTGCGGGTGCTCCCCAATGTGCGCGGGGAAAAATTTGATCTTCATTTTGTCTACCCCACAGAATTACGAGGGTCAGTGCGAGCCAAGGTTTTCCGCGAATTTTTAACGGATGTGACGAAAACCTGGCCGAAAAGCTGATTTTTGGAGAGAGTATGACGCGGAAATGAATAGCTGCTTTGGAAAACGGCCTTTTCTATGCTTTATTGCATAGCTCTCTTGCGTTCACGCTGGTTCCGAACGCAGCCCTATATCCCTATATACTAAGCACGAACGCGGCATTGTCCTCCTAGATACCGCCGCGCTTCATACCGCAATCACTCTCCCCGATTGTTTTGCGAAGACTTTTACGGCCCCTGCTTCACTGCAGTGGGCCGTTTTTTTTCTTTATTAACCTTAATCTTGGAGAACAACAGCACCGCAAGGGCGGCGGAAGCAGGGCAGAGAGAAAACATGCCGAATGAGAAAGCTGTAATAGCAGCGGAAAAGATCGAGCGCGATGCAGAATTTGCGGGGGTGCTCGCTCAGAACCTGGTGTCGGGAGTAAGCATCCTGGATGAGGACATGAATTATCTTTTCATATCCGACTCCGTCTATGAGAATATTGGCGTCACGAGGGATGAGCTAAAGCCCGGTGATCATTTATCAAAATGCCATGAACTAATGCTCGCAAACGGTCTGCTCACGCCAAATATGTTGGAGGCTCAACATCTATCCCCGGATGATCAAATAGAGCGCAACAAATCCGGTGAGACAGCGAATTCAAGGTTATTGACATTAGGTGATGGCACAACCCATCGGTTTGTCCGGAAATATTTGCCCTGCGGCAAAACCGTCTCGATTGCGGATGATGTATCTGATCTTGTGGAGAAAGAAAAACTGCTAGACAAAGCATTGGCGCTTGGCGAGGCAGGCTATTGGTCTCTGGATATCCCAACAAAAACTTATACCCTCAGTAAGTCCCTATATAAATTTTTTGGAGCAGACATCGGGCATCGGCTGTCTAAATACGGCGTGATTTCGGCCATTCATCCCGATGACCGCGAGCAATTCAGAGCCGCGCTGAGTAATGCACCCAAAAATGATAACCTGTTTGAGGTCGTCTGCCGCGCAAAAACCCATAGAGGCGGCCTGCACTGGGCGAATATGACGGGCAAAATCATTCGCGACTCCAAGGGCAAAGCCATACGGCTTGAGGCATTTGTGAAAGACGTGACACGCCAGCGTAAACAATCCGCAGATTTAGAGGCCGCGAAAGATGAGGCCATTGCCGCCTCACAGGCTAAATCTGAATTTCTCGCCAATATGAGCCATGAAATCCGTACGCCAATGAACGGGATATTGGGGATGGCCGAACTGCTCAGCAATTCTGAAATTAGTGAGCGTCAACAGGAATTTGTGTCAGTCATCAATAGCTCCGCTTCGGCGCTATTGACGATCATCAACGATATTTTGGATTTCTCAAAAATCGAAGCCGGGGCGTTTGCCATGGACCCTGTCCCCTTCGATTTGAAATCTTCCATCAATGATGTGACAGCCCTTTTGCGGAATACCGCGCAGGAAAAAGGCCTTGAGTTGATAATCAATTACCCGTCCGAACTTCCTAAGAACTTTATCGGGGATGCGGGCCGTATTCGCCAAGTCATTACGAACCTGGTCGGTAATGCCGTCAAATTCACGGAAACAGGACACATCACCATTGATGTCGATATCCAGCACAGTCGAGATATGGTCGTTTGCACATTAGATGTGAAAGACACCGGCATTGGGATTTCACCAGAAAAAATGAGCCGTATTTTCGAAAAATTCACCCAAGCCGATGGGTCAACCACACGTGTTTATGGCGGAACGGGATTGGGCTTGACGATTTCCAAACATATTGTGGAAATGATGGGCGGGCGCATGCGCGTCGATTCCACATTGGGCGAGGGCTCCAGCTTTGGCTTCCGCATTCCGCTCCCCATCGATAGTGACGCCAAAACGGAAGCCTTCGACAGCAGCCTCGTGAAGGGCCGGCGGGTGCTGATCGTGGACGATATTCAAATCAATCGAAATTTATTTACCGAACAATTACGTGTCTGGGAGATGGAATCGGATAGCGCCAATGATGGCGTCGAGGCGCTGACAAAAATAAAGGCGGCGCAAGATGCGGGGCAACCCTTTGATCTCATTCTGCTGGATTTCCTCATGCCGGGCATGAACGGTCAGGAATTTGCGCAACTTCTCACCCGGACACCCTCTATCGGGAATCCGCAAATTATTATGTTATCGTCCTGCGATCAGCCCGTAAACTCATCATCTCTGGCCCGGATCGGGATTGATAGCTACCTCGTCAAACCTGTGCGTGAGCGCCGCCTCTTTGATACGATTGTCCGTGTTCTCTCTAATCCTGTTGAGAGAAGCGTGCCGGACATTTCCAAAGAGGAAGAGTCGACGCCCGTTATCTCGACAAAATCAGAAATTTTGGTAGCCGAAGATTTTAACCTCAATCAAGAGGTGGTCAAACTCATGCTGGCGGAAACACCGTTCCAACCTGTATTCGCGTGCAACGGCGAAGACGCGCTTAGACTGTTCACCGAAGATCCCGGACGTTTCCCACTCATCCTGATGGACGTTTCAATGCCCATCATGGATGGGTACGAGGCGACACGCGCTATTCGCGCTTTTGAACGGGATAATGATCTGCCCGCTATTCCGATTGTCGCGCTGACGGGTCATGCGCTTAAAAATGACCGCAAAGATTGCCTGGAGTCCGGTATGAATGACTACCTCTCTAAACCTGTTAAACAGGGTGAGTTGGTGGAAAAACTGGAAACCTATACCGGCAAAGCGATAGACACTCGCCTAACAGCCTAGAGACAGGACGAAAATGACACGTTTAAAATCAACCCAATTGACCGCCTCCGTCCTGTGTCTGGCGGCATTTTCCGTCGCGGGGTGTTCGGGGCAATCATCCGGCTCGGCCCTGACAGAGTTTCAATCCCATTTGCAAAGCCTTTGCGGGAAAACATTTGAAGGCCAAGTTACCAGCACGGATGCGGTCGATGAAGATTGGCGCAAAGAGGTGCTCACGCTGGGGCCTGTAACATGCCCCAACGCCGAGACGACAGTTCTTCCACTCGCTGTGGGTGCGGATAAGAGCCGCGTCTGGACATTGACACTGGAAGAGGATGGGGAAGCGCTCGATTTCCGCCACGCCCATACGCTCAAAGACGGCTCACCCGATCCGGTGACCGGATATGGCGGTGTGGCGACAAATGCGAACAGCACAGGGACCCGCGCGGTCTTTCCGGTCGATGAATATTCCAAAGCGAATTTCAAGGAAAATGGTTTGGAAGTGTCCATGACGAATACGTGGTCCATTACCGTCGATCCGGGCAAAACCATGAGCTATAAATTGGAACGCGAGAACAGAAATTTCGTGGCTGAGTTTGATTTGGGCGAAGCGAAGTAGACGCATTTTGCCACCTCTCCTTGGGGAGAGGTCGAGAAATGCGAGGGGCATCCTCGTTTCAAACGTCTGTGCAGAGACTAAATTCTCCACGCTTTCAACCGCTTATAAAAAACTCAAAAAACAAAATCCTCACTTCACCCCAAATGCCCCATATTTAACTCGTTCTTTCGGACATAGGACAGGTTAGCGCTTTCTGACTGGTCCGGAGGACGGTGTGTCTACTGGATGAGGCGTAGCGGTCCTATTCAGGGGGCTGGGTCCCCGTGTGCCAGACCGACTGGAACGTTGGCAGTCAAGTATGGCCGGGGCTTAGAGCGCATCGCCGCGTGATGATCTTCGCGTAAAACAACTAACTACTTTGGTCTCCATCGCGGAGATCATCACGCGGACTGTCCTAACTATCAGGATTTCGCACCTTGGCTGCACACCAGATTGTCAGCGGGAAATTCCGCATGACGTGATCATAAAACTCTCATCCACCAGTGGACCTCCAGCCTCCTCGCGCTTAAACCCCTCAAACAGTTGGAGCCCGCCATGTCAGACACAATCAAAACCCGCGCCGCCGTCGCCTTTGCCGCAAATGAGCCTCTCAAAGTTGTGGAGGTTGATTTGCAGCGCCCCAAGGCAGGGGAAGTTCTGATTGAAATCATGGCCACCGGGATTTGCCATACGGATGCTTACACGCTGGACGGTCTGGACAGCGAAGGCCTCTTCCCCTGTATCCTCGGCCATGAAGGCGCAGGCGTCGTGCGCGAAATCGGGGAGGGCGTCACCTCGCTGGCCGTCGGCGATCACGTCATTCCGCTTTACACGCCGGAATGCCGCGAGTGTAAATCGTGCCTGTCTGGCAAGACCAATCTCTGCACCGCCATTCGCGCCACCCAAGGCAAAGGCGTCATGCCGGACGGGACCTCGCGTTTTTCTTATGAGGGCGAAACCATCTATCACTATATGGGCTGTTCAACCTTCGCCAATCATACGGTGCTGCCGGAAATTGCCGTGGCGAAAATCCGGGAAGACGCGCCCTTTGATAAGAGCTGCTATATCGGTTGCGGCGTGACGACGGGCGTCGGCGCGGTGACGAATACGGCCAAGGTTGAACCCGGCGCGAATGTCATTGTCTTTGGCCTTGGCGGGATTGGCTTAAATGTCCTCCAAGCCGCGCGTATGGTCGGCGCGGATAAAATTATCGGGGTTGATATTAATGACGATAAAAAAGAGTGGGGCGAGCGCTTCGGCATGACCCATTTCGTCAATCCGAAAGAACATGGTGATGTGGTCGCCCATCTTGTGGAGCTCACCGATGGCGGCGCGGATTACACATTTGATTGCACGGGCAATACGGATGTCATGCGCGACGCATTGGAAGCCTGCCATCGCGGTTGGGGCGTGTCCGTCGTGATCGGCGTGGCCGAAGCCGGCAAAGAAATCGCAACCCGCCCCTTCCAACTCGTCACAGGCCGAGTCTGGAAAGGCACAGCCTTCGGCGGCGCAAAGGGCCGGACAGACGTCCCGAAAATTGTCGACTGGTACATGAACGGAAAAATCGAAATTGATCCGATGATCACGCATGTGTTGAAACTTGAGGATATTAATGAGGCTTTTGATCTGATGCATGCGGGGAAGAGTATTCGGAGTGTGGTGGTTTATTAGATGCGATACGTGAGTCTATTTTTTGCTCTAACGATCACCTCGTGTGCGACCAAGCCAAAGTCTTTTTCGGACCAATATTGCGATGACGTCTTAGAATGGGCTGACAGTGGTCCACGAGACTATTCGATTGACGCTACACGAAAGGTTTATTTCCCAAATTCAAATACTTGTTATCGCGCTGGTGGTGACGATACGGTCGTCGTGACTTGTTTGACTGTTGATTGGGTTTGTGCCGACAATGAGGCGTGTTCTGACAAGGCAGATAAGGCCTTTCGTTCAGCGGCGTTCCGATATGCGCACTCATGGACAGAGTTTAGCTATTTTCAAAATACTGCAAAATGTGTCGGGGCGAGAGAAACGATCGCGCCAGTTAATTCCGACGAAGCGGACTTATCTCAAGCCTATTCCATTTTCCGACAAGGTGATAGGATTGACTTGCAATATGATCCTGATGAAAGACTTACAAAAATTGAAATTACTTACGATGCTGAAAGATAATTAGGAGAGAAAACATGTTCACACACATCATGGTAGGGGCGAACGACATGGGAAAAGCCGCCAAATTTTACAATGCCGCTTTAGGCGCGTTGGGCGTACCTGCTGCCGAAGGGGAGCGCTTATTTTACTCCCATAATGGCGGGTTCTTTGGCGTGGGCAGTCCGGCCGATGGCGGCTCGGCAACATTTGCCAATGGCGGCACAATTGGATTTAAGGCCGACAGCAAAGCGCAAGTCGATGCGTTCCACGCGGCGGGCTGCGCCAATGGCGGTACTTGCGAAGGCAAGCCGGGACACCGCTCCGGCGCGCCGGGTAATCCCTACGGTGCTTATTTGCGCGACCCTGACGGCAATAAAATCTGCGCATTTGCCATGGGCGGATAGAGAGAGCGTATTATGGAAACTGTCTGCGCGCGTTGCCGAGACTTATTCGTAGTGGCTGTCTAAATGTCTGAAAAATTTGATGACGTGCCGGAGGAATTTTGGGGTGACCCGACACGCATTTGGCAGGTCCAAATATCCGGCGAAAATAACTTTGACGACTATAGTTTTATGGGCTGTTTGAATGGCTTTCAGAGTGATCCGGAGTGGCGGAGTGTGTTCGACCCGATTAAGGATGAAACGGGCATGCAGGCGTTTTTGGACAGACTTCAGGGACACTTTGATCTTTGTAAGTCGCCTATGAATAAAGATGGCAGTCAGTTTCTATATATGCATCCCAGTCGGACGGATTCTAAAAACCTACCCGAGAAAGCCAAATTGATCGCATTGGTGAAGCGCCACATGCAGACGATGGTCAAAGCTTTAGACGCTGCCGGCCAACCGGAAAACGCGGATAAATTGCGCGGGATAGATATAAGTTGGGCAGATTCAGAATATTACAATAGTTTGGAGTTCGACGAACAAAGAGCGCTTTGGGACGGAAAACCGTTAGGCTTCTACTTATCCGAAGCTTGGGATTTCACATGGTATCTGGACGGCGCGCCAGAAATTCGCGGTTGCCTTTATGAAGCCGTTTACAGTCTCGCCAATGATTTCGCGCTGACACGTTATCTCATGCAGAGCTTCATGGACCACGGTTTGGATGTCGATGCCGAATATGAATTAAAGTGGAAGCATAAAGGCGTCTTTTATTTCGATGAAACCGCCTGTTACGTCACCGTGGAGCAATGAAAATGGAAACCGTTTCCCTCAATAAATCTTATGGCGGCACGCAGGGTGTGTATCGCCATGAGAGCGAGGTCACCGGCACGCCGATGACATTCTCTGTTTTCGTCCCGGACAGCGCGCATGGCAAAAAAGGCCCGCTTCCGGTTCTGACCTACTTATCGGGCCTGACCTGCACCCATGCCAATGTCACAGAGAAGGGTGAATTTCGCGCGGCCTGCGCGCAGCATGATATTATCTTTGTCGCCCCCGACACGTCTCCGCGCGGTGACGATGTACCGGATGATGACGGCTATGATTTCGGTAAGGGGGCGGGGTTTTATGTGGATGCCACGGAGGCGCCTTTCGATAAACATTATCAAATGCGGGCCTATATTGAGCGGGAACTTCCCGATTTAATTGCCGCAAATTTCCCGGTCGATATGTCTCGCCAAGGCATTGCGGGGCATTCCATGGGTGGGCATGGCGCGCTGACCATTGGGCTACGCCACCCGCGCACATTTAAATCTATTTCCGCTTTTTCCCCGATTTGTAATCCATCCGCTGTGCCTTGGGGGCAGAAAGCGCTCGGCGGGTATTTGGGCAACAACCCGGCCGCGTGGCGTCAATATGATGCGGTCAATCTGATCGAGGACGGCGCGCGCACGCAGCAAATACTCGTCGATCAAGGGACGGAAGATCAATTCCTCGCCGAGCAATTAAAACCGGAAGGCTTGGAAGCAGCGTGTGCGGCGGCAGACATCAAACTCACGATGCGGATGCAGCCCGGTTATGATCATTCCTATTATTTTATCTCGAGCTTTATGTCGGAGCATGTGGCGTGGCATGCCGCGGCGCTCAAACGTTAGGCGTGAAACTTTAGGAGTCTCGGGCCTTGCGGTAAATCTTCTCGGCCTGCGAGGCGACAAAACTGCGCGGGGCGAGTTTCGACAATCCCGCAATGAGTTTATTCTGCGCGCCGGGCACGGAAAGGGCCGGCATTTTATCATAGGCTTTAATGGCCGCCGCCGCGACATCCGCCACGGGGGCGAGGTCTTTCTCAAGCGCCTTCATCGCGGGGATGTTGGTCATTTCCGTTTTAATCCCGCCGGGGGCAAAGACGCCGACTTTGATGTTATCGTGTTTCAATTCCTCGCGCAGGGAGAGACCGAAATTTATCATAAAGGCTTTGGTCCCGGCATAGACGGATTGATAGGGCAGGGGCGTGAGGCCGCCGAGGCTCGCGATGATGAGAATGCGGCCATTATTTGTAAGCGCTGGAAGCAGCTCGCGAATGAGCTGAACATTGGCGGTGACATTGGTCTGGATCAGCGCGGAATCGGTCTCAAAGTCGCCGGAGATGAAGGGGTCCGCAAAGGTGATGCCCGCATTCAAAATCGCGCCCGAGAGTGAAGGCGTGTCGGAACAGAATTTGGAAATCTCAGTCGAGGCGGAAAGATCAAGAGAACGGGTTTCAATTTCCGCATAGGTTTCGAGTTCAGCAAGCCGTTCAACGCGGCGGCCCGTCGCGAGAACCCTTTCTCCGCGAGCAGCAAGCTGGACCGCCATTTCGCGCCCAAGGCCGGAGGTGGCTCCGGTGATTAGAATTTTGGAGGGACTCGCCATGACAGGATTGAACAGGCTTTTCAGCCGCAAAGCAAGAGAGGGGTTAGCTTTGAACAAACTCGCTGTCTTTATAGCCTTGGAAATAAAGCGCGGTCGTGAGGTCTGTATGATTGATGGCGCAATGGGCTGCGGCGGCAACGGCGGGTTTGGCATAGAAGGCCACGCCCAATCCGGCTGCTTGAATCATGGCCAGATCATTCGCGCCGTCACCAATGGCGATGGCCGTAGAGGATCCGCCCAAGGGGTCGCTATATTTTTCCAAAGTCTCCTGTTTGGCTTCGCGGCCCAATATCGGACGCCCGACATCGCCAAGCAATTTATCGCCGTCGTCCAAAAGCGTGTTGGCGTGATGCGCTGCGAACCCGCAGGCTTTGGCCACGCGCTCGGTGAAGAAGGTGAAGCCGCCGGAGACGATAACGGTTTTTGCGCCATTGGCTTTCATTGTTTGGCACAATGTTCTCGCGCCATCGGTCAAGACAATCCGCTCTTTGAAACAGGTTTCCAAAACGGAAAGATCAAGCCCTTTCAGAAGCGCCACGCGTTCCGTCAGGGCTTCCTCGAAATCCAACTCGCCGCGCATCGCGCGCTCCGTTATGCCGCTGACATGGTCTTTCACGCCCGCAAAATCGGCCAGTTCATCAATGCACTCTTGCCCAATCAGCGTGCTGTCCATGTCACAAATGAGAAGCGACTTTTTGCGTTTCTCATTAGCCTGCACGCAGAAATCAAAGTCCATCTGCATCGGGTCCAAAGCCTGGGCCAACTTGTCGGCAGAGCCCGCATAAGGAAATTCAAACGCTTTGCCCTCGGACAGAATTGTAACGCGATCAGCGACGTCCAATGCGGTGACGATGGCATGGACCGTATCCTCACTCGCCGCAGGTAGGACGATCGTCGCGGTATAGGGATGGTTCATTTAGCTAAGGTCCTAAAATGAGAGCGATATCATCGAACTCAGAACTTGTCTTCTCTCAAGACGGTTACATCAGAGATATTCAAAAGCCCTATATGGGACCCTATGAGATTCTCCAGATTGTCGATGACTTTTTCGACGATATCCTTATCCATGACGCCAATCAGCATAATCATATCTTGGCTGGCCGAGAGGTCCGTGCCGCGTTGCCACCGCATCCCGCCGCTATAGCCCGCGACCGCCGAAAAGGCAGTATAGCCTTTGACGCCGGCTTCTTCGAAGACGCGGCACGCGCGCTTAAAGGCTGGTTTTTCAATAACTAATTCGAGGCGTTTTTTTGCAAACATGGTAAGCTCCTATCCGCCGACCCATTGGGCTAGTATTATATATAGCGGTATTCCCAAAGTCAGGTTGAACGGAAATGTGACGCCTAATGAAAGCGTCAAATAAATTGACGGCTGCGCTTTTGGCAGCGCCAGTCTCATGGCCGCAGGGACTGCGATGTAGGACGCTGAAGCCGCGAGGGTGATGAGTAGGGCCGCGTCGCCAATACTCATCCCAATAAGCCAACAAAGGGGTGCGGTGATAGCCGCCCCGATGAGAGGCATAATAATGCCAAAGCTAAGCGCTCCCGCATCCAGCTGCCGCCAGCCTTGGCGAAGTCCGCGTCCGGCGTTTAGACCCATGTCTAAAAGGAAGAGACACAAAACGCCTTGGAACGGCGTCACAAAGAAGGGCGCGATTTTCTCCATCCCGGACTCGCCCGTCATCCACCCGATTGCGAGAGCGCCCACAAGGACAACGACAGACGCGTTGAGAAAGACTTCGCGGAACAACTCGCCTTTTTCAGAGCCTGCGACTTCACCTTCTTTTTTCATCCCGCGCCGGGCGAGTAGCAGTGCAGACATTATGGCTGGCACTTCCATCAGGGCTGCCATCGCGACCATGTAACCGGATGTGACAATGCCCGCTAACTCCAAAGCTTGGGTTGCGGCCACGAAAGTCACGATAGAGATAGACCCATAATGTCCTGCGGTCGCAGCAGCATCAATCCGGCTCATCTTACTTGTGACGCGGAGCATCATATAGGCGAGAAATGGCATGCCGAAAGACAGGATAAGCGCAATGCCTGCTATGACAAATATATCAGATGTGAGAGCCGCCTTTGACATCTCCACGCCGCCCTTGAGGCCAATTGCCATCATCAAATAAATGGCAAGCCCTTTAGCAAAACTCTCCGGCACGGTCATTTGCGACCGCATCAAAGCAGCGCCCAAACCCAACACGAAGAAGAGAACGATAGGCGAAAGGAGCGTTGATAAAATCAATTCAGATGACATGCCTTACTCGTCTTTGTGGTCCGAAGGGTTTTTTCGCAAGTCGTTGAGATCTGCCGGTTCTCCAATAATCGCAACTTCATCAGTTGCACGAAGTTCTATTTCCGGTGTCGCGACCAGAATGTCGCCATCTCGCTCGATCATTGCAATCAGGCAAGACGCAGGTAGGTTGATATCCGATATCGTTTGACCTGCTTGTTCTAGCAATCTTGGGAATTGCGCCACGGGACCGTGCAAGAAATGATCGTCTCGCATGAGAACTTCATTCATGTCTTTCTCAGTCTCAGCCCCGAGCCAACGCAGCTCAAAATGATCGCTTTGCACGACTTCTGCCAAATGGCCTGCCAGACGCAAGTCCAGCCCAACAGGCTTTGGGGGTACGACCAAAAACATCAGGCTGTGCGCATTTGTTGCGGACGGAATATCCAGTTTGGCTTGTGGACCAAATCGCAGAACGAAAAGCTCCGGCTGGGTCAGGCCTTCATGCGTTTTGTAATGGATGTTCACATGTTCGCTGATCGTATGCATGTGCAATGTCTCATCTGCCAAAATATCGGTGATGATATCCGGGTCAATTTCGAAACGGGTCTTGGCTTGCTCCCGGACGATGTCACGCAAATGCTCTAGGTCATATATACCAAAACGAAAATCCATCATGACGGAGCGTGCAATCACCGCCTCGTAGGATAAATTTTCATCCTGAGTGCGGTCATGAATGATGGTCATAAGCTCGCGCTCCAAACCCTCATAACGTTGCTGACCCAAGCGTTGGTGGATGTGGAAAATAGCGCCGCGGCGTTCCATTTTTCCTGACGCGTAGAAGTGATACCAAAGCACGCAGCCAATGGTGACCATGCCCGTAAAGGCGATGGCCAGAATACCCATTTCAATTATGAGCCAGAAGGAAATGAGAATACCCGAGATCTGGAGCCACGGATATAGCGGAGCTTTGAAGCCTGGCTTATAGGTCGATATTCTGGCTTCGCGCATTACGATTACAGCGACGCAGACAAGCCCAAAAAGAAGAAGTTGAAATGCACTGGCCAATTTTGCGACCGAGGCCACATCAAATAAAACGAGCACAGCAATCATGGCAACTACTGTTAAAATAATGGCAATTGTAGGTGTGCCAAACTTACCAATTTTGCTCAGGCGTTGCGGCACAAGCTTATCTTTAGCCATCGCATACGGGTATCGCGACGCCGACATAATGCCAGCATTACCTGTAGAGGCAAAGGCGGCGATAGCGGCAACAACGATCAGTATTACGCCAAGATCTAAAGGCACCCACGATAAAAACTCACGACCTGCGTCAGCGATAGGAGTCAGGCTTTCATATAGCTCTTTTGGTTCCAGCACAGTAATCAAAACCATTGTTCCCAGCGTATAAATTACTGTCGCCGTTATTAAGGAAAGTGTCATGCCGAGCGGAATATTACGGTCTGGGTTTTGCACCTCTTCTGCCACACTGGCCACTTTTGTCAGACCGGCATAGGAGACGAATACAAGACCAATGACTGAGATAAAGCCAACAAAGCCGGATTTAAAAAACGTCCCGTAATCTTCGCTGGGTTGCAGGGCTCCAGCGATACCTGTTTCTTTTAGGCCGAGGATTACAAAAGCAATCAGGATGACGACGAGCGTTGTCACCAAGACACGTTGCAACATCGTTGTTTCCTTGGCGCCAAAGATGTTGATGAGTCCGAACGCAATCGTCAAGATTATCGCCGTGACGGTGAAGGGCAGGTCGAGATAAAGTCCCAGATATGCCCCCATGCCGACCAGCGCAAAGGCGCTTTTGAACACGACGGCAATCCACGATCCTAAACCGCCAATCGTGCCCATCAGCGGACCCATCGAGCGGTCCAGGAAATAATAGGTCCCGCCCGCTTTTGGCATAGCCGTCGATAATTCCGCCATGCAATACATGGCAGGGAGGATCAGAAATCCAGCCAAAAGGTAAGCCAGCCAAACGGAGTTACCCGTGTAAGAGGCCGCTATACCAGGCAACAAAAACAAGCCAGAGCTAAACATTGCCCCTGTCGACATCGCATAGACATCGAACAGAGTCAGATTACGCGCGAGCTTTCCGCCCGCTTCAGTTTTAGTCGCCATGATTCCCTCCGAAACGCAGTATCTATACGGGCTGCTAGGCGTTTAGAGACTGTGTGTCTTCGGAAATATTATTCTCAGTTCCTTTGCAGAACACCCGCAAAAGAACGAAGCCGAGAATACCGGATGCGATGGACCCCATCAAGACGCCCAAGCGGACCCCATTTAGCAGGCTGGCGTCATCAAATGCGAGGGTTCCGATAAACAGGCTCATCGTGAAGCCGACACCCGTGAGACAGGCAACGCCGTAAATCTGGCACCAGTTCGCGCCTTCGGGTAATTTGGCAAGGCCTAGCTTTACGGCAATCCAGCAGAAGCTAAAGACGCCGATTTGCTTTCCAAGGAACAGACCAAGCGCAATACCAAGCGGGACCGGAGACATAAGATCGGCAACGGATAGGCCGCTTAAAGACACACCGGCATTCGCGAAAGCAAAGAGCGGCAGGATTAGGAAGGCGACCCAGACATGTAGGCCGTGTTCAGCCCGCGTCAGCGGCGAAGAGGTTGTCTTTCCGTCTTTTCCAACAGGGCGAACCAGCGGAATTGCGAAGGCGGTTATAACGCCCGCGAGCGTCGCGTGGACGCCGGATTTCAGAACGGCCGCCCAAACAAATGTTCCGACCAGCGCATAAGGTAGGATGCGCATGACCCGAAATCTGTTCATAGCAAAGAGGACGGCCGTTCCCACTCCTGCCCATGCCAAGGCATAAAGTGATAGGTTTTCGGTATAAAAAAGCGCGATAATGACGATGGCTGCCAAGTCGTCAATAATGGCGACGGCGAGCAACAGAATCTTTAGCGATACCGGAATTCGGTTCCCGACGAGCGCCAAAATACCAAGCGCAAACGCAATATCCGTTGCAGCCGGAATTGCCCAGCCATTTACCGTGACAGAGTCAGTATAGTTAAAGCCAAGATAGATCAGCGCGGGAATTGCAATACCGCCAACGGCTGCAAACAGCGGCAATGAAATTTTATCAAGGGATGAAAGCTCACCCTTGAGGACTTCGCGTTTGATCTCCAACCCTACGAGGAAAAAGAAGATCGCCATTAGGCCGTCGTTGATCCATAACAAAAAAGGCTTCGCAATTTTGAAATCCCCGAATTGTACGGCGACGGGTGTATTCAAAATGCCTTCATAGCCGGACGCCATAAAAGAGTTATTCGCGAGGAGCGCGAACAACGCAACGAACATCAAAACGATGCCGCCTGACGCTTCGAGATGCATAAAATGAGTGATCCGTTCGCGAACGGATTTGGCGGAAAGCGTATTTGGCATGAGGCTCTCTTAAATTTTTAGATAAAGATATCTGTACGCCGCGATTGCTATATTCGCAAGGCGCTCACTAATCTATTTTAGGTGGGATTAGTCCCGGTTGTTTAGGCGGCGACGCCCAAGAAAACGACAAGACTTAATAAAGATATCTCGGCTTTGCGCTTGGAAAAAGTTTCTTTGATAAAGGTCATATCGGGCTTTCTACTTAGAAGAATGTATGGGGATTGAGGGAGTCAATCGACGCAGCCGTAAGGCTTGCGGGTGTGGTGACGCTTGCCATCCTTTGACCGTGGAGAGCTCCCGGAAGGCCAGATTTCTCAAGGCTGTCAGCTTGGCCCTCTCTCGAGCCAGCGTTTCATAAGCATTGATGATGTCGTCCACAGCGGCTTTCACATTCTGGTTTGAAAAGTGGCCCTGTGCAGAATGAATTAAATCTTCACAGCTAGGAAGAGTTGTATCTTCCGATGATTTGATATTGGTTTCCACGACTTTAGATACGGTTTGGCTATCATAACCAAAGCATTCTTCATCATGAAACCTAGGCTTACTGAGGTTTGTCATATCGCTTAGAACCAAGTTGATCGTAGCACTTCGCCGGACCCTGTCATGGGTTGTCTACGGGTTCTGCGACGACGGCTTGGGATGCAGCTTGTTGTTACGGGCGCTTCTCGTAGGGAAATGTGAGCGTAGCTAGGCTGTGAGCCTAAGTCCGAAAAGAGACGCGCTGCGAGCGTGTCGGCATGTGACAGAACTGATTGTAAGCGAAGCATGATTTTCTCCTTTATTGTTCGCGGCCCATATCTAGGAAATTTAAATCCATAGGTTAAATATAAAAAAACTTTATTTGATATAGCTTAGTGTTATAGAGTTGTATGAAACCGACATTGAGACAAATGGAATATCTGGTTGCGATTGCGGATACCGGAACTTACAGCGCCGCTGCGAAACAAACCTTTGTCAGCCAACCCAGTATGTCTGCGCAAATAAAAGATATGGAAGCGCATATTGGCGTCGCGCTTTTAGAGCGGGGCAGGCATGGGGCTTTACTGACCCCTATTGGTGAGGATATTGTTTCGCGCGCCCGCATGATTTTGCGTCAGGTTGAAGAGATGAAGCTTCTGGGGCGAGAGGCTGACGGAACATTGGCGGGACGAATTAAACTCGGCGTTCTTCCTACGGTTGGGCCCTATCTTCTCCCTCAAGCGACCCGTCGCCTACATAAAGCTTACCCGGACTTGCGTCTGTTTGTCCGCGAAGAACGCACGCTCGATTTGAAGGACCATCTTTCTTCCGGATATTTCGATGCAATTATTTCGACGCCCGAGGATCATCCCGACACAAAGGCGCTCCCGATAGCCAAAGAGAATATCTATATTTGTATTGCGCCTGATGATCCTTTGGCGACGTCGCGCGGCCCGGTCGAAATGAGAGAACTGGCTGGTCGTGAGTTTCTGACTTTAGGACATGGGCATAAACTTGCGACAGTCGTGAAAAACATCGCGGCGAAAGCCAAAGCTACAACGAGCGGCGAATATGAAGGCACGAGTTTGGATGCGATTAGGCAGATGGCCGCCATGGGGGGAAGCGTTGCGATCTTGCCTAGCCTTTATGCGATATCAGAAGCCAAGCGCGACCCGCAATTAATTGTGCGTCCGATCAGTCATCCATTGGCCCAGCGAGAAATCTCTTTAATCTGGCGATACTCTTCGCCACTTGCCTCCAAGTTTGAAAAAATAGGACAAGTGTTTGTCGATGTTGCGAAAGACATAATGATTTAGCCTGAAGCGGGAATCTGCTTGCTAACGAATGAAAACAGGGCCTCTGTCACTGTAGCTTGACCTACTTAAATTAACGCCACACAAATATATGAACAAAAAAGGCTATGATATGAAACTATTTGATTTAGATTCAGCATTTAGATTTACCTTTGCAGCCGCAACTGTGGGCGTCCTCGTGACAGCTCCGATGGCGGCTCTGGCCGGCGATAAAGCGCTTGTCCCGGCAAAAAAGTTTGATCTTAGCCATTGGAACATCACTGTGCCGACAGATGCGGATAACAATAAAAAAGTCGATACGGTCAGCGTTAAAAAGCTAAAGAAATATTCCCATCCTGATTACTTCTATTTGGACGATCAAGACCGCATGGTCTTTGCAGCTCCGAACAAAGCGCTGACCACCCCAAATTCGTCCAATACCCGGAGCGAGCTTCGCTATATGCTGCGTGGTAAAAATACGAAAATCAAAACACATAGTGCTGCAAATAATTTTGCTGTGCAGGCACGAAAAGATTCAGACAAATTTGGATCCGTTGGCGGCCGTATGGATGCGACGCTGCATGTCGACCATGTTGCGACACGGGCAGGCGACCCGAGCACCAAGGCGGCTTATTCCGCTGTCGTCGGACAAATTCATGCTGTGAAATATGACGACACGAGTTCAGGGTTTGGATATGGGAATGAACCATTAAAAATCTACTATAAGAAATTCCCGGACCACGAAACCGGTTCCGTCTTTTGGACCTATGAGCGTAACCTCGCAAAAAGTGATGATGACCGGACGGATATTGCCTATCCGGTCTGGGGCAATACGTGGGAAAATTTTGCGGATCCGCGTGCGCAAGGAATCGCGCTGGGTGAAGAATTTAGCTACACAGTGAACGTGCATAAGAACACGATGCATTTGACCTTCTCTCACCCGACCCGCGCAACCGTCGTCTTCTCTATAAACCTCGCTAATAATGTCGACGCCTACGGAATGGTCGACGAGCTGGATAATAAATATAGCTATGGCGGCGATTCGCTATATTTTAAGGCCGGGATTTATAACCAATGCTCTACTAAAAAAGGGGGTGGTCTTTGGTATGCAGGTTGTCCGGGAACGGGCGATTGGGAAACCGACAAAGCCAACGGGGATTATGCCCAAGCGACATTTTCTAAACTAACTGTCGGGCCATCCACGCCGCCTGAGTATGATTAAAGCTCCATAATATTAAAAAGCCCGCCTCATGAAGAGCGGGCTTTTTTTCGTCTTTCTACAAATCGTTACTCTGCCAAGCTATCTCGGAGCGCGACTTCTTGCGGCATACCGATCGCGTGGAACCCGCCGTCGACGTGATGGGTTTCGCCCGTGCAAGACAATCCTAAATCGGACAGCAGATAAAGCGCCGCGCCCGCAACGCCCATCGGGTCCGTGTTGTCCTGCAAGGCGCTGGCGGCCTTGTTAAAGCGGAACATGTGGCGACCCGATCCGATGCCCGCTGCGGCGAGCGTTTTTATCGGTCCTGCGGAGATCGCGTTAACGCGAATACCGCGCGGCCCGAGGTCGGCGGCCATATAGCGTGTGCAGGCCTCCAATGCGGCTTTGGCCACGCCCATCACGTTATAATTCGGGATGACGCGTTCTGAGCCGAGATAGGTCAGCGTAATCATCGACCCGCCATCTTTCATCATGGCGCTGGCGCGGCGGCCTGCATCGACGAAACTAAAAGCGGAAATATCAAGCGCGGATTTGAAACCGTCGCGAGTCGTTTGCTCGATAAATGAGCCCGCGAGTTGCTCCTTGCCCGCAAATGCAATCGCATGGACGAGAAAATCAATCTCGCCCCATTCCTTTTTCAGGCTCGCAAAGGCGGCGTCCATTTGGTCGTCATTCGTGACATCGCAATCCACCAACAGGCTCGACCCGACGCTCTCGGCCAAAGGCTTCACGCGGCGCAGAAGTTTCTCACCTTGATAGGTAAACGCCAGCTCTGCGCCCTGCGCGGCGAGCTGCTGCGCTATCGCCCAAGCGATAGAGTTTTTATTCGCGACGCCCATAATGAGGCCGCGTTTTCCGGCCATTAAGTTGCCGGTTGGGAAGGTTTGATCTGCCATGTGTTCTCTCTCAAATCATGCGGGGCGAATGGCGGCCCATGTCTGGACTCGCCAATATTTAGATTAGACTTTAGCGAAAATGACGCTGCCGTTCGTGCCGCCGAAGCCAAAGCTGTTGGACATTGCTGTATTCACTTCAGTTTCGACCATTTCCGTGGCGATGTTAATGGCCGGAATTTCCGGGTCGCGTGTTTCAACGTTGATAGACGGCGCAACGAAGCCCCGGTCCATCATCAGTAATGTATAAATCGCCTCTTGCACACCGGCCGCGCCGAGGCTGTGACCTGTCAGGCATTTCGTCGCCGAGACATAAGGACCGTTGAGGCCAAAGACGCGCTCAATCGCATTGGTCTCCGCGATATCGCCAACGGGCGTGCTGGTGGCATGCGGGTTGATGTAGTCGATGGTGTCCAGTCCGGCATCTTCCAGTGCCATGCGCATGGCGCGTTCTGCACCTTCGCCGCTGGGCGCGACCATATCATAGCCATCAGAGGTGGCGGCATAGCCAACCACTTCGGCGTAAATTTTCGCGCCGCGCGCTTTGGCGTGCTCATACTCTTCGAGCACCAACATGCCTGCCCCGCCCGCAATGACAAAGCCGTCGCGGTTTTCGTCAAAGGCGCGGCTGGCTTGTTTTGGTGTGTCGTTATATTTGCTGCTCATCGCGCCCATGGCGTCGAACAGCGAAGACATGGACCATTCCAATTCTTCGCCGCCGCCCGCGAACATGATGTCCTGTTTGCCCCATTGGATTTGTTCAACGGCCGATCCGATGCAATGCAATGAGGTGGTGCAAGCGGATGTGATGGAAAAATTCACGCCTTTAATTTTGTAATGCGTCGCGAGAGTCGCAGAGACCGTCGACGACATCGCCTTTGGCACGGCGAATGGCCCAATCCGTTTCGGCGACAGGTTCTTGCGCGTAATATCTGCTGCGCGGACGATTTCCAGCGAGGACGGTCCGCCCGATCCCGCGATGATACCCGTGCGGGGATGGGAGACTTGCTCTTCGCTGAGGCCCGCATTTTCAATCGCGTCTTTCATGGCAACGGCGGCCCAACCGGCGGCGTCGCCCATAAAGCGGTAGGAGCGCTTGGAGATTATCGCTTTATAATCGCAATTGGGACGACCGGAGATTTGGCTGCGAAAGCCGAGCTCTGCCATTTTTTCGTCTGTATCGATTCCGGAGTTTCCGGCTTTCAGATTGGCGGCAACCGTGTCTGCATCATTCCCGATGCAAGAAACAATTCCCAATCCAGTGACTACAACGCGGCGCATCTTATTTACCCTCTTCAGGAATGAACAAGCCGACCCGCAGGTCTTTGGCTTGGTAGATTAATTCGTCATCGGCATACATGCGCCCATCGGCAATGCCGAGGACAAGCTTGCGGCGAATGGCGCGTTTGATGTCGATTTCATAGCGGACTTTTTTGATGTCCTGCGTGACCTGGCCCGTGAATTTGATTTCACCGGCGAGCGCCCGACCGCGGCCTTGGCCACCTGACCAGCCCAGCCAAAACCCGACTAATTGCCACATCGCGTCCAGCCCGAGGCAGCCCGGCATGACCGGGTCCCCGATGAAATGGCAATCAAAAAACCAAAGATCAGGTTTGACATCCAGCTCGGCAATAATCTGCCCCTTTTCATAGGCGCCGCCCGTATCATCAATTTGCGTGATACGATCCAGCATAAGCATGGGCGGCGCGGGGAGTTTCGCATTCCCTTCACCAAACAGCGAATGTTTGCCGCTGACGATCAGGTCGTCATAATCATAAGAGGATTGAATTTTTATCATGAATCGGTGTCCCAAAAATACATAGGGACAGCATAGGCCTCTTTGACACGCATATCAACGCGCGTAACGTCCGCATTTGGTCCGGGGGACCAAATGCAGTGAAGCGCCCCATTGTTTCTTCCAGAATTATAATGAGAAACAATTTGGCCCGCAAGGATTCGGCCAGAATACCAGAGATACAGACAGGCGGAATTTGCTACTGCCCAATCCGTTGAAAACATGTTTTCAACTAAGTCAGCCAAAGTCTCGTTTTTAAGCAGGACATGCCCGCAGAGTTGTCTCCCCGATGGAATACCAAGGGGTAGAAGGAGTTTTGTTTTACGCGAAGACGTGCGGATTGGGTTGTAAATCCATTCCACTGTGCTTTTGACTTTCGCCAATTACACGCTCTGCGGCGATGGTTTTTGAAGAAACGGCCGGTGCAACCCTAGAGTTGGCCCACTTGGAACCACTAGTCGGCTCTCGTTCCTAAAGTCCCGGCACCTCTTTGGTTCTCACACCAAAACGCTCAGACCCACCGTCTTCCGAACTAGATAGAGAGCGCTACCCTGTCCCATGTTTGAAAGAACTTGCCCAACTTATCATGGGTTTTTGAAGCGTGGACGTATCTCGCCCGAAAAAGGTTCGGGGAACCTTTTTCAGAGATGCGCCGAACAGCTAAGCTGTTCGGATGTAACGATATTTTCGGTATGAGTTATTTTGCGGTTTTAGTCACGACCCGCGCTGAAACGAGGATTGTTTTATTTGAGCACGGTTTTATGGGGGATTTGCGGGTTTTGAAATACCGTGTAGCGCCTATATTGATCCTTCCAGAATCATAGAACGGATCAATTGACCGATTCTCGGTTCGGTTCCTCGATATTTGATTATCAATCAAATAGTCTCGTCATCACAAGACCAATTGCGTCGGACAGCTTCACTGTCCTTTGGCTCATATCTTGTGATCCACATGTAGCTACCCGTGGATTGCAAGAATTAGTTGTTTGCAAGCAAACAACGATCTTGCAATGACGTAGAGGAGGGGGCGTCACCAATCCCTGAATAGGGTGCCCTATTTCAAGGACTCCGCAACGCTTTCCGCTTCCGCCAAACTGTCAAAGCCTCCAACAAACCCGGCGCCGGCGGTGATGGGGGCTGCAATGCGGGGCACTGACTTTAGCTCACCGTTCACCACAACGGCCATGTGGGTATTGATGTTTTTGGCCGTATATTCACCAAAGGTCTTCGCGCAGTCGTCAGTCAATCTGAAATTCAAAACAGCGCGGGAGCCGACAGGATTCTTCGATGCTGAGAGGCCGCTCAAGCAGCTCTCATCAATGACGGCGGGCAGGGAAACGAAATAGCTTTGCCCCGCATCATCCGTAAAGCGCTGCGCCGTCTCGCCCAAGATGAGCTCGTCCGGCAATTGCTCTAAGGCCATCCCGTCAGCGCCGAGCAACACAGAGTGAATCCGAAACGTCGTCCCCGACTCACACCCGGAGAGCGCGGCGGCCGCGATGAGGGTGAGGGTGAGGTTTTTGAAAAAGCGCATGGGGGATAGGTGGAGATTGGGGCGGGGTTGGTCAAGGTGGGAAGGATTTATGGAGGGAGTGCGGAATAGGTATTGGAGTCAGCTTCGGGGGCATTGCAGACATTAGCGAGTGTCCTTAATGAAGGGGCAAGCGATTTTAGGCCGCTCAAACACTGAATAAAAAAGCTTTATTCAAAAACCCAAGGATCAGCTTTCCTAATACGTCTTAGATATGTAACTTGTTTTCAAGACGGGAGATAACGCGATGCAGATATTTATAGGACTTGCACAGCTGGCCGTTTGTGCGCTCCTCCTTTTGGGGTGTTCGCAAAGCGTGCAGTCTAATGAGACTCTGCAAGAGAAAAATAGCGTTACCCATTCACAAACTTCAGCTCTCTGGCATGACGGATCAACAGGCGGGGCTTATGGCATTGGCGAGGGTTGGATTATTGAAATTTTACCTGCCGAATATGAAACGTTTATAGAGAGTATTATTTTGCCTCAAATGAGTACTGAACTGCTTACCATCCCCGCCACATTTAAATGGGTAGATGAAGACAGTGAAGCTTTTAAGACCTATCAGAAGAATGTTATAGAAGTCGTTACGATCCCAGCGAAATATGAGATAATCACTACTAATGAGGAAGTTAGGCCTGCACGAACTGAATATTATTTGGCAAAGCCCATCCACGACTCCATCGGAACGGTTAAAACCCTCGGAACCATAAAAGAACGGCATGTGCCGCCCGTAACAAAGGACGTGAGCCGGAGAGTCGTTAAAGTTCCTGCGCGGTCCGAAGAACGTGTCATCCCAAACGTGCCAATTGTGAGACGAGACGGATATGTACGCATAGTAAAAACACCGGCGAAAATAATGCCACGCGATCTACCTGATCTTGTTAAAACAGAAACGAGAAAAAGAATGAAATTTCCACAGAGATTTGCCGTTAAGCGTCCTGATGGAGAGATTGCTCATGTATTTGACAAATACGAAGACCTCACGGCTTTTGTGAATAGTTTCAATTAAGGTGCCTCGACTGGAACAATGCGAACGTTATCACGTTTTCGAGTGGCCTTCTTTGGGCGACAACGGCCTCTAAGCTAACGTCTGCTTTGAGGATTAAATCTCACCCCTCCACCAAAAATTCCCCCAACCGTTCCGCCAGCGCCATGATCGTCACTGTCGGGTTTGCCCAGCCTCCCGTCGGGAAGACGTTGCTGCTGGCGACGTAGAGGTTCGGGGACTCATGCACGCGGCAATTTGCGTCTACCACGCCTGTCTTGGGACCTTCCGCTCATGCGGGTTCCGCCCATGTGGTGATAGCCGCCTATCGCCTCGGTGAGATTATTTCCCGAGACACCATTTGACGACGGCCTTTTGCGCGTGGAGGCGGTTTTCCGCTTCGTCCCACACGGCGCTTTGCTCGCCTTCGAGGACCTCTGCCGTCATTTCTTGACCCCGATAGGCGGGGAGGCAGTGGAGGAAGAGGGCATCCGGTTTGGCGAGCAAGAGACGCGCAGCATCAATCTGGTACGGGCCGAGCGCGGCCAGACGTTCGTCCTTATCCGTATCGCCCATGGACACCCAGCAATCGGTGATCAGCGCATCTGCGCCGTCCGCCGCATCATCGGGGGAGAGGTCGTCATGGATGATGGCTTGTTTATTTTGTGCGGCCTTAATGAGGCCACGCGTTTTGGGATTATCCTCAAGGCGGTAGCCCTCCGGTGAGCTGATCCGCAGCTCAAACCCAAAAGCAGGGGCCGCGTTGACGAAACTCGCCAGCACATTATTGCCGTCGCCAATCCACGCGAGGGCCGCGCCGTTCAACGTCACGCCGCGTTCCTCCAGCGTCATGAGATCCGCCATAATCTGGCAGGGATGGTTGTGATCGGACAGGCCGTTAATCACCGGCACATCGGCGTTCTCCGCGAAATCCGTTATAGTGCTATGCGCGTTGGAGCGGATCATCACGGCATCGACAAAACGCGACAGCACGCGCGCTGTATCTGCCACGCTCTCCCCGCGGCCGAGCTGCATATCATTTGCGCCCGCGACGATGGAACTGCCGCCGAGTTGGCGCATGCCTTGCTCGAAAGAAAAGCGCGTGCGGGTTGAGGCTTTTTCAAAAATCATCGCCAGCGTTTCGCCGGACAGCGGGGCTTCCGGGTCCAGGCTTCCCTTGGCTTGACCCTTGCGGGCGGCCTTCATTGCATGGGCGTCATCCAAAATGGCGCGCAAATCGGCGGCGGAAATATCGGCGAGGGAGATAAAATGCGGCATGGCAGTCGGTCCGTGCAAAACGAACGAATAGCGAATTGGAGGCGGGCGCGCAAGGAGAAGCGGAGGCTAGCTAACGCCTCCACCGCAAAGCGGGGGAGGTGTCCGCAACGAAGTGGAGGACGGAGGGGGTGCGGCGCGTCGGCGCCGCCAGAAGACACTTACTGAAAGGTGGGAGTTCCTATCTTATTCGCGCAGACGCGCGAAACCCCCTCCGAACCGCTACGCGGCCCACCTCCCCCGCTCCGCGAGGGAGGAGAGACCTTTCCCATTTCCACGCTCGTCTTTTCCCTGCTAACCCGCCCCATGATCCGTCACATCAAAACCGTCCTCTGCATATTCTTCGCGCTGTTCTTTGTTGCGGCGGGGGTTATGCATTTCGTGGCAGTTGAGGATTTCGCCGCGATCGTCCCGCCGCTCCTGCCATTTCCAAAGCTCATTGTCTGGGTGACAGGCTTGATGGAAATCGGGATGGGCGTGATGTTGCTTTGCCCGCATTTTCGCCCGCGCGTGGGCGTGTTGCTCGGTCTGTTCTTGCTCGCCGTGCTGCCCGCTAATATTTATATGGCGATGGCAGGCATTTCGTATGGCGATAGCGTCAGCAGCCCCGCCGCGCTCTGGACACGCGTCGCACTACAATTCCCGCTCATAGCAATCATCTACTGGGCGACGCGGCCTAATCCTCGCACGCCGCTTTGATCGCGCCGCCTCGTGTGAGGAGAACGGGAGGATTAAGCGATCGGTTTCAATCCCACTATATATCTCGTTTCATCAAGTTTGTGATGAAAGACCGTTCTGGGCGATGCCGCAAAAAACTGGATTAATTCACCTTGAGATAAATGGGTCCAGTTTACTTTTTCAAAGGCCTCATTCGCTTCGCCCATTATACTCCAATCATCAATAATGATCAAAGCGGCAGATTGAAAATTATCGAATATTGATTTGAATTCTGACTTAATCGGTTTTTGTTCTTCCGGATTTGGTGTCTGCGTGCTTCCCAAATGCGCGGTATCGCTAGGGTAACCCGACCATCCGCCTTTCGAAAAATCAACAGATGAGTCACCGCTCCAATGAGCGTCAAGAAAAAAGACAGTCGGGCCGTTTAAGTTTCTTATTATTTCGGGAAGGACATCTGCGGAGTTCCCAAACTTAACCTTCAGGTTTTTTCGGGCGGTCGTGACAGGTTTTAGGTAATCATACAAAATTTGAGATAGCTCTATCGTGTAGACCGACTTGAAGAAATAGGATGCAAAAATTGATGTGTGTCCATAGAGAGACCCCGTCTCTACAAAATTATCGAAGGTATCAGACACCGCCGGACCATAGTTCTGGACGGCATCAAACAAAAAAGCAGGATAATATAAGCTGGGTTGAACAGTGAAAACAGCCTCCACGTTAGGTCCGTCATCGGTCGGCATGTAAAGGGTTATTGGATAATAATCGGCAGGATTATCATCTAAGGTCAGTTCTACCTCGAGAATTGATTTTTGATCGGGTGGTAGCGTTTCGAAATTAGAAAAGCCTTGCGGAGCCTTTGCAAGCGTCTCGATTTTGGCATCGATGGTCCGGCCCAATTTATCAAAAAATAAAATTTTATCTTTTTGAATGGCGTGAGTTTCCGACGCCAAACCGAGCGTAAATCCGCACGTAGATTCGCTCATGCGCAACCAAGGTCTGCCACCTCGAAAATCGATCCATTGCAGAATATTCTTATATTTTGTGACTCTCGCAATGAAATACTCAATGGGTAATTTTTGCATATTCGAAGCATCTATAATGTTAGCCCGCCTGATATGAAAACCATTGGAGGCTTGTCGGGCGCGTACGGATAATCTCTCTTCTCAGAGCCTAAAGACTAAGTTGGATTAGGTTTTGAATCCAGCCTAAAGACCAAATTGTTTGATGAAGTCGAGAAACAAATCAGAGCGAGGCAAAGCAAATGGTTTCGCTGATTAAGACGGCTTTGAGCCGCCACCCGGTTTCCCGCGTCTGCGGCTATTCCGCCTGCGTTTTGGGGCTGTGTCTCCGCCTGAGCCGCGATTGCCGGAAGGAGCCGCTTTGCGGCCACGCGTTTCGGAAGAAGCAGAACCGGACATTTTCGCGGGTTTACCGCCGTCTTTTACTGGCGCTTTGCGACTACGGCCTTCACGGGTCGGCGTATTACGGGTTGGCGTAGCGCCTTCTGATGGCAGAGCGCGAGAGGGATTGCCGCGTCCACGAGTTTGGCTTGCGCCTTTTTTCGCCGAACTGCTCTCAGTCTTAGTATCTGAATTTTTGGCACGATCTTTACTGAAACGCGCTTTCTTTTTCTTCCGGGATTTGCCTCGGCCTTTGCGGGTGTCCTGCGCAGGCTTATCGGGCCTGGGCAGGGCCGTGCCTTTGCGCATGGCTGTCAACCGTTCGGCCAAATCTTTCGGCGTTTCGCCTTCGGGGATTTTTGCTTTCAGCAGCTTTTCAATATCGCGCAAATATTTGGCTTCATCGGAATCTTTTTCCGTCGCGACAAAGCTGATGGCGATACCTTCTGCTTCGGCGCGGGCGGTGCGGCCGATGCGGTGAACATATTGTTCTGACACATTTGGCAAGTCGAAATTAAAGACGTGTGTAATGTCCGGAATATCAATGCCGCGCGCCGCAACATCTGTGGCGACAAGCGTTTGCACCTCGCCGGATTTAAATGCGTCGAGTGCGCGGGTGCGTTGGTTTTGATTTTTATTGCCGTGAATGGCGACAGCACGAATGCCGACCTTCGCAAGGCGTTTGACGATCCGGTCTGCGCCGTGCTTCGTCCGCGAAAAGACGAGTGAGCGGCCGACTTCATCGCGAAGCAGTTCCACGGCTAAGCGGTCCTGTTTGTCGCCGCGTTTCATCTTGTAGATTTTTTGCACGACCTTATCCGCCGTGCGGCCTGCTGGGGTGACGGAAACATGGACGGGATCGTTCAGAAATTGCTTGGACAGTGTTTTGATTTTTGGCGCGAGGGTCGCGGAGAAAAACAATGTCTGGCGATCCTTTGGCAGCACTTTCACAATCCGCTTCAGCGCATGGATAAAACCCATATCCAGCATTTGGTCAGCTTCATCGAGGATCAGAACTTCAACTTCGTCCAATCTGATGGCTTTGCGGTCCAGCAAATCAATGAGGCGGCCCGGTGTCGCGACGAGAACATCATTCCCGCCCGACAAGCGCTGAATTTGCCGCGCAATCGGTTTGCCGCCAAAGACGCAAGCCACAGAGAGATGCGGCATGTGACGGCCGTAATCGCGTACGCTCTCCGCAATTTGACTGGCCAGCTCTCGCGTCGGAGCGAGCGCGAGAACCCGCGCGCCGCGTTTTGGCGGTTCTATGTTGTCGCGGAAAATATGGGTGAGAGTCGGCAGGGTGAACCCGGCGGTTTTACCGGTGCCGGTTTGCGCAATACCCATGACGTCGCGGCCTTCCAATGCGGGCGGAATCGCTTGCGCTTGGATTGGCGTCGGCGTGGTATGACCGAGGTCGGCCAGCGCGCGCGCCAAAGGCTCGGCAAGGTCAAGCGCGTCAAAATTTTTCATGGGATAGCCTGTAAAGCGTGCCGTGAAGCGTGAATGGCCTGTCGCGGCCCGATTGAAAGCGGCGCGTAGGCGGCGCGCGGTGAATTGTCAAACCTGGCGCACAGGCGGGGGTGAGCCGAGCCCCCAGAGCCGCAGCGCTTTCCCGCTGGAACTCCTCTAAAACTATGATAGTCCAAACCCTAATTGGGGAGGATTGGCTTTGGATTTTTTAATGGGTCTGTGGACAGAGCTGACATCCGGTGATCACCGGCTGCTCAGTTTTTTGTTTTTCCTGAACATTCTACTGCTCATTTTATCACGGCCGATCATCAATTTTCTCGCGCCGGGGCAAGACAATAACAGCAAGATCAAAATTGCGCAGGCCATCAACTTGCTCGCGCTTGTTTTCCAATTGGTTGATTTCGGCCTGCGTCAGGCCTTTGATGACGCTTATAAAGCGGGTTATCTGGTCAACCTCGCCGTCAGCCTGATGATTATCTACACAGGAGTTTTCCTTTACAGTGCCTGCGGGACTTTCACGCGAAAGAAATTCGGGAAGACCCGAACGATTGATGAAAAACCCATCTATATTGAAACCTATAATTCACGCCTCGTAAATCTCGTCATGCTGTCCATGATCGTGCTGACAATCATTTACATTTTGATACAAGTCTGGGGGGCGGATAGCCTGCTGGAGACAACCGGAATTATTGGCATCTTATTGGTCTTTCTCGGCTTCACCAGCTCCATCTGGGCCCCTGATATCGTCAGCGGTCTTATTATCCTCAATAGTGAAATGTTGGTCGACGGCGATGTTGTCGTCATCGACGGTCATCCGGATGAATATATTATCGCGCGGGTCACACTGATTTATGCGGTGCTTTATGATGTGCGGAATAATCACAGGACATTGCTGCGCAATACGCAATTTATCCAAAGCCGCATTGACAACCTCTCGCGCATCGCCAGTTCAGACGGTATTCGGCAAGCTTTCAAATATAATATTGGCTATCCCGAATTTAGTAAAAATCGCACGGATCGCGAAACCGAATTAGCCGCTTTTCAAAAGAACATTGGCGACATGTTCATGCGCAGTTTTGAGGTCTGCCAAGCGAATGATGAAATTAGAATCAATAATAATAAGCCTTTTGAATGGGCGATGACCAATGCGGGAGACTACGCATTGGAATATACGCTTTGGGTCTATCTCGACCGTATTCCCAACACCAAAGTCACGGCCACTATCCGGCGGCATTTGATGGGCACGCTGTATAAAATAAATGAAACCGTGTTCGCAGCTTCTGTTCTTGAAGCCATCGATTTGTCCACGCCGGATTTGGTCAATGCGCGGATATCACATTCAGAAAACCTTGCCGACCCCGCAAAATCGAGCTAAGTCAAAAACACTAATCCGGTGAGAGACGATGAACATTTAAAGCCAATATTTTGATTTAGCTTTTTCACAGCCAGGAAAAGGGCTGTTCTCTTACATTGGAAATTTCATGAAACGGTTGGAAAATAAACGCTGCCTGGTGACGGGCGCGGCGCGCGGCATTGGTGAAGCAATAGCGGCGGCTTTTATCTGCGAAGGCGCAGAGGTCATTCTCTCTGATATTAATTTCGAGGCTGTCAAACAGACTGCCCATAAACATGGCGGGACAGCCTGTCATCTGGATGTCGCGGATGAAACGCATTGGGAGGCTCTGGCAAAAGACTATCCTGAAATTGATGTTGTCGTGAATAATGCCGGCATCACGGGGTTCGAAGATAGCCCTGCCGCCCAAGACCCTGAACATGCGGCGCTCAAAGATTGGCAGCGTGTCCACCGCACCAATACGGACGGGACGTTTCTCGGTTGCCGCTATGCCATTCGCGCCATGCGAAAGGCGGGAGCCGGCTCGATTATCAATATCTCCTCCCGCTCGGGTCTCGTCGGGATTCCGGGGGCGGCCGCCTATGCTGCGTCCAAAGCCGCCATCCGCAACCATTCCAAAACCGTCGCGCTTTATTGCGCGCAGGAAGGGCTGAACATTCGTTGTAACTCTATCCATCCCGCAGCGATCCTCACGCCCATGTGGGAGCCGATGCTCGGCGAGGGCGAGGACCGCGAAGCGCGTATGGCGAGCTTTGTTGCCGACACACCGATGCGGCGCTTTGGAACCGTGGAGGAAGTCGCGGCCGTCGCGGTCATGCTCGCCAGTGATGAAGCCGCTTACATGACGGGGACGGAACTCACGCTGGACGGGGGGTTATTGGCGGGGAGTGCGGCGAGTCCGGGGCGCGAATAACAAAGGCTCCTCCACCGCTTTAGCGGGGGAGGTGGACCGCGAAGCGGGACGGAGGGGGTGCGGCGTATCTACGCCGCTAAAACATGAAACTCTTCCCCCCATTTATGGGGGGAAGTGGCTGGAGCGAGCGAAGCGAGTGCAAGTCGATGGGGGGAAACTCTCGCGATGAAAGCCAACTGCATCTGTAGGCGGATCAACCCCCCATCCCCCGCTGCGCGGGTACTTCCCCCCGTGAACGGGGAGAAGAGATTCTTTCTAAACGCTACCGAAAACGCGGATCGCGGTTTGGGTCTCGGTTTGTCGCAGGCCGTTCTGTTTTTACAAAAATATCGAGCATGTCTTCGTGAAAGCTGTCGCCCTGCAATTTTCCGTTTCGGTCAATCCATTGCACAGCCCAGATCGCGTCTGCGGCGTCACCATCAGGGCCCTTAATCGTCATTTTCGGGCTGCCGGATTTCAGGCGAACAACTTGGCCGATTTCAAAAATTTCCATGAGAGGCTTTCGGGAGTGGGGTGGGTGGGGGACCCTATGCAATACTATGAGAGATTGCACAAGGCGACGAGGCGGTCGTGGATTGGTTGAGTGTAAATTCAGGGTTTCTCCTCCACCGCAGAGCGGGGGAGGTGGCTCTGCGTTTTCTTCAAACGCAGAGTCGGAGGCGGTATCGCGCGTCTGCGCGATCAAAAGACGTTACTACAGCTCGTTTATCCTTTTAGCGGCGTAGACAAGCCGCACCCCCTCCGCCTGCGCGTTTTTGACAAAACGCTTAGGCACCTCCCCTCTAGCGTTTCTAAAGGAAACGCGTGGGTGGAGGAGAGGCATTTCTACCTCGGCGTGCTCTCAATCGCGCAGGGCATTGTTGGAATCCCAATTATACGAAGCGGGTTTATCGTGAACCACAAATTCGCATAAATCGTCTCGCCGCCGGAGATAAAAGTGACATCCATCGCGACAGATTTGGCCCAGTCCATTTTCCCGTAAATCTCGGTGGCATCCTGCGGGACATCCACGGTGGTCGATTGCCCGTGTTTGACCTTGCCGAGTTTCACCCGGCCGGAAGGTGTTGTCGCAAAAAGGACAAGCGCGCGGGCTTTACCATACCATCCGCGATTGCGGGTTATTGTGAGGGGGTAGGTTAGGGTCATGGGGGATATTAAATCAGCAAATTAGATTCTGGAAGGTCAGAACGTAAAATTCCAACAAGTAGCCATTGCCAATTCCTTCTACTATGCGTGCTGAAAGCTAAGACCATGCCTTTATCAGGGTAATCTTGATTGAAGGTTTTAGACATAGATTCTAATGCAAGGTCTTCAGATTGCATCATTCGACGTCGATTGAAGAAAGTAGCAGAGGTCTCCCAATCGTCGCAGGTATGATTTTTTTCAACTCCAAATTCGTCAGACCATCGAAAATGAAAGCTATATGGGCACTGGTGGAGCGGTTCGGCATCGTTATAAAACAAGGACATTTGGTCGGTTACGCTGGCGTGCTTTTTCGCCATATCCGTCATCTCTTGCTGCGTTCGTTCTTTCCAATAAAATACCGATTTACTTGGACGAATTAACGTGAGTGAGTCTTCATTTTCTTCTGGCTTTTTGAAACTATGAAAAGTCAGTCTTTGCAGAGCTGATGTTTTTGTTTTTTGATTGGCTTGTCGAAGGACGGTTATTGATTTGTCTTGAACTTTCTGACTTTCTTTACGGTCATCATTTTTCGGTTTTATATAGTCGTATTCAATCCAAGACCATCGTTTGAATTTCTGCTCATCTTCAAGTATCCTGAACGATACAGGATATTGTCTTCGCCATAGACCATCTTCCCCGACACCCGCGCAACATACCGTTTCGAAATGGTTGCTACTGAGGTGGGGATTGGCTTTTATGAGTATCAGGCACTTATCCTTTTGGGACATATTGCTCCTCAGGCTGCGTTGGCGAACTTTCTAACTCCTAGATGCCTCGTTTTCGAGCTTGTTTGCAAGTCTATATTGTCTGAAATATATTTTCTATGGCAAGTTGTGTGGTCGCGCTCATAACACAATAGGCAAGCCCTTTCTTTACTTATAATTTCAGTGATTTCTGTTAGCGCATTCTGTGCGGCGTCAGTTTTTAAAACTGCTCGATAAATTTTATCGAACTTTTTCCAGTTTCCGGCCCTAGCCGCTTCGCGTCCTTCTTTGGGGTCGCCCAAAACTTTCAAGTGGAGATATTTAATCCCACGCTCTTCCAGTGCGTTTGATAATGCCGTTTTAGAAAAGCCTTTTTTTCTTGATTGTGCGCGATCTCTAACATCCACCAAAATTTTTACTTCGGCCATCTCTAGGGTATCTAGAAAATCAGGTAGCGTAGCTCCTTCATATCCAATAGTGTTTAGCATTTTTGTCTCCTCAATCTATGTTCTACAAAGAGAATGATTCATGAATGGTTAACCATAATTGGATTGTGTTCGCCATCGGCTCACGCTCGCGACTCCGTCAATCGGTCCCCCGGACCGATTGTCAGGAATCGTCCATTTTCAACGCAGCAATAAACGCTTCCTGCGGTATCTCGACCCGCCCAAACTGCCGCATCCGTTTCTTACCCTTTTTCTGCTTATCCAGCAGCTTGCGTTTTCGGCTGGCGTCGCCGCCGTAGCATTTTGCCGTCACGTCTTTGCGCATGGCGGCGATGGTTTCGCGGGCGATGACTTTTCCGCCTATGGCGGCTTGGATTGGGATTTTGAACAAATGACGCGGGATGAGGTCTTTTAGGCGTTCGCACATTTGGCGTCCCCGGCCTTCGGCGTTCTTTCTATGCACGAGCATGGACAGCGCATCGACGGGATCGCCATTGACCAAAATGCTCATCTTGACCAAATCACCTTCGCGCAATCCGATGGCTTGATAATCAAATGACGCATAGCCTTTGGAGACCGATTTCAGCCGGTCGTAAAAATCAAACACGACTTCATTGAGCGGCAGCTCATATTCCACCATGGCGCGTCCATTGATATAGGACAGCGTCGTCTGCACGCCGCGGCGATCTTGGCAGAGTTTCAGAATGCCGCCCAGATGCTCGTCCGGCGTCATGATGGTGGCTTTGATCCACGGCTCTTGGATATGATCGATCTTCATGACGTCCGGCATATCGGCGGGGTTATGCAATTGTATTTCCGACTCGTCCCGCATGGCGAGCGTATAGACAACGGACGGCGCGGTTGTGATCAGGTCGAGGTCAAATTCCCGCTCCAACCGTTCTTGGATAATTTCCAAATGCAGCAGACCGAGGAAGCCGCAGCGAAAGCCGAAACCGAGCGCGGCTGACGTTTCCATCTCATAGCTAAAGCTCGCATCATTCAAACGCAGGCGGCCCATGGCGGCGCGCAAATCTTCGAAATCTGCCGCGTCCACCGGGAAGATACCGCAGAACACAACGGGCTGGGCGGGCTTAAACCCGTCGAGCGGCGTCTCAGTCGGGCGTTTATCTTCGGTAATCGTATCGCCCACGGCGGCGTCGGCGACTTCTTTGATCGAGCCGGTAAAGAACCCAACTTCGCCGGGGCCGAGGGATTTCACATCTGTCGCCGTCGGCAGGAACGTCCCGACTTTATCGACGGTATAGCTCGCGCCCGTATTCATCGTGCGGATGCGCATGCCTTTGGAAATTGTGCCCTCAATGACCCGGAACAAAACGACCACGCCCATATAGGTGTCATACCACGCATCGACGAGCATAGCTTTCAGCGGGGCCTTTGGGTCTTGCGTCTCGGGCGGGGGCAGGCGCTGCGCGATGGCTTCCAACACATCCTCAATCCCGACGCCGGATTTGGCAGAACATTCCACCGCGTCCGAGGTGTCCAGCCCGATGACATCTTCGATCTGTTGCTTGACCCGGTCCGGCTCTGCGGCGGGTAGATCGATCTTGTTTAGGACCGTAACGATTTCATGGTCATGCTCAATCGCTTGGTAGACATTGGCGAGGGTCTGCGCTTCCACGCCTTGCGACGCATCGACGACGAGGATGGAGCCTTCGCAGGCGGAGAGCGAGCGCGAGACTTCATAGGCAAAGTCAACGTGACCCGGCGTATCCATCAGGTTCAAAATATAAGTTTTGCCGTCCTTGGCCGGATATTCGAGGCGCACGGTCTGCGCCTTAATGGTGATGCCGCGCTCTTTCTCGATGTCCATATTATCCAGCACTTGCTCGGACATTTCCCGGTCGGTGAGCCCGCCTGTGTAGCTGATGAGGCGGTCCGCCAAAGTCGACTTCCCATGGTCAATATGGGCGACAATCGAGAAATTGCGGATGAGGCTTTGGTCAGTGGGGTCGGACATAGCCGCTATGTAGCGCGCACCCGCAAAATGGCAAGCGTGGTGCGCTGCCGCAGTGGGTTATTCGGGGGTTTCCGCATAGCGGGCGTTGTTCTCCGAAATCTGCTTTTTCAACGCCGCAACCATTTCCAAATGCCGTTCCTCTTCAACCGAGAGGAAAAGCAAGAGAGAGTTTTCGTCATCGTCTCGCTGCCAGACCACATACTCTGCGTCGGTTATAAAATCGCCTTCAACGTTCATATTAATCTGATTGAGGCTCTCCAGCGGAAAGGCGAGGACCTCAACTTTTTCATCTTCGGTCCAATAGCCTATGATCCGGCGGTCAGTCATGACCGACCCGCCAAAAGTCGGATCAAACAGACCTTCAAAATAGTAAAATTTTATGACTTCATCTCGGTCAACAATATTCGCTTCTTTCAAAGCTTCATGTTGCTTCTTTGGGAGTTCATCACCCGTTTGAACTAATGTCGCCGGAAAGACGCCGACCTCTGTCGCCACACCAAACCCCATTGCGGTGATAAAGAGAAATGCGAACAGTCCGCCAAAAGTAATGCCTATCCACTTAAAAAAACGTCCCACTTCACTCTCCTTTATTCGAGAACAATAAGTTGCTGTTTCTAGAATGCAAGTTTCGGGGCGCGAACAAAAAAAGCGCGACATCTCTCTTCAAAGGGGGGAGGTGAGAGATGCCGCGCTAATGGGGCGCTTTCTGTGTTGGGCCAAGCGAGCTTGGCCCAATTATTTAATTAAGCATTTGGTTTCCGGCTCAGGTCGAAGCGGTCATTATTCATAACCTTCGTCCAAGCTTTCGCAAAGTGTTTCACGAATGTGCTTTCCGCGTCGGATTGCGCATAACGTTCTGAAATTGCGCGGAGCTGCGAGTTTGATCCAAAGATTAAATCGACGCGTGTGCCGGTCCATTTCGTTTTACCCGTCTTGCGGCTCTTGCCAGTGAAGTGCTGATCGTCGCCATCGGTCGTTGGCTCCCAAGCCGTGTCCATGTCCAGCAGGTTGACGAAGAAGTCATTGGTGAGCTCGCCTTTACGCTTGGTGAAGACACCGTCTTTCGAGCTGCCGTGGTTCGCGCCGAGAACCCGCAGGCCACCAACGAGGACAGCCATTTCCGGAGCCGTTAATCCGAGGAGCTGCGAGCGGTCGACGAGGAGCGCTTCTGTTGGAACCGTGTAATCCGCTTTCAGATAGTTGCGGAACCCATCGGCTTCCGGCTGCAATACGTCATAGGCGTCTGCATCCGTTTGCGCTTGCGTGGCGTCCATCCGGCCCGGCGTGAAATCAACGGTGATATCATGTCCGGCCGCAGACGCCGCAGAGGCCACCGCAACCGTTCCGCCGAGGACGATAAGGTCCGCCATGGAAACTTTCTTGCCGTCTTTGGCGGACTTGTTGAAATCTTCTTGAATGCTCTCAAGTTTCTTGAGGACTTTCGCGAGTTTCTTTGGCTCATTTACGGCCCAGTTCTTGGCCGGATCCAGACGGACGCGCGCGCCATTGGCCCCGCCGCGTTTATCGGAACCGCGGTAAGAGGCTGCGGAGGCCCAAGCCGTGGAAACCAACTCGGATATGCTGAGACCGGACGACAAAATTCTGTCGCGCAGGTCCAATATGTCAGCCGTCTCGATGAGCGGGTGATCGGCTTCAGGAATGTAATCCTGCCAGATGAGGATTTCACTCGGGACTTCCGGTCCGACATAACGCGTGCGCGGTCCCATATCGCGATGGGTCAATTTGAACCAAGCGCGGGCAAACGCATCTGCGAATTGGTCCGGGTTATCGCGGAAGCGCTCCGAGATTTTGCGATATTCCGGGTCCGTGCGCATGGCTATGTCGGCAGTTGTCATCATCGGCGGATTGTATTTGCCTTCGATGTGCGCGTCGGGAACGAGCTTTTGCGCGACCGGGTCAGTCGGGTGCCACTGATGCGCGCCCGCAGGGGATTTGCCGAGCGCCCACTCATATCCGAGGAGCAGGTCGAAATAGCCTTCGCCTTTGCCGTTTTTCCATTCGGTTGGTGATGTCGTCCATGCACCTTCAATGCCGGAGGTCGTCGTATGCGCGCCCTTGCCAGATTCGAACGCGTTCTTCCAACCAAAGCCCTGCTCTGTGATGTCGCCGCCTTCCGGCTCTGCGCCGACAAGGTTGGGATCGCCCGCACCGTGAGCTTTACCAAAGCTGTGACCGCCGCCGGTCAGGGCCACTGTCTCTTCGTCATTCATTGCCATACGCGCGAAGGTTTCGCGAATATCATGCGCCGAAGCCTGTGGGTCCGGATGTCCGTCCGGGCCTTCCGGGTTCACATAGATGAGGCCCATCTGCACAGCCGCGAGAGGGTTTTCCAAAACACGGTTACCCGTGTAACGGCTGCCTTCGCCGCCGCTTGGCGCGAGCCATTCCGCTTCTGTTCCCCAATAAATATCGGTTTCAGGTTGGAAGACATCTTCGCGTCCGCCGGCAAAACCAAATGTCTCAAAGCCCATGCTTTCCATGGCCACATTGCCCGCGAGAATTAGCAAGTCTGCCCAAGAGACGGCATCACCATACTTCTGTTTAATCGGCCAAAGCAGACGGCGGGCTTTGTCGAGATTGCCGTTATCCGGCCAGCTATTCAAAGGTGCAAAACGCTGCGCGCCGGATTCGGACCCGCCGCGCCCATCGGCCGTGCGATATGTTCCGGCTGCATGCCACGCCATACGAATGAAGAAGCCGCCATAGTGACCCCAGTCAGCCGGCCACCAGTCTTGACTGTCCGTCATCAGATCGGTCAGGTCTTGCTTCAACGCATTGTAATCAATGGCAGCGAAGGCAGAGCCGTAGTCAAAATCGGCATCCATCGGACTGGAAAGTGAGGTGTCTTGATGCAGAATGGACAGGTCGATCTGCTCCGGCCACCAATCGCGATTTCCGCGGCCTTTATGTTGGGCTGAAGCACCGTGCATGACAGGGCATTTACCGCCCGTGTTGACTGACATCTCGTTCATTAGTCTCTCCCGAGGAAAATTGTGATTCTCAAATATCCGACAGACGCCGGATTTGGAAGACTTGTGCAAGCCTTAGCGCGATATGTCTAATTGATAGTTTTTATAATTATGATAGGCGCTGTCTATGAACATCCGAGACCTGACTTACTTGCGCGCTTTGTCCCGCCATAAACATTTTGGCAAAGCGGCAGAGAGCTGTAACGTGAGCCAACCAACCCTGTCTGTGCAGCTAAAAAAACTCGAAGAAGATTTGGGCGTGACGTTGATTGAGCGCATGAAACGCGCCGCGACGCTCACCCCAATCGGCGTCAGTGTTTTGGCCTTGGCCGAGGAAGCGTTAGAAGCGGTGGATGCTATTCGGGCCATTACGGCGGAGGCGAGCGACCCGTTTTCGGGGCATTTTCGCTTTGGGTCTATCCCGACAATTTCGCCTTTCTTGGTGCCGAAAGTATTGACGGCCTTGGGCGGCGCATTCCCAAAACTCCAACTCGCCTTTCGGGAAAATATTACGGAACGCCTGACGGAAGATTTGCTCAACGGCGATCTGGACGCGGCGATTTTGGCGACGCTGCCCGAAACGCCGGGGCTTTTATCGGTCCCGCTTTATGAGGAACCGCTGCTCGTCATTCATCCCTTGGGTCATGACTTGGCAGCGCTGGATGGATTAGACACGTCTGACTTGCCGTTGGACCAAATGATACTCCTGTCAGAGGGTCATTGCTTTCGCGATCAAACGGTCGACCTTTGCAACATTCAAAGCCGCACGACGTTAGCGGAAACCAGCGTTACAAGTTTGGAGACGATCATCAGCTTGGTCGCGGCGGGGCAAGGCATCTCCATTGTCCCGGCGCTGGCCCAAGCGACGGGCTGGCTCGAACGTCCGCAAATTGGCGTGCAGCCTTTGCGCAGTAAAGGCGCGACGCGAACTCTGAATCTCACCTTTCGCAAAAGCTCGCCAAGGCAGCCACTTATCAAAGCTGTCTCAGAAGAAATTACGGCGCTGCTGGTGTAATCCGTTCGAGCGGGATAACACTTGCGCATGAAAACCAAATGGCGTTGGATTTTTGCTCGCGCCTATGGGATTTTGTTCTTCGATTTTTTGGAGGCCGCGTCGTTGGCCTTGGCTATGACGACCTTTTCAGAAGTCTTCGGGTCTGTTACGGGTGTATTCACCCTCATCAAATTTATGTTTTTTGTGCCTTTGGTTTTTATCTCATTGGGGGTGGGCGCGGCCGGAATCGTGGTCATATTCTTGCGAAAACGTAAGGACGAAATCAAACCCAATTAACCCCGCCTTAACCGTGTTTCCCCTAAATTCCGGCTATGAAAAACTCAGCTTCCGCAATCTTTAAATTCAATCGAACCGTATTGGCAACGGCTCTTATTTGTGCGGGCAGTTTTGCCATTGCCGGCTGTTCATCGACTCCAAAGACAAATAATCCGAACGGATATGCCCAAGGCCAAGCCCCGGCGACTTCGCAACGCGCCGGTTACGAAAAAGCAGAACTGACCACAGCGATTTCCGACCATATGGGCGTTACGGCTGAAAGCGCGGCCTCGACGATTGAGAAGCTTTTCAAAAAACAGGGTCGACCTGTTGGGTATATAACGGGCGAAGAGGGCGGCGGCGCTCTTATTTTCGGCGCAAAATACGGCGAAGGCACACTCTGGATGAAAAATGGGCAATCGCAAAAAGTCTATTGGAAAGGCCCGACTGTCGGGTTGGATGCCGGTGCGGAAGTCAGCCGCGTTTTCACATTAGTTTATGATTTGGACAGGACGGAAGATATTTTCAGGCGCTTCCCGGGCGGTGAGGGCACGGCTTATTTCGTTGCCGGTATGGCGGTGAATTATCAACGCGCCAATGGCATTACCTTGGCCCCAGTTCGTGCGGGCGGCGGCCTGCGGTTGGGCGCGAATGTCGGCTATACCAGTTATGTCAGAAAGAAGCCCAAGGGCTTTGGCCTCATCCCGATTTAGGGTCAATTTCCGCTGGCGCGAGCCAACCTACATATTTACAGAGACGCCCAAAAATCGGAGCGGTGAGGTCGACGTGAAACACGAAGCGGCCCTTATCATCAATTGTCTCGTAAACCTCTCCGCCGGGTTTTAGGGATTTTGGCAGGGGCAGTCCGAATATTGACCAGCCGCGCGTGTTGATGCGCAGCTTACCGTTATCTTCTAATATCGCCATATGGACCGCCATCGGTCCAAATCGTTCCGTGACGTGGCGTGCCCATTGCCCCGTTCCAAGGCTATGATGACTTTGGAACGTCTGGCCGCCAAAATTGCGCGTCCACATTTCGCCCGGACCATCCGGCGTCACAGTCACCGTTACCGGAATATTTTCACCGCTCTTAGGAAAGCCAACAATGGCCGCCACAATATGAGATAGCGGGTTTCGCCCGCGCGTGACGCTGCATTTCCCGGCGAAGGCACGGCCCTTTCCGGTTCGGTGCAGGTCCTGAATGGCAAGAGGCAGATTTGCATAGGCCTCGCCCATCACCGCTTCATAGACAGCCAAATCCGCGCCGTCATATTGCAAGCCGTAAGATATATCTAATTGCGCAAATTCAGGGGCGAGGTCCGCGAGGCTGATTAGCTCATCGCCGGAATAGGCGCCCGGCGCAGGTGTCTCGCCGCGCAACATTTTCCGGATTAAAGCAACAACCGGCAGGGTTGGAATGCGGGGCCCGTGATCGCCTTCGGCTACCAAATGCCAACTGGCGTCTCCGGCCTCATTGGAGGCCCGAACGAACATCCCGCCGCGATGACTGCCAAATCGAAAGAGATTTTTCGCACGGTAAAAAAGCCCTGTGAAAGGCGAGAGCTTGGGAAGCACTCCGTTTGCAATGGCGCGTGACATAAAGACGAGTATGCGATGCAACCATATTGGCCGCGTTCCCGCGCCAGTCCAAATATTCTTTAGCGACGGAAAGCTATCCGTAAGAACCAACGCATCCGCAGCATCCGCGACAGCGAAAGGGAGTTGTGGCAAGGGAACGCCGCCGGGGACGCAAATCGTTTCTCGGCGCGTCTGTGTTAAACCCGCAACCGTTTGGACTTCGCCGTCTTCTAAAATACAGACTTTCTTTTGGCCTGCATAATTCAATGCGGCGGCGATAACATTTCGTCCCAGATCTGCGCGGGGCGACGGCGCAATCCCAATCGTGACATGCGCGGCGGGGCCGATAAGAGTTTCAATTTCTCTCAGGCCGATCGCACTTAAGACCGGGCAGGTCGATAGTCCGAAAGCGAGACACAGGGTTTCAGACGGATTATAACGGGTCTCACCATACCTCCACTTTGCGAACTTCGTCTCTTCGCTATTGTCAGACAGGTCTGCGTAATGGATGCCATGCTCAATGCAATACTCCACAAGATCTCGGACACTGTAGGATTGGAACGGGCCGGAGGCATCTACGATTAAGTCGGGATTAAAATCGAGGTCCAGATTATTTCGGTCTAGCTTCAGCGGTGTGAATGTGGCCGCGCCGGAGAGTTTGGAACAGGCGGCTTTGGCTTTCTCGAAATTGCGCCCCGCCAGAATTAACTCCAGCCCCGCTTCTCCCGACAAACGCTCGGCAATCCCGAACCCAAACGTGCCATATCCGCCGATGATGAGAACTTTCATATTTGCCCCTGATGACACGAACCATATTCCATAAGCCTGCCTAACGGCTCATGAGTTTCATTGCGACACTTGCTTGCTTTGCGGAACGGGGAGCCGAGTTGAGCATTAGTTTAGTGAAAAGGAGTTTTGAGATGAAAAGCCGACAGCAACTAAAAGCCGAAGCCCGTAAATCCGCGCAGGCCGCCCCAAAGGGGAATCCAGAAATCGCGGAGGATGCAGTCGCCGAGGCGGACGGCGTGCCCGCTGGCAAGAGCCGCGTCCAACCCGTCTACAAAACGCAAGAAAAGGTGGGCGGAGAAAACACCCACCGCGAAAAATCTGAACCGGTTAGTGAATTTGATGACCCGGCTGGCAATACGGTTTAACCCCGCAACCGACCGCCGGCTTTCATAACTTTCTCAACGATTTTGCTACTGACAGCTTCGATATCGGCGTCGGTGAGCGTCGCGTCCTTTGGCGTCAGCGTGACATCAATGGCGAGGCTTTTTTGGCCTTCATCTACGCCTTTGCCGCGGTAGACGTCGAATAGGCTCACGCCTGTGATCAGCTGCTTATCTGCGCCTTTAGCGGCTTTCAGAATATCTCCGGCCTGCACGCTTTCATCGACGATAAAGGCGAAGTCACGGTGGACGGGCATAAGGTCAGAAAGCGTGAGCGCTTTCTTGGCTTTGCTCGCGGATTTCTTTCCCTTTGCTTTATTTCTGGGCGCAGGCAAATTATCCGGCGCGATTTCAAATCCAACGACACGTCCTTCAATGCCGAGGGTCTTCAAGGCACGCGGGTGTATTTCCCCGAAACTGGCGAGCACATTTTTCGGGCCTAATCGCAGAGACGCGGAGCGCCCCGGATGCCAATAGCTGCCGACAGCCTCCATAACTTGCAGGTTATCCGTATTCGCGCCCATAACGTTCAGAGCTGCGATGACGTCTGCTTTCGCGGTCAGAGCCGTGATCTCATCCGCTCCCGCCCAATCGCGGGCCGGCTCAACGCGGCGCACCCCTGCGAGGGAAAGCGATTGCTCATCGGGGGCAGTACCTTGGAAGATTGGGCCGAGTTCGAAAAGGGCCGCGCCGGGATAGCCTTGATTGGCGCTGCGCTGTCCGGCGAGCAATAGATGAATGAGCGCGCTCGGGCGCATCCAATTCAAATCATTCGAAATCGGGTTATCTAGCGCGAGTACGTCCTGTCCGCCGTCAAAGCTTTCCGCATGTTCCTTCAAAACGAAGGACCACGTAATGGCTTCGGACAATCCGCGCCCGGCCAATGCACGGCGCGCGAGGCGCGTGCGATTCTGGGTCAAGGTTGCAGTGGGTTCGCGGCGTCCAGGCAAAGGCGGCAAGCTGATGGCATCGAGATTATGAAAGCCGTGAATGCGTGCGATTTCTTCAACAAGGTCCGCGCCTTCTGTGGCGTCGCGGCGGAAAGAGGGCACGGTGACTGTCCAATCTTTGCCAACTGAAAAGCCGAGATCCGTCAGAATTTTCTCCATCTCTTTGTCGGAAAGTTTCAGCCCCGTGAGACGCTCATTCAGAGCCGTGTCGAATTTGATGGCGAGTGGGTCGGCAGGGATTTCGCCGGCAACTACAATCTCGCTGGCTTCGCCGCCGCAGATATCCAGTACCATGCGTGTCGCGAGTTCTACGCCGTCAATGAGGCCGCCTGTGTCCACACCGCGCTCAAAACGATATTTGGCGTCGGAGTTGACCGCCATACGTTTGGCGGAGCGGCGGATGGTGAGCGGGTCGAAATAAGCGCTCTCGATCAGGATGTTGGTCGTGTTTTCATCGCAACCTGTTGTGACGCCGCCAATAATACCGCCGAGACCCAAAATGCCGGAGGCATCCGTAATTGCGACATCAGCCTCAGTGGCCGTGTAGGATTTATCATCCAAAGCCTCGAACGCTTCGTCTTTGCCTCGGCGAACCGTAATTGCGCCATTGACTTTATCGAGGTCGTAGAAATGCAATGGGCGCGCACGGTCATAAGTGATGAAGTTTGTGATATCGACAAGCGCCGAAATCGGGCGCAGGCCAATAGATTTTAATTGGTCCTGTAACCATTGCGGCGATGGCCCGTTCTTCACGCCTTTAATAACGCGGCCTACAAAAGCAGGACAGCCGTCAGTGTCTTTAATTTCGATATTTTGCGCGCAAGGGAATGTCCCTATCACAGGTTCAATCTCCGGCGTAATTAATTCACCCAATCCAACGGCGGCAAGGTCGCGAGCGATGGAATTGACGCCGAGCCAGTCCGGACGGTTCGGGGTGACTTCAAAATCAATGACGGGATCATTTAGGCCCAGCGCATCGGCGAGGGGCATGCCCATTTCCAGCTTGCTATCAAGGTCCATGATACCATCAGACTCTTCGCCGCAATCCAGCTCTTTGGAGGAGCACATCATGCCGGAACTTTTGACGCCTCGAATTTTGCGGGGCTTCTTATCGAGGCTGAAATCCGCGCCCGGAATATAAGCGCCCATTGGCGCATAGGCGACCGTCATATCGGCGCGTGCATTGGGCGCGCCGCAGACAATTGTTTTCACCCCGTCGCGCGTGTCGACTGTGCAGACCCGCAGCTTATCCGCATCGGGATGTTTCTCGGCGGTGAGGACTTTACCCACGGAAAATGCGGCGAGCTTATCGGCGGGGTTTTCGATCTCTTCGACCTCAAGCCCCGCAAGCGTCATCGCCTCAGTGACTTGCTCAATCGTTGCGTCGGTTTTAAGGTGGCGTTTCAGCCAAGAGAGGGTGAATTTCATGGCTTAATTATCCTGATCGGCGGAGGCGGTATTGCGCGTCTCACGCCATTCTTCAAAGACGTCTTTAGGGGCACCGTTTATGCCGCAGCTTTTCGTGGGTTCGGGTGGTTTGCGGTCCACAAACGACACCGTCCAGCAATCTTCAAAAACGGAGCAATAACACACTTTAATATCTGCACCTGAAAGCGGGACGCCAAGCTTGCCGGAAAAGTATTCATTTGCGCGAGCTTGAAACGGATTTTTGATCACGTTGGAGTGTGTAACAACGCTGTCTCCGGCGCGCAGATAGTTCACAGCCTCGCCATTTATGACTTCGGCCCATTCCGTCATTCTTGGACTCATAACTGCGGATTGAAATGTCGACTCATTGCCCGGCTCGCCATTCACAAAGGCCTCAACCGAACGAATATCAGCCAGACCGACACCAACATTGTCTAACTTGACAGAGAAGGTGAGAGGCGCGCCAGATGTATCATACCCTAGATCAATATCAATGATTGGCATGACGCGCGCTTTCTGCGTTTCCTGATTCATTTTGAATGTCGCGCGGGAGGTCATGATGCCGACAAAAGACAAAAGCAGAGCGACAAGGCCCGTCATCAAGCCAATATCTATCCGCTTCAGGATTGATTGATGTGGCTCTTTTGAGAGGTCGAGCCCGGTAGATCCAGAAGGCCCGCTCATGACAGACCGCTCGCTAAATTCGCCTGCACGAGCGGATCAAACCCGTAATGCGCTAACCAACGCGGATCGCTTGCAAACATATCACGTAGGTCCGGCATGCCGTATTTGAGCATAGCTAGGCGGTCGACGCCCATGCCAAAGGCAAAACCTTGATACTCATCCGGGTCAAGACCGCAGGCGCGCAACACATTCGGATGCACCATGCCGCAGCCAAGAATTTCCATCCAGCTTTCGCCTTGGCCAATTTTAATCGCTGCACCGTCACGTTCATAACGCACGTCCATTTCGGCGCTCGGTTCCGTGAAAGGGAAATGATGCGGGCGGAATTGCACGTCGACATCAGTCTCGAAAAAGGCACTGACGAAATCCATCAGCACACCTTTGAGGTGGCCCATATGAATGCCTTTGTCGATGACGAGACCTTCGACCTGATGAAACATCGGCGTGTGGGTCTGATCTGAATCCGAGCGGTAGGTTCGGCCCGGCGCGATAATACGGATGGGCGGTTTTTCATTTATCATCGTCCGGATTTGCACGGGCGAGGTATGGGTCCGCAGAACCTTCTCGCCGTCTTCTAAAAAGAATGTGTCGTGCATATCGCGCGCAGGATGGCCCGGAGGGAAATTGAGCGCGGTGAAATTGTGGAAGTCGTCTTCGATGTCCGGCCCTTCCGCCACAGAGAAACCCATGTCGGAAAAGATGACAGCCATCTCTTCCATGACCTGAGAGACGGGATGAAGCGTGCCTGACGCTTTTCCGACAGGCAGGGACATATCCATGGTCTCGCTGGCGAGGGCCGCATCGAGGGCTGCATTTTCGAGTGCCGCCTTGCGGGTCTCTACCGCCGCATTCAGATCGGATTTCAATCCGTTTAGCGCGGGCCCCATGACTTTTTTCTCGTCCGGGGTCATTTTGCCAAGGCCGCGCATCATCAGGCTGACTTCGCCTTTTTTGCCAAGGGCGCCGACACGGATGTCGTCCAGGGCGGCCAGCTCGGTTGCGGCAGTAATTTCGGCGAGGACCCGAGCGCGAACAGCGTCCAGATCGGCAAGAGTATGAGACATGAAAAGCGGCTTTCAAAAGCAAGGCATCTAAGCCGCGTCTTTTACGCTCCGCGCGGCTCTCGTCAACCATATGGCGTCAACCACATAGTCTCGACTGTGCAGGAAGGCTGCGTTTAACTTAGAGATTTGTGGCGTTTGGACGTTTTCTCAAAGGTTGTTCGCCCATTCGGCACTTTCAACGTCTCATCGATTTCCGGCTCAACCGGCATCTCTCGCTTTATATATAATCCGGTTTCGTTGGTTGCGCGGTCAAACCCAAAGTTCATCTGGCTCAAACTTTCGCCTTCGCCAAGAATGAGATAACCGTTTTCTTTGACAAGGCCAGCAAGCCCTCTCAGCACGCGCACCCTGGCCGGGGCGGAATAATGCGGCAGACCACCACAAAACATAACGGCGTGAAAATCTTCCAGAGTGTCTAGTTTTGATAGGAGATGGATATCGCGAAATTCGACGTTATTTCTGATGTCGGCTTTCACAACCCAGTCAACTTTTCCGGCCTCAAAAAAATCGACAAGATCTTGAATGGGCAGTCCGCGCTGCACGTCAAAATGGGTGTATCGACCCTCACGGGCGCGGTCTAACGCTTGGCTGGGATAGTCAACGCCGACAATATCGACTTTCATATCGCCCATTTGCTCCCGCATGCGGTGCAACAGCATCGCCATGCCGTATGGCTCTTGGCCGGATGCGCAGCCAAAGCTCAATAAGCGAATGCGACCGCCGCCGCGTTTGCGTTGTAAATCCGGCAGGACAATCTCTTCCAGCCGCTTAAAGGCGGTTTTGTCTTTAAAGAAATGTGTGTCGCGTTCCGTCAGCGCGGTCACAACCTGAACGGCAAGCCGCGACCCTCCGGTCTTGAATAGCTCATCGACCATAGCCTCCAATGTGCCATAGCCTTCTTCGCGCGCCAGTCTGGATAACCGCGTCTCCACAAGAAACGCATGACTGGAGCCCAAATTTATTCCCGCAAGTTCCAGCGTCAACCGGCGTAAAGCATCGTAGTAAGAGGGGTTTAGCGAAAGAGCGCCATGCCGGTCAGCGTCGCTCATACCAAACCTGCTAAAGCGAATTTCGACTCAATGATATCTGAGTCGAATGGCTTCATGATATACTCATCCGCCCCGGCGGCCAGAGCTTCGACAATGCGTTCGACATCCCGAACCGACGTGCAAAATACAACAGTTGGCGCATCCCCGCCGGGAAGGGCTCTAAGTTTTTTCACGAAATCAAATCCGTCCATAATCGGCATGGCCCAGTCGACTAGCACGGCATGAGGCATGCTAATACGGCATTTATCCAAAGCTTCCTGACCGTTGACGGCTTCAATCACTTCAAACCCAAGGTCTTTGACGATACGGCCTGCGACGCGGCGTATCATACGGCTGTCATCTACGATCAAACAGCTTTTCATGACGCTGTCTCATGCAGAGCAATCGGATCCATGAGCGCATGGAGCTGTGCGCGCAGACCCGGCTCAGTCTCGTTCGTAATTAACGGCTTGGAAATAGGCGTCATTTTAGGATCAATGGCGACACGGATAGCCGTCATATTGGCCATGATATGTAATTGCTCACCGGCAAGATTAACATCAATGTGACCGACACGGTCTTCTGTCACGGTTTGGCGAATGATCTGTGACAGCGCCTGACCCATACGTTGGCGCAAATCCTCAGCGCGTTCCATGGACACCGTCCGGTCCCCCATATCGTAAGATATGCTGATCGTGCGATCCACTGAACGGGCAACGGATAGCGCATCCGCAATCACATCCCGCATCATCGCGTCTAAAGTGATCGACGGATCGGTATCGATGCTCGGCGGAGTTGGGGTCGCGGCTACCGCAGCAGGCGAGACCGCTTCAAAAGTTAAATCTTCAACCAAAGATGTTTCGGTTTCCTGTGGAGATTCCACTTTGTGAAAGGGAATCACATCTGCATTTAAAGCGGCGTCATCCAAGTCAGGCTGAACTGTTTCTAGGGTCACAGGGACGCGCATCAATCGGGATAACATATCCGCATCCTCAGAAGAGGCGTTTGGAAGTAAGCCATTCAACGTTTCGCGCGCAATGTCCCATTTGTCCAATGGCGTGTTTTTCTGCGGAGCCGTTTTCGCCTCCAGCAATTCATCCAAGCCGCGCGCATATTCGGTAACGAGGCCGCCGAGGTTTATGATCCGGCCTTCCAGCACAGTTTCAGTCTCATGATGCAAGGCAGATAGAACGCCCTGAGCGCCAGAATAGATGTGGCGCGCGCGCAACCGTTTTGCGCCGCGCTGAACTGTCGTCATCATGTCGATAACTACAGCCGCTTCCTGCGGCGCACGCGGGTCTTCCATCTCGGCCAGAAGAGCCAAGCCGTCTGCCGCGGTGCGAGTAAATTTTTGTGCGAAAATCAGGTCGTCGCCCATGAGCCGTGTCTCGAATCGTTAATATCAGTCGTTCACCAGCGAAACTGCCCTGAAAGGGTTAAGACAGGGTCAAGCGGGGACATATTATCGTGAAAAAATCGAAAACAGGCTGAATTTAGAGTGGGGTCGAGAGAGGCGGTGCTGCAGAGACGCCGTTCTGGCGGGGATTGCGGGTCTATTAGGTAGTCTTCGCCGGGAAATTGGCTTCGAACGTAATAACCGTTTCATATGCCGAGGCTTCGAGGGTGCCGCCAATGTCCCGCGCCAAAAGACTGGCGTAGAGAGGTTGGATTGACCGTCCGTCAAATCCATCCTCCGGGGCTTTCCCGGCAATGGCCTTTGCCACAGCGGCATCCAAACGAGCCTTGGGGCCAGCGCTGACGAGGGTGAACTTATCGCCGCCGCCGAGGTCCTGATGCGACACGGTAACTGTGCCCCCGCGCGGCGCGGCTTGTATCGCCAGCATGATGAGGTTCAGCAAAATACGGGCCTGATCTTTATCAATGCCGTCAGATTCGATGTTCCAGACCAAGTCAGGCTTGGAGTCTGCGAACATGTTGTTTGACAATGTTGTCACTTCGGAAGTCGGAATCACGCCCGGCGCAGAGCCGGCTGCGCCAAAGGCCAGTCTCAGGAATTTCAGCTTGGCCGCAGCTTGCCGCGATGATGTTCGAACCAAGGCCATCGCATCATCATGCATGTCAATATTTCCGGCATCGTCCAAAATTTCAATCGCCGTGCCGAGCGCGCCAATGGGCGAAATCAAATCATGACAAATGCGCGCACACAGCATGGCAGAGAGAGTGGTCGGGGTCAGTTTTGTGATCGGCGCGGCCATAAAGAAGTCCTCGGATGATGATTCGTCTCGCGCGGAGTGTGAATCAGATAGTCGGCCTGCGCAAAGGGAAAAGGTGCAAAGGGACTGGCAGCAAAGAAAAACCCCGCCTGTTGCCGGGCGGGGTCAGAATTTCAAATATGCTTCGCGGCGCTTATTTGCGTTTCCACTCACCTGACATGTCTTTGACGTAATGACCGCTCGCAGCTTTTTTGATCTGCTTCTCGCCTGTAATCTGAGCGACTACATCAATCTGCACATTCTGCTGAGTGGCCAAACGCGTATAGACGGATTTTCGCGCGATGTTGATTTCTTTATATGCGTCTATAACAGCAGGAGAGGGCGACGCGCCGTCCACGACACCGAGATAGCCGCTGATTTGCTCGCCGATTTCGCCGCGGGCTTTCGCTGCGTCGACTGTGGCTTTGGCATTTGCGGTTTGCGCATAGGCGACATTCTCACCGGAATTGCTCATCAGGAGGGTTCCGCCTGCGAGAAGCGAGAGTGCGGCAAAACCGCCTAAGAGTTTTTTCAATGTGGCCATAACAGCCTCCTTGATAATCTGGACCTGAAATGAGGCCCGGGGGTGTTGGACTCTAGAAAAGGTCCGGGTTATTCGAAATCAGGTCTTCGACATCCTTATCCAAGCGGACGCGGATTTCCTGATTTATGTTAACGTTCAACTCAATGACGATCGGTTTCTCCGACGGCACGATCTGAACTTTAGGTTGGCAAGCGACGCACAGAGTGGCCGTGATCAACATACACAACATTGGTTTCATAATCATGTTCTGTCCTATCAAAAGCCGCCTGAACATCGCATTAACGTGGGAGTCGTGCAAGGTTCAGGAACGGCCCGACTGAACTCAGGCGAGTCTGCCCTTAACCTCACGTATAACTTGGGGTATGCGGGGCGCAAATCAACCGGATGGGAGGATTATCCGTGGCCGAACTTCTAACAGCACAAGCGCTGTTTACTTTGTTAATGCTGGTGCTTTTACAAGCCGTTTTGGGTTTTGATAACCTGCTCTATATTGCGATTGAATCAAACAAAGTCGGTGATGAAAAAGACGCGAAAAAGGTTCGCAAATGGGGCATTGGCATCGCTGTCGCCCTGCGGATTGTGTTACTGTTTTTGATTGTGAAATTGTTCGCCTTGTTGGCGGAGCCGTTGTTTGGCTTCCACTTTGACGGCATTTTTGAGGGTGAATTTACGGCCCAAGCGTTGATCACGCTCGTCGGCGGCGGTTTTATTATCTATACCGCTATTAAAGAAATTCACCATCTCCTGCAAGTCGACCATATTGAGCATTCAGAAGGCGGCGGGAAACGCACCGTTGCGGGGGCGATTACGCTAATCGTGTTGATGAACCTCGTCTTCTCTGTTGACTCGATTTTGTCGGCCATGGCGATTGCCAGCGTAGACGCGGCAAATATCGTTAATGCGGCAGGCGACACCTTAAACCAATTCGCAGGGAGTGTGGTCGACTGTAAAGCCGCCCTTATCGCGAACCCGGTTGTGGGCGCTGTTGGGTGTGAGCCGACCAAAACATATCAAGTGCCTTTGATGGTGATTGCGATTTTGCTCTCGGGCCTCGCGATGATCTTACTGGCGGACCGCGTGACGGAGTTTTTGAAAAAGAACCGCATGTATCAGGTCTTGGGTCTGTTCATTTTGTTCCTCGTCGGCGTTTTGCTCGTCACGGAAGGCGCGCATTTGGCGCATCTTAAAATCTTCGGTTTCGCCATCGACGCCATGAGTAAGTCGAGTTTCTACCTCGTTGTCTTTGTCTTGATCGTCACAGACATTATTTCAAACCGCTATCAGAAACGCCTTTGGGCGCAGAAGCAGGCTGAGATCTTGGGGGACGCTCACACGGCAGGCCGTGAGGCCGTTGACGACTTTAAGGGTAAGAAACCCAGCGCGCATTAGCGCGGCTGCATAGTTGAGGCCTTAGGCCGTTAACACAATCACTGGGCTCGCCTTGACGGCGGGCCTTTTTTTGTTGGACAAGGACGTTGAGCGTAAAAGCGCCAATGGGGAACCCAAGATGAAGCCTGAAATCATTGTTGTTCTGTCGATTTTCGTCGGATTCATTGTATTGGAAGTTCTGTTCACCCAGTTCTTCCGCAAAGAAAAACAAGTTAAAGGCGATGGCTGGGTCGATTTTCTTTCAACCTTAATGCTCACGATTATCACGCAACCGATCGTGGTATTATGCGGTGGTCTGGTGGCAGCCTTACTCGTGCCGCAATATGCCGATGTGTTGAAAGACTGGCCTTGGCTCGCCGTATTCGCACTCTTCCTTATTTTTGACGATATGACCCAATATTGGTGGCACCAAATAACCCATTCGACGCCATGGCTGTATAAGCTTCACCGGCCGCATCATCAGGCGGAATATCTCTCCATTCGTATCGTCTACCGCAATAACATTTTCTATTATTTCCTGATGCCCGGCCTCTGGTTTACAGGCGTCTTGATCTATCTCGGCGGCGGCTGGGTGTGCGCGGTTTATATCGTGATGAAGATGACGATTATTTACGGCGCGCATTCGGATATCCGTTGGGATCGCCCCTCTATAAGATTAAGTGGCTCTCCCCCGTCATGTGGATAGTCGAGCGGACGATTTCGACGTCAGCCACGCACAGCGCGCATCATAGAAAACATGCGTCGGATGGGGTAACAAATTATAAGGGCAATTACGGAAATATGCTGTTTCTTTGGGACATTATCTTCGGAACGGCCAAAATCACGCGCAAATATCCCCCCGAATTTGGCGTCGAAAATCTACCGAACACCAGTGCGGCCGAGCAGCTGCTTTGGCCGGTTGTGCGGGTCAAGCAGCCGTCATTAGATCCGGCAGAGTAAAGTCTAAGGGGTGGTTGATTTCGTCCATGTCGTGCTTTGGCAGCACGGTTCAGCTGCAGAAGCGGGCGGGGCGATCATCAGGATAATAGCGGCTAAAGTTAAGGTATTTATTGTGCCATCAATCTTTTGAACAGGCGCTGTTCCATATACCCATCTGCCGTCAGGCCGTTGGCCGCTTGCCAGGCGCGGATGGCCTTGCGGCTGTTCGGGCCGATCCGGCCATCAACGCCTTGCGTGTTATAGCCGAGGTCCGTGAGTTTTTGCTGCATGGCTTTCTTGTCTTCAAAAGACAGGAGTTCATCGCCGCGCGGCCAGTCTTGCTGAATGCCGGGTTTTCGGCCCAGGGCGTCGGCCAAAACACTGATGCCCATGACGTAGCTCGTCGAATTATTATAGCGCTTCAGCACATCGAAATTCTTAAACGTCAGGAATTTCGGCCCATTGGCTCCGCCCGGCGCGATGAGCTTGGCATCCAAAAACCCGGCTGCGGTGCTCCAACGGCGTCCCGATACGGGCTGCACGCCGAGGGCCGTCCAATCATTGACGGTTTTTTTGGACCCGTCCGTCACCGAATAATCAAAAGCGGAGGGGAGTTTCACTTCCGTCATGACGGGCTCGCCCGCGCGCCAACCCGAGCGCGAGATATAATTGGCCGCACTGGCGAGCGCGTCGCCGGGATCGGTCCAGAGATCCTTATTTCCGTTCCCGTCCAAATCGACGGCGTAATCACGAAAGGTCGTTGGGATAAATTGGGTCATGCCCATCGCGCCCGCCCAAGCGCCCGTGAGTTGTTCGCGGCGGACGTCACCCGATGTCAAAAGGTCAAGCAGAGCGAAGAGCTGGCTCTCTCCAAAATTTTTGCGGCGACCTTCAAACGCAAATGTTGACAGCGAGTCGACAATATCATGATTGCCCAAGATGCGGCCATAGCTGGATTCCAGCCCCCATATCGCCGTCAACACCTCGCGCGGCACGCGGTAGCGCGCCTCGATTGTGTCCAGCACGGGGTCGACCTCGGTCATTTTATCCTGGCCTTTTTCGATGCGGGTATTGCTGGCCGCACTATCGACATAGGACCAAACGGGTTTGGTGAATTCCGGTTGATTAGCGTCGCGCTCCAGCGCGAGCGGATTTATGACGGCCGGTGTCATGACGGCGCGCACAAGATCGGGTGAATAATTCTTTGCAATAGCTCGCTGTATAAAATTGGCTTTCCACCACTCAAAACGCTCGTCCCGCGTCAGGTTCTCGGGCGGGGCGAGAACAATAATGTCCGGCTCGGGCGCGGGTTCCGCTTCGGCGACAGGCGCGCCAGCGCAAGCGGATAAAAACAGGGCGGCAGAGAGTAAAAGAGCAGCTTTCATGAAGATGGCATAACAAATTTGACAGACATCCGATAGGTGCGCGATTATGACAATGCTGATAAGATTATTAACCGAAGTTAGGGTTTCCAAGGTGGATAGAGTCTTCAGTTCACGCGTTGACAGCCCCCTTACGCGTCCCTATATGCCGCTTTCGAATTCAACCTATTAGACGAAAGCACCGCCATGAAAGTTCGTAGCTCGCTGAAATCGCTAAAGGGCCGCCATCGCGATTGCCAAATCGTTCGTCGCAAGGGCCGTCTTTACGTGATCAACAAGACTGACCCACGTTTTAAAGCCCGCCAGGGCTAAATCCGCTCGTCAGATATTCATCTGATGACTGAAAGTTTACATGAGGCCCCTTGCCAGAGATGGCGAGGGGCCTCATGCTATTAACGATGCGTATTTTCCTCACAGCCCTGCTTCTCGCCCCCCTGTTTCTTTCTGTGCCGCTTTCAGCGGCCGCGCAGGTTTTGCCGGAACCGCAGCCGCTGCCTGTTCCCCAATTTGAGCCTCAGATTGAACCGGCCCCAATTTCGGATGATGACGTATTGGACGAAGATGCGGCGGACGAGGATACAAAGCCCGGCGAGATTGAGGGCGAAGATATCGTTCCAGACGCGCTGGCGCCGGATTATTCCAAATTATCCCCCAAGGCCGAGCGCATCGCCCGATTGGATGATCTTTTTGTAAAGCTGGCTGAGCGCGAAGATGAGGAGAGCGCCAATCTCGTCGCCGAGGAAATTATGGCGATTTGGACGGAAAGCGGCTCGGCCTCCGTCAATCTACTGCTGCGGCGCGGATCAGAGGCCAGCGCAAAAGGCGATGCGAAGCTCGCCCGAAAAATGTATAATCACGCCGTCGATCTGGCGCCGGACTACACGGAAGCCTGGGCCCGCTCGGCGCGATTGGCTCTGACGCAAAAGCAATATAACCGTGCGCTGAATGAGAGTTTGAAAACGCTCAAACTAGAGCCGCGTCATTTCTATTCGCTCTGGACGCTTGGCAGTGTATTGGAAGTCCTAAACCGCCCCGACGACGCTCTGGAAGCCTACCGCGAAGCCAACCGGATATATCCGGAGCTGAAAGCCGTGAAAGATCGGCTGGAAGCACTCGAGACTGAGGTTGAAGGCACGGTTTTGTAGACGCTGATTGCGATTTCACAAATTTAGTCACACCGACATAGCCTGTTATCGTTGATTTAAATTTTGTCTCTGTCGTTTCGGTATCTCTCAATCTAAAATTAGTAGGGATGTTCGCGAGGGTGGTTGGGCTCCAGTGGAAACTGGAAAAGGTGCAAATGGTTTTCGAGCCGTCCCAAAATTAAGACCAGCCAGTTTGTCGGACCGGAAGGTCCCTCGCGACGACGCCTTTTTCCATTACCGGCCTAGCTACGCAGTCGTGGCGTAATAAGCTCTCGATAAGCCACCCAACTCCGCTGACGTTACCCAGCATCGTCCAATGACAAGCGCCGCTTCTTTCCGACCAAGCCAACGTGCACATGGCCGCCCGTGGAAGAAGACAAGATTAAATATGCGGCCATACACCCTATTCGAGGATGCATCTTTTTGATTATTTTATAAGCGGTTGAAAGCGTTGAGTTTTGTTCAGATCGCGAGGTTGGCGAAACGAGGATTATGTTTGAGAATGTCGCCTTGGGGGCCAACGGACTTCGGTAAAAACCCTCAATCGCCCGAACAAAGGTCGAAATCGCAAATTTTACTAGCGCCTGTTCTGGAGCGATTTTAGGACGTTCGCTTAATGTCGGTTACGCCTGCAAAAGTGGACATTCACTATGAGGCTGTCGTTAATTCGGTGCAGCGGCGCGGAGAAATTCGGCGCGCTGACGCCCCTCCGCATCCAATAAAATAAGCCGGTTCGCATGCAAATCCCACATATGTTCAGCCCGTAAAATAGGGATAAGATTAAACATAATCGTGTCCGCAGAGGATCCTGTTACCTCTTGCGTCGTTCCATTGGGTTGCAGGACAATTTCCGAACAAGCACCTTGCAGAACCATATATTCAACGCCTGTTGGGCTGTAGTCTATTATGCGTTCACTGAAACCATCAACGGTCTTCCATTTTTGACCTCCAGCTCTAACGATACGTCCACCAGCACCCTCGCAGCTAGGAATTTTGTTTAAAACCAAAACGGCGGAATTTGAACTTTTAGTAGCCTCGACCTTATGGTTAGTTAGCTTAAAAGAACGACGACCACCCGACGGTGTAAGAATCTCCCGGGTAACGCTGAAATCCGCGAGAGATAGAATGGTCCAATTCGTGATCTTTGGTAGATCATAAAACGCGGTCTTATCGACTGTGTTTTGGAAGTTTACATGGGCGTCGTCTATTCTCTCTAACGCAGATTTGGGCTGTTCATTACTTTGAGAAGGTTCTGGTTCAATAGTTTGGCAAGCGCAAATAGAGGTTAGCCCCAAAGTTCCAACTAAAGCTCTACCCAACCGTCGCATGGTTTTGTCACCAATATGAACAACTGTTATCACTACAATGGTCACTTTCTTAATATAATGCCCAAAACGTTCTTTTATCTGTAAGACGTATCTAACCTCAATATCCTTGGAAATGAACTTTGCCCTACAGAGGGGAAAAGGAAAATAATGCTAACGTCCTCTCTTGGATAGCCGAGGTTATCAGCGAGCGGCCGTTTTTGGGCGTTCTAAGTCGCTCAACCCCTCACTCCTTCGGCAAATTTTCTGAAAAATACCGCCGCGCATTTTCGCCCATGACTTTGCGGATTGTGGCTTTATCCATTCCCGCCCGCAGCAGGGCATCTGTAATTGCGGCAAGCTCGGATGTGTCGAGGGAGACCGTGACTGTGCCGTCGTAGTCCGATCCCAGCGCCACCGCGTCGGGGCCGAGGAGTTTAACAGCGTCGACGATGGCGGCGGCGATGCCGTCCGGTGATATGTCGCAAATCACGCCGCTGAAATATCCGATCCCGATAATGCCTTTTCGGGCCGCGATTTGTCTCAAAACATCATCCGGCAGATTACGGTTTTTTGTTTTCGGGCAATGGGCAATCGTGCCGCCGTGGGAGATAAAAATCGGCGCGTCGGTCAGGGCCAAGACATCCCGCACCGTCTGAACACTGCTATGCGCAACATCGATCATGATCTCTTGTCTGACCATTTCTTGAACCGCTTCCCGGCCAAACTTCGTGAGACCCGTTTGGCTGCGGCCATGTAATGACCCGCCGAGGTTATTGTCGAAGAAATGCTGCAAACCCATGGCGCGGTAGCCTTCATCATGCAGGCGTTTAATATTATTGATGTCGCCTTCGAGCGGGTGTGCGCCTTCGGTCAGCAGAAGGCCCAAGAGGCGGTCAGTTTTTTCCATATCGGCCCGGGTTCGCACGATATGGACTTCGCCTTTTTTCTCTAGTTTTTGCAGGCGCTGGGCTTGATAAGCGGCGCGCTCATAGATGGAGCCCCATGTGCGAAGCGGCCAGAGCTGGGCCTGGGCGAGCCGCGTGATATCATCCGGCGCATCCGCATCATTACCGTCAAAGTTCAGGCCCTTTGGCGATTTTGTGACCGATGAGAAAACTTGCAGCTCCACGCCGCCTTCACGCAGACGGGGCAAATCGACGTGGCCGTGGGCGTTCCGTTTCCGGGGATTACGCCGCCACAGCAGATTATCCGCATGCAGGTCCGCAATCCAAAGCTCATCATGCAGGGCCTTTGCCGTGTCTGATACGGGGTAGGCATTATGCGCGATAACGGGGTTCATATCGGCGTCGACTTTTGGCCAAACGATTTTCATCAGCACAATTAGCGCGGCGATAATGAGCACCGCGAGCAAAATTCCAAACCATTTGAAAACGCGTTTCATGTCTTCGTCTCCGCGTCGGGTGCGGGTAAGTTCCAGCCAAAATGTAAGGACAGGGCTCGCACCACAAAACACACGCTTGCGCCAAGGGAAAGGGCGGCCAATTCTCCCAATCCCAAAACCGTTGCTAAAAAGAATGTGGCCGCGCCAAGAATAGCCGCCGTCGCATAAATATCTTGCCGCAAAAGCAGTGGGGTTTCATTGCAAACCACATCGCGAATGACGCCGCCTGCTGTGGCCGTAATCGTTCCCATTAAAACACAAATTCCGAAATCGAATCCCAGCCCCATGGCCTTGGATGCGCCGACCACGGCAAAAAGGGCGAGACCCCCGGCATCAATCCATTTCAGGCTTCGTATACGGGAGAGGCGATCCGGCAATATGAACGCCAATATCCCGGCCAAGGTCGGCAGCCAGAGAATATAGGTGTCGGTTAGCCAGAATACGGGTTGGTCCAAAAGCAAGTCTCGTAATGTGCCGCCTCCAATGGCGGGCAAGAATGCGATTGCGATAACGCCCAGCAGATCAAATTTCTGCCGAACGGCCATCAATCCACCCGACAGGCCAAAGACGAAAATCCCTAACCCGTCAAAGAGTGAAAGAATGAGCTCCGGTGTCATTAACTCCGCCAACGCAGGATGCGGGCTTTGACCGGATTGATGAAAGCCTCGCCGCTGGTGTTGGATTTCGCCCAGGCTTTCTTGAGCGCGTAATACCATTTGGCTTGGGTGTCGGCGTCCTCGACGAGCATCAAGCGCGGGTCGTGTCTCAAACCCTTTTGTTGAAGGTCAACCATGTCAGAATCTTGCCGCAGGAAAGTGCGCGCAAAGCCGCCCAAGATTGGCGATAGCAGCCGGAATGTCGGATGGTCCGTGAAAAAAAGCTGCCGAATGGCGGTGCGACCTTCATCCAACGGGGTGAGGGCGGTAAAAGAGAGGACTTTGCGTTTGCCGATGGTGATCTCCTCGGTCCGCACGGAGGGCAGGCGGAAGGTGATTTCCGTCACGGGTTTCCCGCCGAGGAGTTTATAAGCAAATGAGTTGGAGGATGGTTCATGCGCGGCCATCGCAAACCCCCGTTTTCTCGGCTCAAACGCTTTCGCTTTTTCATGGATGGAGGTCTCGGATCGCCACCACCATTGACGATGGACATAGGGGCCGTGTGCCGGGTCCATCAGGCCAATCACGGCGTGGTCAATATGACAGGCAAGCTCCACCCCGTCGTCCAGAGTGGCGTGGTCGCGAGGGAGGTCAATCGCGGGTGGATTGACAGTGGGTGCGCGCGTGTCCTTCTGGTCAGACGGTAAATAAATCCACACCAGCGGGCCGGTCTGGCGAATGGGATAGGTGCGCACGCCGATGCGGCTAATGTCCATATCGGCAGTTTCGGGCAGGGCGGGTATCTCTTTGCATTGACCGTCGCTGAGGCCAAAACGCCAGCCATGATACGGGCACTCGACCGTGCCGGATTTCACGCAGCCCGCAGAGAGCGGCACAGCGCGGTGCGGGCAGACATCCCTAAGGGCGAAGACTACTCCCCCTTCGCGGGCAAGAACTATGGGTTCTCCTGCGAGCGAGAGAGCTTTTGTCCCGCCATCGCGGAGATCGCTTAGGAGCCCCGCGAAATACCATATATCTTTCACGAAATTATCCGGGGCGAATTTATCTGGGGCGACGTCGTCCATGCTCTCGCTATAACGCGCCGCGCGCGCGCGACAAGACATCAGCGGGGGTAAGGCCGCTTTCTCTCAGACTTTGAATTGTTACATCTTTGTCGGACTTAGATAATTTACGCCCCGTTTCATCCGTCACAAGCGCGTGATGATGATAGCGCGGGGTTACCCATCCCATAAGGCTTTGGATGAGTACATGCAGCGGTGTTTGCTCGAGAAAATCCGCGCCTCGCACGATATGGGTAATCCCTTGCAGGTGGTCATCATGTGTGACGGCGATGTGATAACTTGTTCCAATATCGCGGCGGGCGATGATCGGATCGGGACGATCAGACAGGCTCCAGTCTTCCAGCAACACCCGGCTTTGTTGCGCTGCGTCATCCTCAAAATATGTCAGAGGGTCTCCGGTATGTTTTAGGGCGGCCTTGAGATTTAATCGGATGGCATAAGGCAGGGACGGCATCTTATAGCGTGCGGCTTTGAGAAGAGTGTCGCACATTTTCGCCATATCGGAATGGGAGCCGGCCTCTGCGGAAGACGTTCTCGCGCCGGATTTCAGTTCTGACCGGGATAGACCGCAGGGATAGGCCAGACCGCGCTGGATCAGGTCTATAACGACCTTTGCGTAATCCGAATAATGTTCGCTCTGCACCCGCGCCGGCCGTATCCAGTCAAAGCCCAGCCAAGCTAGATCATCTTGAAGGTCGTATGAAAACTGGCGTCGGCAACGCGTGTGATCAATATCTTCTATCCGCAACAGCGCTGTCCCGCCCAGACGTTCTGCCGTCTCCCACACTTGCGCCGCCGCGAAAGCATGACCCAGGTGCAAGAGTCCGGTTGGCGAGGGGGCGAAGCGTGTGAGCTTTATTTTGGAATGCGTTTCCATGTTTTGCGAAAGGTGGAATTTATCGCCGCATCAATCCGCCGAGCAGACCGCGCAAGATTCTCCGGCCTTGGGATCTGACGATTTGCCGTGTGACGAGTTTGACCTCATGACCCAGCATCTGACCGACTGTTTTTTTACGGCGAGTGGAGCGGCGCTTGGTTGGAGTCTTCTTTTTCTTAGCCTCGGCTTCGGCCTTTTCCGCCGCTTTTTCGGCGGCTCTTTCGTGCGCTATGGCTCTTGCTTCCAGTTTCTCATAGGCGCTTTCGCGGTCGATCATGTCGGTATATTTATCTTTTAAATCCGATGCCGCGATGATGGTTTTGCGCTCCGCAAGTTTCGCCGGGCCGAGGCGGGAGACGGGCGGACGGATGAGGGTGCGCCTGACGACTTCAGGCGCGCCTTTCATATTGAGCAAAGAGACAAGCGCTTCGCCGACGCCTAAATCTGTAATGACCTCTGCCGTATCAAAATCCGGATTTTCCCGGAATGAGCTGGCCGCTGCGCGAAGGGCCTTTTGTTCCTTGGGCGTATAGGCGCGCAGGGCATGCTGGATGCGGTTGCCGAGCTGGCCCAGGACACTGTCCGGGATATCCATCGGGTTTTGCGTCACGAAATAAATGCCGACCCCTTTAGAGCGGATAAGGCGTGCAACTTGCTCGATTTTGTCCAGCAGAGCTTTCGGCGCATCATCAAAGAGTAGATGCGCCTCGTCAAAAAAGAAAACCATTTTGGGTTTGTCCGGGTTGCCGACTTCCGGCAGTTCTTCAAATAATTCAGACAGTAGCCAGAGTAGAAATGTTGAATAGAGAGCGGGAGAATTAATGAGCTCATCCGCCGCCAGAATGTTGATAACGCCATGCCCGTTCTCATCCACCTTCATCAGATCTTCAAGTTCCAGGGCCGGCTCTGCGAAAAACTCATCCGCGCCTGCGCGTTCCAATTTCAAAAGCTGACGCTGAATGGCTGCAACGGATTGGCTGGTAACATTACCATATTCGCGGGAAATTTCTTTCTTATTGTCGCTGATGAAATTTAGCAAAGCGCGCAGATCTTTCATGTCCAACAGGAGCATGTCGTCATCATCCGCCAATTCAAAAGCAATCGTGAGAATGCCTTCTTGCGTGTCGTTCAAACCCATCAGCCGGGCGAGAAGGTTTGGGCCCATTTCAGAAATTGTCGCCCGAACAGGATGTCCCTGTTCGCCGTAAAGATCCCAAAATATCGTTGGCATGGCGGCGTAATCATACTCGCCCAAACCTATTTTCATGGCGCGTTGGAGCAACTTATCGTGGAGCTTGTGATCTACGGATCCGGCCTGACTAATACCCGAGAGATCGCCTTTCACATCGGCGGCAAAAACGGGCACGCCGGCTTTGGAAAAGCCTTCTGCCAATATCTGCAATGTGACAGTCTTACCGGTGCCTGTTGCCCCCGCGATGAGGCCGTGACGATTGGCGAGCGGCAACCATAAATGCTGCTTTTTACCTCCGCCATCTGAGCCTATAAATATGCCGTTCTTCAAAATGAAATATCCTCTCGATTTTCAAGATTTTTTTATGGGGTCGAAGGCTTGAATGCAATATGAGTGTTATGAGTAGAGAAAGGCGAGCGACGATGAGCATTACAACCGACCACACAATACGAGCAACCTTATTATTTTTGGCAGGCATGGCTCTGATTGCACTGCTTTATTTTACGCGGGAGCTGATGGCGCCATTCGCTTTAGCAATTTTCGTTTGGTTGATCATTGACGCTTTTGCCCGGTGGATGGATAATCTCTCACCGAAATTCCCATATTGGCTGGCGTTGACCGTGGCTGTTTTAACCGTCGTCGGACTTATGACCGGGTTTATTTTGGTCATTGTCGACACTGTGGGTGACGTATTTGATGCTTCAGACCGTTATGAAGCGCGCTTGACAGAGATTTTCTCGTGGATTGCTGATAAAACGGGTCAAAACAATATGTCTTTCGACTCGCTAGACGAGAACTTTGGTATCACGGAGAAAATTCAGGGCGGGTTGGGAACATTCGCAGCCACTGTCCAGGGCGTGTTGTCAGAGTTTTTCCTTATCGCCCTTTATGTCGTCTTTCTATTCGCCGCTCAATCCAGCTTTCCCAAGAAAATGGATGACTTGTTTCCAAATCCAACCCGCCGGTCGCAGGCGGAAAAGGTCGGGACACGCATTCGGCATTCAATTGAAAAATACCTGTCTGTGCAGACGATTATCTCTCTTATGCAGACTGTCGTCTCTTATATCGGGATGACGGCTCTGGGGTTGGACAATGCGCTTTTCTGGGCGCTGGTAATCTTTGTCCTCAACTATATTCCGATTGTTGGCGGTTTGGCAGCCGTGGCCTTGCCATGTCTTTTCGCCATGGTGCAATTCGATAGCGTAGGCCGGATCGCGGCGCTGGCGGGCATATTGTTCGGCGCGCAATTTGTTATTGGCAATACCATTCAACCCAAAATGATGGGAGACAGTATGAACTTGTCCGCGCTGGTCGTTATTCTTGCGCTCTCGGTTTGGGGCGCTTTATGGGGCGGCGTCGGCGCATTCCTATCTGCGCCGCTGACCGTTATTATCATGATTATATTGGCGCAATTTCCGACAACACATTGGATTGCCGTTCTGCTGTCAGCGGATGGAGAGCCTGACATGGACGGGAAGGGGGAGCCGGATTCAGAGACAATTGCGTCGATGTAGCCGGCTCACCACACTGTGATACATGTGTTGGGTGCGTATTCATCTTTTGCGGGTTAGGGACCATTATGAAAAAATTACTTCTTCCCTTTACGGCGCTGACCTTTGCCTCGGCCTCTTTTTCCGCCGTCGCAGCTGAAACCGACGCTCAGCCCACACATGTTGTGGAGTTGTTCACCTCGCAAGGCTGTTCGTCCTGCCCGTCGGCGAACCGGTTTGTGACAAAGCTATCGGAAGATGCCAATACGCTCGTGCTGTCTTACGGCGTCACCTATTGGGATTATCTGGGGTGGAAAGACACATTTGGTGATCCTGAGTTTACGCAGCGTCAACGTGATTACCGCGATGCCTTTGGCGCGGCTAATATTTACACACCGCAAATCGTCTTGGGCGGTTCTGCTCATAGTCCGAAATATTCCAAACGCGATGTCGCGGATATGACGTTGCCGGAAGCCGGGGTTGGCCTCTCCGTGACGCGGTCCGGTGACACGCTGAGCGTCAAGGCGGATACTTCAGTGGAGATACTCGTTGATATCGTGTCCTTCACCCCCGGCGAGCAGAGCGTAAAAGTCGCGCGCGGTGAAAACGGTGGACGGACCTTGCGCCTGACCAACGTCGTCACCGATGTGCAGAGCTTGGAGTGGGAGGGTCAAAAAGCCTCAATTGTTTTGCCCCAACTGGATACGACGACATATGCTGTTCTTATCCATGATCAAAAAACGGCTAAAATACTAGACGCCGCAGTGATCGATTAATTCCTGAAATAACGCCTCCAAACACTCCCCTCCAAAAAATTATGGCCCGGCGGCGCATCGCGGGGCTGAACGCAATACGGGACCGGGCCACTTTGACAGGGTTTCCCTAGGGACAGGGACTCCCCATCGTTTCAACGTGGGAACGTTTGTTGTCGCAGGCCAAAACGGCTTCTGCTTTTCGGGGGCTGGGGGGGCTGATAATTAACCGATCCGCGCCCACTGTTTCGCCCTGCGACCAGGCTCTGCTAGGCTACGTTTAAGGTCAAATCCTGCTCCAAATGTGGCAAAAATGCGGCGAGCGATTACAAAGAGGATAGGTTTTGGACAGAGCTCGCGCGTGACGCGAAGTCTTGCCACGTCAAAAAACCCGCTTATGTTGGGAGCATGAACCATGTCGTTCCTTTTCCGTCTGGGTCTAACCGTCCTTCCAAAGGCCCGTCCCAAGTCGCATTTGATCGGCAGGAAATCTCCGCCATCATGAATGTTTACGGACAAATGGTTAGCAAAGGCGATTGGAAAGACTACGCGATGGACTTTCTGCGCGATAAAGCCGTGTTTTCAGTCTATCGCCGTGCGTCGGAACATCCGCTTTACCGTATAGAAAAGGTCCCGGCCTTGCGGAAGAAACAGGGCCAATTCGCGGTGATCGCTCCCGGTGGACTCGTAATAAAACGCGGACATGAACTGGCGACTGTCTTAAAGGTATTCGACAAAGCTCGTTTCCGCAGCGTTTGATCGCAGATTTCAAACACGTATAAAAGCGTGCGTCGCCGGACAGCGGTCCGTAGGCGGCGCAACTTGCATTGACTAGCTCGGTAAAGGGGCTGTCGGTCCGGCGAGGCCCTCGCCGCTACGCTTGGCGCCTTCGCCGCGCGCGCTTTCCTTATCCTTAGCCGGACAGAAACTCAGTACGGTTGCGCCTTGCGCGCGGGACTCCTGACCGGGCTGAATAAATTCAAGCGTTCCGTCAGGTTTGCGCGCTAGGATGATGTCAAGATCATCGCCGCGATCTTTATACAAATCGTCGAGCGTATATTCGTCCGACAAGTTGGTTGCGCGGAAACGCCAGCCGCCCCACCAATCGCGGGTCAGCGCATCGAAGCTCCGTCCGCGCGAGGTCAGTGTCCGGCCGCGCGAGGTAAAGGCAATGCTCTCTGCATCGTCCTCGTCATTCTCTTTCGCGCCGATTTGGAAAACGCGGTGGCGGCCAAGTTCGGGTGCAAATTCCACGCAGACAAGCGCGTTGTAAGCCTCATTTGGCGTCGACGCGATGAGAATATTGAAAGAACTATGGTCAAGAGAATAATCGGCATTTTCCGATAAAACTTCGCCGTAGAACGTATTGTGACCCTCAAGCCGTGCACCGCGCAAGCGCCGCCAGTTGGTATCTGCCACGGTCACTTTAATGTGCAGTTCTTTCAGGGCTTTCGCGAGGCCCAACGACCATGGGTTCGCGCCGACAATCAAAACGCCGTCGCCGTCGCCGCTATCCAGTTTAAGCATGTGAGCGAGCGGTCCGATAAAGAATCCTGCGAAGAGCACGGTCGCAAAGACAAGCGCAAAGGCGAGCGGGACAAAAATCAAACCGTCCTCGCGGCCAAGCGCGTTCATTTCAGCAGCGAAGAGACCGGCTACCGCCACGGCCACAATACCGCGCGGCGCGATAAGAGAGACGAGCAGGGCTTCTTTCCACGAGACGCCCGACCATAAGGTTCCGACCATAACGGCGATAGGACGGACAAGAAACATCATTGCGAGGACGAAGAAGGCCACATCCCAATTCGCAAAAAAGGCTTTCAACACCACCGGCGTGAGCGTCGCCGTCAACATTACAAAAACGCCGGAGACGAGAATAATGGCGATGTTTTCTTTAAATCGGCGCATTTCGACCATGCTGGCAAATTTCGTATTGGCCATTGTCATGCCAAGGGCGGTTACGGCGAGGAGCCCGGTCTCATCCGCAAGTGTGTTGGCGAGCACGTAAATGACTAATACCCACGCTAAGACGACGGGCGCTTTCAAATATTCAGGAATAACGCCCCGGCGGAACGCCCAGGCCATGCCGATACCGGAGACGATACCGACCACTGTGCCGAGGATTGCGGCGAAGGCGATGCGGCCAAAGACCATCGCCATACTGGCTTCGATCTGGGTTAAGCGAATAAATTCGAAAACGACAACGGCGAAGAGTGCGCCGAGCGGATCATTTACAATGCCTTCCCATTTGAGGATATTGGCAGGCTTGGTTTGCAAATGCGCTTGACGGAGCAGCGGCATAATCACGGTTGGGCCCGTCACGATGAAAAGACCACCGACCATAGCGGCCATGTCCCATCTCAATCCGACAAGATAATGCGCCGCCAGCGTACCGAGGCCCCAAGCGATCGGGCCGGCCAAAATGACCATGCGTATAACCGCGCGTTTGGCGTCGCCCAAATCCTTAAATTTAAGGTTTAGCCCGCCCTCAAAGAGGATAATGGCCACCGCAATTCCAATCATAGGCCGATAAACTTCGCCAAAATCAACCTGCGGGTCCAAGCGGAAAGGGCCGAGGAAATCATGAATATATGACGGCATGGGCAAGCCCAAAAGAAATCCGACAAGCGGGCCGAAGATCAACCCCGCAATCGCCATTAATACAATGGCCGGACGCTGGAGCTTCCACGCTAACCACTGAGCACCAATGCCTAATGCCCCGATCAGGGCAATCTTGAATGGAAGTGTAGAAACCTCGTGGTGGCCTTGACCGCCGCCCGCGAGAATGATGTCGGCTAACATCGCCGTTTCGAAACCCATAATATTCCCATTTTTCGACGCGAACTCAAGCTCGCGAGAAATATACCAACGGCCCCAATAGCTGATTCAGATACTCAAACCAAACTGATTTCCCCGTATGGTTCTGAGGGCTATTCAGGCACGCGGTAGATATCAAATCCGATGACGGATGTGCCGTAATCGCCCTCGTCATATTGGGCGACGCTGTCTTGGAAAAACGCGAGAACATGGTCGTAGATTTGTTCAAACAAAGGGGTCAATTGGGTCTCATCCAAAGGCAGTTTGACCGAAATCGGTCTCTCCTTACCAATAGAGATTTTCATCAGGTCGCCCTCTTTCTGGCAATGAAGTTGCAGGCGCATATAATCCTTGTCTTCAGAAATGCGTATCGCGAGACCGAAGCTGATAGGTTTTAGGGGGAGATAGCCGGTTCCCGAAACCGAAAACGCCCCGGATTGATAATTTTCCGCCTGAAACGGGCCTTCCGGCGGCACCAGGTAAACGCAGGGCTCTTCTCCGGTGTGTAGCCACATGCAGAGAAGATCGCGCACTGTCTCCGCGACGGACCGAATTTTTGCGTAATTGTCAAAGCTGCGGGCGCCGTAAACCTCCGCCGCTTCCCAGATTTTCGATAACCGGGTATTCGGCTTCAGGTGGATGTCTTCTTTTGTTTGGAAAGGTGTTTGGCTCATGCCGATGTTTTGGCGTGTTCACCGCTCAAGTCAATTCCCTGCGCGCCAAATCATTTACCTTAAAAAGAGGGAATATTTTCAAGAAACTCGCCTAACTGGCACGGGGATTGAACCAAGAGCGACATATTATCGGAAAAGAGAGTGAATTATGCGGATCAGAACACTGGCAGCCATAGGCCTTATGGGAATAGGTCTGAGCGGATGTAGTCTTTGGAACAAATCAGACAGAGCAGCCAATCAAACAGTTCACTCCGACGCAAATCTAAGAACGACGCCACAGCAAGCCTATAAATTTGCCGATCAGGCCTATGACGTGAACATTCACAATGCGGGCGCGACCTCAAGCTATTCGAATTCCATTTACGCGAATACGGGCTATTCGACTACAGTCCCTAAATATTCGAGCCCCTCGAAATATGCGGGTTACAGGGTAGAATTATACGATACACGCTCGAGCGATGTAACGTCTGCCTTTACTGACCCTCGCCAGACAGAATTTGTAAGCCTCAATGGTGAGTCTGAGACGGCGGATTGGCAAAATTGCGAGACGCGCAATCGGGGTTACCTCTTTATGTCCGAGTTTGACTTTATGCTCGACCCCGGATTTGAGGTCTGCATGCGCAATAAAGGCTATGTTCTGACGACGGAATATAATGCCGGGTCGAAGCACACATTAAACGCACAAACCGCAGGCCTACGGGGAAGTTTTCCCTCACCCTCACACAGTTCAAGCTACCCGGCTTTCTTCCCTTAGGATTGCCTCTAACCCGTCTCGGTAACTGCTATATTTTGGTGTCCAGCCCAGTTCCTGCCGGGCTTTATCCGCGCTGATACGTTTGGTCTCAGAGTAAAAGCTGCGCGCCATATCCGAGACTGAACTATCATCAAGCCCGACCCGCGGCGGGGGTGGGAGACCCAGCAGACCGGCCGCATAATCCAAAACATCTTGAGGCGGGGCAGGGTGGCCGTCAGCTAAATTATAGATCGATTGCGGGTCAGATTGATAGAGGCTGAGCATAAGCGCGCTGACGATGTCCTCGACGTGGATACGGTTGACGACATGTCCATCCTTGACAATCGTACGAGCTGTCCCGGCGCGAAGTTTCTGAAAGGGCGAGCGTCCCGGCCCGTAGATCCCCGCTAACCGAAAAATATGGACAGGCCAAAGAGTCTCAATCCATGACAGTTCCGCTTCTGCGCGCGCAATGCCTCTGCTGAGACCCGGCGAGGGCGCTTCCCCTTCAAAGGCCCATTTGCCGCCCCTATCACCGTAAACCGATGTCGCAGACAAATACCCAATCCAGCTTGCGCGTGGCATTAGGTGCGCGAATTCGGACAGGGCCGGGTCGCGTCCGTCTTTTGCGGGCGGAATAGAGCTGATGATGATGTCGGCGTTGACGAAAGCCGATTGAAGCGGGATTGATGCCTGACCGTCAAACTCATGGCAAATCACGCCTTTCAAGTCAGTTTCACCGGAGCGCGTTGTGACCTGCACATCGCAACCTATTTTGAGGAGGTGCGGGGTCAGTACCCGCGCGACATAGCCCGCCCCCAAGAGGAGCGCAGATTGAGGCTTATTAATGTGACGGCTCATTGTCGGTTCAGTTTCCTGCGGTTATGCGCAACGCCATGACACGTCATTTCTTCCATGTCGCCTGCCTGTTGGGCGGTTCGCTTCTTTTTAGCACACCAAGTCTCGCCACAGACTTAACTACAAAGTTTGATGCCAAACATAAAACTTGCCTCGAATCAATTGCGGTTGACGCCCAAGAGGCCTTTGAACAGGCCATGCAATGGCGCGATACCGGTGGGGGCCGCCGCGCCAAACATTGTGTCGCTATGGCCCTATTTGCTTTGGGGCATGAAGAAGAAGCCGCATTTCGATTAGACGCACTGGCCAAAGGCGCAGATGGCGGCCCCAAATCCACTCGGGTTAAACATTATGCGGAGGCCGCGAATTTGTGGCTGACGGCCAAAGAAGCCGACAAAGCCTATGCGTCAGCCTCAGCCGGTCTGGAATTGGAATATGACCATTTAGATTTACGAATTGCGCGCGCGCGGGCCTATGCGATGTCCGGGCGTTATGATTACGCCGAAATCGATTTGACGTCTGTTCTGGCGCTGGACCCAAAACGCGCGGACGCCTTGCGATACCGCGCAGATGCACGCTTCAAAATGGATAAAGTCAGCGAGGCGCAAACCGATATTGAAGCCTCGCTGGATTTAGACCCGACATCTGTTGAGACGGCGTTGCTACGCGGTCAAATCCGCGAAGCCGTGAGATTGACTGAAACCGAATAGCTGGCTCGTTACGGGGTAGGCGTCAGGGTCTCGCTGAAAAACTCCAGAATTTGCCGATCCCGATGTGTACGGTTTCCGGCTTTCCGAAACCCATGTTTCTCGCCGGGGTAAGTTTGAATCCGTAGATTATGCATGTTCTTTTCCTGCATCTCTGCCATCAGTTTAATCGAATGCCGGAAGACGACATTATCGTCTGCCATGCCGTGAATGAGGAGCACGGGCTCAGTTAGGCCGTCGATATATTTAAAGACGCTACCATCCTCATATGCGCCTTGCGTATAATTTTCCGTGCCCGGATTTGGGTCGCCCAAATAGCGTTCCGTATAGGCCGTGTCATAGAGCGTCCAATCGGTAACGGGCGCGCCGGAGACGCCGGATTTATACAGGTCTGTTTGGCCCAGCATATGTAGAGCCATATAGCCGCCATAGGACCAACCATAGACCCCCATATTCTCACCGTCGACAAAGTCCTGCCCCGCGAGCCATTTCGCGCCGACGGTTTGGTCAGTAACCTCAATTTGACCCATGGAGCGGTAGAGATGGTCTTCAAATGACTTTCCGCGATTGCTGGCGCCGCGATTATCGAGAGTGAATACGACGAAGCCGTGATGCGCTAACATCTTGGCGAGATCTTTACGCCAGAATCGGTTTTGCACGCGCTGCACGCCGGGGCCGCCATAAACGATTGTTATGGCCGGGCGTTTCTCGCCGGGTTTTAGGTCTGTCGGCTTGAACAGCATGTAATCCAGCTTTGTACCGTCTTCTGCGTCCAACTGTCCATATTCAGGATTGATATGAGCTTTCAAATGAGGTGCGTAAGGATGTGTATCGTCCAGCTTATTTTCATTAAGCCAGGCCAGCGGCGTTCCATCCGCCAGATAGGCCCGCAAGTTGGTTGGTGTTTCATCATCGGAGTGAGACCCGAGATAGCGGATACAGCGAGAGTCAAATTTTGCGCTATGCTGTCCATCTCCCTCACTAATTTGCATAAATCCTTGACGATGATCCATCGACCCTTGCGGTCCTTCATGCGCGCGAACGCTTTGATCCATCAATCCAAAAATGTGAGTTGACAGCGCATTTCTAGGTGCATTGCCGCCGACTGCCCCCCCTTCTGACCATCCTGAAACAAATAATTTCTCTATAGGGTATTCATCGCCGGGCGGTGCAGCAGCTTCACATAAGACACTCTTAACATGCAAACCTTCTGGGGTTAACCTTCGTGCGCCATCTTGTGTTATCTCGTAATATGCCCGCTCTCCGCTTCGGTCTGACACCATTCGAAACCCGTTGCTGACTGGCCGCAAGTCCGATCGGATATTAATCCATGTGGGAGACGTTTCTTCATAGAACTCGGTTTTTTCACCCGTTTCGGAGTCAATTTTATATATACGGTGGGTTTTATTATCTCGCGCCAAAACGCCGACAAAGACGGTCTTATTATCCGGTGCCCAAGCGACGCGAGTGAGATAGATGTCGTCACCGAGCGCCGGGTCATCATCCAATGCGACCCAGCGTGTTTTTCCGGCGCTGGCCGAAACGAAGCCTAACTTGACTGTCGCATTATTGGTTCCTGCAAAAGGATAGCGTTGCGCGATATTTTTTACGCCGTCCGCGCCGAAATCAATGCGGTTTTCAATGGCAACCGGGCTTTCATCAATTTGCGTATAGGCAACGGTCTTGGCATCGCCGGAGACCCAATATCCCGTGTTTCGGGCTAATTCTTCCTGAACGACAAAGCTGGCGGTGGCGTTTCGGATTGTGTCCGTTGAGCCGTCGGAGAGCTGTCGTTCCAACCCGGTTTTCAAATCTTTGATATAAAGTTCATTACCGCGCACATAGGCAACCTTGTCGCCATTTGCGCTGACTTTTGGATCTGTTTCAAACCCTTTGGTCGCTGTGACTTGCCGGCTTTCCTGTGTTTCCAGATCGTAAAGATAGATGTCGCCGCCTAACGGGAAGAGCAGTAGATTGTCGCCGACCCAGCTATAGGAGATAATCCCGCTGCCATATTGGCGCGCTCTCTCGCGGCGGTTCTTTTCTTCCTCAGACAAGACCTCCGGTCCCTCCAAGATATCCGTGGAACTGACGAGCAGGCGGCCTTCGCCGGTTTCCAGATCGTAAGCCCAAAGGTCGTTCTGGCGCGCATCATCTTTGCGGCCCTGCAACACGGTAACAAATTCACCAGACGGCGCGATTTTCACGCCTGACAAAGATGTCCCGCCCAGAGCCGGCGAACTGTTGATCCGCTCCGGCGTGAGGCCGCCCGGGACGGGTGTTTTCCGAATGTAATTGACGGGGGCTTGTTTCGCCTCGACGTCTTTTTGAGATTGCTCTGCGGCCTCTTGCAATGTCGGCGCGGGATTGTCTTTATCCGCGCAAGCGGTGAGCAAAGCCGTGAGCAGGAGGGGGGCGATAAAATGTTTCATAGACCTCTATTGCGACGGCTCCTGTGCAAGTTCAAGGTTAACTGTGCGCGTTAGGCCACTTCCCATTGCTGCCAAGGCAGGTTACGTGCCTCTTATGCCAGACTTGCGCCCAGTTTTTTTCGTGATTGGCCTAATGAGTTCCGCCCTCGGTATTCTGATGTTCATCCCGATGTTAGTGGATGTTTTCGACGAGGCCCGTGCGTGGCGGGCCTTTGGGATTTCAGGGGGGATTACGACCCTGTTTGGGGCCTTGCTCGCGACAATCACATATACACCCAATCCGTCCTTACGGGCGCGCGGCGCTTTTGTCTTGACCGTGTTCGCGTGGCTGACCTTGGCAGTTTTGTCCTCGATGCCGTTTTTGTTCGAGCCGATAAACCTTTCCTTGACGGATGCTCTGTTTGAATCGACGTCCGGAATTACGACAACCGGGGCGACGATTTTGACGGGTCTGGATAATATGCCGCGCGGCGTGTTGATGTGGCGCGCGATACTGCAATGGATTGGCGGCGTGGGTATTGTCGTGACGGCGATGGCGGTGCTGCCCATGCTGAAAGTCGGGGGGATGCAGCTTTTCCGTCTAGAGAGCTCTGACATGGGCGAGAAAATATTGCCCCGCGCGGCGAGTCTCGCTGGCGGTATCTCCTTGATTTACTTCACGCTGACTCTCGCCTGTTTTATCGGATATATGATGACCGGCATGAGTTGGTTTGACGCCATAGCCCATGCGATGACAACATTGGCGACAGGCGGTTATTCTACGTCTGACGCGTCCATGGGCGGGTTCATGGATAATGGCGCGGATATTGTCGGGACGGTTTTCATGATGCTCGCGGCGCTACCCTTTGGCGTTTACCTATTGATGACAACGCGCGGCGATTTGAAAGCCATCGTTCGCGATAGCCAGGTGCGCGCCTTTGTGACCGTTATTGTCTGCCTCACCGTTATCATCACCTTATTTCTCATCTTGTCGGACCAATTTGAGTTAACGCGAGGCCTGAGATTAGCAGCCTTCAACACGGTTTCTATTGTGACGGGTACAGGCTACGCGACGTCGGATTATAATGCCTGGGGGCCATTCGCTGTCGCCGCCTTTTTTGCGTTCATGTTTATTGGTGGTTGCGCGGGCTCGACAGCCTGTTCAGTCAAGATTTTCCGCTATCAAGTCGCTTTTGAAGCGCTGCGCAACTATCTCTTCCGCATGCCGCGCCAGCACGCTATTGTTCCCATGCGTTATGGAGGACAGACCCTACCGCCGAGCGTTGTCTATTCGGTGATGAGCTATTTCTTCGTCTTCTTTCTAACCTTTGTCATCACGGCGGTTTTGCTCTCCCTGATTGGGCTGGACCCGATAACCGCTTGGTCGGGCGCTGGTAGCGCTGTCGCAAATGTCGGGCCCGGATTAGGAGATATCATCGGCCCGGCGGGCACATATCAGGATCTACCGGGCAGCGCGAAATGGGTGTTGTTGACGGCCATGATTATCGGACGTTTAGAAATCGTGACGGCGCTCGTGTTATTAACGCCCGCTTTTTGGCGAAGCTGACGGCGCATCTTTTCAGCATGAGCTTCGTCGACGCGCCTTGACGATGTGACCATCGTCTGCGTTGCCGTCTCCTTGTCGTACAATAAATCTGCATCCGTCAGGATGCAATTGCGGTCAGCAGATTTCCGCGATCGAGAATTTGTAATCCGTCGCGCAAAACTCGCAATTTGCAGAGATTACGCCGTCATCGGCCATGTCGTTTAGTGCGTCTTCATCAAAACTCTTTAATGTATCCAGCAGTCTTTCCCGAGAGCATCGGCAAGTGGCGTTGACGTCATGAGTTTCAACAACCCGTACGCCGAACTCATTAAAAAGACGGTATAGCAAAGTTTCAGTAGAGACATCTGGATCTATGAGTTCCGCATCGGTCAGCGTCGCGAAAAGTTGCTGCGCGGTCTCCCAAGGCGGCGTTGCATCCGTCCGCGCTTCATCATCTGCAATCTTCTGAATCATAATCCCGCCGCCGGACCAATGGGTGCCGCTTGCATCAATGGATTGACCGCAGGCCAAGTGAATTCGCGTCGGGATTTGCTCTGACTGATTGAAATAATGTTCGGCACAGCTCGAAAGACTCTCGCCTTCAATGGCTGCGATGCCCTGATATTGATCCATATCCGGGCCTTGGTCGATCGTCATAGAAAATGTGCCGCCGCCAAGCAGGACATCTGCGCCCGGATTCTTGGAATCCAGCTCGATCTCTTTCAAACTTTCCGCGTCCCAGCGCGCATAGCCGCGAATATTTCCGGCCGTTGTGCAATCCGCCATTAACAAGCTGACCGCGCCTTCATTTGTGCCGTGACACTGCACGACAAGGCGTCCGTCAAATTTCAGAGATTGCGCGACGATTGCGCCCGTCATCATAGCTTCGCCCAAAAGCCGGGCAATAGAATCAGGATAGCGCGCATTGCCGCCCGGATTTAGGGCCTTGTCAATCGCAGGCCCCAGCTTCACAGCGCGGCCCCTGACAGGCTGCCCGTCCAGTTGGAACACAGTGACGAGATCAATCGGGTTTTGTGTCGTATCGGTCATGGGCGCTCATGTGGGGGAGCGGCCTGTCTTATGCAAGCGGTGCGTATGTTCGGCGCACAAAAAAGCCCGCTTCGAGGAGCGGGCTTTCAGTTAAATCCGTCTCGCTATGCGTTAGCGTGTTCTCGCAAGAAGGTCGCGGATTTCAGCCAGAAGAACTTCGTTTGCAGGCACTTCTGCAGGTGCTTCTTCTTCAGCCTTTTTCGCTTTATTCATGCCCTTGATCATAAGGAACAAGACGTAAGCCAGAATGAGGAATGCGATAATGGCATTAATAAACGCGCCATAGCTAATGGCGGCGCCGGTGCCTTCGATGATTGCGCCGGTCGCGTCTGTCTGAGCCGGTGACAAAACAACTTTCATTTCACTGAAGTCCATTCCGCCTGTAAAATGACCTACGACAGGCATAATAACGTCACCAATGAGTGATTGGATTACTGTACCGAATGCGCCGCCCATGATGATACCAACCGCCATATCGAGCATGCTGCCCTTCATTGCGAACTCTTTAAATTCTGAAATCATTCCCATGATATTCTTTCCTCTGTTTTTATGCGTCGAACCCCCGCCGACGCGCGACACCACGTCGCACAAGCCTATAGGTCCCGTCAATATAGTTAATAAAGTGTTGTTCAGTGCTTGCTATCGCGGCATCAGGAAGAAACCCGCTTTGATGAGAGGCTGATTATGCAATATCTTCACACTATGTTGCGCGTGCAGGATTTGGATGCCGCCCTGGAATTTTACTGCAAAGGTCTCGGCCTGGTCGAGACCCGGCGACATGAGAGCGAGAAAGGACGTTTCACGTTGGTCTTCCTCGCCGCCCCGGAAGATGTGAAGCGCGCGAAAGAGGATAAGGCGCCTTTGGTGGAGCTGACATATAATTGGCCTGACGCTGACGGTAAGACTGAAGCGCTCACTGGTGGCCGAAATTTTGGCCATTTGGCATATCGGGTGGACGACATATACGCGCTTTGCACGCACTTACAGGATCGAGGCGTGACAATCTTGCGGCCTCCGCGCGACGGTCATATGGCGTTTGTTCGCAGCCCGGATGGCGCATCTGTGGAGCTTCTGCAGGCAGGGGATAATCTACCCGCTCAGGAGCCATGGGCCTCAATGGAGAGCACGGGTGAGTGGTAACGCAGATAAATCGATCCGGGGGGACGGATTTTAAAGGCACCGGAAGGCGTTTGCCTCTCGGCTGGAAATTCAGCTAGCCCTTAGACGCATTATCGACGCGCTGACGCAGCTCTTTGCCTGTCCGAAAAAATGGGACATGTTTACCGGGGACGTGAACCGTTGCGCCTGTGCGTGGATTGCGCCCAACGCGCGGATCGCGCTTGCGCACAGAAAAAGCACCAAATCCGCGTAGCTCCACGCGCGCGCCGGCTTCTAAGGTCTGGGTAACCGTTTCCAACACGACAGCGACCAACCGTTCCATATCACGGCGTGTCAAATGCGGGTTTTCGGCGTGGAGTGTGTCGATGAGTTCAGATCTTAGCATAACGTGTATAAATCAGGCCCGCCCTTGTCGCGTCAATCAGAAACTGGAATTTAGCAAAAAAAAGCCCCTGTTTCAGGGGCTTTCGTGGTTAATTTTAGATTAACGGGAGCGCCGAGACTCTCCCTCAGTGAAACCCTTAGTTGTCGCCCTTCAGCGCAGCGCCAAGAATGTCGCCCAAAGACGCGCCGGAATCAGCAGAGCCATATTGTTGCACAGCTTCTTTTTCTTCCGCGATTTCCAGAGCCTTGATAGACAGCTGATAATCATTGCGCGCACGGTTGGCGCGGGTGATCATGGCGTCAACCTTATCACCGACAGCGAAACGCTCAGGACGCTGCTCAGAGCGCTCACGAGACAGATCACCCTTGCGGATGAAGGCTTTGACGTCGTTCTCTTCGCCAAATGTGACGTCCAAACCGGCTGGCTGCACGTTGACGACTGTACAGGTGACAGTTGCGCCGCGGTTTGCACCGGTTGCGCCGGCAGGAGCCGTGTCTTTGGTGAGTTGCTTAATGCCGAGCGAGATGCGCTCTTTATCTGTATCAACTTCGAGGATTTTCGCCTCAACCGTATCGCCTTTGGTGTAGTCTTTCAGAGCCTCTTCGCCGGATTTGTCCCAAGACAGGTCTGACAAATGGGCCATGCCGTCGATTTCGCCGTCCAGACCGATAAATAATCCGAATTCTGTTATAGAGCGAACTTCGCCGGTGACTGTGGAGCCGAGCGGGAAACGCTCTGAGAAATCGTCCCAAGGGTTGCTTTGAACCTGCTTGATACCGAGTGAGATACGGCGCTTCTCTTGATCGACGTCGAGAACTTCGACTTCGATTTGCTGAGAGGTGGAGACGATCTTGCCCGGGTGGATGTTCTTTTTTGTCCAAGACATTTCAGACACGTGAACCAAACCTTCGACGCCTTCTTCCAGCTCGATAAACGCACCGTAATCGGCGATGTTCGTGACTGTACCTGTGTGGCGCGTGCCCGGTGTGTATTTCGCTGCGGCTGCATTCCACGGATCTTCCTGAAGCTGCTTCATGCCAAGGCTGATGCGCTGTGTTTCAGGATTGATGCGGATGATTTTCACCTGAACCGTATCGCCCACATTGAGGACTTGGCTTGGATGGCTCACGCGGCGCCAAGACATGTCTGTAACATGGAGGAGACCGTCGATACCGCCGAGGTCGACGAATGCACCGTAATCGGTGATGTTTTTGACAACGCCGTCGCGTGTCTCGCCTTCTTGCAGCTCTGATACCAGCTCTGCACGCTGTTCTGCGCGAGACTCTTCTAGGATGGCGCGGCGCGAGACAACGATGTTGCCGCGTGAGCGGTCCATTTTCAAAATCATGAAAGGCTGCGTTTGACCCATGAGCGGGCCGATGTCGCGAACGGGACGGATGTCGACTTGTGATCCGGGCAGGAATGCGTTGATGCCGCCGAGGTCGACCGTGAAGCCGCCTTTGACGCGGCCAACAATCTCGCCGTTAACAGGCTCTTCGCCTTCAAAGAATTTGTGCATCTTGACCCAAGCTTCTTCGCGGCGCGCTTTATCGCGGGACAGAACGGCTTGGCCGAGGGCGTTTTCAATACGCTCAAGATAGATATCAACTGTGTCGCCAACTTTTGGCATTGTGTCTTCACCGGGGGTGAAAAACTCGCGCGCATCGATGCGGCCTTCGGTTTTCAGACCAACGTCAACAATGACGATGTCTTTTTCAATGCCGGTGACAAGGCCGGAGACGACTTTGCCTTCTTGCATTGGGGACGCCTCAATAGAGGCTTCAAACATGGATGCAAAATCATCCATTGTTGGGTTCATAGATTCGGACATGTAAAGGAGGTGCTCCAGCAATAAGGTCCTGCCGATCATTCGCATCATTGCGAGCTAATGGACTAGCCCGGCCAATCCGGGCGTAAGAGTGATGAGATGCAGACGGTGGAGTGCCAATCTGTAGGGCTCGCGCGGCCTATAGGTGAGTGGGTTTGCGGATGCAAGCGCAGAAGCAGGCGACAGTGAGGGCCGGACTTATAACTCACTCATGACTTTCTCCAAATTCAGCAGACATAAGCTCAGTGCGCCATTTATGGCGACTGCCTTTCGTTTAGCTGCATTACCGGGCGCGATGTCATGCAAACGTTCTGCGGCATCAGCTATGGCCTTTAAGGGATCTAAAATGATTTTCACGCCTTCCAACCGAAAGGCCTCGTTCCTGTTGTGTTGACGCGCCAGCGCCGTTTCGGTGTCTTGCATCTCCTGTTTCGCTGCGACTTCGTCTTTCAATCTTTCTGTATTGGTTAAAATGGACCCATCTTCCAAACGACTTTGGGATATTCGGAAATAGAGATTCTCACCGGATTTTCGAATAATGGAACGTTTTGTCTTTAAATTTCGCAGATCATCGATTCTCTCAAAAACATAGCGCTCCGGGCTCTTTATTTCGAATATCGGGTTATGCGCGATACGACGATAAAATTTGTGAGCCGGGTCTCCGACGGACAGGGCGTCCTCCGGCATGTCGAAGAGTTGTCGGAACTGCTGGTTCATATAGACGAATTTGAGCTCTGTATTAATAACGGACAGGCTTTCCTCCGAATTCATCGTCAGGGCTTTTATCAAGCTGAGGGTTTCTCCCCGAACTTTTTTTTGCTCTACAAATTCTGCTTGGTAAGCGGAAAGGGCGTTTAATCGCATGCGATCCGCGAGGGTCGCAAAATTGGAGATATCTTCCGATGCCAAGCCTTCTGACACATTTTTCAAACACTGCGCCCAAATGTCCAAGGCCGGACCTTTCATGTCATTCGCTTTCGGGCGCAGGAAAATGAGCCGCTTGCGCTTATCGGCATCGTCGCGCCGCTGTTCGACGAAATCCTGCTTGACCATTTCCTTTATTAATTGAGAAGTGACGCCTTCCGTCATGAAGGTTTTTTCGCCGATCCAGTTTTGGGTCACGCCGTCGCGCTGCCACAAACAGCTCAAGACATAAAATTGCGCCAAGGGCAGGCCAATCTCTTTAAGCTCTCTTTGCAGATAGACATCAGATGCCCGCCCGGCACCGCGCAAATGATGAAAAAGTCTGTTTTCAAGATGGGAAGAGGTCATGTTTCAAACACCTAAAAGTAAAATACTTAGATATTGAAGTATATAAATTAAATCTTCGTGTCTTTAAAAATTTCAAGAAATACTGCAAATTTCGTATTTTTTGTTGCCAAACTTTATTTCAATTTAACCATCTACTTTTGTTCAAAGGTAATATTTTTATCCTATATAATCGATGGTGAAACAAATTCTATTTGGATCATGATTTATAAATTGGACTAATGGATGTTCGGTTATTTGCCGCACGTCCCAACTCTAAGATATGAGCTTTCTACATAAGCTCAGGACCCGCCTCTCATGTTTATATGTGGGAATGGCCGTGTGCGGCGGGTCCGCCCCTTGTTTCCAGAACATAGCGTAGTCGCAAATCACCTTGCTTATTTTCTTTGCGCGCGCCTGCAAACGATTTTTTGATCAAGACTTCCATAGCATTTGCTAATGACAGATTTTACTCTTACCGTAAGCCTATGAGAGTTTCGCTATGAGTCCCCCGTTAAGTCCCTCATCAAGTCCCTCTGGAGCCCTGACATCGGAAGATGTCCCCCTTTTGATTGGAGGGGGCGCATTGCTGCCGAATCAATTTTTGAAAGCCGTTTCTATTTTGCGCGATGGTGCGTTTTGGAAAGTCTGGGCCACTCGCGCTTTATTGGCGATTGCGGTCGGGCATATTCTTTCGGGTATCATTTTCTTCTTCGCGTTTAATTGGAACGATCTGTCAGGCATGTCGAAATTCGGCATTGTCGGCGGCGGTATATTGGCCTGCCTCATTGCATGGATAATCGCGCGGCTCGACAGTCCCGCCGGACAAGCCTTTGGGATTGGCGCGACCGTGTTGGTCGGCGTGATGTTCGCGGTCCTGGGACAAGTCTATCAAACGCCGGCGATGATCCATACGCCCTTTGTCTTTTGGGCGATATTGACACTGCCCTTTGCTCTGGCCTCAAGAAATTTGGCGCATTGGACAGTCTGGCTGGTCATATTAACAGTCGCAATTACGACTTATGCGAATTCGGGTCTACGTTTAGCGGGATCGCATCTTGCCGCGAATGCTCTGAATGTCGCGATGTCTGCTGGATTGGTCGGGGGTTTAATGGCCTTGGATAAGATTATTGCGCCGCGCCTAAAATGGGCCCGCGCAGACTGGTTCAGGGTTCTCTTGGTATTAGGCGCATGCGGCTTCGCGTTTTTCGGATTTACCGAGAGTTTTTGGGACATGAAAGACCTGCTTTGGTGTCTCGCCCTCGCTGTATCTTGCGGCCTTTTGGCTTATCTCTATTTTGTAAAGCCCAGTCTCGCGACATTGGCCCTCGCGAGCTTTGGTCTTTTCACGCTGGTCGCGCAGTTCGGGTTTAAACTCTTCGAGGGCTGGAATGACGGGGTTGGCGTTATTTTTCTCGTCTTCATCTGGCTTGGCGGATTGACCGTTGGGCTCGTTGCCGCTTTTCGGCATTATATTCAGCGATCCAAAGCGGATGCCGATGTGACAGAAGTAAAGGGCGAGACTGATCAGGTCTTGCCAAATGGAATGCCCGTGACAGAGTTTAGCCAGCGCATTGGCGTGGAGGCCGCACGCGTATCCGGAGTTCTTACGGACAATGCGGAACGTGATCAGCCTTGGTATATGGAAGTGTTTTTGGGCATCGCGGGCATTCTGACGGCGATATTGGGGAGTTTTTTCTTTGGGTCGTTTTTGGCACTGATTGTGGGCTTTGATGACGAAGCTGTTTTCGGTGTTCTAGGGCTGGTTATATTTGGACTTTCAATTTTTCTGAGGCGCAAGACAGGGTCTCCATACGTCCAGCATATACTGAATACGATGATCATTGTCGGTGGGTTTTTAACCGCGTTTGGATTGGGAGACATTCTTAGAGATTTCGATGCGGTCATCGTTTTATTGCTTGTCCTGAGCCTGATCGTTTTGGTTTTGGTGCGAGATCGGATTCTGGAATTCTTATCCGCTGCCGCGATTATCACCTTGATCGGTGCTGAAGCTTACCATCTCAAATTACCGATGGTCGAGAGCGTCGTTCTCGTGATCGCAACTTGCGTTGGTGTTGTCTTGCTGACCCGGCCCATCGGCACCCGTTTATATAAATCTGCCGGCACGGCGTTTTTAATGGCGCCCGCGATTTTAGGTATTGCACTGGTCCACATCCAGCGGTGGGACAGCTTGGCCGACACGTCGCGTTTTTCCGATGATTGGCTACCCCGCGTAATCAGCCTCGTTCTTCTGCTGGGCAGCGTAGCCTATCTCAATCGAGGGCAGGAGATCTCGACATTCAAACCTCCATTACCCGCCCTAATTCCCCTTGTGATTGCGGCGGCTTTTGTGCCGCTGGGCGGGGCGTCGGCGCTTCTCTTGATCCTGACGGGGTATATTCTTGGCTCCCGAACGCTGGCGATTATCGGCACCCTCTTGCAGATATATTTCCTAACGATGTTTTATTATGACCTCAGCCTCGATCTCTTGACCAAATCGATTGTTCTGTTCGTTTCCGGACTGGTCTTTTTGGGGGTTTGGGTCTTTGTGAATCGCAAATTGGAGTCCGCGTCATGAGGGGTCTTCGTTACGGATTATTAGCCTTGGGCGCGCTGGGCATTGCGGCGCTGTTCGGGAGTCAGATTTTAGCGCTCGAGGCAATCAAAACGGATGGTGAGACGGTTCTTCTAGAATTGCGCCCCGTAGACCCGCGCGCGTTGATGATGGGGGATTTCATGGCCCTGAGATATGCAGAAGAAAGGCCCATGTCCCTGCCCAATGCTGTCCCCCCGTCAGGACAATTCATACTCACCTTGGATGAAAACAAAGTCGGTAACTTCAGCCGGGTTTCAGACGGAGCCGCGTTATCGGATTCAGAAGTCCGCATAAATTATATCAAGCAACGGCGCGGTGTAACCTTCGGCGCGCCGCGCTATTATTTTCAAAACGGGACGGCGAAGACGTATGAGCAGGCCGATTACGGGATATTCAAGATCGCCCCGTCCGGCCGCGCAATATTGGTCGGTCTGGCAGATGAAAATTTCGAAAAAATCGAGCCGCCCTCCAACTAGGTGAAACCCCAATCCCCATCATATTAGCTTGCAAATTGAGGCTTAGCGCGGCGAATTTAATCCGCTTATAGTTGAGGTCTATTTTATGCACCGGGGGGGATTGCCGCGACTGAGAAAAAAGACCTGAAAGACATTCATCCGGATTTGGAGCCGATAACAAGCGCGCCCAGCTTATTTACCTTCTACGGATGCGGCGTAAAACTATACGGAAATCGAGATTTTTCACCTGAAAGCAATTCCAGTGTGAAAACTCAGTTTCTAACTTTATTCTATGTTCCGCTGATACCGTTAAAGTCTTATCGAGTTGGCGACCTTAAAAGAACGTGAGGTCTATTTGACGTCGCTTCTGTCGGAACGGGGTCTGAATACGGCAACGCGCGGGGCCTTGGAGTCAAATCTGACAGGAAATATTATGGCCCAAGTAGGTCTTGGTGATAACTCCCGGATTCAGGACAGTATCAAACATGCGCAAAAAGCGTTTGAGTCACTGCCGTCAGATCGAACAAGCAATGTCCTCAACTCAGCCCACATGGCTCAGGCGAGTTTCGAAGTTGGTCAAGATTTCCCGGCCTATAAAGCCTTCCAGGACCAATGGGGCAAAGGACATTCAGACCTTTCGCTTGTCGCATTGATGATGCGGAAAAACCCCGCTCTCGCTGAGGCCTTTAAGGCCAATAGTGCGTTCCAAAAAGTCGTGATATTTGAGCGCGAAGATATGGAACGATTCCCTAATACGGCCAGCCCGACAAGCTGGGCTTTACTTGATAGTGTGGGTGATCCGCTTGCCGATAAAATTCTGGAGAATTACAAGGCTTCCCCGCTTCGAAAGGCCACCCACGAGCTAAATGCAATTCTGACGCCTTATGCCGGGAATACAATAGGGGAGGGTATCTTGGTCAATGAAATGCTCGGCCGACCAGGGCTTCCGAAAGACCGGAAAGACAGCTTGGACGCCTTAGGGGTGGCTATTCCCGATTTTAGTATCGAGTAGGCCTGAGCGAGTGCCGTAACGGACTCGCAATCCTCGAGAACATCGCCTAACTCTGTCCCATGCGGTTTGGTGATAATTTTCTGGAGGAGTTGAAGGCGCGCGTTCGGCCGTCCGATGTTGTCGGCCGTCACGTCAAACTCAAACGCCAGGGCCGCGAGTTCGCCGGGCTATCGCCGTTTACCAATGAGAAAACGCCCAGCTTTTTTGTCAATGATGAGAAGGGGTTTTACCATTGTTTCTCGAGCGGCAAACACGGCGATGCGATTTCTTTCCTGATGGAGGTCGAAGGCCTGTCTTTCCCAGAAGCCGTTGAAGCGCTCGCAACAATGGCCGGAATGGAAATGCCCAAAGCCGATCCGCAGGCGGAGGCCCGCGCGGCGCGCAATAAAAAAACCGTCTCATGGATGGAGCGCGCGCAGGAGTTTTTCGAAAAAACACTCTATCGCGGCGACGGCGAGGCCGCGCGGGATTACCTCAAAGGGCGGGGCCTGAGCAAAACGGCTGCGAAAGCCTTCGGCATGGGATTTGCGCCCGATAATTTTTCTGCGCTGAAGGATGAGTTGATTGCGCAAGGTGCCATGCCTGAACAGCTGATAGAGGCGGGGCTTTTGGTCGAACCCGAAGACCGCTCGCGAGAGCCGTGGGACAGGTTCCGCGACCGCATCATGTTCCCGATCCATGACGGGCGCGGGCGGCTGGTCGCCTTTGGGGGCCGGGCGATGGCGAAAGACGCCAAAGCGAAATATCTCAACAGCCCCGAAACCCCGATTTTCCAGAAGAGCAAACTGCTCTACAACTATCACCGCGCCCGCCGCGCTTTTTCTGATCCGCAAAATTCTGCGCGCGGTTTGATTGTCGCCGAAGGCTATATGGATGTCATCGCGTTGGCCCGGGCAGGTTTCACCCATTCCGTCGCGCCCATGGGTACGGCCCTGACCGAAGATCAGCTGGAGCTGTTATGGCGCGTCGGGCCTGAGCCGATCCTATGCTTTGACGGTGATAAAGCGGGCATACGTGCTGCCTTCCGCTCAATAGAGCGCGCACTGCCACTGTTGCGTCCCGGACAATCCATACGCTTTGCCATGCTGCCTGATGGGCAAGATCCGGATGACCTTATCCGCGCCTCCGGCCCGCCCGCCATGCAGACGGTTCTCAACAACGCGGCGCCGCTGGTAGACATGCTCTGGCGGCGGGAGGTCGAGGTCGAGGCGCTGGATACGCCCGAAGCCAAAGCGGGCCTGAAATCCCGCCTCTATAAGGCGCTCGATGAAATCCAGAACAGCGACGTAAAATCCCTGTATAAAACAGAACTTCTCGCCCGTTTCGACGCAGAATTTGGCTGGCAGGCAGGGCGGTCCCGACAAAACCGCACAGGTGAGGCGAAAGCCAATAAATCGACACAGATTGCCTCTGCGAAAAAACTGGCCTCAAATACCCGCATAGAAACCACGCTAATTGGGGCAATTTTGGAGTTCCCGGAGCTGTTAGAGCGCGTCGATGAGAGGCTTTTCGAGCTGGATTTCACGCACTCGTCCTGCGCCGTGATCCAACGCGCTGTGCTGAATTGGTGGCGACAGACGAAAGCGGTTGAAAAGACTCACCTTCTTGCACATATAGAGTCTGAAGGATTGGAACAGGACTACCGTGTTTTGTCCCGTCAACGGCCCCTGATCAGGGCCGGGATGGGCGGCACGGACGCATCACTGGACGAACGCGCGGCTCTCTGGAACGCCCAGGCCGACACCCTTTTGGGACAAAACCAGACTGATGCTGACCTGAACGACACTCGCGCGCGATTGGTGGAAACCATATCGGGTGACAACTCGGACGGGATGCACCGTGCGATGCGGGCTTCGAAAGAAGCGCGCGATTGAGATATTTCTGGCCTTGTCGGCCCTGTGAGGATCACACGGGAGGCGACGGGGCTAACGTTATTTTAAGGCCCTCTTTACCATAAGACGGTCTTAACTCTTTAAGGTGGCTAACACATGGCAAAGACTGCCGCGGCTGAAAAAGCTAAATCGACTGAACTCGCAAAACCCGTTGTGCGTCTGGACTTCGAGAATATCGAAGTCAAACGCATGATCGTGGAGTCCAAGAAATCCGGACTTCTGCATATTGACGACCTGAACAAGCATCTCGTGATTGAAGGCATCAGCGCCGAAGAGATCGAAATTCTCTACGCGCAGCTCTCCGAAATGGGCATTTCCGTGCATGATCAGCGCGATGAAGAAACATTGGGTCCGAAAACGCTGGCGCGGACCTCCACGACAGCCGTCAAAGGCGGAAACTCCAAAGAAGAGCTTGACCGCACCGACGATCCCGTCCGCATGTATTTGCGCGAGATGGGCGTTGTTGAGCTGCTCTCCCGTGAAGGCGAGATTGCGATTGCGAAACGCATAGAAGCCGGACGCGACACCATGATTAAAGGCCTGTGCGAAAGCGCGTTGACCTTTGAAGCGATTATGGTCTGGCGCGAAGAACTGGCCGAGGGCGAAATCCTTCTAAGGGACATCATCGATCTGGACGGGACCTATAACCGCTCTATCGGTAATATTCAGGAAGACCGCTCCGCGCTGGCTGTGCGCCGTGAGAAGATTGAGAAAGGCGAGCTTGAGAAACAAGAGGGAGATCTGGAATCTCTCGCCGAAGAACGCAGAACTAAACTTCCCGAACGGACCTATGCGCCCGGTGAAAAACCCATCGAGGATGATGAGGACGAGGAAGAAGATAAGACAAATCTGTCTATGGCCGGCATGGAAGCCGCGCTGCGCGACGACATCATGGAAAAGCTCGACCGGATTTCCGAGAATTTCGGGCGGTTCCAAAAGCTCCAACAAATGCTCATTCGGGCGCGCCTCTCCGGTAAAAAACTGCGCAAGCCGCAGGCCGAAGAATATGACGCCATCCAAGAGCAGATCATTGTTGAGATTAAAGACTTGCAGCTTAACAACGCGCGGATCGATGCGCTGATTGACCAGCTCTACACAATCAACCGCCGCTTTATCTCACTCGAGGGCAAGCTGATGCGCCTCGCCGATGGTAACGGCGTGCCGCGCACGGACTTCCTCGAAGTTTACCTTGGCAGTGAGCTAAACCCGAACTGGACGGAAGAACTCGTTGGGCGTTCGGCTGCATGGGATCGTTTCCTGCAACGCGAAACACGCTCCATTGATAAAATTCGGACTGAAATTGGCGGCCTCGCGCAAGAGACGGGCGTGCCTGTCGATGAGTTTCGCCGCATTGTCCAAAAAGTTCAAAAAGGCGAGCGCGAAGCCCGTCAGGCGAAAAAAGAAATGGTCGAAGCCAACCTGCGTCTCGTGATTTCCATTGCGAAGAAATACACAAACCGTGGCCTGCAATTCCTCGACCTTATTCAAGAGGGCAATATCGGCCTCATGAAAGCGGTCGATAAATTTGAATATCGTCGCGGTTATAAATTCTCGACCTATGCGACATGGTGGATTCGTCAGGCGATTACCCGCTCTATCGCTGACCAAGCGCGGACCATTCGTATTCCGGTTCATATGATTGAGACAATCAACAAGATTGTACGGACCTCGCGTCAAATCCTCCATGAAATTGGCCGCGAGCCAACACCTGAAGAACTCGCCGCGAAACTCTCCATGCCACTCGAAAAAGTGCGCAAGGTCATGAAGATTGCCAAAGAGCCAATCTCGCTCGAGACGCCAATTGGCGATGAGGAAGATAGCCAACTCGGTGACTTTATCGAGGACAGCAATGCGATCCTCCCGATTGAAGCCGCTATTCAGTCCAACCTGCGTGAAACGACAACGCGCGTCTTGGCGTCACTCACCCCGCGTGAAGAACGCGTGCTGCGGATGCGCTTCGGTATCGGAATGAACACGGACCACACCCTCGAAGAAGTCGGCCAGCAGTTCTCGGTTACACGGGAACGTATTCGGCAGATTGAAGCGAAAGCGCTGCGGAAGCTGAAACATCCAAGCCGTTCAAGGAAGCTACGGAGCTTCTTGGATCAGTGAGTGAAATCCTTGATCCCCTATACCTCAACGAGAGAATGCTGCTCAACTTAGGCGCATACTTATTTGATGGCTATGCTCTAGAGAAAGACGAGGAAAACCAAAATGCCAAGTCTGGACAGGTCAAGGGTCGTTTGGGTCTTGAAGTCCTGAAGGGACTGATTTCAGGACCCGAATTTGAGGCAGGAGGTAATGTCGAAAATTCTAAAGTACAACGTTCCCGAAGAATGTACACTTTGGGAAGTCTACATATGAAGGTGTTGGACGAATTAGGAAAACGAAAAGAAATCTCTAGTTCCTTGTTGCGAGCTGAAAATTCGTCGTTTGTTTCAGGAAATGTAATACTTAAGCCAATCGACTTTGTTCAGATTCTTGAAGTCTTAGAGTTATCTGGACCAGCCATTATGTCTGGCGTGGAACAATTCTTCCCCCACATACTGGCCAAATACAGGCTTACTGGGGAAGATTTTCAATCTATGAAATTGCTTGTTTCGGATATTTTAGCTTCTCTACGGGAGGATTATCTCAGTGGAAAAAATCTTGAGTTCATAATGCTTGATCCACAAACATTGAGTAGCGTAGGGATTTTAGATGTTGATGTATCGAGTTTAGATCCTAGAGAAATTCAAGCTAAGTTGAACGATGGTCAATTTAAAGTCTATGGAAAGCTACTCCGAAAAGTTGACAGTGGTGATCAGATAAGTACTTTTCAACGAACAACTTTAAGTAAAATCTGGGAGATAATTTCCCAAATCAGTCAAGAGACCGATGAAAATGCATTTGAAAGCAGCATGTTGCCTATAAAGGCAGTTCTTGAGAAATACGTACAGATGGACGTAAAGGGCCCAGCATCAAGGGTCTTGGCGCTTTCAGTATGTTTGTAATTTTTTGGCTTTCTCCTTAGTTAGCTAAACCATATTCGTTAGAGCATATCTGGCGTCACCAAAAACCGTTCTAAACCTCACTATTGACAAAATGTACGTAATCACGTACATAAACGATATGCGTGTTACGTCTTCTACAGAGCTTCGGGCTAACCTTTCCAAGATGATGGATCAGGTGAATGCCGACCATACGCCGTTAATTATTACGCGGAGTAAGGGCGCGCCTGCTGTCTTGATGTCATTGGAGGATTATCAGGCGATGGATGAAACTACCTATCTGACGTCCTCCCCGGCCAATGCTGAAAGGTTAAAACGCGCCATCGAAAGAGCGTCTAATGGCGATTATGTCGCCAAGGACCTCATTGAACCGTGAATGTGAATTTCGACCCCGAGGCTTGGGACGATTATCTTTACTGGCAGAAAACAGACAAATCCCGCCTCCGCAAGATCAACTCGCTTATCAAGGAATGTCAGCGCACGCCATTTACGGGAACGGGGAAGCCCGAACCGCTGAAAAATGATTTGTCAGGGTATTGGTCAAGGCGGATCGATAAAGAGCATCGGCTAGTATATCGAGCGGAAGATAACTCGCTGATTATCATTCAGTGTCGTTTTCATTATTAGGTCGTGCTTTGCGGCCCTCGTTTGAACTCATGGCTTGGCTAAACCAGGCCTTCCGCCTAACCTCATCCCATGGAAGCCCTCTTTATACTTTTTGCTATCGGCCTGATTGGCGTTCTCTTGATTGGCTCCATCATGGGGCTGGCGTCATCGGGACGGATAACGAAGCTGGAGACCCAGAATAAGAATTTAAATGCGCGTTTGAAAATATTGGAAATGACGCAAGGTGAGGGACGACCCACCTCATCAAAGCCTGCACGACCCGCTGCACCAACACCCATTCCTAAGCCTATGCCCGAGGTAAAACCTGAACCTGTTCAAGTAAAACCAGCCCCTCAACCTGCCGCCGCCTCATCCCCAGCGCCTGTAAAAGCTCTTAAAGAAGCTGAGGTCGACGCGCCGTCATGGTCCCCGCCGCAGCCACCCAAACCCAAAAAACCTACGCGCAGCTTAGAAGAAATTATCGGCGGGCAGTGGTCCGTTTGGGTCGGCGGTCTGGCGCTGCTCGTCGGTGCGGTGCTCCTCATTCGGTTCTCTATCGAGGCCGGGTTTTTTGGCCCGACCGCGCGCATTGCGATGGCGATAGCTTTAGGCGCGGCATTGCTCGTCGCGGGGGAATGGCTGAAACGCGCGGATGATAAAGTCCTGACGGGCCGATTGGGCGAGGCGGCGAAAGCCCTGCAAGGCAATGCCTCTGTGCCGGGATTGCTTTCCGCCGTTGGCATATTCACCTTGCTCGGCGCGAGCTATGCCGCGCATGCGCTCTACGGATTAATTCCGGCACTGGCCGCATTCGCGGCGCTTGCGATAATCTCTCTGGGCGCGATGGCGTTGTCGCTACGCCAAGGTCCGCTCTTGGCCGCGATAGGATTGCTGGCATCCATGGCGACTCCCTTATTGATTGAGACCGAGACGCCTAGCCTCTTAATGCTGGTCGTCTATCTCGTCTTAATTGGCGGGGCAGCCTTGGTTCTGTCACGCCGCACGGGCTGGGGCTGGCTGGCAACGGTTACAGTTTTTGGTTGGTTAGGCTGGTGCTTCATGTCGATAAACGCTGCTGCACTTGGGCAGTTGATATTGTGGAGTGCCTTCCTCGCTTTGGGTTTTGTCGTCACCGTTTGGTTTGCGGAAAAAGATGAGGCAGAGGACGATAGTCCTCTTTCCGCGCTGAATCTGCAACCCATGTTGGCTCTCGCTTGGGCCAGTTTGGCCGCTATGTGTGTGGCGCGGGTTGGCTGGATGGTAGCGAACGATCTGTCGGCGGACCGGATTGTACCGGCATTCAGTCTCGGCCTATTGAGCGTCGGGGCATTGGTCGGCGCTGCCGTCTTATTTAAAAAACAATTCGGGCATATTGTGATTGCCGGGCTTCTGGCAATTGTGTTTTTAATGATGCCCAATCACGCTTGGCCGTCAGCGGTCTTGATGCTTGCAATCCTCGGGATTGTCCTTTTGGCATTTCACAATGTTCAGCGCCGTGTGGATCAGGGTGGGCCCCAGCTCCAGAACGGGTGGAGCATTTTTGCCATCGGCTTAGGCCTATCCAGCGTCCTCGTGCTCGTCGTTACCGAAACCTTGACGTCATCAGAAAAAGTTCACGGCGCGATCGCCCTCGTTTACGCGGGCCTTTTCGCGGCTGTAAGTGTCTGGTTCCGCAAGCAAAAGGCAGAGTGGAAAACGGTCGCCGTTCCGCTCATTGGGGCCGGGTTGGGATGGGTCTTGGCCGCAATTCTCATGTTTGAAGATTTGCCTCTCTCACTCTTCCTGTCGTTCGGCGGGGCGCTTGCTGCGGTCAGCGTCTGGCGAGTAAGGATGCCGGGGGCGCGCCTCGTGCTTTTGGGTCTAATTGGATTGGTCTTTGCTAACGGCTTGCTGATTCAATTCCCTGAGGCAGACGCCATATCTGTGAGGCCAATCTTCAATGCGCTCTGGGCCTATCTGGCTTTGCCAACGGCTATCCTGGGCGGGGCCGCTTATGCGTTGCATGACCGCGAAGAAACGCGGGCGACGCCTAAATTCCTCAATGGGGTGATAGAGGCGGCGGCTCTGGCGGGACTCGCCTTATTTGCCGTATTCCAAATTCGTCACCTGTCCAATGGCGGCGTTGTTTATACCGATAGTCTCGGTCATGTAGAACTGGGTTTGCAGACGTCCATTGGACTTTGCTTTATGTTGGCGGGTCTCTCCAAACGCTTCGCCGGAAATCCAGTCCTGTCGAAAATGGCGGAGTTTATTTCATACCTCACCTTGGCCGTCTTCGCCTTTGGGTCGCTCATGATGTTTTCGCCATTTTTCTCTCGGGGCGAGCTTATCACCGGCAATCAATTCTTTAATTCGCTGACGACGGGGCTCTTGGTACCGACTGTTCTGTTAGGTCTCTGCGCAGCTTTGGCGCGCGGCCGCCGCTCCGAAATTTATGTGAATATTTTGGGCGGCTTGGCGCTGGCGGGCGCATTGTTTTGGGTCACCGCGATGATCCGCTTTATCTATAATGGCCCCGACATTCGCGTCTGGACTGTCGACTTTGGGGATATGGAGCTTTGGACAATCAGCGCGATTTGGCTCGCTTTTGGGATAGGCTTGCTGGTGCTGGGCGTGTTGCGACGGGAACGCGCGCTGCGGATCGCATCCGGTGTGGTGATTATCCTAACCGTGCTGAAAGCTTTCCTGATCGACATGGCCGGATTGGAAGGCGTGTTACGCGCCCTGTCTTTCGTCGCGCTCGGATTGATACTCATCGTGATTGGGCGCGCCTATCAGCGGTACTGGCTCTCCGACGTGATCAAAGAAAAGGAGGCGTAAACCGCCTCCCGAAAACTCTAAGATAACTCAGCTTGTTTTACTGCTTTGGCTTTCCTCCGACGCCGCCAGAACCAGCGCCCTAAGAAAAACCCCGGAATAATGACAAAGATAAACCAAGGCAGCATGAACGCGAAGAAGAGGATCACGCCCGCCACACCTTCCGATAAAATTCCGACAAAGTCCTTTAACGCGGACCCGATGGGCGAGACGGAAGAGCGGCTGACTGCAACGCGTTCGCTGGTGTAACTTAGGTTGACGACAGACATGGATATGCGTGCGCGCAGAGCTTTTAGGTTTGCCGTCGCGCTTTCGATTTCACCTTGCACACGGGCCAATTCACGTTCGAGGGCCAGCAAGTCCGGCAGTTTCGCATCCCGTGTTTCGAGCAGGTTTTCCAGCCGTGTGCGCAATGTTGTCTGTGCCTTCAATCGCGCATCCGTATCTAATATCGCGCGGGTCAAATCCTCGACTGATGTGTTTTCACTCTCAATCCGTCCGTCGACATCCGCGATATCGGCTTTCATGCCTGTCACGAACGTCTGAAGCCATTCCGGTTCTGCCCGCAATGACAGGTTGGCGCGAATATCTTCAGCGGAATAAGTATTCGTGTTTGATCCGGTGATTTGACATTTACTCGCGCCTGCATCGCGGCAGATTTGCATATGTTTATCGGATGTCGCTTTGACGGACTTGGACGGCATGACAAGGCCATAGCCATAGCGGTAAGCCAGATAGACACCTGCGGGGTCCGCGCCTTCATTGTAAGTTTCGCCCGGCGCAGATTTTTGCGCAACCTGCGGCGCGGGCGCGGGTGCGGGCGCGAAGTCGGCTTCGGCCATATCCATCGCGCCGCTATAATTGCCGCCATCCTCACAGGCGACGAGTGCTAGGGCGGTTAGACTTATTAAAAGACGTTTCATCATGTTCGCATCGCTTTCTGAGAGAGTTATGACTTACAGATTATCTGTAAGACGTATTTAAATCTGAAATCCTTGGCATAAATGTGACGTAAGCCGTCCTTTATTTGATCATCTCGATCGGTAGACCGAGGGCTTTTACCGCATCTGCCTGTGTTTCCGCATCGCCAATGATGAGATATTGCATCGCATCGGGACGGATATTTTCTGCCGCAATCCGTTTGAAATCCTCCAGCGTCATGGCCTCAATCGCTTTGGCGTTTTGCGCGCGGAAATCGGGCGCGTATCCATAAGTATCGATCTCGCCGAGCATGCTTAGCTTGTCAGTCAACGTTTCCATCTTCAGCGCCTGTCCGCGCAGCAGCGCTTCTTTCAACTCCGCGAGCTCGGCTTCCGTCGTTTCAGGCCCGTGTTTCGCTAGAATATCCCGGATAATTTCCAAGGACTCTTTTGTAACATTCGAGCGCACGGAAGATGAGACAGCAAATGTACCATTGTCTTTCCCGCCGTTAAATCCGGATCGAATGCCGTAGGTATACCCTTTTTCGACCCGCAATGTCGTCATAAGTTTTGAGGTATAAATACCCCCCAATGGAAAGCTGATGGCTTCTGCCAAAGGATAGTCAGGGTCGGTCGCTGCCAAGGCCGGGTGGGATAATCGCAGCACGGATTGTTTCGCGCCGGGCACATCGTAGAAGTAAATTTTAGCCTCATCGACAGGCGTCAAAGGCGAGCTTGCAGACGGCTTTGCCGCTAGGTCAGATCCGATATCGCTTACATCCCAAACCCCCTTTACGTCAGCCTCATCATAGTCTCCCGCCAATCGCAGGGACGCGCCATTCAACGTGTAATGCGCGGCGTGGAAGGCTTTCAAATTGTCCAGAGAAATGGCCTCAAGCGCGTCTGCCCCGCCATATCCCGTACCGCCCACGTAGTGGAGAGGTGATGTTGTGGGGTGACGTAGTTTCGCTAATTCTCGGCTCGCGATGGCGTTTGGATTGCCTTGTGCCTGAGTGATGGATTGCGCGACTTGATTTTTGAGTGTGTCGAATTCGTCCATATCCCAACGCGGCTTGAACAGCATTTCCTGCGCCAAGGCCATCGTCGCATCGAAATTCCGTGACAACGTTGTACCCGACACAAACACGCCGGTGCTGCCTGCGCTTACATTGATTGTGGAGCCCAGAGCGCCGATGGCTTCTTCGAGCTCAGCCGTTGTTTTATTGGCCGTGCCTTTGGACAGCATATTCGCCGTCATTCCAGCTAAAGCAGGAGAGGTGACGTCATTCCGCAGCCGCCCAGAGTCCAATTTTAGAGAAAAATTGATTATCGGAATCTCGTCGCTAGCCAGTCCCAGAACACTTAATCCATTATCAAATTCAGTTTGCCAAACTGCCGGCGATGGCAAGTCATAGCCCTCACCAAAATCCGGCTCGACTGTGCGGTCAAAAGCGGACGGCGTGGGATTAGCAATGACTCGCGCAGCCGGATCAAATTCGACGGCCGCGCCTTCGCCCTCAACAATCACCTCTTCCACAACGTCGGCCACCCCTGACCCTTCAACGCCAAGGGCGGGTTTGCCCATTGGCACAAAGCTGGTCATGACGGCGGGTTTGTCTTTAAGGTAGGTTTCGTAAACGCGCATGATATCGTTGCGCGTCACGCCGCCATATCCGGCCAGGTCTTTTTCATAAGCGCCCGGATCACCCGTGAAGAGATTATATTCTGATAAGGAAATAGCCTTGCTCAAGGCACTATCGAAATTGCCGTAAAAATCGACTTCGATTTTTGTTTTGATCTGGTCGAGGCGTTGCTGAGGTATCCCGTTTTCTTCAAACCGCGCGAAGGCCGCCTCGACACCGGGGAGCAGAGCGTCCAAATCCGTGCCGGCATTGGACGGCGCAATCAGATAAAATTCGCCAGCGATTTCCGCCGTGTTTGAGAAGGTGCTTGCGCCCGGCGACAGCTTTTTTTCATCGACAAGAACTTCATTGAACGGCGCTGTCTTTCCCTCGGTCAGATAGCTCGCGAGTATTTCCAGTGCGTAGCTGTCCGGGTGATACTGTTCCACCGTCGGCCAGACATAGGTCAAGCGCGGAACCGTCGCGAAATTATCCTCATGGATGAGCTTGATCGTTTCATCTAAGACTCCGGGACGCGGGCCATAGGCCTCAATTTCCTCGCCGCGTGGAATTTCGCCGAAGTATTTTTCGACATAATCTTTGGCTTCCGCGACATCAAAGTCGCCGGTTATCGTCACTGTCACATTATTCGGCACATACCAGCGCGCGTAAAAATCCTGCGTGTCCTTCAAACTGGCGGCATCCAGATCGTCCAAAGACCCAATGACCTGCCAATTATAGGGATGGTCAGCGGGGTAAATGGCTTTACCGATGACATACCAATTATGACCATAGGGCGCATTATCCACGCGTTGGCGTTTCTCATTTTTGACGACTTGTTTTTCATTGTCGATAACGTCCTGATTGACGGTTTGGATAAACCAGCCCAGCTTATCCGCTTCGGCCCAAATGACTTTTTCCAGCGCGTCTTTTGGCACGGCTTGGAAATATTGCGTCATGTCATTGGTCGTGAAGCCGTTGGTCCCTTCGCCGCCAATGCGTGTGTTCATCGCGTCAAGCCCGCCATAGCCGAGGTTCTCTGAATCCAGGAAAAGTAAATGCTCAAATAAATGCGCAAACCCTGTGCGGCCCTCGGTCTCCCGCGCGGAGCCAACATGGGCCGCGAGATTTATAGCGACGACAGGGTCCGAGCGGTCAACATGGAAGACAACATCAAGCCCATTATCGAGTGTAATTTTCTCAAACTTCAAATCCAACCCGGTATCAGCCTTTTGTGGTGCGACGACACCATTCGGTTGACAAGCAATTAAAACGAGCGAGGCAGCAAAGCCCAAAAGGCCGGGTTTAAAAAGACATGGGCACAGTAAAGAAGTCATGGGGGCTCCAACGGTTCAGCAGATTTGCGACAAGATAGCGAGACGGCGACAATATTGTTAGTGTTTTGTGGAAGGACGCGGTCAGGCGAAATTCAGCTAGATAAGCCGAACGTGATAAGGCTTTGGATGTGACGTTTGGTGTAACTGCCCAATACCGGAGACGCCCATTTATTTGCCTTCAAAATTGTCAATCACGTCAATTATTCATGTCATCATTACGCCCCATAATGGCGGATCAACACCGACTGCTGACCGGATGAAATATTTGGATGTTGCGGACCAACGAGCGATGACCTCAAAAAGTGATTTTTTCAAGACAGGTTCGTTGATCTGAGCGCTAAAAATGGGCCTAATCAAATCGCCCTGTTTCAACATTTTTATGCAATTCCTGAGCGGTGAAAATTCGTCCGTTCATGACGCTGTAAACTCCGGCGGGCAGTAAGCGCGCGGCGATGACGGCCCCGCCTAGATTAAAATTCCCGTCTGATCGCCCAAGTGACCAAGGCCGCATCGCCCCGGTGAGGACCACGGTTTTCTGGCCGACCTCTCCGTCCAAGACTTTAGCAGTCAATTCCATTGTCCCCGTGCCGTGAGTAATGACGATCCGGTTCTCAGGGGCTGTCTTTACGGCTTTCAAAATTTTCGCGCGGTGGACATCCGTCATATCCAAACTGTCAATTTGCATCAAATTTTCGAATCGCGAGATTTTCGCGCGGCCCTGCGCATAGATGTCAGGCACGCGGGTTTGCCCGTCTAGGATGAGGCTTTCCGTGACGGTATCATGAGTTTTATCCAGTGTTCCACCGGTGATGATCACCCCGACCGGACCGCCGTTTAATAGGCCTGCCATTACTCGCTCCGGAAGATGTAACGCTTCCGAACCCCTCTGGCAGGGACGGGTTCGCCGTTTATGGTTTTGGGATAAAATCGCGTACGTTTGGCTGCGCGTTCGGCGGCACGTCTAAAGTCTTTTGCGTAGCGCTCGGCCTCGATCTCGATAGTATCAACCGAATCCACGCGTCCTTTTTCGTCAATATCCATGGCGACGACGACGATGGCTCCGATTTTTCGGCGTTTAGCGGATCGCGGGTAATTTGGGCTTTGGTTGCGCCTCACACTCGGTTGAACAATGACATCTTTCTTGACGACAACTGGCGGCGGCGGGGCCGGTTCAGGCTCAGGGATTGGAAAAGTGACGGCCATGCGGGGCGGCGCGCCCGCCAAAACATCTGCCGGAATTGTGTCGGATATGGGACTCTCTCCGGCTTCGAGCGACCTGTCGGGCAGGGAGTCGGCGGCTTTCGCATCCTCCAAAAGAAGACGCAGCTCTTCCAGTTCCTCCCCGCGCCCGCCCATGAGCCGTCCGTTCCAACGCTGCTCATAATCGGCGAGCGCCGTGCGTTTGATATCCAAAGGCATACGATCGTCATAAACGGCCTGAACGAGAGCTTCCCAATCCGTTAGTTCGGCGGAGTTGATCACGTCCAATTGGCTCGTAATTGCATGACTGCGATCCGTATCGGGGTATTCACGCTCATAGTCCAAGAGTCGCGCGCGCCGAAACGCTGGATCCGGCTCCGACAGGGCTGTCAAATAAGCCGCACGGGAGGCAGGCGATCCAACGGTCTGACCGGGCGTAGTCTGTTGACCCGGGCTCATCAGCCAGACGGCGAAAAAGACGAGACCCGCCAAAACGGCTCCGATTAAAAACGGCAGGATGGAAAATCGTCGCGGCGCGGCGAGGTCCTCATCATCTTGGTCGTCGATCACTTGATACATACCCCATTTATAAGCGAGAAAATCGGGGGCGCTATTGAAATTGCAGGAACGGGCGCGCAGAAGCTGCATTATGAGCGCCACAGCCCCGATTGATAAGAATTCCCACGTCGTTTTGGTCGATGGGTCCGCCTATATTTTCAGGGCGTTCCACGCTTTGCCGCCTTTGACGAATAAAAATGACGGCACGCCGGTCGGCGCAGTGGCCGGATTCTGCAATATGCTGTTCAAACTGATGAATAATCAGACCGATTTGGACCGTCCGACCCATTTTGCGGTGATTTTTGATGCGTCAGGTAACACGTTCCGCAACGAAATTTACGACCAGTATAAGGCCAATCGCAGCGAAACCCCCGAAGACCTTATCCCGCAATTCCCGTTGACGCGGGAGGCGACCATAGCCTTCGGCGCGGCGTCGATTGAAATGACAGGGTTTGAGGCGGATGACCTCATCGCGACTTATGCGCGTATCGCAGATGAAGCCGGCGCACGATGCACGATCATTAGCTCTGACAAAGACCTGATGCAGCTCGTGACGGAAAACGTCATCATGCGCGACCCGATGAAGAATAAAGACATCGGCATCAAAGAGGTCGAGGAAAAATTCGGCGTGAAACCGGACCGCGTCATCGATGTGCAAGCGCTGGCAGGCGACAGCGTGGATAACATCCCTGGGGTTCCGGGGATTGGGGTTAAGACGGCGGTTCTGCTGCTCAATGAATACGGTCCGCTCGAGGAGTTACTGGAGCGCTCCCATGAAATTCCGCAAAAGGGTCGCCGCGAAAAGATGATGGCGAATAAAGAACAAGCGCTTTTATCAAAAGTCCTCGTCACGCTGAAAGATGATATCGAGCTGGAAGTCCCGCTCGAAGACCTCGCCGTAACAGACCCTGATGTGGATGTGTTGTTTGATTTTCTGGAGCGCATGACCTTCCGCACCTTAACCGCGCGCGTCCGCGCTGCGCTGGGCGACGGGGAAGGGACAGGCCTCCGTAAAGACGACACCGCGCCGGAAGCCGCTCCGGGAGAGTTGATCACGCCGGAAAATGTTATCTTTGACCGCGAGAAATACGTCTGTGTCCAAGAGGCCGATGTTTTGAAAGACTGGGTCGACCGGGCGATGAAAAAAGGCGTCGTCGCCGTAGATTTGGAAACGAATAGCCTCGATTCTGCCGCCGCGAAAATGGTTGGTGTTTGTCTGGCTGTGGATGATAATGAGGCCTGTTATATCCCGCTCGGGCATATTGGTGGCGGCAATTCTTCTGATGGGAGAGACATGTTCGGAGCCGATGCGCCGAAGCAAATTCCGATGAAAGAGGCGCTCGATATTTTAGAACCGATGCTGCACGCCCCGCACGTTTTGAAAATCGGACAGAATTTCAAATATGATCTTGGTGTGTTTCAACGGTACGAGGGGAATGGGAAAACCCTGCATCCCGCGCCCTATGACGACACCATGTTGATATCCTACGCCCTCGAAGCAGGACTGCGCGGGCATGGGATGGACGCCATGTCTGAGCTCTATTTCGGGCACAAAGCTATCCCGTTCAAAGAAATCGCGGGAACGGGTAAGTCGCAAAAAACCTTCGACCAAATCGAACTTGACGTCGCGACGCCTTATGCGGCGGAAGACGCGGATGTGACGTTGCGCCTGTGGAAATTCCTGAAGCCGAAACTCGCGACGGAGAATGTTGCCACCGCTTATGAAACGCTGGACCGACCGCTGCCAGCCGTGACGGCGCAGATGGAAAATCAGGGAATCAAAGTTGACCGCTCCGAGCTCAACCGCTTGTCTGGTCTGTTCGCGCAGAAGATGGCAGGGCTCGAAGATGAAGCCTATGAGCTCGCCGGGACAAAATTTAATATCGGCTCGCCCAAACAAATCGGGGAAATCCTGTTTGATAATATGGGTCTCGAAGGCGGCAAGAAAACAAAGACCGGCGCATGGCAAACAGGCGTAGATGTCCTCGAAAAACTCGCAGATAGCGGCGAAGCCCTGCCGCGCATTGTTTTGGATTGGCGGCAATATTCAAAATTGAAATCGACCTATACGGATGCGCTGGTGGCGCAAATCAATCCCGATACGGGCCGCGTCCATACGAGCTATTCTCTCGCAGCCACGACCACGGGACGGTTGTCTTCCTCTGATCCGAACTTGCAAAACATCCCGATCCGCACGGAAATGGGCCGCAAAATCCGCGATGCTTTCGTGGCTGAGACAGGGCATGTTTTGGTGGCGGCCGATTATTCGCAGATTGAGCTGCGTCTGCTCGCCCACATTGCCGATCTTAAAACCATGAAACAGGCTTTCGCTGACGGGGTGGATATTCACGCCCTGACCGCCAGTGAAATGTTCGGCGTGCCGCTTGGTGAGATGACGCCTGAAGTTCGCCGCAATGCCAAGGCGATTAACTTCGGCATTATTTACGGCATATCGGCGTTTGGTCTCGCCAAAAATATCGGCATTAGCCGCACGGAAGCCTCCGATTACATTAAAACCTATTTCGAAAAATTCCCGGGTATCAAAGCTTATATGGAAGAGGCCAAAGCCGAAGCCCGTGAGCATGGGTTCATCACCACCATTATGGGCCGAAAATGCCATATCAAAGGCATTCGCGACAGCAATCAAATGTCCCGCGCCTTCGCCGAACGCCAAGCCATCAATGCGCCCATCCAAGGCGCCGCCGCAGACATCATGCGCCGCGCCATGATAAAAATGCCGGACGCAATTAAAGCGGTGGAGGGCGCAAGACTGCTCCTGCAAGTCCATGATGAACTGGTTTTCGAAGTACCGGAAAACGCTGCGGGTAAGTTGATAGAGGTTGTCGTCCCAACAATGGAAAATGCTCATAAACCGGCGATAGACATCAGCGTGCCGTTATTGGTGGAGGCAAATGCGGCGAAAAATTGGAATGATGCGCATTAAGCAAGACCTTTTAAGCGGGGCGAGACGCCCCTATATACGCTCTGACTTTTCTGATTCCGTATTATATTTATGCGGCAGCTTACAGGACCAAACATGACCAAACTTATCCTCATCCGTCACGGGCAATCCCAGTGGAATTTGGAAAACCGTTTTACCGGATTTCATGATATTGGCCTGACGAAGACGGGTCTGAAAGAGGCTGACAAGGCCGCGAAACTCATAAAGAAAGAAGGCATCATTTTGGATGTCGGCTTTACCAGTTTTCAGCGCCGCGCGATTAAAACGCTTTGGTTGACGCTGGAGGGCATCGACCAGCTTCATATTCCCGTCACGAAAAGCTGGCTTTTGAATGAGCGTCATTACGGCGCGCTGACGGGCCTGAACAAGCAGGAAACACGCGATAAACATGGCGATGAACAAGTTCATATCTGGCGCCGCAGCTTTGACGTGCCGCCGCCGCAAATTGACGAAACATCAGAGTTCCATCCGTCGAAGGATCCGAAATATGCGCATATCGCACCGGACCTTCTGCCAACGGGCGAGAGCCTCAAGATGACCACGGAACGGGTCCTGCCTTACTTTAAAGAGCAAGTCGTGCCGCATTTGAAAGCCGGATCGAACGTTATGATTTCCGCCCATGGAAATTCTCTTCGGGCGATTTTAAAATTTCTTTTTAACATTCCGGATAAAGATATTCCGGGCTTCGAATTCCCGACGGGCAACCCGCTCTTGATTGAGATGAAACACGGAACGCTCGACATCACGTCGGCGCGCTATCTAGATGAGACCCGCGCGAAAGAGCTGCCTGAAATTGGGGCAGCCAAGAAGAAAGCTCCGGCGAAGAAAACGGCTAAGAAAAAGCCAGCTAAGAAGAAAACATCTAAGAAAAAGAGTGCCTAAGCCCACTCATAAAGACTACATGCTCCGCGCTCTTGAACTCGGCGCGGGGCAATCCGGTCGCACGGCAGAAAATCCTGCCGTCGGATGTTTGCTCGTCAAAGACGGGCAAGTTATCGGCGAGGGCGCAACCCAAGACGGCGGCCGCCCCCATGCGGAGACCGTTGCGCTGCAAGTCGCAGGTCGCCAAGCCCGCGGCGCAACAGCTTATGTCACTTTGGAGCCCTGCAGCCATTACGGCCAAACTGCGCCTTGCGCCAACGCGTTGATAGACGCCGGAATTGCCCGCTGCTTTATAGCCGCCGTAGACCCCGACCCCCGGGTAAATTGGCGCGGCGCAGCGCTATTGCAAGAAGCGGGCATAGACGTGCGGGTGGGGCTCTGTGAGGCCGAGGCTGCGGCGGCGCATCGGGAATTCTTTGCGCGGGTGAAATTGTATCCCTAGAGCATTTCGTTGCAATGCAAGCGAGAGATAGACTCTTATGCCTATAAGACACCTGATGACTCACTATTCGTTCACCCCAGCGCACGCTGAAGTCCAGAGCGATGCTTTAGGAATTTGGCGCTCTGGATCCCAGCCTGCGCTGGGATGCTCGGAAATAAATAATATATCCTCGTTCCAATGGTTCAGTCGCTTATTAAATCTCTAACTTTTTCAACGCCTTACAAAAAACTCAAAAAACTACGTCCGCACCGTGCCCCTTCTGTTGCATATTAAGCTCGTTCTTCTGGGCATTGGACAGGTTAGCGCTTTCTGACTGGTCTAGAGGACGGTGTGTCTAGGTTTGTTTTGTAGCGCAAACAAATCGGGGCCGGATGGCGAGAGCTGAACCCTCTGGAACGGGGGCAGTCCAGTACGGCCGTTATCCGAAAGCACTGCCGCGTGCCAAGCAATTCGCGCAAGCGAAATGCGGGGATTGATTGGCCCGACAAGCCAATCAAGGCGAAAGCCACGAAAACAAAGATGAAAGACCTACCCTTGGCAAGCCTTCGTGGCTGCCGCCACGCGGACAGTCCTAATTATATAACCTTTGGCTAACCCCGGAGTTGAAATTATAATTTCAACGGGGTCAGTGGGAAACTTCGCATGTCCAATCCACAAAGCCCGCACACCAAGCGGCATAACCCCCTGTCCAAATGTGGTAGCGTCGTTACTCCTCTATCCCGTAGCTTAAATTCACGGTGACGCTCATGGTTTGCTCGCCTGCGCTGATCGGGGTGACGGCACTGTCCATTCTCATGGCTCCGCCGCCCATCATTCCGGGCTGCGGTGTGAAGCCGCCGCGTTTGGACTCGTTAATGGAAAGGATAGGACCGAGCTTTACGCCTGCGGCTTCGGCCATGCCTTCGGCCTTTTCCTTGGCTTCGCGAATGGCGTCTTTGCGGGCTCCATCCAGCGCGTTTTTTGGATCTTTGACGGAGAATGTTACCCGGTTTATATTATTGACGCCCGCCCGCACCAGCGCGTCGAGCATCGGGCCGACTTGTTCAATATCGTCTGATTTCACGGTCACCGTATTGCGCGCCTCATAGCCTTTGATGGTCGGTTTCCTGCGGTCTGTGTAATCATATTGCGGCTGGAGGGACAGCTGGCTGGTCGTGATGTCGGATTTCGGGATCCCGGCGGCTTTCAATTCATCGAATACGGCGGTCATGAGGGTCGCATTACCCACCATGGCTTCGCGGGCTGTCTTGCCTTGCTGGACAACGCCTGCGCTGACCGTGGCGCGGTCCGGCGCGGCATCGGCATAGCCTGTCGCAGAGACGTTCAACATGGGGGCAGACGCGTTACCCGTCGAGATATAAGTCGGCCCGCCGGGATTGCAGGCCGTCAATAAGAACGCGGCGGTGATGAGGGCGGGTTTAAACATGAGACGTCCTTTCATAAATGCAGCACAAAGCTAATCGGATGAGCCTTGCGATACAAGCCAAGACGCGCGATTGATAGCTATGAGCTGGCAAAAAGAATTAGATGAACTCGCGCGGCGGCGGGAGATGTCGATGCAAATGGGCGGCGCGGAGAAACTCGCGCGGCAGAAAGCGCGCGGCAAATTAAATGCGCGAGAGCGGCTGGAAGGCTTGCTCGATTTTGACGGATTTGATGAAATCGGCGCATTGGCCGGGAAGGGGCGCTATACCGAAGACGGCGAATTTATTGAGAGCGCTCCGTCCAATTTTATCTTTGGGCGCGGGCGTATCAATGGCCGCACCATTGTCGCGACGGCGGATGATTTCACCGTGCGGGGCGGGGCGAGTGATGCCGCGATCTACCGCAAATTTATCACCGCAGAGCAAATGGCGCATGAGCTACGCCTGCCGATTATCCGTATGATTGACGGAACGGGC